>Ga0068864_100002794_pt1 | contig 14419 bp, 13 predicted proteins | sample KBSSwiS72_FD_66586 | JGI IMG/M metagenome (GOLD analysis project Ga0068864, IMG submission 66586) | Switchgrass rhizosphere microbial communities from Kellogg Biological Station, Michigan, USA - KBS Switchgrass S7-2 | ecosystem: Host-associated > Plants > Roots > Rhizosphere > Soil ... | reverse complement strand
TACACCCGTTTCCCTGCCAATCCGAGCCCCGGCGGCCTCAGCGGCTGGTACAGCGACCACCCGATTTTCGAGCAGCTGATCCGCACGCGTCGCCCCAGGCGGCTGGTCGAGGTCGGCTCGTTGTTCGGCGCCTCCGCCGTGCACATCGCGAAGCTGCTCGAGAAGCACGACGTGCCGGCCGAGCTGACCTGCGTCGACACCTTCCTCGGCAGCCGCGAGACCTTCTTCGAGCACCGCGCGCACCGCGAAGGCATGCTGCGCGCGGGCCACTATCACTTCTTCGACCAGTTCCTCGGCAACGTCGTCCGCGCCGGCTGCACCCGAACCATCAACCCGTTCGTGCAGACCTCGACCAACGCGGCGCGGATCTGCCGCGAACTCGGCGTGAAGTTCGACTTCGTGTACCTGGACGCGTCGCACGAGTATGGCGACGTGATGTCGGATCTGCGCGAGTGGTGGCCGCTCGTCGATGAAGGCGGCATCCTCGTCGGTGACGACTTCGAGGATCCGTGGTTCGGCATCATCCGCGCCGGCATGGAGTTCGCCGACGAGATAGGCCGGCCGATCCAGCTGTCCAAGGCGTTCGCCTCGTCGCCCGCGGGCGGCCGCGAGAACACCAAGTTCATGTTCGTGCGCTGAACGCGCGCGCAGGCTGCAGATGGGCACGGCACTGGACGAGGCTTCGATCGACGAGCTGCGCGGCAGCGTGGCCGCCTTTCGCGGCGAAGTCGGCGCGGCCGTCGACGGTCTCGTCGACGGCATGCTCGGCCTGCAGGACGGTCAGATCGCGCCGCTCGCCAGACGCGTGCAGGCGCTGGAGCGTCAAGGCGCCCAGCTGCTCGAGGCGACCCGCGCGATCGAAAGCACCGCCCGGCAGCTCGAGCTCGATCGGGCGTGCCGCTCGCTGGCCGAGATGTCGCGCTTCGCGCCGAAGTCGCGCACGGTCGTGTTCGTCGGCCGCTGGCATTTCGGTGACAACCTGAAGTACGCCTGGCTCGCCGCGCTGGCGCATGCCGATGCAGCCGGCTTCGAATGCTGGTACCTGGCGCCCGACGCGCGCCAGGAGAGGCTGGTGCGCTCGCTCGGCGCCAACTGCCTGCCGTGCGACGCGAACGAATGGACGCCGGAGCACTTCCAGATCGCGCAGCGCACCGCGGTGCTGGTGATGGCCGACCACTTCTTCCAGGACGGCTATCACCCGAATCCCTACGCACCGGCCCTCTTCGCCGGAGCGCGCTGGATCCAGCTCTGGCACGGCATCTCGATCAAGGAAGTGGCGTTGCGATTCCCGATGGCGCTGCGCGACATGTCGGCGTTTCGCGCGCAGGCATTCGCCTCGTGCGGACGCTACGCCTCCTTCGTCGGCAGCAGTCTCGCCGCCGAGATCGAGTGGCGACGCTGGTTCGGCTTCGAGCGCTACAGCGCCGCAGGCTATCCGCGCAACGACGTGCTGCACCGCGAGCCGAGCGAGCGCGACCTGCTCAACGTGGACCTCGACGCCCTCGCGTTCGCGCGTGGCGCCCACGCTCACCGCGGCCGTGCGGTGCTCTACGTGCCGACCTTCCGCGACGGCAACCCGGGCACCTGGCTCCACGACATCGGCCTGGACACCATCGCGCAGGCGCTTGCCGCGCGCGGCGATCGGCTGCTCGTGAACCTGCATCCGCTGGACCAGCGCGAGCAGGCGGCGCTGATGCGCCGCTATCCTCAGATTCGCTTCGTGCGTGAGCACAGCGACCTGTACCCGCTGCTGCGCGAGATCGACCTGATGATCACCGACTACTCGTCGCTGATGTTCGACTTCCTGCCGGTCGGCAAGCCGATGCTGTTCTATCGGCCCGATCATGCGAGCTACGTCGGCGAGGCGCGCCCGCTGTACGACGCCAAGGTCGCGACGCTGCCCGGCGCACTTTGCGACGATCTCGCCTCGCTCGTGGCCGCGCTGCGCGCCCATGCGCAGGCGCTCGACGCGCCGTACGCGCCGATCCGCGCCGAACTGCAGCAGCGGCTCTTCGACCGTTGCGACGGTCGCGCCGCAGAGCGCGTCGTCGCGCTGATAGAGCACGAGCTCGTGCTCGCGCAGCCCAGGCTCGGCTGACGCCGCCGCAGGCCATGTGCGGCATCCTCTTCATCGATCAGCGCGATCCGTCTCGGCTCGACGCCGCTGCCGCCACCCGCTTGCTCGAACGCCAACGCTGGCGCGGCCCGGATGCGATGCACCTGGAGACGCTGGCCGGCGGCCATGTGCACCTGGGCCACAACCGTCTCGCGATCATCGACCCGGCGCCGCGCTCCGACCAGCCGATGCGGTCGGCCGAGGGGCGCTACACGATCGTCTTCAATGGCGAGATCTACAACTTCCGCGCGCTGCGCCGCAGGCACGCTCTCGTCACCGCGACCGAGTCGGACACTGAAACGCTGCTCGCCGGCTATGCCGCGAACGGCGAATCCTTCCTCGAGGAACTCGAGGGCATGTACGCGTTCGTGATCCACGACGCCGTCAGCGGCCGCTGGATTGCCGCGCGCGATGCCCTTGGGATCAAGCCGCTGTACCTGCACCGCAGTGCCGCGCTGACGCTGATCGCTTCCGAGCCCGCGGTCGTCGCCGCCGGCATCGGCGCGGCGGTCGATGCGCAGTCGGTCGCCGAATGGCGACTGATCCGCCGGCCGGTGCCCGGTGCGAGCTTTTTCATCGGCGTCGAGGAACTGCGCCCCGGCACGCTGTTGCGCAGCGACGGCAGCGAGCGCCGTCTGTGGACGCTCGCACGCCGCCACGACGCATTCGACCCCGCAGGCTTCGAAGCCGCGCTGCACGAGGTGATACGCGAGCACGAGATCAGCGACGTCGGCAACGTCGCATTGCTCAGCGGCGGCATCGACAGTGCGGTCGTGATGGCGTTGTCGCAGACCGGGCGCGCCTATTCGGTCGGCCTGTCGTCGTCGAACGAGTTCGACGGTGCCCAGGACACCGCACACCGTCTGGGACGCGAGCTGCGTACCGTCGACCTCGACGAAGCGACGCTTGCAGAGCACTGGCGCACGCTCGCACGGCAGCGCGGCGAGCCGCTGGCGGTGCCGAACGAAGGTCTGATCTACGCCGCGTGCGCCGCGATGGGCACCGAAGAGAAGGTCGTACTGACCGGCGAGGGGGCCGACGAGCTCTTCTTCGGCTACGACCGGATCTATCGCTGGGCGCTCCGGACACCGCGGCCCGACCTCGCCGGCTTCCTCGCGCGCTACGGGTACAGCGACACCGAACCGCCGACACCGCGCCTGCTCGCGCTGTTGAGCGAGCTCTGCGACGGCGTCTCGACGATCGACTTCGTCGAGGACTTCTTCTTCACCGTTCACCTGCCGGGCCTGCTGCGGCGCATGGACTTCGCGTCGATGGCCGCGTCGAAGGAAGCCCGCGTGCCGTTCGCCGATCGCCGGCTCGTCGACCTGTGCTATCGCGCCGCGCCGGCGCACCGCCTCGACGCGCACGCCAGCAAGCTGCCGCTGCGGCGCCTGCTCGAGCGGCTGAACCTCACCGGACCGCTGGCGCGCGCCAAGATCGGCTTCAGCGCATCGGCCGACCCGCACCTCTCCCGCTACGCCGAGTACCGGCGATTCCAGGACCTCATGCTGAAGGAGCTCGCATGGTCATAGGCTATACGACGGGCGTGTTCGATCTGTTCCATGTCGGCCACGTCAACCTGCTGCGCAACGCGAAGTCGCTGTGCGACCGGCTCATCGTCGGCGTCACGATCGACGATCTGGTGCTCTACAAGAACAAGCGCGCCGTCATCCCGTTCGATGAGCGCATCGAGATCGTGCGCGCCTGCAGCTACGTGGACCTTGCGGTGCCGCAGCTGACGATGGACAAGCTCGACGCGTACCAGCGCTACAAGTTCAACGTGATGTTCGTCGGTGACGACTGGTACCAGAACGACCGCTGGAAGCAGCTCGACGCCGAGTTCGGTCAGCTCGGCGTGCGCATCGTCTATTTCCCGTACACGAAGACGACCTCCTCGTCGCTGATCAACGCGACGCTCGAGCGCCTGCGCGGCCCTGCGGCGGTGGCTGCGTGAACGACGGCCTCGCTCGCGCACCACGAACAAGGGCGCCTCGTCGGCGCCCTCTTTCGTTCGAGCGACAAATCAACGCAGCGCGCGCAAGACCTGCTTGACGGTCAGTGCCTCGGGCGTCCAGCGCTCGCGATCGCTCAAGCCCATGACCTGCTCGGCAAAGCGCTCCGGCTCGCGATAGTCGCAGCGATGGAGCACCGACGCGTCCAGCTCCCACCAGCCCGATGCGAGCAGCGCGTTGACGACACGCGGTTCGAAGCGCATGCGAATCACGCGCGCCGGCGTGCCGGCGACGACGGCGTAGGGCGGCACGTCGCGCGTGACGATCGCGCCAGCCGCAATCACCGCGCCAGTACCAATGCGGATGCCGCGCGCCAGCTGCGCGCGCTGCCCGATCCAGACGTCGTGTCCGATCTGCGGCGCCGGCGCGAACCGGCCGGGAGGTTCGCCGGCCTCGAACGCGCCGCCGTTGAACTCGCGATGGGCCGCGACGAACGCGCGGTAGCCGCGCAACGCGTCGATGTCGTAGGTGATCGACGAGGTCGTCGCCCACTCCATCGGATGACGATCGCGGAAGACATCGACACCCAGCGCGATCGAGCAGTAGCGGCCGACCGAGACATCCACCGGCAACGGGGATTCCGAATAGGAGTACGCGCCCATCGTGCACAGCTCGCGGCTGGCGGGGAAGCCGGCGTACGGTTCGATCGCGCTGTCGGCGCCGATCAGGATGCTGTCGTTGTCGCCGAAGGCGTGCTCGAAGCGGCTGAAGTAGATCTTGTGCTCGGCCAGCAGCTTGCGCACGCGCTCGCTGGTGCGCAGGCGCAAGCCCTGCGCATCGAACTGCATCGCCTCGGGGATGCCGATCGCGCCAGCCGCCTGCGCCGGGATCTGCTCTAGCAGATGCAAGACTTCGTGCTGCGGCTCCAGCATGAAGCGCCCGCGCAGGCGAACCGCACCGGGCTCCGTGCGATCAGCCTGATCGAACACCGTGCTGGAGCGGCCGTCGCTGGTCAGGAAATGCACGCGGTTGTCGCGGACCGTCCAGCTCGTCTCGTTCTCGTGCTGGTGGCCTTCGATGCGCCCATCCGGCAACAGGCGCACGACCGGCGCGATGACGCTGCCGTCGTTGCGCAGGAACTGCCAGACCGGCATCACTTCGACGCGCGCGTTCATGCCGACACCTTCGCGACCGCCGGCTGCGCCGCCGGCAGCGCTTCCGGCGCCTGTCCATGCGACCAGCGCTCGAACATCCGCGTAAACAAGGCGCCGAGCTCGGCGGTGAAGCGCTCGTTGTCGAACAGCGGCAGCTCTAGGCGGCGTTCGACGAGGTGGGTGCGCATCGCGATCAGGGATGTGCCGTCGGTCGCCAGGCGCACGGCGAGCTCTTCATATTCATCGGCAGTCCGCACGACCAGCTGCGGCAACTCGACCGCCTCGAGCAGGCTCGCCGCCACGCGCGCCGAGAAGCTGCGGCCGATCTGGGTCAGCACCGGCAGCCCCATCCAGAGGGCGTCGCTGCAGGTGGTGTGCGCGCCGTACGGAAAGGTGTCGAGGAAAAGGTCGGCGTTCGGCAGGCGCGCCAGGTGCTCGATCGGCTGGACGAACGGCGCGAAGATCAGCCGCGCGACATCGATGCCGCGCTCGGCCGCGCGCACGCGCAGCGCCTGCTGGATGTGCTCCTGCGGCACGAGCAGCCACAGCACGCTGCCCGGCACCCGCTGCAGGATGCGGCACCAGCGCGAGAACACGTCCTCGGTGATCTTGTAGCTCTGGTTGAAGCAGGCGAACACGAAAGCATCGTCGGGCAGGCCGGAGACCGCGCGGCTCGATGGCTCGGGATGCTCGCGCAACTCGTCGGTGGGCTCGTAGCAAACCGGCAGCTGCGCAATCCGCTCGCTGAAATCCTCGGCATGATCGAGCGGCGTGAGCACCGGGTCGCCGACCACATAGTCGATGAAGTCGGAGCCGGTCGTGCTGGGGTAGGCGAGCCACAGCGCCTGGATCGGCGCCGGCCGCAGCGCGAACATGGCCAGGCGTGAGCTCGCCGTGAAGCCGCTCATGTCCACGAGGATCGCGACACCGTCGGCCCGGATGCGCGCGGCCTGCTCGGCGGTCGACAACTCGCTGCACTCGACGAACTCGTCCACTGCCGCGACGAGGCGGGCGCGCAGCGCGCTGCCGTCGTCGTTGCCGTGCGAATAGAGCACGACCTCGAAGCGCTCGCGATCGAGCCGCTCGAGCGTGCGCACGAGCAGCAAGCTCGTGGCGTGCATGCGAAAGTCGGCCGAGACGAAGCCGATGCGGCAGCGCGTCTTCGCGAGCACTGCGGGATAGCCTTCCGGACCCGGCGCCGGCGCCGTCCACTCCGTGCTGAACTGGTTGCGGCGTGCGTCGCGCGCGAGGTGGCGCGCCGATACCGTCGCGGCGCGGCGGTGCGCCGCCGCATCGTCGTTCAGCGACAGCAGGCAGAACGGGCTGTAGCCGGGCGCACTGCCCGGCTCGCCGATGCGCTGCATCGCCTCGGCGATTCGCGGCTCGTCGTCCGCGACCTTGTCCCAGTCGCAAGCCCAGGCGCTGTAATGCGCACTGTAGATCGCCGAGCCGAGCTGCGGCTCCAGGACGGCAACGGTACGGAAGCACTCCGACGCATCGCCATGGCGCTGAAGGTTCGCCAGCGCGAAGCCGAGTTGCTGATAGGCCTCGATGTGCGCCGGCTCCTTCGCCAGCAGGCCAAGGAAGGTCACTGCCGCGTCCTGCCACTGCGCGAGCGACATCAACACCGTGCCCTCCATCAGGAGGTGCTGCGCACCGCGTTCGATCGCCGCGTCGAGACCGCGCAGCACTTTCAGCGCCGCAGCGTTTCGATTCTGATTGCGCAGCAGTTCGGCGCACAGGTGGCACGCCAGCATGTTGCCCCGATCGAGCTCGAACGCGCGATGCGCGCAGCGCAAGGCCTCATCGAGCTGACGCTGGCGACGCAACACGCTGGCCAGGTTCAACCAATAGAGCGCGACGGTCGGGCCCTGGCGTACCGCCTGGCGCAGCGCCTGCGCGGCCGGCTCGAGCTTGCCTTCGCGCGCAAGCGCGACACCGCGCTCCCATTGCTTGTGGCCGGGCGCAGCCTTCCTGTCTTGAACGAGCGTCATGGACTGCCTTCTCGCGAGGTCTGATGAGGATCGCCGCAGTCTAGAAGTCGGTCCGATTCAACGATCCTGCGAATTGGGCGCGATTGCCCGTTCTCTTTGCTCAAGTGCCTCGCCCCGGCGCCGAAATCCCTGTGTTCTCGCGCCGCCTGCATGCAATGGATGCTCGGCAAAAGGATCAGAAGAGGCGGAAATCCTCCTCAAATCTGATTTGACAAATGCTCTCAAGTTCATCTCAGGCGCCTCCGATAACTGTTTCAACGGCGACGAGAAATCGAAACCGGGGTCCGGAAGAGGCGGCCCAAGCCCTGCAAAGCACGGGTGACTGACGCCGGACGCAGCCAAGCCCGAGGTCCTCGGACCGAAGGCCGCCGGCGTCCATGCCGGGAAGTCATCAACCGATAAGGAGTGTCAATCGTGGCAATTTCCGTCAATACCAATCTGTTCTCCCTGAATGCCCAGCGCTCGCTGGCTGGCTCGCAAGCGTCGCTGCAGACTTCGATGCAGCGTCTGTCTTCCGGCCTGCGCATCAACTCCGCTGCCGACGACGCCGCCGGTCTGGCGATTTCGCAGCGCATGAATGCCCAAGTCCGCGGCATGAACGTCGCGATCCGCAACGCCAACGACGGCATCTCGCTGGCTCAGACCGCAGACGGCGCGCTCTCCTCGGTCAGCGATTCGCTGCAGCGCATGCGTGAACTCGCCGTGCAGTCGCGCAATTCGACCAACAGCGACTCCGACAAGGAATCGCTGAACCTCGAGTTCGGCCAGCTCTCGAGCGAAATCGGCCGCGTGCTCGCCGGTACGACCTTCAACGGCAAGGCGATCCTGGGCGGCAACGCCGGCACGCTGACCTTCCAGGTCGGCGCCAACGTCACCACCAACGACTCGATCGACATCACCACCTCCGACCTGACGGCCGACGCCGCGATCACGACGGTGACGAGCGCTTCGATCGGCAGCGCCGCGAATGCGACCGCGATCGCCACCGTGATCACGAACATCGACGCGGCGATCGACAAGGTCAACAGCCAGCGCGCTGTGTTCGGTGCCTCGCAGAACCGCTTCAACTCGGTCGTGAGCAACCTGAAGACCTCGGTGGAGAACCAGTCGGCCGCGGCCAGCCGCATCACCGACGCGGACTTCGCGGCTGAAACGGCGAACATGTCGCGTGCCCAGATCCTGCAGCAGGCCGGCACCGCGATGGTCGCGCAAGCCAACTCGCTGCCGCAAAGCGTGCTGCGTCTTCTCCAGTAAGAGGACCCCATCGGTTCGCGGCTCGGCAACGAGCCGCCACAAGGCCCCGCACGGAGCGATCCGGCGGGGCCTTGCTCTTTGTGCGGCACCGAATTGCGCCGCAATCGAGCCTCATTTCAGCGCATCGCGTCACGAACGGCTCGCCACAATGGCTCCATCCGATCTACGCCAACAGGCGTGTACTAACAAGGAGAGCGGCCATGCCGATGACGATCAACACGAACATCATCTCGATGAACGCGCAGCGCAACCTGAACGGCTCGCAGTCGTCGCTGGCGACGTCGATGCAGCGCCTGTCTTCGGGTCTGCGGGTCAACTCCTCTAAGGACGACGCCGCCGGCCTGGCGATCGCCGAACGCATGAACGCCCAGGTGCGCGGCATGAACGTCGCGATCCGCAATGCCAACGACGGGATCTCGCTGGCGCAGACCGCCGACGGTGCGCTGGCCTCGATCAACGATTCACTGCAGCGCATGCGCGAGCTGGCGGTGCAGTCGCGCAACTCGACCAACAGCGACTCCGACAAGGACTCGCTCAATCTGGAGTTCGGCCAGCTCGCCAACGAAATCGGCCGCGTCCTCGCCGGCACGACCTTCAACGGCAAGGCGATCCTCGGTGCGGACGCCGGCACGCTGACGTTCCAGGTCGGCGCGAACACGTCGGCCAACGATTCGATCGACATCGCCACCTCCGACATGACGGTGGACGCGAAGATCACGACCGTCACCGCCGCGTCGATCGGCAGCACCGCCAACGCGGCCGCGATCGCCACCGTGATCCAGGACATCGACGCCGCGCTCGACGAGATCAACAGCCAGCGCGCCGTGTTCGGCGCCTCGCAGAACCGCTTCTCTGCGGTGATCACGAACCTGCAGACGTCGGTGGAGAACCAATCGGCCGCACGCAGCCGGATCATGGACGCCGATTTCGCGGCCGAGACCGCGAACATGTCGCGCGCCCAGATCCTCCAGCAGGCCGGCACCGCGATGGTCGCCCAGGCGAACCAGGTACCGCAAAACGTGCTGCGGCTGCTGCAGGGCTGATCGAGCCGCCAGCAGCGCCTGCGATGCCGGCGGCGACGGCTCAAGTTCAGAGCCGCCGCGCCGATACACGGGATATTCGAGGCCACGTCCTCGGTATCCCGTTCGCATTTTCAGACCAAGGTAGACGCGCATGACGACCTCGATCAGCACGACCGGCTCGGTGAGTTCCGCCGGCATCGGCAGCGGCCTCGACGTGAACTCGATCGTCGACGGGCTGATGAAGGTCGAACAGCAGCCGCTCGACCAGCTGCAAACCAAGGCGTCGTCGATAAAGTCCACGATCTCCGCGTACGGCGCGATCCAGTCGGCGATGTCGACGTTTCGCGACGCGGTGGCGGCGATCGCCCTGCCCAGCACCTGGAATGCCACGACGGGCACCTCGGCCGACCCGGGATCGGTCGCGGTCTCGACGACCTCGAGCGCGGCGCCGGGCAACTACGCGGTCTCGGTGCAAAGCCTCGCGGCGGCTCAATCCACGGTCAGCGGCACGTACACCTCGAGCAGCGCGCTGGTCGGTGCCGGAACGCTGCACGTCGACATCGGCTCGTGGGACAGCGGCCTGACCACGTTCACCGGCAAGACCGGCAGCAGCGGCGTCGACATCGCCGTCACCTCGAGCGACACGCTGGACACGCTGGCCGCCAAGATCAACTCGGCCGGTGCCGGTGTGAGCGCATCGGTCGTCAACGATGCGAGCGGATCGCGCCTCGTCTTCACGTCCGGCACCACCGGCACGAACAGCGCGTTTCGCGTCACCGCCGCGGACATCGACGGCAACAACACCGATGCCGGCGGCCTGTCGGCGCTGGCCTTCAATCCCGCCGGCGGCACGACCGCGACCACGCGCACGCAGGCGCCCGCCAATGCGAGCGCAACGATCAACGGCTTGCCGATCACGTCGCAGACCAACAACCTCGCCAACGTCTTCAGCGGCATCACGCTGTCGCTCACCAAGGTGACGAGCGGCCCCGTGCAGGTCACGGTGGCCCAGGACAGCGCGGCGATCAAGAAGTCGGTCCAGAGCTTCGTCGACGCCTACAACGGCATCGCGAAGCTGCTCAGCACCGATCTGAAATACGACGCGTCGACGAAGACCGCCGGTCCGCTGCAGGGCGACAGTGCCGCGGTGACCGTGCAGCGCCAGCTGCGCAACCTGATCGGCGCGCCGTCGAGCGCCTCCAGCGCGTTCTCGTCGCTGTCCCAGGTCGGCATCCAGTTCCAGGCCGACGGCACGCTGTCGATCAATGACGGCAAGCTCACCAGCGCGATGGCCAATCCGGTCGAGCTGAAGAAGCTCTTCACCAACGTCGACACGCCCCATCCGGAGAACAACGGCATCGCGACGCAGTTGCGCGGCCTGGCCAACTCGCTGCTCGGTAGCGACGGCGCGCTCACTGCGCGCGTCGCCGGGCTGAGCGCGAACCTGACGCGCAATCAGAAGGATCAGGACGCGATGAACGACCGCCTCGCCGCGACCAAGGCGCGGCTGCAGGCACAGTACTCCGCACTCGACACCCAGATGGCCAACATCTCCACGTTGAGCACCTACATCACGCAGCAGATCGCCAACTGGAACAAGTCCTGATCGACCTCCAGGCGCTTGTCCCGCCCCGCCTCAAGGTCGACTCGGAGCGTGCCGATAAGCAGGCGTAGCAACCACTCGAAGACGAGCCCGCCATGTTCGCAACACACTCGATCGTCACGCAGCGCCAGGCTGGCGCCTATCGCCAGGTGCATGCGTCGACCGGCGTCGAGGCGGCCACGCCGCACGGCCTCATCGGCATGCTGTTCGATGGCCTGCTCGAGGCGATCGCAGAGGCCCGTGGTGCCATGCGCAGCCGCAACATCGCGCTCAAGGGGCGTTGCATCAGCCGCGCCGTGCTCATCGTCGACGAAGGGCTGTGCGCTCCGCTGAACCTCGAGCAAGGCGGGACGCTCGCAGCCGACCTGCGCGACTTGTACACCTACATCGCGATGCGCCTGACGCAGGCGAATCTGCACAACGACGAGGCGGCGCTCGAGGAGTGCCGCCGACTGATCGAGCCGCTGCGCAGCGCGTGGGCCGGCATCGCCGAACAGGTCGGCGCATGAGCGCGCAGCGCCGCCCCATGCGACAGGCCCCCTCGACACCGTCACACGAACACGAGATCAGCGACGCCATGAGTAGCTCTTTGCTTCAGTACTATCAAGCGATCGAAAAGGCCAGCCAGGACATGCTGAAGGCCGCACGCCAAGGCGACTGGGACCAGGTCCTGAAGCTGGAAGGCGCCTGCGCCCTGCTGATTTCGCAGCTCAAGCACAACGCCTCAGGCCGGCCGATGGGCGAAGACGAAGCGCAATTCAAGTCGCGCATCATGCAACGCATCCTCGTCAACGATGCCGAGATCCGGCAGCTCGCCGAGCCGTGGCTCGACGACCTCGACAACCTGCTGGCCGCACGCCCCAAGACGATTCACTAGACCGACGCCGAGCGAGTACACGAGCCGTGGAAACCCTGCCGATGCCGCTGGACGCGCTGGGCGCCGGACCCAGCGGGCTGGATGAGTTCCGCATCAGCGCGCCGCGCGAGGTCGCCGCGATGCTGCGCCAGCTCATGGACGGCAACGTCACCGTCTACCTGAACACGACCGAGGGAACGGTACTGCACGCCACGGTCTGGACCATGGACACGGAGCGCGGCACTCTCGGCTTCTCGATCGACGCCGACGACACCTCCGTGCCGGCGCTGCAACAAGCGCAGGAGGTCGTCGTCGTCGGCTACCTCGACAACGTCAAGCTTCAATTCGACATGCAGGATCTGGTGCTGGTGCGCGGTCCGCGCGCCAGCGTGCTCAGCGGCGCGATGCCGCGCGAGATGTTCCGATTCCAGCGCCGCGCGGCCTACCGGGTGCGCCCGGTGAACCGCGCAACACCGACCGCCAGGCTGCGCCACACCGACATCGCCGAGATGCAGCTGACGCTGCGCGTGCTCGACGTGAGCCTGGGTGGCTGTGCGCTGCTGCTGCCGATGGACGTGCCGCCGATGCAACTCGGCGGCGTGATGAACCAGGTCCAGATCGACCTCGATGCGGACACCCGCTTCCACGTCAACCTGCGCCTGCAGCACGTCACTTCGCTCAGCGCCGAGGCCTCAGGGGTGCGCCTGGGCTGCGAGTTCGTGCGCGCCGATGCCGGCGCGCTGCGCGCCCTGCAGCGCTTCATCGACCTGACGCAAAAGCGCGGGCGGCTGTTCTCGCTGAACTGACCGCCGCCGAAAAACGCCAACAATTTGTCGCAAAGGCGGCGCACAGGGCTCTCAAGTTCGATCCCAGACGGTCGATACCCGGCTGACAGGGCGGTGTTTCAGCCCTGAGCAAGGAGCGCACCATGAGCATCAGCGTCAGTGGCGTGGCGCGGGTCGGTTCACAGCCCGCGCAGGCGCCTGCTTCCGACACCGGCGGCGGCAGTGCTGCGACCGGGCGCGTCAACGCCAATCCGTATACCCCGGCCGAGATCGACACGGCGACCAATCAGCCGAAGCCGCCACGCTTCCCGTGGCTGAGCCGGCTCTCGTCGGAACTGGAGCCTGCGGCGAAACAGAAGCCGACCTTCCCGAGCGCCCCGCCCCTCGGGGAAAACCTCGACCAGGCCGTCTGACGTCGCCTGACTTCGGATCATTCGGGGGCGGTATGCTGCGATCCGCTGCAAACCCCTCCCGGAGATCCGCATGTTGCCGCTCAAGACCGCCCTCACCGCCTGCGCGCTCGCGCTCGTCACCACCTTCGCTTCCGCGCAGGACGCGAACAAGCTGCGCCTGATCACCTGGGCTGACTACGTGCCGGCCGATGTGGTCGCGCAGTTCAAGAAGGAAACCGGGATCGACGTCGAGATCACGCTCTCCAACAACGAAGAGATGATCTCCAAGCTGCGCGCCACCGGCGGCGCCGGTTTCGACCTCGCGCAACCGTCCCAGGACCGCATCACCGGCCCGCAGCAGGAGTTCGGCATCTACAAGCCGATGGACCTTTCCAAGGTCAAGACCGAGCTGTTCATCCCGTCGATGCTGGAAGCGACGAAATCGAACACGACGCTGGCCGGCAAGGTCTACGGCCTGCCGCACATCTGGGGCACCGACGGCCTGGTCGTCAACACCAAGGCCGCGAAGATCAGCGACTACCCGGATCTGTGCAAGGCCGACGTGAAGGGCAAGACCGCCGTGCGCCTGAAGCGGCCGACGCTGCTCGCGTTCGCGTTCGCCTCGGGCAGGGATCCGTTCGCGCTGTACGGTGACGCAAAGGCGTACAGCGCGCTGATGGACGACGTGGGCAAGCAGCTCGCCGCGTGCAAGGGCAACCTGAAGTTCTTCTGGGACAACAAGGATCAGCTGCTCAACGGCATGCGCGCCGGCGAAGTGGTCGGCGCGATGATGTGGGACACCGGCGGCTGGAAGCTCAACAGCGAGAAGCCCGAGATCCAGTTCATCGCGCCGAAGTCGGGGGCGATGGGCTGGATCGACACCTATGCGCTGCCGGCCAAGGGCCGCAACGACGCCGCGGCGTACGCATGGATCAACTTCAACATGCGCCCCGAGATCGCCGCGAAGGTCGCGACTTCGGCCGGCAACTTCACGGCGTCCAAGGGCGCGGACCAGTTCATGGACGCGAAGCTGAAGGCGCAATTCGCCGAGAGCTTCCCCGACGCGGCGATCAAGAACATCCGCTGGTACCCCGCCGTGCCGGCAGGCATCGAGGAGATCGAAGGGCGCGTGCTCGATCGCGTGAAAGCGGCGAACTGATCCTGTGCAGCAAGCGGACCTCGAAGCGCTGACCGTCACGAAGCGCTTCGGCGCGTTCACCGCGGTCGGCGACCTCTCGTTCAGCGTCGAGCGCGGCAGCTTCTTCTCGATCCTCGGTCCTTCGGGCTGCGG
>Ga0068864_100002788_pt1 | contig 14430 bp, 14 predicted proteins | sample KBSSwiS72_FD_66586 | JGI IMG/M metagenome (GOLD analysis project Ga0068864, IMG submission 66586) | Switchgrass rhizosphere microbial communities from Kellogg Biological Station, Michigan, USA - KBS Switchgrass S7-2 | ecosystem: Host-associated > Plants > Roots > Rhizosphere > Soil ... | reverse complement strand
TGCTCGCCCGGGAAGCGCCGCTCGATCAGCCCCGCGATGATCGCGCAGCCCTTGAAGGCGCGCTTCATCATGAAGCTCTCGGCGAGCCAGGCTTCCAGGTCGTCGCCCAGCATGTCCTCGTCGAAGAGGTTGGCGAAGTCGAGGCCTTCCAGCGGGTTCAGCGCCCAGATCGCCATCGCATAGTCGTTGCAGACGAACCCCAGCGGCGCCGCGCCCACGCGCTCCAGCCGGCGCGTCAGCAGCATGGCCAGGGTGGTGTGCGCGAGGCGACCCTCGAACGGATAGCAGACCATGAAATGCCGTTTTCCCCTCGGGAACGTCTCCAGCAGCATCTCCTCCTCCCCCGGGATCACCGAGCGGTCGCGCTGCGCCTCCAGCCACTCGCGCACGTCGGCCGGCAGCACTTGCCAGTGCGGCTGGTCGGTCATCAGCTGGCGAACCCGCTTGGCGAGATAGGTGGAGAGCGCGAACTTCGACCCGCCCCAGGATGGCATCTTCGGGTCCGCCGCCGGCGCCGGCTGCACCAGCACGTCGAGGTTGGTCACGCCCACCAGCCGCCAGACCTGACCCGCGAAGACGAAGGTCTCCCCGGGCTCCAGCATCTCCAGCATGCCCTCCTCGATCTCGCCGATCTTGCGGCCGCCCTGGCCGCGCCGCGTGGCGATGCGCACCGAGAGCATCGCGGGTGAAATGATCGCGCCGACGTTCAGCCGGTGGCGCTGGGCGGTCTCGGCGTTGCGCACCCGCCAAAGCCCGTCCAGGCCTTTCACGATCCGCCGGAACTTGTCGTAGTTCTTCAGCGCATAACCGCCGGTCGACACGAAATCGACGACCTGCTCGAAGTCCTCCCAGATTAGGTCTCGGTAGGGTCCCGCCGAGCGAACCTCATCGTAGAGCGCCAGCAGATCGAACGGCTCGGAACAGGCGCAGCCCATCACGTGCTGGGCCAGCACGTCGAGCGCCCCGACCCTGGGCGGATCGCCGTCTAGCTTGTTCTCGGCGATCGCCTCGCGCGCCGCCTGGCACTCGAGCATCTCGAAGCGGTTGGCCGGGACGAAAAGGGCGCGGCTGGGCTCGTCGAGCCGGTGGTTGGCCCGCCCGATCCGCTGCACCATCCGCGACGCGCCCTTGGGGCTTGCGAGCTGGATCACCAGGTCCACGTCGCCCCAGTCGATGCCGAGATCGAGCGTCGAGGTGCAGACCACGGCGCGCAGCTCGCCCCTGGCCATCGCCGCCTCGACCTTGCGCCGCTGCTCGGCCGCGAGCGATCCGTGATGCAGCGCGATGGGCAGGGCGTCCTCGTTCAGCCGCCAGAGCTCCTGGAAGGCGAACTCCGCCTGGAACCGCGTGTTGACGAACACCAGCGCCGTCCGCGACTTCGCGATGACGTCATAGACCTCCTGCATGGCGTGCTGCGCCGTGTGCCCAGCCCAAGGCACCTTGCCTTCCGACAACAGCACCTCCACCACCGGCTCCGCCCCCGGCGGCCCGCGCACGAGGTCGATGGAGTGGTTGCCGCCCGTGGAATGGTTCGCCATCCACGCCTTGATCACCTCGGGATCATCGACAGTCGCCGATAGCCCGACCCTGCGCAGGTTGGGGGCGAACTGCTGGATGCGCGCCAGATCCAGGGCCAGCAGGTCGCCGCGCTTGGATGCGTGCAGGGTGTGAATCTCGTCCAGGATCACGCAGGCGAGGTTCTCGAAATAGAGCCGCGCGCCCTCCCATGCACAGAGCAGCGCCAGCTGTTCGGGCGTAGTCAAAAGGATGTCCGGCGGCTTCACCCGTTGCCGCTGCCGCCGGGAAAGGCCGGTGTCGCCCGTGCGACTCTCGGCCACGACCGGCAGCCCCATCTGCAGGATCGGCGCATTGAGGTTGCGCTCAACGTCGACCGCCAGCGCCTTCAGCGGCGAGATGTAGAGGGTGTGCAGGCTCCGTGGCGCATTGCTCGGTGGCCGCTCCGAAAGCTCGATCAGGCTCGGCAGGAACCCCGCCAGCGTCTTGCCGCCACCGGTCGGCGCGATCAGCAGCGCGTCGCGCCCCGCCTGCGCCCGCTCGATCATCGCCAGCTGATGCGCGCGTGCGCTCCACCCCCGCTTGGCGAACCAGTCGGCGAACCTGGGCGGCAGGAGGTCGGCGGATTGGACCGCGGAGTCGGCCATCCCGGCCCTATAACATGTTCCCGTTACGTTTCACGCGCTGCGTCACCGTTGCTTACAGCGTCAATTATAGGCAATGTGCCGGCGCTCAATCCCGGAGGAAACGCGCCATGAACCCCAAGGCCGAGTTCGACATCATCGTCTATGGCGCGACCGGCTACACCGGCCGCTTGGTCGCCGAGTATCTGGCGCAGCGCTACGGCGTGGGCGGCGAGGTGAAATGGGCGATGGCCGGGCGCAGCGCCGCCAAGCTGGCCGAGGTCCGCGACCTGGTCGGCGCGCCCAAGGACACCCCGCTGGTGGTCGCCGACGCCGACAAGCCCGCCGAGCTCGACGCCATGGTCAAGCGCGCCAAGGCGATCATCACCACGGTCGGGCCCTACCAGCTCTACGGAGACGGCCTGGTGGCCGCCTGCGCTGCCGCCGGCACGGACTGCCTCGACCTCTCCGGCGAACCCAACTGGATGCGCAGCGTGATCGACGCCCACTCCGAGACCGCAAAGAAATCCGGCGCCCGGATCGTCCACTCCTGCGGCTTCGACAGCATTCCCTTCGAGCTCGGCGTGCAGTTCGCCGAGGAGACCGCCAAGGCGAAGCTGGGCGGCTACGTGCCCCGCGTGAAGGGCCGGCTGCGCAACATGAAGGGCGGGCTTTCCGGCGGCACGGCCGCCTCCGGCGCGGCGACCATGGCGGCGGTCCAGAAGGACCCCTCGATCGGCATGCTGCTGATGAACCCCTTCGCGCTGACGCCGGGCTTCCAGGGGCCCGCGCAGCCGCCCGGCAATGCCGTCGAGCGCGACGAGGATCTCGGCGCCGACGTCGGCCCGTTCATGATGGCGATGATCAACACCAAGAACGTCCACCGCTCGAACGCGCTGATGGGCCATCCCTGGGGCGAGGACTTCAAGTACGACGAGATGTCGATCGTGGTCCCGGGCGCGCCCACCGAGTTCACCGGCATGGGCCCGGGCGCGCCGAAGCCCGGCGAAGGGCCCACCAAGGAAGAGCGCGAGACCGGCTTTTACGACATCCTCTTCGTAGGCATCGCGGACGACGGCCGCAAGGTGAAGGTGTCGGTCAAGGGCGACCGCGACCCCGGCTACGGCTCGACCTCGAAGATGCTGGCCGAAAGCGCCATCTGCCTGGTCAAGGACTGCGCCGACGTGCCCGGCGGCGTTTGGGTTCCCGGCGCGGCCATGGGATCGAAGCTGATCGACCGGCTGCAGAAGAACGCCGGCCTGACCTTCGCGGTGGAAGGGTGAGCCCCGTCACTCGCCGGACCCGCTAGCGCAGATCGCCCGCTGGCGGCCGCCCGAGCCTGACGGTCAGCACCGGTAGCGGCTGCGGACCAGCACGTCTTCGCCGAGGTAGGGGTCCCACACCCAGCGTTCGCTTATGCAGGTCCGGTACACGTAGCGGGGCTGCGCGTAGTAGCTGTCGCCGTAGTAGGGGGCGTAGGCGTAGCTGCGGCTGTAACCGCTGTTGTAGTAGCCGTGGTTGCTGTTCGAGCTGGCGAGCGCCGCGCCCAAGGCCAAGCCCACCACGCCGGCCGCCACGGCCGCGCCGGTGTTGTTGTGGTGGTGATGGTAGCCACCGCCGCCGTAGTAGCCGCCATTGTACCCGTTGTAGTAACCGTGCGAGCGGGCTTCAGCCGGGGCGGCCGTCGCGGCGACCGCGCCGCCGAAGGTCAGTGCCGCCATCGCGACGGTGAGAGACTTTCGCATCCAGTCTCCTTTCGAAAAGGCTTCCAACCCCGGATGGGCCGGATTGCGGACAAGGTTAAGAATCCGCTTCTGAACGCTGCCTGAACAGCACAGTCAGGACGCCGGTTGCCCCAGGCCCTCGTGCTCCAGAGCCAGCCGAACCGCCGGCCGCGCTTTCAGCCGGGCCAGATAGGCGGTCAGCGGGGCCGGAATTGTCACCTCGTTCTTGCCCGCCCACAGCAGCATCACGAAGAGGTAGGCGTCGGCCACGCTCATCCGGTCGCCAAGCAGGAAATCCGACCTCAGCTGCTCGGCCAGGAACCCCAGGCGCTTGCCGATCAGGTCGCGCGTCTGGGCCCGGTCGGCGTCGGTGGCGTCGGGCCGGAAGAACGGCTTGAACGACTTGTGGATCTCCGTGGAGATGAAGGCCAGCATCTCCAGAAGCCGGAAGCGGCCAAGCGGGCCTTTCGGGGCCAGCATCGGCGCCTGGTCGCCGATCCAGCTCAGGATGGCGATGTTCTCGGTCAGGACCTGGCCGTCGTCGAACTCCAGCGCCGGCACATAGCCCTTGGCGTTGATCTGCAGGTAGTCCCGCCCGTCCGCCGTGCGGCGGGCTTTCAGGTCCACCTTCACCCGTTCGAACGTCAGTCCCGCCTCGTGCAGTGCGATGTGGTCGGCGAGGCTGCAGGCGCCGGGCGAGTAATAGAGCTTCATGCTTCGGCCCTCCGGAATGCCGTCGGGAAAATGCCCGGGGCGGGCGCCTGTTCCCTGACGTCAGGGTGGACGGCCGACGTGCCGCGGGGCCAAGCTGGCGAGCGTTCGCGCATCAAAGACCGGACCGCATCCAGAGGACACGCATGAAGGACTTCGCAGGCAAGATCGCCGTCGTCACCGGCGGCGGAACCGGCATGGGCCGCGAGCTCGTGCGCCAGCTGATCGCCGAGGGCTGCAACGTCGCCATGTGCGACGTCTCAGCGAAGAACATGGTCGAGACCGTCCGCCTGGTGGCCGAGGACCGCCCGCCGCAGGGGACCCGCGTCACCAGCCACATCGCCGACGTCTCCGACGAGAGCCAGCTGATCCGCTTCCGTGACGAGCTTGCCGAACAGCACGACACCGACCGCATCCATCTCCTGTTCAACAACGCCGGCATCGGCGGCGGCGGCAGCCTGTTCAACGACAGCCGCGAGGACTGGGAGCGGACGTTCAACGTCTGCTGGGGCGGGGTCTATCTGGGCGTGCGCACCTTCCTGCCCATGCTGCAGGCGGCGGACGAGGCGCACATCGTCAACACATCCAGCGTCAACGGCTTCTGGGCGAGCCTTGGCCCCAACGTCAGCCACACCGCCTACGCCGCCGCCAAGTTCGCCGTGAAGGGCTTCACCGAGGCCCTGATAACCGACCTGGCGCTCAACGCCCCGCAGATCAAATGTTCGGTAGTGATGCCCGGCCACATCGGCACCTCGATCGTCGCCAATTCTCGGAAGGTGATGACCCGCCGCGACGAAGATGAACTGAGCGCCGACGACCTCGCCCGCGCCCGCGAGCGGATCGCCAGGGCCGGCGTCGACGTCAGCCAGCTCCCCGACGCGGCGCTACAGGCCATGGTCGCCGAACAGCACCGCCGCTTCCTCGAGGACGCGCCGACCACGGCGGCCGCAGCCGCCACCGTCATCCTCGACGGCGTCAAGGCCGAGCGCTGGCGCATCCTGGTCGGCGACGACGCCCACCGCATAGACCAGCTCGTCCGCAATGACCCTGAAGCCGCCTACACGCCCGAGTTCTTCGGCGTGCTGGCCAAGGAGGTCGGCTGGCGGCTGGGGAGCTAACCGGTCTCACCTACCTCATACGGTGAAGCGTCGTCGCTACGGCCAGGCCCGCGCACTGCAGCGCGACGGCCAGGATCAGCACGCCGTGGACATTGTGCTCGGTGACCGCCATCGAGGCCAGAAATGGCCCGAAGGCGCCGGCGAGCAGCTGGACAGCCCCGCTCTGCATGGCGGCGCGGCGGGACGGGTCGGCCTCCACCGTCATCGGCACGAGGAAAGGCCCGGCCACGAAGGCCGCGAGGCCGGACAGGCCGGTCATGGCGATGAACAACCAGGCCGGGGCATGCACGGCGTAGGCCGTCCAGGTGGCTACGAAGACCGCCGCGCAAACCCAGAAAACGGTGATGTAGCGGATGCGCCCGGCAAGGACCGTGGCCAGGGCGCCGCCCGCCATCTGGCAGGCGAGCGCGACGGAGATCGCGGTCCGCCCGACGGCCACGCTGAGGTCGGCCTGCCTCGCCAGCGGGATGACGTAGACCCCGACTGCGGTCAGGGAGGCGGCCATGCACAGGGTGCCGGCCAGCGCCACCCAGCCGCGGAAGGGCGGCGCGCCTGAGGTCTCCGCGCCAGCGGCCTCTACAGCGCCAAGACTGCGGGGCAGGAACAGGGCGACGGGCATGGCCAGGGCGGCGGCGGCCGCGACGACCAGATAGCCACCGTTAGCGCCGAAGCGGGGCAGCACCAGAGCGGTGAGCCCGGTGGCGACAGCAAGCTGGGTCAGGCCCATGCCGGTGAAGAGCACGGCCGCCCAACGCTCCGGGGTCACGGTGCGTGAGATAAAACCGATGGAGATCCAGAGCAGGATGCCTTCAGGCAGTCCGGCCAGCGCCCGGACGATCATCACGCCCTCGCCGCTCACCCGCACGGTGGCGAGGTCCAGGATGACGAGGGCGAAGGCGGCGATCGCCGCGATCGTGCGCAGGCGGACCGGTTTGAGCACGATGCCGGCTGCGCCGGTCACCAGGCCGGTGCTCAGCGCCTCCAGCATGGCGGTCAGGCCGATGCCCGGGGCGGAAAGGCGGCCCTCGTCGGCGAGCGCGGCCAGCAGCAGGCCCATCAGACCGGCGATCAGGAGCGCGATCAGGCCGAGCGCAATGGCGGCCGCGGCCTCGGTGGGGCTGAAAGGAGGCCCCGCGACCTCGTCGATAGCGTCGTCGGGCGCAGAGCCGGACTTAGCCCCGACAGCGGCGGGGGCGAGGGCGCGAGGCCGAAGGTTCATAGGGGTCCGACTCCGCGGCGATGTCTGGGAAGGATCGCCCTGAATTGATGATGCCGCCTAGCCCCAATCGGACCACTCAAGTGGTTCCGCCTCGTTTTCGCCGCGCTATGATCGAACCTTGGCTGTAACGCCTTCGCCGGAGCCCGCCGCATGTTGAAGTCGCTTGCCGCCGTCTTAGCCGCGGTCCAGCTTGGCGTCGCCTTACCCGCGGCAGCCCAGCCGCTCAGTCCACCCGCCGCCGTGTCCACCCCGTTCGACGTCGCCGCACGCGGGGCAGCGGTTCAGGCCGCCGCCAAGGCGCTCCGCGACCGCTACGTCTATCCCGAGGTCGGCGCCCGTGCGGCGGCGAAGATCGAGGCAAACCTTGCGGCCGGCGCCTATGACGGACTCACGGATCGCGTCGCCTTCGCCGATCGTCTCACCGCCGATCTGGCTGAAATCGCCCACGACAAACACATGCGGGTGACAGCAGACGGCAGTCCTCCCCCGCCGGGCGTTGCAATGATGGGGCCGCGGCCGCGCAGCGAGTTCGGCGTGGTGCGCGCCGACCGGCTCGCCGGCGGCGCCGGCTATCTGGAAGTCGTCGGCTTTCCGCCGCTTGAGGCCTTCCGGCAATCGGTCGACCGCGCCATGGCCGCGCTCGCCGGCAGCTCGGCGATCATCGTCGACCTGCGCCGCAACGGAGGCGGCAATCCCGCGAGCGTCGCCTACCTGGCCAGCTACTTCTTCGACGGTGCAAAGCCCGTCCACCTCAACGACCTGATCTGGCGCAATGCCGGCTCCAACACTTTCCGCACCGAGACCTTCTACACCGCGCCGACCCCTGCCAGTTTCGCCAAGGCGCCGGTCTATCTCCTGACGAGCGCGTCCACCTTCTCCGGCGGGGAGGAGTTCCTCTACGACCTGCAGACGCAGAAGCGCGCGGTGCTGGTGGGCGAGGTGACCGGCGGCGGCGCCAATCCCGGCGGCGTTCAGCCCCTGGGGCCCGGGCTCAGGGTCTTCATGCCGGCCGGTCGGGCTGAGAACCCGATCACAAGGACGAGCTGGGAAGGCCGCGGCGTCACTCCCGATGTCGCCGTTCCCCGTGCGGACGCGCTTCGCGTGGCGCTGCAGAAGCTCGGCCAATCGCCCGCCGCCGGAGACATCGAGACGCTCTCCAAGGCGCGGGTCTTTGCGCCCCACACCTCGCCGTCGCCGGCCGCGGACGCCGCCGCCCGCCGACTGGTCGACGAGGCCGCGACGCAGAAATTCCGCTACGACCTGATGAGTTCGCAGGCGGCCGAGGCGGTGCGCAATCACGCTCCGACCCTGGCGAGCCAGTTCTCCGGCTGGGGCGCGGTGCAGTCCGTGACGTTCCGGGAAGTCGGTCCTGAAGGCGCCGATGTCTACGACGTCAAGCTGGCGAACGGCGCGGCGCGGCTCATCCTCATCCTGGCTGCCGACGGAAAGGTCCTGCTGGTCGATCTGCGGCCCGCCTGAACCGATGGCTCCCGCTTACGTTGAAGGTTCCGAATGAGCGAACTGATCCTCACGACCTTCGATTGGGTTCCCGAGCCGCCGCGCGGCTTTGTGCGTGACCTTCGTATCCGTTGGGCGCTGGAAGAGGCCGGGTTGCCCTATCGGGTCGAGAGCACGCCGTTTCGCGATCGAGGCCCTGGACATTTCGCCCATCAACCCTTCGGCCAGGCGCCCTGGTTGACCGATGGCGACCTCTCGATCTTCGAGAGCGGCGCGATCCTGCTGCACCTCGGCGAGCGTAGCGATGCGCTGCTGCCCGCCGATCCGCGCGATCGCAGCGACGCCAAGGAATGGCTGTTCGCCGCCCTGAACTCGGTTGAGATGGCGAGCCTGCCCTGGTCGCTATTGGTGTTCTCTGGGGAGAGTGACGATACGACCGCCTGGAAGCTTTTCGACGGATTCCTCAAGGTCCACCGGCTTCAGCATATGGAGCCGGTCCTGGCCGGTCGCGAATGGCTCGCCCGCAGCTTCTCCGTCGCTGACATCCTCATGGCGGACGTGCTGCGCCTCGTCGATCGGTTCGACGGGCTGTCGAGCTATCCCGCTTGTCGCGGCTATGTCGCGCGCGCCACGGCCCGCCCAGCCTTCGTGAAGGCTCATGCAGATCAGATGGCGCATTTTGCGGCCGCGGATTAAGTGCGGTCGGCGCGCGGACGGCTCCTCTACCCGGCGAACCACCGCAGCCGGTAGGCCTCGATCGCCGTCTCGCCCAGCTTGTCGAGCAGGCGGTAGTTGACCACCGCCCCCACCGGCGCGCCGATCAGAGGGATCAGCTGGGCCATTTTCGCCAGGTCGATGTAGTCGCGGTACTCCTGCTGGAACCGGCGCCAGTCGACGCCGTCCAAGGTCAGCGGGTGCGTCTTGGCCTCCCAATCCGCCATCGCGGCGAGGACGTCGCGTCGGTGGTCCGCGCCCGAGAACGCCAGCTGGAAAATGGAGAGGATGTAGAGCCGCTCCGGCAGCTTCGCCCCGTCGTGCCCGTAGAGGGCGGCGATGTCGAAGAGGAGCTTGATCTTGGTGGCGATCAGGGTCGGGAACTCGGCCAGCGACAGCGCAAAGCCGCCCGCGCCCGCCACGCCGCCCTCGGCCGCCGCCGCCGCGCGATAGGCGGCGATCCGCGCCCGCACCTGCGCCTCGCGCACACTTAGCGAACCCTCCGCCAGCGGCTTGGCGGTGGTCAGGTCCGACCCAGCCACGATCACCCGCGTCAGCTTCTCGATCACCGTGGTGACGGCGGCGTGCACCTTTTCCGGAATGATCCGGTTCACGCGGGCCTGCAGGTCGCGTGAGGCGCGGTCTAGAAGCGACGGGCCCCTGGCCATGCGCTCCAGCCAAGCCTCCAGCTCCCGCCGCGCTTGGGTCTCATAGGCGGCTTCGTCGATCGCGGGGGGCGGGGCAGGGGCGGCGTCGGGCGTCGAAGTCATGGCGGTAGAAGTGGCCCGAACGCCGCCGGCGGCAAGCCCAGGCGGGTGACTAGCTCTTTTCGTACTTGAAGCTGACGGCGAGCTTCGCCCGATATGACTCGATCTTGCCGTCGGGCGTCAGGGTGATGTCCAGCTTGGACACTTCCGCGACCCGCAGGTCCCGCAGCGAACCGGCGGTGGCGGCGAGGGCTTCCTTGGCCGCTTCTTCCCAGCTCGTCGGGCTCGTCCCAATCACTTCAGTGACGCGGTAGACGCTCATGCAGCTTCTCCCTGTTCAGCCCCCGAACGAAAAGCTGTCCGCGCAAACTGCCCCAGGGTCAAGCTCGCGCAACCGGCGCTCGAATTTCCAGGTGCGGGGAGGGCGCGGGGAATTTATCGCGCCACGGAACCACCGCGGGTCGCCGCGCTTTCATGCTATGCAGGGGTGAAATGACAGCGACCACAACCTTCACGGTTTGCGAGGAAGAGGCCGGCTGGTACGTCGACGGCCCGTCTCGCATCGGCCCGTTTGCAAGCCGCGCTGGGGCCATTCAGCTGGCCGAAGAATTGGCCTCGTTCATCCGCAACGATGGCGAAGACGCCGAAGTGGTGTACGCGCCGCGGCCCCACTGACATCATCCGCGCTTCTCGGAGGAACGGCCGAGCGGCTCGCTCGGTTTAGGCCGTGACCTGCCCGGCGCGCTCTGCGCCCGGCATCCAGGGAGCAGGCCAATGGGACTTCTCGATCAGGTGATGAACAGCGTGACCGGCGGTCCCGGCGCGAAACGCCCCGGCCTTGGCGGCACCATAGCGGCGGGCGTGGTCCTGGCGCTGGCGGTCAAGGCGGTGCGGAGCTACGAAGCGCACCACGCGGCGGCGGGTCGGGCGGCAGGCGCCAGCCCCTCCCCGACCGTGCAGGGCGGCCAAGGCGGCGGCCTCCTCGGCGGTCTAGGGGGACTATTGGGTGGCCTCGGCGGCGCCGGCGCGCTGGGCGGCCTGATCAGCCAATTGCAGGCCAAGGGCTACGGCAAGCAGGTCAATTCCTGGGTGGGCACGGGCCAGAACGAGCCGATCGCGCCGCACCAGCTCGCCGAGGCGCTGGGCGAGGACACGGTCAAGGAGCTGGAGCAGCACACTGGCATGCCCCGCCAGGCCCTGCTCGATGACCTCGCCACGACTTTACCGCAGGCGGTCAACGAACTAACGCCAGAGGGGCGTGAACCGGACGACGAGGAGCTGCACGCGATCGCCGCCCAACCCGCCTCGGGCTGATTGGCGGCCGCCTTAGGCCGGCTTGTCTTTAGGCGAACAGCGTGCGGCGGCGACGGCGAAGGATGGCGCCGAGCCCGCCGAAGCCCAGGAGCATCATCCCCCAGGTGGCCGGCTCAGGAATGCCCGCCGTGCCGCTGGTCGACACCCGAAATCCGTTGTTGAGGGCGTTTTGGTTCGAGAACAGGAAATTCAACGTGTACGCACTGCCGGCGGTGGTCGCGAACTGCTGGGCGAAGCTGTCATAACTGCCTGCTGTAATGCCGGAGAAATTCAGAGCGTTGACGCCTGTTCCGTCGCCGGATTGCGAGGCGAAAGAGCCCAGCGGGGCCGGCGTGAACGTCCATGTGGCGCCCAGCAGGTTGGCGCCCGCATTGTTGAGGAACACACCAATGTGGCTGGCCACCTCTTGTGACGGGACCTGATAGCCAGCGAACGTGACCGTCGTGAGCGCGTCGACTGCGTTGAAGTTCAGGGAATAGGCCGTATTGGCCTGGACCGGTGCGTTGAGCAGGTCGAGCAGGATGGTGTCGGCCCGAGCCGGAGCGGATACCGCCAGGGCCACCGCGATCGCCGCAAACGTCGCGCGATAGGTCGTCGTCTTCGTCGCCATGTCTAAAGCCCCTCCCCAAACGGATCACTTAACCTTAAGCGATACTATACGCCTACTGCTTGCAAGGGCAGCCGATTCTCGTGGCTAGCGAACTCTGCTCGGAAGTCGCCCCTGTTCCGGCTCCGCTCAGGCCTACTTCGGCTCTACGGGCTCGACGACGGAGGTGTCGCGCTCCCAGCCCTCGTTCTCGATGACCAGGCTCTGGATGGCGACGGCGTCGCCGCCGGCGTCGAGGTCAGGCAGCGCTACGAACATCGAGGGCCAGCAGCGATGGATCAGGTAGGCCAACACCACCTGGCCGGCTTCATTGAGCAGTTCGAGGGTCACCTCCTTGCGGAAGTCCTTCAGCGACACCTCCGCCCCAGCCGCGCCGGGGTAGTTCCAGACCTTGTTGGCCCACTGCTCGAATTCCAGGTCGTGGGTGACGCCGCGCTCGAGCGTGATCGGCTCGTAGGTCGTACGTCCGGGCGACTTTCGCGACGTCGAGGGATCGCCGCCTGCCCGATACTCGACCACCTCCGTGGTCCGCTTCAGCGCGCTGACCTTCGAGACGCCGGCCACCACGCGCCCGTCCCATTTCACCCGGAACTTGAAGTTCTTGTAGGGATCCACGCGGTTCGGATTGACGCTGAACTGAGCCATGGCGCGGCCCCTTTCCTGACCACCCGATCAGGCACTCCACCCTGCCGTGTGTCAACGAGGCGGCGTTGTGTCAACGAGGCGGCGTTCGTCGCTGTCCCCTCTACAACTCGCTGCGCCGTCGCCGCGCCCACCCGGCGATCGCCTAGCTATCGGGGAACTGTCCCGCCGCCCGGGGGTTTTGAGGCCCATTGCCTTGACCCCGGACCTCCGGCGCGCGCCAAGGCAGGCCCTGCTGGAGGATCCTCAAAGACTAGAGAGGAGCCGCACCATGCGCCCGAACCTGACCTCCCAGCTCTCAACCGCCCTGGCGCTGGCCGCCGCCGCCGCCGTGGCCGCCCCCGCCGCTGCCCAGGCCTATGACGATGGGCCGCTCTACGTCTCCGCCAACTATGTCGATGAGGTGATCGTGCCCGGCCCGCTCAGCGTCGATGGCCGTCCAACTGGCCTGTCGCGCGCCATAAGCATCCGCGACCTCGACTTGGCCAACCGCGAGGACCAGACGCTGCTGCGCCTGCGCATCCGCGACACCGCCCGCGACCTCTGCCGCGCGCTCGGGGAAGACGGCCGCAGCTACAGCCCCGTCGTCCCCTCGTGCGAGGACCAGGCGGTCCGTGACGCGCGTCCGCAGGTCAGGCTCGCCGTCACCCAGGCCTACGCCCGCCGCTACGCCGCCCTGGAATACCCCTACGCGGCAAATCCCTACTAGGGCCGGCCAACCGGCGCCCGGCGTCGTTCAGCGGCTGGCGATTGGCCTGGGCACGTCATACTCCAGGCCGATCGTCGCCAGCCGCACCGCCATCGGGCCGTAGCGCCGCTGCATGGCGGCCAGCGCCGCGTCGAGCTGCGGCGCGGCGGGGCCCGCCCCGCCCGGGATCACGAAGCGGCCCGGCTGGGCGACCGCGTCGGGTAGGATCACCAGGCCGTGGCGCGAGCGGACGGGCGCTCCGCCCCGATGGGTGGTCACCACCTTGGTCCTGTAGCTGCGGGCCCAGGCGTCGGCGCGCAGCGCCAGCGCCACCTCGTCGACGCCGTCCGAGATCGGCGCCTCCACCGTCTCGTGGGTCCAGACCGCCGCAATCGCGCCCAGCCCGCCCGAGATGTCGCCCTTGCGAAGCTGGAAGTCGGCGCTGCGGTGCTGCGCGCTCCAGTCGGCGACCCCGAACTGGCGGGCAGTGGCTTCCACCGCGTCCCGCCCGCCGATCGCCTCCACCAGCGCCAGCGACATCGGGATCGAGGCGGTGACGCCGGTGGTCGAGATGATCCGCCCGTCCTGCACATAGCGGCGGTCGCGCACCCAGGTGGTCTGCGGATAGCGCTTCTCCAGCCCCTTCATCGCGCTCCAGTGGGTGGTGGCGCGGCGGCCGTTCAGCAGGCCCGCGTTGGCCAGCACCCGCGCACCCTCGCAGACCGAGACAATCGTCGCGCCCTTGGCGGCCTGCGCCTTCACCCAGGCGCTCAGACCGGCGGCCTTGGGCGCGGCCTGCGCCGGCACGATGACGATGTCCGCGCCGGCCGGCTCGGCGGCGTCGAACTCCGCCAGCGTCTGGTCGGCCATTACCTTGAGCGACATGCGCAGCTGGATCGGCCCCGGCCCGGTCGAGAGGCTGCGGACGTCAGCGACGCCGGACGCCTTCAGCACGCCGTAGGGGATGGTGAAGTCGGTGGTCTCCGCGCCCAGGTTCTCGGCCACGACCACCACCAGCGGGCGGCTGCGGCCGGCCTTCGGCGCGGGCAGCGCGATGCGATCGGCTGAAGCGCTCGCGGCGGCCGCCGCGGCGGCGCCCTGGGCCAGCAGCCCGCTCGGATTGAGGACGGAGATGGCCACGGCGAGCGCGCCGGCGGCCAGGATGTGAGGGCGCATGTCGTTCAGTCCGGTGGGGAAGTCGGCGTCCGGAGCCGGGGGATCGGCTCCGGATCTAGGAATAAGGCTCAGGCGACCGGGGCCGCTTGGACCTTGCTCTGGCAGGTGCAGGTTTCGCCGCACTTGCAGTCGGGGCCGCAGCCGCAGGCGCAGTTGCAGGGCTGGCAGGCGCAGGGATCGCAGGGACAGGTGTTGGGCATGGTCAGGTTCCTTC
>Ga0068864_100002786_pt1 | contig 14442 bp, 23 predicted proteins | sample KBSSwiS72_FD_66586 | JGI IMG/M metagenome (GOLD analysis project Ga0068864, IMG submission 66586) | Switchgrass rhizosphere microbial communities from Kellogg Biological Station, Michigan, USA - KBS Switchgrass S7-2 | ecosystem: Host-associated > Plants > Roots > Rhizosphere > Soil ... | reverse complement strand
TGCTTTCAAAGCTCGCACCGAAGAAATACGGCGACAGAATCGAGATTGCCGGCGACAAAGAAAACCCGTTAGAGATCTCCATTCATGGAAAAGAACTGCTCACGTCTCGAATTGATAGCCTCATTGCCCGAAGCAGAACGGACGAGCCTGCTACAGAGTCTGACTGATCGCGAAGCGCTAGCGATTCTGTACGATTGGCGCGGGTTCATCGCGCGTCCGAACCAGGTCACGCCGCCCGGCGACTGGGTGCACTGGCTTATTCTGTCCGGCCGCGGATGGGGCAAGACAAAGACCGGCGCGGAAACGGTTAGGGAATGGGCAAGCGAGAAGCTGCCAGCGCCAATCCATCTGATCTCGCCGACCGCCGCCGACATCCGTAAAGTGATGATCGAAGGACCTAGCGGTATTCTGTCCTGCTATCCACCAGGCGAAGGCCCGCTCTACGAGCCTAGTAAGGGGCATCTGCTGACCTGGAAGAATGGCAACATCGCGTACGCGTTCAGCGCCGAAGAGCCTGAACGACTCCGCGGTCCGCAATGCTGCAGGTATTGGGCGGATGAACTCGCCGCCTGGCAGCGTGCAGACGAAACATGGGATAACCTCATGTTCGGGTTTAGGATTGGGGATCATTTAAGGGGCGTAATCACGACCACGCCGCGGCCAATCCAGCTACTACGTAACCTGATATCCAACCCGGCTGTCACCATTACCCGCGGTTCGACATACGACAATCGTAGAAACTTGGCGAAAGAGTTCTTTGCCGAGGTTATCAGGAAATACGAAGGAACCCGGATCGGGCGCCAGGAACTCATGGGCGAATTGCTCGAGGACTTCCCAGGCGCGCTCTGGACGACTGCCATGATTGACTCGAGCCGCATCCGGCCGGACGAGGTGCGCTGGGACATGATCGAGCGGCTGGTGGTGGCAATCGATCCCGCGGTATCGGCGAACGAGGACAGCGACGAAACCGGCATCATCTGCGCCGGGCTGACGCGATCGGGACACGTGCTGATCCTGGATGACGAAAGCTGCAAGGAAAGCCCGCTCGGCTGGGCCCGCGTCGCTGTCGGTCTCTACAAGCGGCGGCGCGCTGATCGGATCGTGGCCGAGGTAAACAACGGCGGCGACCTGGTGGCAGCGAACCTCTACACCGTGGCGCCGGAGGTTCCGTTCCGGGCACTGCGCGCCAGCCGCGGGAAGGCTGTGCGTGCCGAGCCGGTAGCAGCGCTGTACGAACAGGGGCGGGTACATCACGTCGGCGCATTCCCTGCGCTCGAGCGGCAGCTATGCGAATTCGTGCCTGGGCTGGATAATCAGAAGTCGCCGGATCGCATGGACGCGCTGGTCTGGGCGGTCACTGAGTTGGTGGTTGACCCGGAAATGCAGGAATTGACGTTGATGCGCGAGCGCGACTGGTACCAGATCAGCCCGATTTAGTTGTTGACAAATATCCGCCACGCGGATAGTATTGAGACATGAACGAACTCAAGCTGGTTAAGGGCTATATGCAGTATTCGTGGGTCGATTCCACTGGTACGGAATTGGCGCGAGTATTCGCCGTCGTAGGTTCCTGCAACCGTACTACAGGACGATGGGGATACCAGATTGGCGAGCAACGGCCGATCTGGAACGCTCGTTATACTGACCTGAAAGACCTTATCCTAAAGGTTCGTTCTAAGATCGCCTAGCATGAGCGTGGATAGCACTAGGGTAGTGTGTCCGTTGTTCCAAACGGAAGAAGGCGGTTCAATCCCGGCCTCCACGCTCCAAATTAAGCAATTGATTTTCGAGCGATGTCCTCGGCCTCATGCTGTGGCTTTAGTGCGTCTGTGGCATTCCAGATTACCCAACTGCCAAGACGGACCTTGGGAGTATGCGTTTCGCGCACAGCATGCAGGGGTTACCTATGCCGTGGCTCTGTGGAATAGTCCAAGCGCGAGATGCTTGCCTAGTCACTGGCTTGAACTGCGCCGGATGGCGTGCGCGCCAGATGTTCCCAAGAATACATGCTCCGCGTTTCTGTCCTGGATGGTCCGATGGTTCAAGAAGAACGCGCCGGATCGAGAACGGCTAATTTCCTATCAAGATACGGCTGTCCATCAGGGCACGATATATAAAGCAGCCGGATGGACAGCAGAGTACGTTTCACAGCCGCGGGTACGAGACCGCAGCGGAAACCGGGCAGGTACTAGCAGAAAGTATCGCTGGAATACAAACGGAATAGAAGCCGATGCATCTGCAAAGGTTCGCTGGGAAATCCCCTTAAAATAATACTTGCAAATAGCATCCGTATGGCGGATACTGTTCATGTGAGATTGAATGTGAGCTTGTCCGGGGTTAGCCTTGATGCGGGCAAGATCCAATCCTAAACGTTTTGGCGCGGATAAAGTTAAAAACGAGGCGTCATCCCAAACACGCCTACACAACTCAATCTCACTTCATTGTGTTCGACTCGGCCCGCCGCTGGCAAATCTCGGGGGAGGTAGTTGGCGGCGGGTTCTTTAGGAGCAATATGAGACTACTTTTCCCGGTTTGTTTCGGATTGATCGTTTTCTACGTGTTCGCGCTGCCGCAATTTGAACTGGCGCAGAACAGAGTGGCGAAGCTCGTCACGATTGCGGTGACGCGATGAGCGTCGGCTACGAGTGGGTAACTGAAGAGGTCGAAGATACAGACCTCGAGAATGAAGTTGACGTGATCAGCATGATTCATTACGACACATTTCGTAAAGCGGCAGAACGCGCTGAGGACTTACGTGCGCAAGGAAAGCAGGCGATGGTTGGGCTGGTGCGCGACGTTGGCAACGAAATCGACGGACTAACAGATCGGCAATGGGCGTACATCGAAGACGGACAACTGCCCGAAAAGTTCGACGGTGGGGCGCGCGTTCCCAAGCGGTTCATGGTGGAAGTATGCAATGCGAATTCTGCGGGTATCGATTCGGCGACGAGTGCGGCCGGCATGGTTGCCCTAACTGCGAAGGTAACGCGCTGATGGGCATCACGATCAACAAGTGCCAGAAGTGCGGTCACGAATGGCCGCAATCGGGCCCGGTGTCGCCCAGGCGCTGCCCGGCAGACGGTTGCCGCACGGTCAAATGGCGATACTGTACGCCGGAAATGCTCGTCAAAAAGACGACGCGCAAGGGCAATGGGCCGGCGATCACCAAGAACGTGAGGATGGACAAATGATCGAGCGAATCTGCCGCTGGTGGTGCAGGCACTTCCACAGATCAATCTATTTGCCGATGGGCGGCGTTTACGCTTGCAGGCGCTGCCTGCGCACGTATGAGGCGGGATACCGATGAGCGCGCCGATAGTCGCCTGCGTAATGCTGGCAAACGGCCGGCCGGAAATGGTAGCACGCGCGGAACGATGCTTCGAGACGCAGACTTACGAGAAACGATACATGATCCGTTACGACAATCACGGGCAGAAATCGATAGGCGCATTGCGGAATGAAGCCAACGCAGGCGGCGCGATTAAGCCGGACATCATCTGCCATTGGGACAGCGATGATTGGAGCCATCCTAACCGCATCGCCGAGCAGGTTGCGCTGCTGCAATCGAGTGGCGCGGATTGCTTCGGTTATCATGAGATGCTGTTCTGGGACGAATCAGCGCCATGCACGTTCGACGCCGAAGCGTGGCTCTATCGCGCGTCAATCCCGAATTACGCGATAGGCACCAGCATGTGCTACTGGCGCGAAACATGGGAGCGGCATCCGTTTCCGGATCGGTCGGAAGGCTGCGACGATCTGTACTGGTTCAATAAGGGCGTGAAGATAGCGAGCGTTGAAGCTCTGACCCTGCAGCCTGATGGTACAGGGATATTTCGGGATGAACCGCTTATGATTGCGTCGATCCACGGTGGCAACACGTGCTCGAAGATCGCAGCGGGCGCGCGGGAATGGACGCGCGTTCCGGAATGGGACGGCCATTGCAGGGAGGCTATGAGGCTATGAAAGGTGTGCCTTTGGAGTGTTTCCCTTATGCTTGCTCGCCGCTGTGGTCTTGCCCGGTGCATGCGGCGACTGCTGCTGAAATGGCTGCTGCCGACTGGCCAGAGCCTGAATACGGCTGGGCAGAATGGGACAGGCTGTCTGAAGCCGGAAGGGCAGAAGCAATAGCGGAAAGGGATAAGGTGAGATCTTGAGCGTTTGGTTCGTAATCCCAAGCATCCGCCCGGGCGGCGGCACGATCCCGCTATGGCGCGAGATGGGCTACAAGGTCGCGGTTCTGCGTCAGGGCGAGCCGATAGACTGCGAGGTGCAGATCCCGACCGGCGAATACCGCGGCTGGGCGCCGAGCGTCAACATTCTGGCGCAGTGGGTCGTTGAGCATGACCAGCACGCGGAATGGATCGTTAGCGGCGGCGATGATTACGAACCGGACCGGTCGAAGACTGCGGACGAGATCGGCGAAGAATGTCTCGACCACTTTACGGATATTTTATGGAGACGACCGAACGCAACGCCATACGATACGACCTTCGGTGTCATGCAGCCCACGGGCGACCGCTGGGGAGATACACCGGCCGCGCGCCGACAGTACGGCGAGAATCGCGGCGCGTATATCGACCGAATCGCAGGTAGCCCTTGGTTCGGGCGCGAGTGGGTGAAGCGCGCGTATCAAGGCAACGGCCCGATGTTCGCCGGATATCACCACATGTACGCCGACGAAGAACTGAAGGAAGTGGCTGAAAAGCTGGGCGTCTATTGGGCGAGGCCGGATCTTATCCAACTTCACCAACATTGGGGTCGGCGGCCAGGCGACGAATTCGCGAATATAAAAGATTGTCCTGAATTTTTACAGCCAGTTAACACCCACCAGCATTGGCAGGACTCCGGGAATCTGTTCGTGAAACGCAAGGCGGCGGGCTGGCCTGGTAGTGATCCATTATGAGCATGGGATGGACGAAGAAAAAGCGTGGACGGAATCCGCTGTGGCATTGCGGCGTTTTGGTGACTAAGTGCGGATTGTCTGTGGATGGCGAGAATTTCTATACGAAGAAAATGCCAGAAGATTTAGGAAACGTGTGCTCGAAATGCAGATTGATGGTTAAGCGTGAGTCCGAAAATGCCAGATGATCCGCTATTGACAAGTGTATCCGTATAGCGGATACTTGGATTCTATGAAAAATTGGGGCCAGGGATATGACGCATCCGGATGTGGGGCTGATATAGCGCTTGAGTACTTACAGCGCACGCCGCCGCCGTTTATTTTCGGTTCGCCGAAGCCGGTCGATGTCGGCGACACGTTCATGATTAAAGATCAGCCCTTTGTGGTGACTCGCAAGTGCGATGTGTCCGAGTACATCGCGAAAATGGGAAGCGACAGATATGTTGATCGGTGCGTATCTTTTTTTGAGGCGGCCACAGATTGAAAAAGCTATACATAACCTTTTCCGGAGCGGCGTACGATGAGACGACATCCCGCATCGTCGAGTTCGCTCCGCGCTTCGGTGCCGACGAAGTCCGCGTCTACGATGACTCTTGGCTGATGGACCAGGAGTTCTACCGCCTGAATAAATGGCTGTGGACCTATCCTGATACGCAGGACCCGAAGCGCAAGCCGCGCGGGTTCGGCTGGTTCTGCTGGAAGCCGTTTATCATCCTGCATGCGCTCGATCATTATTGCCAGCCGGGCGACATCGTGCTCTACACTGACGCCGACACCTTCCCGATCCACGATTTCAGCATGCTATACGACGAGTGTGCGCGGATCGGCGGCACGATGCTGTTCAACGCGTACGGCTGCGATAATCTCAACTGGTGTAAGGCCGATTGCTTTTTGGTAATGGGCCAACATCATCACCAAGGGCATGCTCCACATGGCGTGGCGAGATTTATGCTGTTCCAGAAAGGCCCGTGGAATGTCCAACAGTTCCTAATGGAATGGATGACATACTCATTGAATCCCGTGGCCACTACGTTCGATGCGAGTTATTTAAGGCAGGATCATCCGGAACTACACGAGCACCGTACGGAGCAGGCTATCATGACGTTGCTGTCTTATAAGTATCACCACAAGCTATACCGCGAAGCCTGCCAGAACGCGGCGACGCAGCCCGAAGATCAGGATCTGTACCCGCAATTGTTCACGCAGGTCGGCTGTCACGCAAACGGCAAAAGCCTGGAAGGATCAAGGTTTAGAAATGTATAAACTCTGCAAACATTGCGGTCAACCGATGAAGCCGAAGGGAATCAGGAAACTGATCGGCGAATATGACCACGCATTAGGATGTCCAAATGCGCCAAAGCTACGCGCTAAGAAAAAGAAGGTAAGCCGGTGAGCTATTCACAGAACGCCGAAGAGCAGCACATCCTGCGAATCGTTGGCGATCAGCCAGGGCGATTTCTCGACATCGGCGCCTACAACCCGAAGCTGTTCTCCAACACACGCGCGCTATACGAGCGCGGCTGGTCCGGCGTGATGGTCGAAGCGTCGCCGGGCCCGTTCCTGGATCTGCTGATCGAGTACGGCAACTGCGATCGCGTCGAGCTCGTTAGCGCAGCAGTTGGAACCGATCGCAAGCTAACACGCTTTCAACATTCGGAGGCCGGCGTCGGGACGAGCAATGACGCGCACTATCAGAAGTGGCGCGATAAAGCGCAGTTCGACGGGAGATTCTGGGCGCCGGCAATCACGTTGCAGGAACTGTTCACACAGTTTGGGCATGATTTCGACTTCGTTAATATCGACGTAGAGGGCAATAGCGCGGAGCTATTCGCCTGCATGATGCAGATTCGGCCACAATGCCGGCCTAAATGTTTCTGCGTCGAGCACGACGGACGGCAAGCTGAATTGACGAAGTTAGCGTTGCTGCAGGGCTACTGCATGGAGCACTTGAACGGCGAGAACGTGATCTTCGCGCGGCACGGTGGGCACGATGGCAACTGACGCAGAGAAGTCGGCAATCCGGTGCGTAATGCGGACCATTGAGAGTCCATGTATCGTGGAACTCGGGGCGCGCACCGGCGAAGACGAAGAATGGCTCCGCGCGGCATGCGGCGAAGATCCGCATTACATCATGGTCGAGCCGGACATGTGGAACGCGCAGAAGATTCTAGATCACCCGCGGGGTTTGGACCAGAACCGAAAGCTAATCCTGGGCGTAGTGTCCGAATTCATCGGCGAATCGGCGTTCTTTATCAGCGAGTCTCCGGACGGGTCGCACACATCGGGATCGATCCGTCGGCCGACCGGCCATTACGACAGATACCCAGACGTCCAGTTTACCGGAGTCGCGCACGTTCCATCCTGGACGCTGGATGCCATTTTCGCGAAGGACTGGCTGACCAAAATCGATTTGCTGTGGGTAGACATCCAGGGCGCCGAGGGGGATATGATCGTCGGCGGCCGCAGGGCATTAGAGCGCACGCGGTATCTGTTCATGGAAGTCGAGGATGTCGAGCTGTACCGCGGCCAGGCGCTGCGCGACGATCTGATTAAAATGCTGCCCGGGTGGACGTTGATGCAAGACTTCGGCGACAACGTGCTGCTTCTGAATCCCAACATGATCGAGGGGCGGTTATGACGGAGTTTCGATGGGAATTCATCTGCCCCAAGGGGTGGACGGTAATCGGCAGATGGGGTGACGGATTCCAGATTCGGCAAAATGGCGGCGGACTTCGCGTCTTGGTTGATTGCGAATTCAAGGATGACGGGAAACCTTGGCTCCACGTTAGCTATTCGCGCAAGGATTGGACGCCATCGCACGCCGATACCGTCATGGTAAAGGCCGACTTCATTGGAGAGCGATATGCCTATGCGGTGATGCCACCCAGTTCGCAGTACGTCAACATCCACGCGCATTGCTTGCACCTGTGGGCATGCATGGAGGGCGATGGGAGAGTGCTGCCGGAATTCAGCGCGGTAGTCGAGAATGTCGGGAGATCGATATGAAGATAGTCGCAATCATGCCAGCGCGTAACGAAGACTGGGTACTCGGCCTGTCGGCGCGTGCGCTGCTTCGATGGGTGGATCATCTGGTGATCCTGGATCACTGTTCGACGGACGGCACGCGGCGAATATGCCAAGTCCTTATAGATGAAAATATAGACGAGGGAGTGACCGTCATCTACGAGCGGGAGCCGGTCTGGCGGGAGATGGCGCACCGTCAAAGGTTGCTTGATTTCGCCCGAATGCGGCAATCTACCCACGTCGTAACAATCGACGCTGACGAAGTGGTCTCGGCGAACCTCGTGCCGCATATGCGCGACATCGTGGCAGACATCCCGCCAGGGCACGTCCTGCAGCTTCCTTGGATCACTTGCCGGGATTCCATCTACCAGCAGCACCGAAGCGGTATCTGGGCGATGCAGCACGCCAGCGCGGCGTTTCAGGACGATCCGCGGTTTCACTGGCAGCAGCGCAACGGGTACGACTTCCACCAGCGCGCGCCGATGGGTCTACCGGAGCGGCCATTCCAGCCGGTAAAGCATATCGGCGGCGGAATACTACACTTGCAGTATTCCAGCCGACGGCGGTTGCTCGCTAAGCAGGCGCTTTACAAGATGACGGAGGTAATCCGATGGCATGGGCGAGATACGCTGGCAGTTATCAACGAGCGCTATAATTGGTCAGTGTACGGTTCCCCACAGAAGCCATCACAGGGAGATCCTGCATTTGATTTGACGGCAGTTCCGCCCGAATGGTGGGAAGGGTACGCCGATCTGATGCAGTATCTTAATGTGGATGCGGAGCCTTGGCAGGAAGCGGAGTGCCATAAACTGGTCGAACAATATGGGCGCGCTAAATTCGACGGACTCGATCTATTCGGCGTCATATAGGAAAAATTGCTGCCGATGTGGGCACGATTTCCAGATGTACGAATACAATAACCGCGATGCCAAGATATGCCAGCCTTGCAGGAAGCCGAGGAGCAATACCGGGCGGCCGGCGATATCTGGCCTTCTAGGTAAGCCGCTTTCGTTAAGGGAATTGCAGATCGCTGGCATGATCGCCGAAGGGTATTTGAATAAGGAAATCGGTGAAAAATTAAGCTTAACCGAAGGTACGGTAAAGGTCTACGTCGGCGAGATATTCGCTAAAACCGGGCTGACTAACAGGACACAGGTATGCCGATGGGTGCTGCTGAAAAGTGACAATCCGTCCAAATCAGAGTAAAATCGCGGCATGAGACGACGTCTAAGCGGCTGGCTGGCCGAAGTGTACCGATCGCTGCAACCCCCTCCAAACTACAGAGCCGAATACATGGCGGCGTCCGATGCGCTGAATGAATCGCGCGCGCGCGAGGACCGGTACCGCGCGGATTACCTCGAGCGGGCGGCCGAACTCATCGAGGCTAAACAGATGTCGGGCGCGGGCCCGTGGCTGGTGGCCGAAGCCCGCGGGCAATTGAACAACCCGCATGCCAACCTGCGCGAAGCGACGCCGCTTGACTCTCAAGGCGCGTACGGAGATATCGAACTGGCGCTGCAGAATGTTGAATGGCGCCGGCAGGTCAATCTTTCTTGGTTGGAGTTCTCAAGGTGGGGCATTCAACAGATCATCCTCATCAGCCGGCTGTACTACCTCAAGAACCCGATCTGTCGGCGTTTGATCGACGTCTGCGCGGCGTACGTTTTCGCCCGCGGCGTCGAGGTTACCACCAACGACGATGCAGCGAATGAGACGCTGAAGGAGTTTTTCGAGCGCAACAAAATAGTGATGGGCCAGAACGCGCTCGTCGCACAGGAACGGAGTAAGGACACCGATGGAAATCTGTTCTGGGTATTCTTTTCGGATAAAGCAAATAAGGGGCTTACGTCTATTCGCACGATCGACGCGACTGAGATTGCTGACATTATCTGTGATCCCGATGATGCAGACACTCCGTGGTACTATCGCCGCACTTGGGACCAACGATCGTTCGACCAGGATACTGGCGTCATCGCTGTTACGACGCAAAGTGCGTGGTACCCGGCACTTAATTTTGAGCCGATCAACAAGATTCCATCTATAAACCAGATCCCTGTGATGTGGGATCAGCCGGTCCTACACCGGAAGTGCGGCGCTGTCGCGAAATGGCACTTTGGCTGCCCCAGAGTCTACCCCATGCTCGACTGGGCACGGGAAGCACGGCGCTTCCTGGAAGCCTGCGCAAGCGTACGGCAGAGCCTTTCTCAGTTTGCTTTGACGCTGACCACAAAGGGCGGTCAGCAGGCGCTAGAGGGCGTCAAGGCGCAGATGTCGACCACCGTCGGGCCGACTGCGCAGATCTGGGACCAGAACCCGCCAGCCGGGCGCGGTTCGACTTTCGCGAGCGGACCAGGCACGAAGCTGGAGGCGTTCAAAACGACCGGCGCGGGGTTCAGCCCGGAGGACGTGCGGCAATACAAGCTCATGTGCTGCATGGTCAAGGGCGTGCCGGAAACGTTCCTCGCTGATGTCAGCACCGGGAATCTTGCCACGGCGACGAGTCTTGACCGGCCGACCGAGACAGCATTCCTCGAGCTCCAAGAATCCTGGCGCGAAGATCTGGCGACGATCGCGGCGTACGTGCTGAAGGTCAGTGCCGGCGCCCCGGCGGGCGCACTGCGCGAAGCAGGCGCACATATCTACCGAATCCGTGAAGCTAAACGGGTTACGCGCAAAGATGGTCGGCGGGCTTACGAAGCGATGAAGCCTTCCACGGAAACGGGCGATGTCGAGATTCAGGTCAATTTCCCCAACATTCGCGAGGGCGACGTGCCAGCGCTTGTGGACGCTACCGTACGCGCGATGACACTTGGCAATGCAGCCGGCGAGGTGGTCGGCATCGATGAGAAGCAGGGCATCCGGCAGCTTTATGATTATCTGGGCGTGGAAGACGGCGACGCGCTAGCCGAGGAGCAGTATCCCGAGGGAACGTACGAAGTAGACCGTCAGGCGCAGCAGGACGCAAAGGACGAGCGCGCCAAGAAGCAGGCGGATATGATGGGCGCGCCGAATCCGAACCAGCCGGTCAAGAAGATTGAGGCAGCATCGCAGCGGCTGGCGCGTGCGCTGAAAATATTCGAGAAAAAAGGAGAGAAAGTACTTGACTAAAGTATCCGCGCGGCGGATACTTGGTTTATGGAAACCGTCATTTACAACTGCAAGCGATGCAAAAAGGGCAACCGCGTGGACTATCCGCTAAAGAACGGTGTAGGCTATGGATACCGCTTGAACGCAGACGGTAAGGCTGTCTTCTCTGGCATTTGGATAACGGCTTCCGGCGGAGGTCGTCCCACCGTATACGACGGCGACATCGAAGCCGGTATCTGCAAGTCCTGCAACAAAATGATGACGTACGGTAAGCTTAATGCCGTTCTGGTCCCGGAGCACAAATGCGACGCGCGTTGCACGGGCGCCCGCGGTCATGATTGCGAGTGTTCCTGTGGTGGCGCGAACCACGGCGCGGAGTGGGCTGCCTAATGGGTCTAGCCGACAAACTGAAGAGCCTGCCAGCAAGTAGCCCGCTGGACATGGCCGAACCGGACGAATGCTGTTTCCGCGCGCTGTCAAAAGCACTGGAATCCGGCGCGCTAGTTCAGAAAACGTCATGGACTCACGATAAGTGCGGCTGCGAATGGAACGCGCGGCAGATGGCAGACGGCAGCCGATTCTGGTACCCTAACGTGGCAGTATGGATCTGGTAGACGCCGCAAACGATCTCGCCGCATTGCTGGAATCCGCCAACGGGAAAACCGGGCTGCGGCATCCATCTCACGCGCGCGTCATCACTCCTGCCCGGCGCAAGGTCGAGCGCGTGCTTCGCGAGTACTTCCGGCGGCAGGAAGCGGCGCTGCTGTCCGAGGTGAAGCCAAAGATCATCGCGCGTGAGGCTTCCGGAGGCGGCATCTTGTACGCGCAGCACATCCTTCCGACCAGCATTCACCCGCTGCGGTTTCCGGTGACGTCGGTCGAGACGGAGGAATATAACGACGCGATAGCCGAAGCGATCCGTGGCGCGGCCGCATCGGTCAAGGCCGGATCGGTTATCGCCGACGATGTGGCTTCCCGATGGCTGCGAGACAACAGCCTGACGAAGCTAACCGGCGACTTCAGCGTTACCAGCGTCAACCGGTTGCGCGATGCCGTGGCCGATGCCTGGGACGCGGGCGGCAGCTTCGAGCAGATCGTAGCAGCGATCCGCGACACCTTCGAGGACTTCAGCAGCACCCGGGCGGAAATGATCGCCCAGACCGAAGTTAACGACGCGTACAACCAAGGACGCATGGATACCGCGGTCAGTGCCGGATTCGACGAGAAGTCATGGGACCCGGACGGAGAAGCCTGCGAAATCTGCATGGAGAACGTCGACGCGGGCTGGATTCCGATTGACGATGACTTCCCTTCCGGCGATCCGGCTCCGACTGCCCACCCAAACTGCGATTGCTCGATTGACTTTCAAAAGGGCGCGGAGTGATAATTGAATTTCGGGGTGACCGTTTCCCCCACGAGACAACCCATAAAAGACGAGACAGTAAAAAGGTAGTACCCAATTAAAGGCATTAACCGCTAAACCGGATCGGAGCTTACAAGCCGATCCGGTTTTTGATTTTGGAGGAATAAATGTACAATCTAGTACATGAGACTGGTTCTGTTACTTCTGGTACTTTCGTTTCCTTCATTCGCGCAGTCGTTTGACTGCTATCCAGTATTCACCCTAAACGGCACCGCCGGCGCTGTCACCATGAAATGCGGCACCGGCGGCGGCTCTGTTGGCCCGCAAGGTCCAGCCGGACCAACTGGCGCGACCGGGCCCGCTGGACAAGATGGCGCGGCAGGTCCTGCAGGTCCGCAAGGAATTCAAGGCATTCAGGGAATCCAGGGCGTAGCGGGCGCAGTGGGCGCGCCCGGTCCGCAAGGTCCACAGGGACCGGCGGGAAGCGGCGGCGGAGGTAGCCCGTGGGTATCGGCTGAAACCTTCGGCGCGGTCGGCGATTGCGTGGCAGACGACACCGCGGCAATCCAGGCGGCGCTTGATTCTGTGGGGTCCACTTCGTTCGACCCGACCGGCGCGGGTACGGTAGCCTTGCGTGCCGGGCACTGCTACAAGACTTCGGCGACGCTGAACATAAACAAGTCCTTCGTGGATCTGATCTGCGCCGGAACCGGCATGCAGCAATGCACGATCAAGTCGAGCAGCACCACGGCTGACATTATCCGGGTTAACGGCGGCGGCGCGGGGAACTGCAACGCGGGCGGCGTGAATTGGAGTTCGGTGCGCGATCTGTGGCTGAAGCGGACAACACCCGCGACGGCCGGATCGGGCGTTAATGTGACGAATGGATGCTGGACCCGGATTGATTCTGTGCGGTCCGACGATTCGGCGAATGGATTCTACATTAGCTCGAGCGCTAACACGTTGCTGGATAAGAGTATAGTCTATTGGAACAATTACGGCGGATTCTCGCGCAACGGGTTATTCATCGACTCTTCGTCCGGCGGATTCGCCAACGCGTCGACGCGGATCAATTCCCTTACCGTAGACGCTTCGTCCGGCGGAAATAATACAGGGATTCTCCTGTCTGGGCAGTGCATCGCAGATACCTATATCCGTGATTTCGAGATCGCCAAAGGCGGATACGGAATCAACATCGCGGCGTCGAGCGCGCGGTTCAACCACTGCAACGGGAATATCCATATCACCAATCCAATCATGGACTTAACAAGCTGGGCCGGAATCCTGATTACCAATGTTATCGGCGGAACCGCTCCGTTCGTGGGCATCGAAGGCGGGTACATTGCGGCACAGGGCGGATACGCTGTCGACATCGAGGGCAGCATCGGCGTTTCCGTTCAGGGCATGACGCTGCGAAGCCCGGGCCAGGCGGCGGTTAAGATTAACGGAGCGTCTAGCCTTAACTCGATCATTGGAAACAAGATAGATAGCTCTGTGGTGGGCGTTCAGATCACGGGCGGAACATCGAATAAGGTGATCGGCAACACGTTCTATTCTCCGTCTTCCACGCCTTCATCGGCGCACATCGGGCTAGGCGCAGGATCTCTGAATAATCTGGTTTCACAGAATCAGCTTGCGGGTTATGCGTCGTTCGGGCTGTCCATCGTGGCTGGCGCGAACAACAATATCGCGTTGCCGAACCAGATCGCGTCGACCATCACGACGCCGATTGCGGATGCCGGGACTGGTAACCTAACGACGGGCGCTTCGGTATCGGGCACGGGATGCACGGTAACGGCGATCGTTCAGGGCGTCATCACGGCAGCCACTTGTAATTGAGAACGGCGCATAGTAGCCTGATTCGGTGACAATAATTCAGTACGCCATCGCTCGACACAAGGCGCAACTGGACAGCATCGCGTCGCGGCGCTACCTGACGAAGCGGGAAAAAGAAAGGCTGCATCTACTCTGCCGAATAGTCGCAGAGTGGGAATCCCTGGAAAGTACCAGTCAGAATAAGGACCAGCAGAAACCCAAAACAAATGTACAATCGGGTACATGAAGTGCT
>Ga0068864_100002780_pt1 | contig 14453 bp, 10 predicted proteins | sample KBSSwiS72_FD_66586 | JGI IMG/M metagenome (GOLD analysis project Ga0068864, IMG submission 66586) | Switchgrass rhizosphere microbial communities from Kellogg Biological Station, Michigan, USA - KBS Switchgrass S7-2 | ecosystem: Host-associated > Plants > Roots > Rhizosphere > Soil ... | reverse complement strand
CGCTCGCACAGTCGCAGCAAGTCGCTGCCGGCGAAGTCAATGTTGCCATCGGCTCGTCCGTTTTTCATTTCGAGCAAGCCCAAGATTGCCAATGCGAGGCTGCTTTTGCCCGAGCCACTCTGTCCTACCAAGCCGAGGATCTCTCCGGGTGCAATGTCAAAGGCCACGTCGCGTAGCACGGTCTTCCGGGGATAGTGCACGGACAAGCGCACTGAAAGCAACGGTTGAGATTTGGTCATGGACGTTTGGCAACCTCTGCCGTCACGGTGAGCCGCTCGATGTTCCAGTAAGTTTGCGGGCGCAGAATGACTGGACTTGCTCCCTGAACGGAGTTCGATACCGCCGAGAGCGCATTACGGTTAACAAGATAGATGAATGGTGCCTGCTCAGCCACAACTTGCTGGACTCGATCAAACGCCCTTTTCCTTTTCTTAGGATCTGAAGAAGACGCTTGTTCGCGCATGAGTTTGTCAATCTCGGCCTCCCATTCCGTCTCCGGCGTTTTTTCCTGTGGGTTCCACTGGTGGTTTTCGGAAGAGCTGAGCCACACGTTCATCTGTGCGTTGGGATCTATATCCACATTGGTGAGGCCGAGAATCGCGGCTTCGTAGTTAAAGCTTTGTGAAATGCGCTCGATCAGCGAAGGGAAATCCAAAGTGACGACATTTACTTTGATGCCGAGTTTTTGCAGATCCTGCTGGATCAGAACTGCCATTCGTTCGCGATACTTGTTGCCCGAGTTGGTGATGATTGAGAATTCGACAGCATTACCGTTAACGTCGCGCAGTGTTCCATTTTGGAGGCGGAAGCCATCGAGCTGCAGCTTGGCAAGCGCCGCCTGTTGATTGTAGAGATCGGCCTTGAGTTCCTGATTAAACCAAAACTTGTTTGCCGTTGAGATCGGCCCGATCGCTGGACGCGCGTGAGCGTTGAACACCACTCGACTCAAATCGTCGCGATTGATTGCCAGCGAAATGGCACGGCGAAAATTTGTTGAGCGGAACCAACTACGTTTGTAGTTGGGGATCGGTGCTTTGCCAACTTGGTTGAACCACATCTGCTCGGAATCGAGGGACGGGCCGGCATCGTGGACGAGATTCGGCGAGCTGGAGGAAAGGCGGTCGAAGTATTCGCTGTCGAGCGAATTAATAAGATCGAGTTCGCCCCGCTTGAATCGCAAAACCTCGATGTCGCGATTTGGCTGAATATCGAGCCGAATCGCGTCGAGATAAGGCAGTTTATGGCCTTGGCTGTCGGTCTTCCAATAATTGGAATTTCGCTTGAGTAGCAACGACGATCCCGGTTTGTAGTCGGCAACTACGAATGGGCCAAGAACTGCTTTTTCTTTGATTGGAGAATGTGCCGAGAGAATCGCAACCTGATCGAAGAGCTGGTCCAAGCCCGCAACCGGGGCTGAAAAGGTAATCGCGATGCGATCAGGAGCGAGGGCTTGTGTATTCACGGGGCCCGTACCGGAGCGAAACGCGTCCCCAGTAGGCGAATGCAGGGCCGGGTCCATCATCTGCTTCACGGTGTAGGCCACATCATCTGCCGAGAAAGGGGTGCCGTCCGAAAAGAAAACGCCTTTACGCAACTGGAATGTAATCCCGCGGCCGTCCTTCGAAAGCTTCCACGAAAGCGCCAGTTCTGGCTCCAATTTCTGTGTTTGACGGTTAGAACGGATCAGCACACCACCGGTGAGATAGCGGACAGTTTCGGAGGCGTCGTCTTCAACCAATAAGGGGTTGAAGGTTTTGGGCTCATTTCGCAGGCAGAAGCGCAGCTCTGAGCCCGATTGGGCTGAGGCAAGGCCGACGACGAGCACAATACATGAAGACAAACAAGAAACACGGCGCATCATGCTGGTACCTCCTCACTCGAAAGAACCACCTGAAATGAAGTGACTACGACGATTAACAATAAAAGCGGCGCTAGCTTCCAGGGTTGATCTCCAAGTGAAGTCAAGCCTTCCAATTCTTTGAGCAGACTTCCCCAGGACGGCAGCGGCTCGGCAACACCGAGTCCGAGAATGCCAAGGTTTGCTTCGCTCAGAATGAAGACAGGAATTGAAATCCAAAACTGGGCAAGCAGAATTGGCTTCAAGGTGGGGACCACGTGGATCGCAAAAAGGCGTGCTCCATGGAGCCCCAAAGCGCGCGCCTGCAACAGCAAACCGGAATGGCGCAACGAGCGAGCGGCCGCACAAAGGACTCTTGCTGAGGCGGCCCAGCCCAGAAAACCGAGCATCAAGAAAGTGACAAGCATGGACAGGAGGGGAGAAACATTCAAGGGCAGAAGTGCGCGGACGGTAATCAGCAGAAATAGCCAGGGCAGTGAAAGAAATAGATCAGTAATGCCCATGGCGAGGCGTTCCCAGAATCCCCCTAGATAGCCCGCCACGGCGCCGATCAGCGCAGCCATCACGGTGGAAAGCAGTGCTGCGGTTGGAGCGAGGAGCAACGAAATGCGCGTGCCGTATAGCATGCGAGAAAAACGGTCACGGCCAATTTCGTCGGTTCCCAACAGATGGTGGCGGGAGGGCGGAGCGTTGGGCGCTTCGCGAAATTGTGTGGCATAGTCGGCTGGCGCGATCCAGGTCGCGCCGAGTGCAGTGATGACCACGACCAACAGAATCCCGCATGCGAGTTTGCGGGTAGCGCTCATGACTCCTGGGCTCGCAAAGCGTGACCAACAACATCTGCGCCCGAATTGGAGAGCAAGGTTGCGACCGTAACAAGAATGGTGATGTTCACCAACAGCGGCAAATCTCTAGCGAGTGCCGCTTGCCAAGCCAGATCGCCAACACCCGCAACCCCACACAGAGCTTCAATGGGGATGGCCGCACCTATGGCCATGCTCACCGAGACGCCTGCAAGCGCTACTAGTGACGGGGCGACGACCGGAAACACATGCCAACAGAGGATGCGCAACCGGCCCAGCCCTTTTGCACGAGCGGTGACGATATGTGGTGAGGAATAAGCCCTTTCGAGAAGGCTTCGCGAATAGGTAAATACTTTGGGGAAAACAAGCAGCGCGATTGCGAGATATCCAGGAGTATTCAAAACGACCGACAACAACGCCAGCACCGCAGCCGGAATGCACAAGAGAGCTCCGCTCAGAGCAATGGCAAAGAATCTGTAAGCGGTGACTCGCGCCAATGCCGAAGTCAGTGCGAAACTCAACGCAATCAACCAGCCTAGCGCGAGTCCCATCGCCACCAGGCGCAAGGTGACCGGAAACCGGTCGCGAAGAAGGCTGCTTACCGGCCGGTTAAGCGAGCGGGAAATACCAAGGTCTCCGTGCCAGGCACGATTCAAATAGGCGGCGTAAAAAAGGAAGACTTTTTTTTCGGACTCATGCGACTGGTGAAGGGCTTGCAAGCTTTCCGCACTTAGCCGCGGGTCAAGCTGTTGCTCATCGGTGGCAAATCCCGGTGCGAAGCGCACGAGGGTGGCAGATGTCAGCCCTCCCAGAACAACAATCGCAGCGATCGCAAGCAGGCGCCGTGAGATTCGCCAGAGCATGGAAGCGTTATCCTCAATTCACTGTGCTCAGATGAGCGTTGGATCGGAGCATGCCATCCATCTCCTCAGCCAACGCATGGTGCACCTGTTTCATGGTGTACATTTTGCGGTCGGCTTCGGCGAGTAGGCGTTCAGCGTCAATGCCGTCTTCGGGGCAGAAAGCAGTGCCAACGCTCAGCGAGATGATGTTCTTGCCGCATACTCGCTTTCCAGCAGCGATCGCAAGTTGATTCAAGCGGTTCGCCTTTTCGGTGGCAGCGTTGGGCTTCATGCCCGTAGCGATCAAGACAAACTCATCACCGCCCATGCGTGCGACGTAATCGTACTCACGACATGCCTCCTTTAAGTCGCCCGCGAAGGTTTTAAGCAATCGGTCGCCTTCCAAGTGGCCATAGCGATCGTTGATTTGTTTGAAGCCATCCAAGTCGCAAACCATTACCGCCAGAGAGGTACCTGTGCGCCGGCAACGTGCCAGTTCCTGCGCAAGGTGCACGAATAGCGAGCGAGCATTCGGTAGACCGGTCAGATAATCCGTGGTCGCCGAGTTTTCCGCTTGTTGATATTTCAAAGCATTCTCGACAGAAACTGCCACCTTAGCGCTGACAGCCAATAAAATGCGCAGATGGTCGGCAGTGAAGGCATCGCATTCCCTGTGATACATCGCGAGCACCCCTACCACACCGTTCAAGCCTTCCAAGGGCACTGCAATCGCCGACTGTAGCGGAGTCGCTTTTTCGGCTTGGTTGGCATATCCAGGTTCAACCTGCGGATTGCCATTGATGATGGGTTTGCGATTCTCCGCCACCCATCCACATAAACCTTCGCCGAGTGGAATGCGCAGCGAGGACAAGAGCCGAAAATTCTCTCCGCTGACTAGCTCTGGAACCAAGCGCCCGTTGCGGCAAACGAAGACTGCAATCGAATCGAATGGGATTACTTTACGTAACCGCATGGAGAGCACGGATAGCGTCTCTCCCAGGCTGAGGGAATTTCCAAGGTCCTGGCTGACTTCAAAAAGCGTTTGTGCCTCCTGGCGAGCGGATGCGATGGAAGACAGGAAGTCGCTCTCGCTACTAGCTGTACTGCCGACTGCCGAGTGCTCGAAACCTGCGGCCGGCTCGACACCCCGCTCAATGCGAACATTTGTCGAGAGTCCTGGCGAGGTCATGCTCATGGATTGAGTTTGGGCGATCTGCTCCAATTCGATATATCGTCGCTTCAGCACGTCCACGACCTTTGGATCGAACGACGTTCCTGACATCTGCACGACCTGCGTCATGGCTTCATCGAGTGGTAACGCCCTGCGATACTGCCGGTCGGTAGCTAAAGCATCCAAGCAGTCTACGGCTGCCAGAATGCGTGCACCGATCGGAATGTCCTCGCCCACAAGCCCTTCGGGATAGCCGGTGCCATCCCACTTTTCGTGGTGAGCTCGGACGATGGGAGCAACGGGGTACGGGAAAGCAACACGCTCCAAGATTTCCGCGCCTACGATCGGATGGATCTTCAGTTTTTCGAATTCTTCAGGCGTCAAGCGGCCGGGCTTATTAATAATGTGCTCGGGTACCGCGAGCTTGCCGATGTCGTGGAGGAGCGCCGCTGCACGCAAAGCCTCGAGCTCCTTGCTTGAGAGTCCCAGTTCCTTGGCGAGCTCTGAAGCGTAGATTCGCACCCGATGCAGATGTTTGTGGGTGGTGTGGTCCTTGGCGTCAATGGCGAGCGCTAACGCTTCAATTGTGCGCATGTGGAGCGAAGCAATATCTTCCACATGCCGCTTCTCAATTTCTACGTGTTTCTTCTCATCTTCGAGACGCCCCAGATACATTCGGTAGGAACGATAAACCCAATAGATCACCGGCAGCACCATGAGCGAGGTTTGCCAACCCGCGTGGCGGTTTACAAATCCCACGAGACCAATGACGGCAGCGCCTACCAGGTAAAAAGGGAAAGACCAGAAATAACATTCCGACCACACCTTCCGGGCCGACTTGCTTTCGGTCAGCGCGATAATCACCGACACAGGAAGCGTATTGGCCAAAAAATAGATTAGGGACGCGAGCACGAGCATGATCAGTGTGGCTCGATTCCCCGTAATCAGAATGAATCGGTGATACGCGAAATAGGCCAACGCGATGGCGTTGGCCATATTGCTAAATACGTTAAACGCAATCTTTGCGAGGCTTGTCGATTGGTTCGTGCGCCATACGCACTGGACTAGCGCTGCACTGCACCCGATAAGCAACGTCTCGGGCAGGCTGAGTTCGAGGACCCCAAGAAGGATAAATAGGAAATTGACCGACATTGTGCCGTCAATGCCGGGCAATCGCACCTTCAGACTGGAGGCAAAAATTGCAATTGCAAGATAACAAAAGAAACGCAGCAAGTCGTCGCTATGCCAGCGCCACACGGATATTGCGACGATCGCAACACCGAGGGCTGCGGTTATGCCGATAAAAATTTTGGCTCTGGTTGGCATTTACTCGCAGACATCCTTACCAATTAGGGCATTAAGATTGATCCTTCCGCCACGTACGCCTGTCCCTGCCCACCCGCAATTCGAAACGGTTCGACAAGCGGGACTACCCTTAATGTCAGAGTCTAGAGTGGGTTAGAGAGGCTTGCACCTTACTTAGGTCACTCAGCCGTAGCCGGAGAACTACCAGAGACCTTATCTGAGCGCACGAGAGACGGCACTCGGCCCTCGAAAGGCGGGATTTCCATCTACCCGCCTTCTCTCCTTTAGAACCACCCGCCGCACAGCGAGTTGGTGCCTAGTGTGCCGCTGCCGTCAAAAATTGTTGGTTAGCTGAAGGGCTGGCATCTGCCATCGTGGAAAAGTATCGGCGGAAGCTGATATACATCAGCACCATTGCAGGCAATATTGCGAGGGGCATGATCCAACTGACTTGCTGGCTGATCGCTGAGACGATGGACATGAGTCCAGTGCAGCCCAGGTAATAAGGGAAGGACAGTTGAAAAATGCTCGAGCATGTACGCATCAAGCTGGCACCTTCGGTCAGAGAAATGATCGCGGCTACAGGGATGGTGTTCACCAGGAAAAATGCCGCGCATGAAGCAATGAGTGGGAGCGACCCAGACCAAGTATGGCCTGCGAGAGAGTGCCGGTGCCACAGTAGTGCGCAGCTCCCGGCCGCCAATCCCATGGTGTTCACATTAAAAAGGAGCTTCACCGCACTGAGCCGGGTTCCTGGCTTTGGCAAAGTCTGCACTGCCGAGGAAACCAGCGCCACCAGCATACTCTCGAATAGGGTTAGCTGCGCTGCCGCGATCAAAATGAACGGCAGGTTTACTGACATGTTCCCGTTGATCCCGGGCAGTTTCAGCTTCAGCCGCGAGGCCGATGCTGAAACCACCAGCAGGACCAGGAACGGATAGTGAGGCAGCGATTGGAACTTGATCACGCTATAGCCCAGCATGGACAAGCCCGATGCTGCTATTGCGCCGATGAAGAATATGGCCAACCGTGAGCTTTTCATATGCCGTTTCCTCTATTTTGAATTGTGCTCACGGCCCTTAGTTGTCGCCGGTGATACTGATGGCTTCGCTCTGGCTCGTACTGGAATTACCCCACACAACAGAGTTTCCCCAAACCACGCTATAGCCCTGGGTGGTGCTGTTACCCCATACCACCGAGTTGCCCCAAACCACCGACTGCCCGCTCACGTTGGTGCCCCAGATCACCGAGTTGCCCCACACGACTGAGTTGCCCCACACGACTGAGTTGCCCCAAACCACCGAGTTGCTTTTGACTACATAGACGTTGCCATTTGCATCCAGGGCGACCGCCGGCGACAGTGCGCTCCCGACAGTAGAGGGCGCAAGATCTACGTTCATCAATGCCGCCTGGATGTCCAGGTAGCCGGCACCCACAGTGAATATGTCGTACTGGCTGGTATATGTGATCCCGGTCGACGGATCGGTTGTGCTGCTGTAGCGCGGAAAAGTCTTGTACGCACTCTTCATCAGACGCGCTTTCACCTGATCGGGAGTGACGAGAGGATTTTGTTGTATCAGCAACGCAGCCGCTCCGCTCACGACCGGCGTCGCCATACTGGTTCCGCTCAGGGTGAAGTAGTACGGGGACGCTGCGCTGCCACCGCTGTAGCCGTAGGCGTTATATGCCACTGAGTTCTGGGGATACAGGGAAACTATCAGAGCGTTGGTGGACGACAACGTCGAGATGATCTGGTTGCCAGGAGCAACGATATCTGGCTTCGCGAGGTGGTCAAAAAGCGTTGGCCCCTTTGAACTGTAGCTCGCGATCAGGTCGTCTGCGCGGTCTGCTGTTCCCATCGGCCTCATGGCGCCGACTGTGATCACGTAAGGATCGTTGCCTGGTGCGCTGATCGTGCCGTAGCCGGCGGTTCCTGCCGAGTCGTTCCTGCCTTCGTTGCCGGCCGCGACGACCACCACTATGCCGGCTTTCCACGCCGATTCTACCGCCTGGCACAGCGGATCAAGTTTGTAGCTCTCATAGACGGGTCGTCCGAGCGAAAGGTTGATGACTCGAATGTTATAGGTGTTCTTCAGATTGATGGCTGCCTGAATGCCGGCAATGACCTGGCTGTCCGTGCCAGCTCCGCTGCCATCGAGAACTTTTAAGTCAATAATATTCGCGCTATTGGCAATGCCGGTGAAGGTCTTGAAATAGCTCCATCCGGTGGAGTTCTTTCCGTTGCCCGCGAGGATACCAGCAACGTGAGTCCCATGCCCGTAGATGCCGCTGGCGCCGTTGACCACGAAATTCTGAGCGTAAACAATTCGCGATCCGTAGAAGTTGTCTTGTGTGAAGTCGCCGTTGTTGGTGATGCCGCTATCAATCACCGCCACTCCAACGCCGGCGCCATCGTAACCGAGCCCCCAGCCATATGGGGCAAGCACTGCTTGATCGTAATAGTCTGTCGTGACTGCGGTTGAAGCGAGCGGGCGGTTTGGAGAAATGTAACTTACATCCGGATCGTTGGCCAGATCCTCGAGAGTATTCTTCTTTACTGTAAAGGCCGCTCCACGAATCACGCCGCGCAAATCCTTCTTCAAGGCGCCGCCCATAGAAGCAACGCGGTCGAAATGCGATTTTCCGGGCTGCACTCGGTATTGGACGATGACTTCAACGGAGTCTCCGTCTTGTTTGTCATCGAGGTCCTTTGAGATCTTAGGGGACTTGGCCAAAGCCATCTCGGCGCAAAGAATCAGGCACAACAAGGCCGAGTAACGGAACTGGAATCGTACCTTGCGGTCCGTCCTTTCATGCTTCACGGCGGTCTCCGGAGCTTCGGAGCTTGGCTTTCTGTAACCACCCCAAGTTGCGCTCCAGCACTGTTTGTGTGTCATCGAGGTCCCCTAATCAGAAATTTCAAAATCGCATTCACTTTTGACAGAAAACGCGCCCGTTCTGGAATCGTCCCCAAATAGCGTGGACAACAGCCTCATTAGCCTCGGCTGGTTCCAGGTCTTTCGTCAGATCGCCGGCGCCGCTGGAGTTTTCCACCAGCGGTTTCGTCTCTTCCTGGCTGAACCCGACGTTGTTCTCATGACTTTTGGGTTTCATGGTCTCTACCTGTACTCGCACTACATAAAGCAAGCTCCTGGCCATTTCAGAGGCTTCCGTAAGTACCTCGGAACATTGAAGAAATGCTTTCTGCACCGGCGCCGCGGGAATGACAAGATGCCCCGTTCTCAGAAGGACGGGACATATTGGCCCAAACGGGTGCGGGGAACCAGCTATTACGTTCGTTACCGCCGATTGCTGTTACTGAACGCCTTTTCCTGCCCTCAATGAGACAGTCTAGTAGTCGTTCTTCTTGTGCAAACAAGACCGGGAGCCGTACGTGATTCTCGCGATTGAGTGGACGTTGGGGTCGATCAGGGGGTAAGCGTGGCCAGTCCCGCGCTAGGCAAGCAGTCTTCCGCCATCAAAGAGAGCGCCAAGTCCATTGAAGGCACTCCCGTTCATTCCCATCATCACTGGGGAAAGTTAGATACCTCCATCCTGGGTCAGCTCCATGAGGCGGTCATTGTGACCGACTTAGAGGGCAACATCACGGGCGGCAACAGGGCTGCTCTGGTGACCTATGGATACGGGTCAGAAGAGCTGCGGGGCGTAAATATTTCGGTATTGTGCACCGAAGACGAAAGGCCCGCCCTTCACAGTGCGGTCGCCAGCGTAAAGGAAAGCGGGCATCACGAGGCGGAGCTTCGTACACGAACGAAATCGGGGGCCGATGTATTTGCCCAACTCTCATTAACTTCGCTTGTTGATAACAACTCGACACCAGAGGGAATGGTGGCGATCCTCACCAACATCACTGAGCGCAAGTTGTTAGACGCCGCGCTCAAACAGAGCCATGCGAAACAGCAGAAGGCGGGCGACGTCCCCGAACAGCCACTGAGGAGGAAATCAGAGTTAGTTCATCGTCAAATCAACGGCGCGCCATTCCTGATCGCCAGCCCGATCATGCATAAGTTCATGACGATGGTGGAACGGGTGGCCGTCCATTCGGAGATTGTCCTGATCACCGGCGAGACTGGCAGTGGCAAGGAACTCATTGCCCGGAGCATTCATGACAATTCCTCTCGCCGAAGCCAACCGTGGGTCGACATCAATTGTGCCGCCTTGCCCGAACACCTAGTGGAAAGCGAACTATTCGGATATGAAAAGGGAGCCTTTAGTGGTGCGGACGCTGCCAAGCTTGGGCTCTTTGAGCTAGCCCATCATGGGACGTTGTTCTTGGACGAAATCGGAGAGCTTGACCTCAAACTGCAAGTGAAGTTGCTGAGAGTCCTGGACGGCGCACCATACTATCGGCTGGGAGGCCATCGCAAGATCACGGTTGACGTGCGGATCGTTGCTGCCACCAATCAGGATCTGGAAGCCGCAGTCGAAGAAGGCCGTTTCCGCCGAGATCTATTTCATCGCTTGGGTCAATTCCAGTTGCGGGTGCCCCCGTTGCGTGAGCGTCCGGAGGACGTAATGGCATTGGCACAGCACTTCCTCGCCATCAAGGACGACAAATTACGCCTCACGGAGGAAGGGCTCAGCGCATTGGCTTGCTACAAATGGCCGGGTAACGTTCGCGAGTTGCGCAATCTAATGGCGAAACTTGCGATGGGAGCAGCAAGCAGCCAGATTTCGAGTGCCGATCTGCTAGCAGAAATTTCGCTATCGCGGGAACGAAAAAGCGAAACCGCGCTGCAGATGACCAATCTTGAAGGCATGGAAGAGCAGATGATCATTCGCGCGCTGGAAAACACCGGAGGGCATCGCGCGCTGGCGGCCGAGCAACTCGGTATTTCGCGCCGCACGTTGAGTCGCAAGCTGCGGGAGTACAACATTACCTGCCCGGAAGGAGAAAGAGGACGTTCACTTGGAACTCTTGGCAGAGATCAACAAAAAATCTTTCGCGCGAAAACACGGTTTCTGGTCTGCCTGAAGAATAATCAGGGCGATGAGATCAATGTCACTGCCGTAAACCTGAGTGGCGGCGGGCTAGGCGTTGACGGCTTCATAAGTCCGCAGCGATTCGCGGGCCTGCTGGAGTGCAGCTTCATCCTGCCGGAAACCGAGACTCTGATTCAAGCAAAGGTCCGCGTAGTATGGGCAGACGCGATCGGTCGAGCAGGTATTCGGTTCATTGTTCTAGAACCGTTGCTTTACGAAGAGATCCACCACTGGACGGCACGCAAAATGAAAGAGGAAGGGTGGGAATTACCGCAAGAATCGCGGAATAACCTAAGCCAATGAAACCTGCCCATAAGCGTGCGCCCGGAGGCCAAGCCGTTTCTCATCGCAGGAAGTCAGGGATGAGCCTGGAAAATAGAGTTCATCTATCCCGATACCCCAAAACCTAGCATCCAGTGAGTGTGGGAACACAGAGTTAAGAGTGGAATCAGGATTCTGCTGCCGCTCCTGCGCAATGCCGACAAATGCCCAAGGGTATTCGATAACAAGGCAATCGACTTAGAAGGGGCCTCACCAGGCCCTCCTACTCGGACACTGTCCCTTCAGCTAGCTGGACAAAGACAGCCGCCCGCAAAAGACCCTCGACGTCCTTATGCCACCAGCCGAGCCCGCCCCCTCCTCAGCAAATTAAACCATGCTGTGATAACGTGAGCGAGCCGCGCAGCCGGCAGCTCATCAATATTTTCCGAAGGCAGAACCCGGATGGATACCCCACTCGTGCCCCCTTCTGCGGTCGACCAACTTTGGGACCGTTGGCCTTATCTCTCAAACGCAGAACGCCTGAAGCAGTTTCGTGTAATGCATACCGGGGAGAAGGCTGATTTCTTTCTCGCCCTGAGTCCTCAGGACCAGCTCTTTATCTTATTCGGCCTTCCCGAGGAACAGAGTCACGTCTGGATCCGGATACTCCCGCCGGACGATGCTGCCGACCTGATCCAGGAAGCCGGACCGGAATATCGCGACAAACTGCTGGGCCTGCTCGACGAATCCACGCGCAAGGAAGTGATTGCTCTATTGGCCTACAAAGAGGATGAGGCCGGTGGGCTGATGAATCCGCGCTTCGCGCGCTTGCGTCCCGATATCACCGCCGATGTGGCGATTTCCTATCTGCGTAGAGTGGCCCCGGGAGTCGTCACCATGTACTACGGCTATGTCCTCAACCAGGATCAGCAACTCCTGGGCGTGGTTTCGCTGCGGCAGCTTTTTGCAGCCGATCCCGGCAAGCTGGTGCAGGAAATCATGGCCTCCAAGGACCTGGTTTTCGTTGTGCCCGAGACCGACCAGAAGGAAGTCGCGCAGGTTGTCCGAGACAGCCGTCTGCTAGCGGTTCCCGTGCTCGATGCCGAACGGCGCATGGTGGGAATTGTCACGGTGGACGACATTGTGGACGTGGTGGAGGAGCAGGCCAGTCGCGACATCCAGAACATCGGCGGCATGGAGGCCCTGGATACCCCGTATTTGCACACATCGGTTCTCGAAATGGTCAGAAAGCGCGCCGGCTGGTTGGCCATCCTTTTCATCGGCGAGATGTTCACGGCAACAGCGATGGGGTTTTTTGAGGCAGAGATCGCCAAGGCTGTTGTCCTGGCCTTGTTTCTACCGCTCATCATCAGTAGCGGAGGTAATTCCGGATCGCAAGCGACCTCGCTCATCATTCAGGCGATGGCGCTGGGCGACGTAAAAGTGCGCGACTGGTTCCGTGTCGTTCGCCGCGAGCTGATCTCGGGCATCGCTTTGGGTGTGATTCTGGGAGCCATCGGAATGATGAGGATTTTCGTGTGGCAAAGATTGTTTCATACCTACGGAGCACACACCGCAATCCTCGCCTTGACGATCTTTCTGGCACTCATCGGCGTGGTCACGTTCGGCACACTTGCCGGTTCGATGCTGCCATTCATTCTGCGACGGATGGGGCTGAATCCGGCAAGCGCTTCCGCTCCGTTTGTGGCCACGCTCGTTGACGTGACCGGACTCATTATTTACTTCACCATTGCAAACTTCATCATGTTGCGGCAACTTGGGCTCTCTTAAGATCCGCGGAGCATTTTGAGTGTCGGAAACAGGTTGCGAGCTATCTGGTGCTGGTGTCGCTGGACATATTCAGCGCGTCGCTTCGCTGACATCTCGGGAAGCTCGATCTTGCGTTTTCTGCTGGTGGAAGGCGCTCACGCCCTTGCGGAAGGATCCAGAATGCCGCAGAAAGTATTTCGAGCGACCTGCGGAGAGGTAGAAACCTCGCCAAACTTAGCCATGGCGCGATCAACCATTCGGTTGTACTGGATGTAGCGTGCGCCCTGACAGCTGAGAACTTGGGAACAAAATGATCACCAACCGGTTCTAAGGTAGCCAGGAGGGAGCACACATGAAGGTCTTTTGGGGCACGGCTTGGCTACGCAGTCGCAAATGGCTCAAAGTAGGATGGCTGATTACAGCTGTTTGGGTGGCAGTCTATTGCGGCGTCATCCAGCCTTCGCAGGCTTTCCGAGGCATTGCGACGGAAAGAGCCAGCGGGCTTGCCGCGATTGAAAGCAGCCGTCATTGGCTAATCCCCCTGCCGCAATCGGTGGACGATGCGGTCCCGGTTGCGGGAGTTGTTGGGGGAGATCTTGCGGAATTTGCGTTGCCACCAGCTTCGATGACATCCTTGTCCACCTCCGACCGCTCCCCTGATCGAAAACTTGTTCGCACCACATCAATCAGTCTCTTAGTAAAAAGCCCCGCAACATCGGCCGAGACAATCCGTTCACTGACCGAGCGTGCGGGCGGTTTTCTGGTGCAGTGGCAAACGAATGGTGCCAAAGATGCGACCAACGCCTCGATCACGGTCCGGGTGCCAGTAGCACGATTTGAAGAAGTGAGAGCGGAGATCCGCAAGCTTGCCCTTCGCATAGAAGGTGAGCAACTGCACGCGGAAGACGCGACGCGGCAATATGTCGACCAGCAAGCCCGCCTACACAACCTGCGGGCACAAGAAGCTCAATACCTGAGCATTCTGAAACAGGCGCGTACTGTAAAGGACACAGTTGATGTCAGCGAAAAGCTGAGTCAAGTGAGAAGCGAGATAGACCCACAGCAGGCGGAATTCGAGACACTCTCTAGACAGGTGGAAACGGTTGGTATCTCAGTATCGTTGCACTCGGAAGCAGAAGCAAATGTTCTTGGGGTCCGCTTTCGGCCTTCGTACGAACTCAAACTGGCCGTGATGCTGGGCCTGGAAGGGCTCGCCAATTATGCCACCAGCATGTTTTCGCTTTTCTTCTATCTGCCGGCGATCCTGTTGTGGCTAGTGACGATCCTGGCAGGGGCCGCGCTGGGTTGGAAAACCCTCAAGCTTGTCGTCCGCGCGGTATTCGGGGCGAAGAAACCTGTGAACGTGCCCGCCTGAAGCCGTTCCTTGATATGAAAGGCGTGTCGGAAGTAGGGAAAGGACAGCTAAGTTGTTGAGCGCG
>Ga0068864_100002775_pt1 | contig 14467 bp, 9 predicted proteins | sample KBSSwiS72_FD_66586 | JGI IMG/M metagenome (GOLD analysis project Ga0068864, IMG submission 66586) | Switchgrass rhizosphere microbial communities from Kellogg Biological Station, Michigan, USA - KBS Switchgrass S7-2 | ecosystem: Host-associated > Plants > Roots > Rhizosphere > Soil ... | reverse complement strand
CACCGCGTCGGGTCGTAGCCGCCAAATGGAGAGCACCAACGTAAGCAACTCAAGGCCTCCCCATGCTTTCATCCGCGCGTGGAGCCGAAAGCCTTTGGGAGCGGGAAATCCCGGTGGCAACTTGCTTGTCAGCAAGTCGACCATGACTCCTCGCGCTGCCAGCTGTTCACACAATAGAAGGGTGTGAGCACTCTCCGGTGAACGGAGAGGCGGGTACTGACTGGAAACGACGAGAAGTTTCATGGAATGAAAAGAAGCAACGAAGATGAACTACCGACTGGCATAGCGAAATTTGCGATGGGTGAACTCGAAGATCAATTAGTGACCCTTGATAGTAGCTTGGTAAATTTCGCTGAAAACATGTTCAAGGCTTTTCGTTACGTCCCAGCCAGGGTAATGCGCTTTCATTTTGGAGAGGTCGCTGATGTAGCAGATATGGTCGCCGGCACGGCTTTGGTCGAGATATTCATAGTTCATTTTCTTTCCACTGCATTCTGCGGCATAGTCAAACGCTTCGAGAATGGACACGCTGTTTGCGCGTCCACCACCGATGTTGTATACCTCACCACACCTTGGGTTCTCCGCAAATGAATGAATGAAGCGCGCGACATCCAGTGAATGAATGTTGTCTCTTACCTGTTTGCCTTTGTAACCATAAATCTTGTAAAGACGTCCTTCGACATTGCACTTGATCAGGTAGCTCAAAAACCCATGCAACTCGACGCCACTATGATTAGGGCCAGTCAGACAGCCGCCCCGCAGGCAGCATGTTTTCATTCCGAAGTACCGTCCATACTCCTGGACCATGACGTCGCCCGCCACTTTCGACGCTCCAAAAAGACTATGTTTGCTTTGGTCGATTGGGAATTCTTCTGAGATGCCGTTGCTATATGCGGCGTCATCATATTCCCAACGCGTGGCCAGTTCTTTCAGGCGTATGGTGTTCGGCCTGTCTCCATAGACCTTGTTCGTGCTCATGTGAACAAAAACGACTTCCGGAGCATGCCTCCGTGAGGCTTCAAGGAGATTCAATGTGCCAACAGCGTTAACATCAAAGTCATCAAAAGGTCGCGACGCTGCAAGATCGTGGCTGGGCTGAGCAGCAGTGTGAACCAGCAGATTTGGTTTAAGAGTGGCAATTGCCTGGTCGACGCCCGTTCTATCCCGTATATCCAGTTCGTGATGACGGAATGCAGCATGAGTGGACTGTAAACGCCGCTGATTCCATCGAGTGTCTCCTCCCGGGCCGAAGAAATCCGCTCGTGTATTATTGTCGATGCCGTGTACTTCCCAGCCCCTTTTGCAGAAATAGTCCACCACCTCAGAACCGATGAGTCCGGACGAACCAGTAACCAGGACAATTTTCATAAATTCACGAATTCAGACGCATCTTCAATGGGTTCCATCCATTCTGAAGGTAGAGATCGTATGATCTGATTCTCTGGAAACGACAATTGCTCCAATTAATCTTCAATGACAGAACGCCTCCAATATAAATCGCTTTCTCGAAACTTCGAGAGTGAGAATTCGTTCTGGACCGTTGATATCCCGATAGTCAGAAATCTGTTGCCCTCCAATTGCGCCAGATGAGCACAAAAAACGCAACCGAAAGTCCTTCTCTTTACCTGGGCAGACTGATTTCTATCCACCCATACCTTGGATTTGGCGCATTGGCGGCGAATCACGAGCATAGTGGACAGCTCGGGAGGGGATATCCTCACGTCCTATAAGATGATGATGAGCGGTATCTTTACGCTCGGCCTTCGTGAGAAGTATGAACGTCTTTTACCTTGATGCTCCCAAACACGACAACTGAACAAGTGCAATCAAGACACGAAATGCGGCAGGCTGCGGCGAAAAAGCAAATCCAGCCATGATCACACTGAAGCGGTGCTTCGAGATTTCGCTGAGGCATACGGATCTGCCGGATGCCTCAGCCGAAGACGGTTATGGACTCACTTCAAGGCGCAAAATAACCATTCAGGTCCAGAATCAGGTCGGTCGTAGCCGTTGAAAATGCATTGATCGCCCCGTTGGTCGACTGAACAATGGCCGCATTGGATACGACGCTGGCGTCGTAGGAATTAAGCGTCGAGACAAGCGGCTGTGGTTGCGCCGCGGGCCACAGTGTCAGGAAACCCAGAAACCCTGCAGGTATGACGGTAGCGTTCATTGAGTAGGCCTGAACTGAAGGGGATACTGAGCACCCTCCCTCCGACAGGTTGAAGCCGCGCTGTCCCGACAGCATCGGTCCGCCAAATGAGCCCGGCGGATTTCGCGTATCGACCACGCGGCATGGCGTGAGGACATAGAACTGCAGGCCTCCAGCTCCGGGCGGAGCGAAATAACCGTTCACGTCGATGATCAATTGGGTTTGATCCGTCACGAAAACATTTATCGAGCCACTTGTTCCCGCCGGTACAATGGCGGCATTCGCCACGACGGTGCCGGTCGGGCCATTAAGCGTCGAGATCACCGGCTGTGATGTCCCAGTGGGCCAGGTGGTCAGAAAACCCAGAGGGCCCGTCGGAACAACGGTCATGTTCAGCGAGTACGCCACAGCGGTGGCCGGAACTCCACAGGGACTCGACACCACGGGCACTGCACGGGTAGCGCCTGCTGCGAGAATCGGCCCGCCCAAAGGACCATTGTTCAGCCGCGTATCCATCACGCGGCAAGGCGTCACAGGATAGAAAACCAGTCCCGACGGAGCGTTTGCAGGCGACGCAAAATACCCGTTGATGTCGAGAATCACGTGGGTCTGGTCAAAGACAAACACGCTCACGGCGCCACCGATACCTGCCGCGACGATGGCGGCATCGGCCTTCACCCTCCCGTCGGTCGAATTCAACGTCGATACCGCAGGCTGGGCTTGCCCGGTAGGCCAGATCGTCAGAAAACCCAGCGTTCCCTCGGGCACAACGGTCACATTCAATGCGTAGGCCTGCGCGGTGGGCGGAATGCCGCACGCCCCTGCTGGAATCGTGAAGCTACGCGAAGAACTTCTCCCCATGACGGGCCCGCCGAAAGGTCCATCTGGCAGCCGCGTATCCACCACCCTGCAAGGCGTCACGGGTACAAACCGCAGACCAGGACTTGTCAGGTTCAGGCTATAACCGATAACGTCGAGCGACCTTACCTCTGCCGAAGTGGACGTCAGGGAGGGAGTTCCGCTGAAGTTGGTAATGGCGTCCTGCACCTGCGATGGAGTATGAGTAATCCAGTCCCCATAGTCCGCGCCATTGGCGCAATTGTTGAACTGATTCAGATTCGTAGCACCGCCATCGATGGAAAAGAATGCGGCAGGACCGGCGCAGGGATTCGTTGTCGATGGATTGCTGGCATAGCTTCGCACGCCTGGCCCTCCCCATCGGAACAGATCCTGGCTCCATGGAATCGCCGGCGTGGTGTTTCCGCTGAGCGCAGAACCCAAACCGAGAATTTCATCGATCTCGTGCTCCAAAACCGCCACCAGATCACCATGGCTGTTTGCCAGTGCCACGTTGATACCGATGCATCCCGAGCCCGTAAAGGAAGGACAGGGACTGTTCGAACTAAACGTCACCTCTGGCGTGCTCAGTCCCAACGCTCTGCCGTTCGCTGATTTCACTGCGATACTCGGGTTGGAGTTGATCGGATTCCCAGAGCCTGTTGCGGTATTGGAGAGGGCGGTAGCGTCGTCCGGACTCGTAGCGGCAGCGCCTAACGCCGCCCGATAAGAAGAGTACGACACGTTGTAAAAGACGAAGAAACTCGATCCCAATCCCGTGGTCATGTTGCGGAAGTTGATGTTCACAGTAATTGGCGTAGTGATAGTCGCCTCGTAGAAGTTAATGACGCTGTTGATAATGTCTCTCGTGGGCTGGTCCATATTTGCATTGAAGTTCGGGACAATCACCAGGCCGCCGGCCGCAGGGGGCGCATACATCAATGGAGGCGCTGTGACCGGAGTTTGCAGAGAGGGACTGTCTGCATCTACCAGAAGACCCCTCTCGCCAAAATTCGCATTCGCTGGTAGTGTCGCTTTTCCATCTTGCGCGCAAAGGACGCTTGCGAACACCTGAACGCAAACCAACAGAAAAGCAGAGCGGAGAAGCATCCGCCCCGAACTTATTTTGTATATGCTCATAGGGACCTCCTTCGGTAAAGAAATCATCAGAGGAACAGTACAACCCACTGTTTCGTTTGGAGGTGCAATGATAAAGAAAAAATCTTCATGAAGCGATAAGTATGGTCGTTTTAAGCGGACCCAATGGGAGCGAAGCCAAGAGTTTCTGCTGAGCAATGCACGGTATCTGAATTCACGGGCCGTTGTTGATTATCCCACTTCTGCTAACTGCGATCTGGCTCGCGTGACCACGCAAGAAAGATGCCACCGGCCGTTCCTGCTGCTCCGCATTCAATCCGATGGCCCTCCACGGTGACCTGGCGGCTCATTCACTTCGTCTGCAACTTCATCTGTGTATAATGTCGCAACACAAATCAGCGGAATCGTTCAAACAATCAAAGTCTACGCGTGAGAAATTATGAGCGAGAAGATGCGATGGAACGTTTTGCCTTGTAATGCGAAATCCATTGTTTCGAAATTCATTTTGTTTGCGGGCATGGCGCTTGCGATCAGTTTCATGCTCGGCCATCTGATCACGGCGCAGAGCACCCAGACAAGCGTGACCGACCCACCGGCAGTGCCTTCCGTTGTCGATGCGGTCCCCGCGTCATCGGGATCGGCAGACGAATGGTTTCCTCCAGCAGTGGGAACGTGGGGGGCTTTGACAAATCAACCTCCCGTTTCCGTAACCAATTGTCTTCTGCTGACCGACGGCAGGGTTCTATGTCAGCAATACGGCTCAAGAAACTGGTACGCGCTAACACCGACCAATTCCGGCAGTTATTCGGCGGGAACATGGTCCCCGATTGGATCGATGCAGGCCGGATATGCGCCCTTGTACTATTCCTCAGCCGTCCTGCCAGACGGGCGAGTTATCGTTATGGGTGGCGAATACGAATGCACAACTCGCTGCACGGAAGCGTGGGAAACGAACGGATCGATTTACAATCCGGTTACGAACACATGGACCGCCATGACTGCTCCAGCTGGATGGACGACGATCGGCGATGCAATGGCGCTCATCCTTGCAAACGGGACCTATGTCCAGACGGATTGCTGTAGCGGCAAGGCAGCGACGCTTAATCCCTCCACACTCACCTGGACGGCTCTCAGCGGAACCCAGATCGACAACTACAATAACGAAGAAGGCTGGGTGCTGCTCCCGGATGGAACGGTGCTCAATGTGGACATTTGGGCCTCAAACAAGAACCAGACGGAACGATATAACCCCACCACAGGGCTGTGGACAAGTGCAGGGATCACGCCCGTAGCCCTCGTCGACAACCGCCCACACTCGAGCGGGACATATATTTCCCGCGAAATAGGTCCGGGAATTCTGCGGCCGAATGGCACGGTCCTCTGGATTGGCGCTGTTCCCGAACCAGCGGCCACGGCGCACACCGGCATCTATGACACTGCCACGAACACGTGGTCTGCTGGTCCGGACATTCCCAATCATGACGGGGGAAATGACGCTCCGGGCGCCGTTTTGCCCAACGGCAACGTGTTGACCCAGCTTGCGCCGGCTGCCAGTGTTTCGGATGCGTTTGGCACTCCGTCCCATTTCTACGAGTTCGACGGAACCAGTTTCACGGCGGTTGGATTGCCTACCAATTGCGGCGGCACATGCAACTTTCCGGCATACATAGGCGGCATGCTCGTGCTGCCCACCGGACAGGTCTTGTTGACGGAGCAAAGCAATCACGTTGAAGTTTACACACCGTCTGGATCCGCCAGCGCATCATGGCGCCCAACGATAACGTCTGCTCCTGGCGTTGTGAGTGCTTCGACTACGTACACGATTTCGGGCACGCAATTCAACGGCCTCGGAACGGGCGCTTCCTACGGCGACGACTTGCAGGCGGCCACAAATTATCCCCTGGTGCGTATCACCAACCGAGCGACTGGACATGTTTTTTACGCGAAGACACACGATCACAGCACCATGGGCGTCGCAACGGGAGGCGCCACGGTGTCGACGCAGTTCGATGTTCCAGCGGGCATTGAAAACGGGCCGAGCGACATCGAAGTCGTCGCTAACGGTATCCCCTCCGCCAAGACCGCCATTACCGTCGGCACAACCATCGCAGTAACGGTCAAGACCAACCCGGCGGGATTACAGATTACCGTGGACGGAACCAACTATACGGCGCCTCAGAACTTTTCCTGGATTCCCGGTTCATCCCACACCATCGCTACAACCACGCCGCAAATCAGCGGTGCTACCCGTGATGTTTTCTCGAACTGGAGTGACTCCGGAGCCATCTCTCACTCCGTTGCTCCGGCGGTGGTCACCACCTATACGGCGAATTTCACAACCCAGTATTTGCTGGCCACCAATGTGTTTCCCGCAGGAGGCGGCACAATAGCGGCCAACCCGGTGTCCGGGGATGGTTACTACAATTCGGGAACATCGGTTCAGCTGACGGCTTCGGCGACTGCTGGTTTCACGTTCTCCAATTGGAATGGGGATCTGACGGGCACGACGAACCCGCAGTCGGTGGTGATGTCGGTGCCCAGGACGGTCAATGCGAATTTCAGCGGCATTTCCACCGGACTCCGGTTCATCCCGGTGACGCCGTGCCGCGTGATGGACACGCGAGGACCGAATGGACCATTGGGCGGGCCGTCCCTGGTTGGTGGAGCGACACGCACGGTGCCGCTGCCCAGCAGCAGCTGCGGGCTTCCGGCATCCGCTGCTGCCTATTCTCTCAATGTCACGGTTGTCCCAAAAACCGGGACCCTGAGTTACATAACCCTCTGGCCGGCAGGACAAGCGCAGCCGCTGGTCTCGACGCTGAATGCACCGGACGGTTCCATTCTGGCGAACGCCGCAATCGTTCCTTCAGGCACAGCCGGGGCGATAAATGTTTTCGCCACGCAGGACACGGAATTGATTATCGATGTCAATGGCTACTTTAGCAGCGGCGGCACCCTGCAGTTTTATCCACTGACGCCCTGCCGTGTGCTGGACACGCGGAACCCTGCAGGTGCGTTCGGAGGGCCGGCGATCGCCGGCGGAACCAGCCGGTCTTTCCCGATTCCCTCCAGTGCCTGCGGTGTGCCTGCCACGGCGACGGCGTATTCCTTTAATGCAACCGTGGTACCGAGCGGATCTCTGGGTTATCTGACGGCATGGCCCACGGGTTCTGCGCAACCGGTCGTGTCGACACTGAATTCGCTGGACGGGACGATCCTGGCAAACGCCGCGATTGTTCCGGCAGGAACGGGAGGCGCCGTGAGCTTCTTCGCCTCGGACACAACCCAACTGGTCGTCGACATTAACGGTTACTTTGCGCCTCCAGGGGCAGGTGGCCTGAATTTCTACAATGTCAATCCCTGCCGAATAGCAGATACCAGGAACGCCAACGGTCCGCTGGGTGGGCCGATCATGAGTGGCGGAACCACGAGAACGTTCCCGGTTTTGTCGAGCACGTGCCTGCTACCAGCGAGTGCTGCGGCGTACTCACTTAATATGACCATCGTGCCATCTGGTCCGCTGGGATTCTTAACAACCTGGCCGACCGGTCAGGCTCAGCCGCTGGTGTCGACGCTGAACGCACCCAAAGGCTTCTTCGTCGCAAATGCGGCGATTGTGCCGGCGGGGACAGGTGGCTCAGTGAATTTATTTGTAACCGATACCACGCACGTGATCATCGACGTGAACGGGTACTTTGGGCCGTAGCGGCACCGGCGTCTGGACAGATGCCCGTGCAATCAGGGCGCATCACCACAAAGGGACGCCGTAGGTTCGTATGAAATTTTTTGCGAATCGAATTTCGATTCGGCTCAAACTGTCGGATTCCTTTACAGTTTGGCCGCCGGGAATTATCCAGTAATCCCCTACGTAGCGCCCTCCATGGTAAAGCATTGATTGCTCGTGAAGTAACTGAACTTCTCAGTGAGCACAAAAGAGGTTTTACCCCAGTACAGGGCAGATGAAAGATCGAAAGGTGTCGGTTTTGTTTACGTTGTTTTCAGCTTCAAAATCAATCGCAACGGGTCCAGGCTCTCTGTCGATTGAAGTGGAACGCGTTTCGATCCGACATCTTACCGCAAGAATTCTTTCATGGAGCAAGAGTGGCATTCCACGTGTACGCACGCTTTGCGATTCACTCAAGAATTCCAAAATTGCAGAAACTACAAACTGAGGAATTACAGCAGTGTAGATCAATCAATAAGCCAAGATTTCAGGAACCGCTGATAGCTGCGACCCGACTTTCCCGCCTTACTAGACATCGAAACCGGGTGAAGGATTCCAACGCAGGTTTGTGCTAACGGCACAATCGAGGTTGTATTTCTAATCGGACTTCATTGCGTTGTGACGTGTGGTGTCCTGTCTCCGACTTCTCAAACAGTTCCAAACCAGGAGTAAAAGACATGAGAGCTTCAATGAAACTATCGAGTGTTTGTTTAACGGCGTTGGTACTCATTGCCGCCGCAATTCCGGCCGCGGCACAGCAAAAACCAATGGATGATGCTGCGATTCAGCGGTCATGGGACATCCAATCGGAGGTGGCCAGGATCGAAACAAACAAGGAGGTCTTTATCGACCAGCTCATACAGAGCTGGGTTCCGTTCGTCGACCCCAGCTATGGCAACCCTTTAACGGAGTTGCGGCCGTTGATGGAGAAGGCTACACCGTGGAAACTCTATGCCGCATCCCTGGTTGGCGACTATACGGGCATGATGCAGGTGTTGACCGGTCAGTTGTCCGCCGGTAAAGTCATAAACACGCTGAATGCTCCGCAGCAAAAAGCATTCACGGGAACGGCCCTTCCACCCGCGTTGGGTGCCACTACCAGTCAGCTGGTGTTCACTCCCATTGCACCATGCCGTATCGTGGACACCCGAGGGGCAGGCGCCCGGACTGGCATCCTCGGGGCGGGGTATGTTCCAAGAACATTCGACCTCACGACGGACGGATTCGGCAAGGGCCAGGGAGGGAGCACTTCCTGCCCTGGACTTCCCAGTTTCAGCTTCTACGGCTGGTCGGCCAATATAACGGTCACTGGGTACAGTGCCGCCGGCGACTTGCGCGCTTATCCGTTTGGCGGCGCTTTTCCCGCAACCAGCTCAATCAACTATTCCCCAGCTGTTGGCGCAATAGCAAACAGTACGACGCTCACGGGATGCTACGGTTGTGCCGATGACGTGACTGTCGCCGCTTTTGCTCCAACGCACGTGATCATCGACGTACTTGGCTACTTCGAAGTTGCCACTGGGTTCGCCCTGGGCACAAATACACTTAGTAGATTGGCGGGTACGACGGCGACCGTCGGGGCCGGCATATACCAACGGGTTGATGGCGGAGCCTGTCCGGCTGGGACCGTCCTCGTCAGCGGCTCTCAGACAAATAGCTCCAGCTCAACGAACACGATACTAACGTCAGATCACAGTATTTCAGGCACAAACTGGTACGAGTACGTTAAGAATACGGGCAGCTCATCCGCGACCGTGACCGTCTACAGTAACTGCCAGGATATAAATTAACTGCCAGGATTTGTTGTAGTCAGGTATGTGCAAGCGGGCCGGCGTAAAGTTTCGCCAGCCCGCTTGTTTCGAATAGGCACCAATCCCAGTGCGTAGCTTGCGCTGAGATGGAGCAACTGAAGCGATCGCAGGTTCGACACGCGGATGGAGCCGTCATATGGCGCGATGAAGTTAATTATGGACCGTGGAAAAGTTTCCGGGCACAAGAGAGACTGTCACGGGGGGCGACTACTGCAGGTCAAACCCTCCAAAAATCCCTTCGGACGTATATGGAATTCAAGTTCGTGTCGGCATAAAGCTCGTACCCCATTCCCTCGACATAATGCATGAGGCCAAACCGCTTGGGACCCTGCCCGGTTGTTGAATACTCTGCGGTTTCGATGCACATCACTTTGGGTCCCTGTTTAAGATCGACGCTTTTCAGGATCTCCAATTCGAATCCCTCTACGTCTATCGTCAGTAAGTCCGGAAATACGCCTTTCGCATGGCGGTCAATGATTTCAGTCAGAGGTAAGACCTCTATCGGAGTTACTTTCTTCACTTTCCGTCCGTTCAGTTCGAGATGCCGTGCTTCCTCCTTTGAAAAAGTACTCAACGTGGGGTCTTCCATCACATAGAAGTCCAGCAATCCACGCGGTCCAACTCCGACGCCCAGGTTCACATCACGACTACGCGTCTTCAGGAAGTTCGCAATCAGTGCAGGATTAGGTTCGATGTTTATTCCCCTGCAACCCCTGCGGTAGAAGATTGCGGTATTGCTCAGGCGAAACGGATCGTACGCGCCGATATCGATGTAGGAGGGAGAATGAACTCCGCGCAGTCGAAAGATGTAATCTATGATCGCGTCTTCGCCGCACTGCGAATATGAGAGCTGCGCACCGTCTGGAAGATCGACGGGCACTGCTCCGCGAGTGACATGGATATCGAAGCGCTGAAGAAGGCCTTTGACGATGGGCTTTAACATATTGCCTCGTTTCAACGCTAGGTTTGGTTCCTGACCTTCAGTAGAAAAGGAAGTCGGTGTAAAAGATTTTTCACTCTTAGCCTGGGAGCCTTGGAATTGATCGCGACCAGGATCTTGAAAGTGGCCCAGAAGGACCGCTTAAAACGCCTTTTGATAAAGAACAAAATTGGCAAAATATTGCGTAAATCTATTCCCCTGTAATGGGTCGTCAAAACAAACTCCAGATTCCATAATGCTGCATCGGACATCTGACGAAATGTAACCGAGGATTCCCGATCTTTCAGATAGCTGAAGTGGTCCAGAACTCCCTGAGTAAATTGCAAGAAGCCTTTGATCGTCTCTGCTTTCTGTGTATAGGCCAGAGAGGAGATATTGGACCCGCTATATCTCCAGAGGACAACGGCATTCTGTATATGCCGAATACCACGGTCCTTTGCGAGCACGATCGTGTTAATCCAATCGGCGCCTTGAGCGTAATCGGTATGAATGAATCCACCATTTCTCTTATAAGCTGCAGCCGAGAAAATGTGGTCGCTCATACAATTCGCTCTCTTATTCAAAAGCAAGTTGTAGGCGTAGTCGACGGAAGTCTCGGATATGGGAACTACCGGCGGGGTAGATATGATGACGCCGTGTCGATCAATGATGGTGGTGTTGAAGCTGTAAATATCGTGACCGCGGCTGGTCGAATCCAGCGAATTCCGAAATTCTCTGACACAGTTGCTTTCAGCGATGTCGTCATCGCCGAGCACCCAGATCCAATCTTCATTCTGCATGAGATCGACACATCGCTCCCATTGCGAAACGAGCGACTTTGCTCCGATATTGTTGTCAAAGCGGACATAGCGCACGTTTAGCCGCCCGTAGTATTGGCGAACGATCGATTCCAGATCATGGGGACTGTTGTCATCCCCAATGTAGACATTGAAATCCCTGTCGGACTGACTGCACAGCGATTCCAGGGTCTCCTTCAGGAATGAGTCCTTGTACGCTGGAATAATAATTGCGAGTGTGTCCTTGCTCGATACGCCTCCCATTATGCCTTTGGCCTTGCGACGGCGACAAACTGGACATCGAGCAAGGTCCGGCGATCTTTGGAAAGAAAGGCAAGCATGTGCCTACGTTGATCCATTAATACCGGTTACCCCTGGCGACACTGGAATCGTTGCCGTCTGCACTTGTCATTTTCCGTTTTTTCTATCTTTGTCGTCTTTGCTTGTTTTGGCGTCTTTGTGTGTGATGGCCTGAAATAATTAAACAGATTTCGTGAAGACCATCAGGCTGGCGTCTGTGATGGCAATATTTCCCCAACTGGAGTGCCAATTCATTACAGTATCTTTACCCTTCGGTGAGGAAACAATCTGGAAAGATGGTTTGCCAATCACCGCATCGAGATCAAACCTGTTTGTATCCTGAAATCCACCCCGCCCAATGCTGAAGCCGGCATAGTACGCTCCTGGCGCCAGGTTAAAATTAGGCAATTTCAGGTTCAAATCAATCGACTCATTTGCTTCAATCGAAAAAGTTTCTTTAGTAATCAAACTTCCGACACACCGGCCTTCATTGTTAAAAAGACTTGAACCTATGCTCAAGGACTCCATCCTGCTGTCCGAGTGAACGGTCAATGAGTAAACGATGGGCTGTCCAAAGATTACAGTCCGAGGAACATCTGAGATCAGGTCTATGGAAACAAATCTAATCTTATCCCCATGTCCGGACACACGTAAGCTTGACAAATCCGTTGTGCTGCTTTCAAAGATTTCTGATGAATACGTTGCCAATACACGCGATGCTTTACCGGCTTGCTTAACCCGGCCTTTTTCTAGATAGATGGCTTCATTGCACAGCGTATTCAGTGCGCCGATGTTGTGACTGACAAATAGAATCGTGCGTCCCTCGCCGGACACCTCGCCCAGCTTCCCCAGGCACTTCCTTTGAAACGCCGCATCCCCTACCGCCAATACTTCATCCACAATCAGGATTTCCGGCTCCAGGTGTGCAGCAACTGCAAATGCCAGCCTTACATACATTCCGCTCGAATAACGCTTGACGGGAGTATCCAGGAATTGCTCCACCTCCGAGAACGCGACTATTTCATCGAACTTTCTCTTGATCTCGGCGTGGCTCATTCCGAGAATTGCGCCGTTCAGGAAAATATTTTCCCGCCCGGTCAGTTCCTGATGGAACCCCGTTCCCACCTCCAGCAAGCTTGCCACCCTGCCCTTGATCCGGATTCGGCCTGTCGTCGGCTCCGTGATGCGGCTTAGGATTTTTAGAATCGAGGATTTACCTGCCCCATTGCGGCCAATGATGCCGACGACGTCGCCTTGCTTCACGGTGAAGGAAACATCTTTGAGCGCCCAAAATAATTCCTGTTCGTTCTGTCGACTCCTGCTTTTGTCTTTCAACCAACGCGCCGGATTCCGAAAGGCCGATTCCACCCGATGCCGCAAGCCGTCGTTCGCATCGTATTGATGTCCGATGATGTAACTCTTCGAGAGATTCTCGACGTTGATTACTTCGCCGCTCATATCAGATGGCGTCGGCGAGGGTGCGGAAGTAACAGACACCGCTTGAAACGAGCAGGATTATCATGATCAAAGACTGCGCGGCTCCCAGCCAGTAAAGATTTTCTTTCCCTCCAGGTATCGCCCGTGTGATATCGCCAAAGATCCTGCCAGTGGTTCTTCTCGCTGCTACCGTGTTCAAGATCAATTCATTCATATACGTTCGGATCAATTTATCCTACAGCCGGGTAACGATGGATAAAACTAAATTATCGAGCCCTTTTTCAGAAACCGTGGGGAATGGCGATGCAACCAACAGCGCAGAAACCCTCTCCCAGCGGAGGCGGCGTGACGAAGGGCCGGACGAAGCGGAGTTGCCTTCAGCAATCAACCTTGCAATCAGAGTTCGGACACGGCCAGCGGTGACTGCAGGGCTTGCCAGGTTTAGTTCATCACAAGCGTGCGGCGGCTGCGGCAAGGAATGAGACTAAACCGGGATCATTCGGGATATAGCCATTTTGCAGATAGCTGCGACCGTAATCGCATGAAATCCAGGAGCTGAAAGTTTCTGCCCACGTCGAAGCAGAAATATCCTTCAACACCTGGGATCAGGCCACTGGATTACTTCTAGATGGAATCGAATGAAAGCTACCGCAGTGTCAGCCCCCCAGGGATGAATAGCGGCCAACCGCCATTTTCTCAAAGAGGCAAGACCGGCTAAGGAGACCGGTCTTGAAGCCAGCGCGCAGATTAAACCTCGCATGAATGTGTGTCAAGTGTACCGGAAGAGCAGTGTCGGTAGCACATGATGTGTCCGGGGCTGTAGCAAATGAAATGTCCGGTCTGAGAGGATGGGTTTTGAGAAAGAAGCATTCGCAAAGCAGTATCGCAGACGCGTTTATATCCAACCCGAGTCCTGGAGCGGGAAATGAAGATCAAGGAAGTCATCACACGAGCCATGAGTGAATCCATCAATTGGATCCAGGCGGCGCAAATTCTGGGAATGTCAGACTGGACAGCTGGTCGATGGAACGAGCGTGGCTATGACGGCCTCTATGACCGGCTGGCACGGCGTCCGAGTCCAAAGGGAGTGCCGCTGGCAGAAGCGGACTCTACCGCCGGGCATTTCGAACGGACGAATGGCAAAAACAAGCGTTGTACGAAACCGATCAGACCGCTAATCAGAGTCGAATCTTCGGATTGCATTTGGGTTCCAGCTCGAACCGAACATAAATTCACAACCGTTGAAAAAACGCAGACACTGTTCAGTCGCGGCAGTTCACTTGGACGCTTCCGCATTAGGTTCAACTTCGGTCAGCTCATCGGCCTGCTTCCGATAGTCGCCGCGGCTGAAAAACTTTTCCAGCCAGACATAAGCCACAATGAAGAAATAGC
>Ga0068864_100002770_pt1 | contig 14470 bp, 9 predicted proteins | sample KBSSwiS72_FD_66586 | JGI IMG/M metagenome (GOLD analysis project Ga0068864, IMG submission 66586) | Switchgrass rhizosphere microbial communities from Kellogg Biological Station, Michigan, USA - KBS Switchgrass S7-2 | ecosystem: Host-associated > Plants > Roots > Rhizosphere > Soil ... | reverse complement strand
TTTCCGCCGGCGAAGAACCCGACGGAGCGGCTGTCGGGAGACCAGAATGCGGAAACGGCACCATCGCTCCCCCCGATTGGTTCCGCTATGAGGGACGCCAGCGGACGAAACCAGAGCCGTGTTTTACCGTCTGTGTCGATGCCCCCGAAAACCAACTTCTCACCGTCCGGAGATATCGCGGGGGAGACGCGGCCCGGCCTGACATTTTCCGGCAGTGAAACCAGAAAGCGCGCGGAGCGCTCGCTGGATGCTGCTGGGTGGCCTTCCCGGAAATATAGGGCCGCAAATACAATAGCCAGGAGTATCGCGAAGGCGGTGATCAGCCACGGCGCTAGCCGTCGGTTCGAAGGGCTGGGATTTGGCTCCGGACTGGCGGGAAAAGTTGAGCGCGACTGGACTGCTGCGGCGTGACTGGCATTAATATCGTAAGGGACTTTGGAATTAGGAACCTGGGTGATCGTCGCGCTGAAGCGGTAGCCCCGCTTGGGAACCGTGGCGATGTAGTTCTCATCATCGGGACCGTGGCCCAAGGCTTTCCGCAGAGTGGAGATATTTCGCGTTAGGCTGCCGTCTTCGACGAAGGTATCCGGCCAGATCCTTTTGAGCAGATATTCCTTCTCTAGAACCCGGCCTCTGTTCTCGACTAGAACAATGAGCGTCTCCAAAACCTTCGGCGCCAGAGGAATAACATCGGTTCCTCTTTTCAGCAGCCTTTGTTCCAGATCGATTTGATAGGGCCCGAACTCGAATACGTCCTTTAACTCTGGGGACATACGGCACAATCAGAAATTTTTCCGAAAATTATCCGCACGCTGTAATGACTTTTAACCCTATCTCCGCCATGCTTTCACCTGCGCGGAGATGGAAATGATTGTACTATGCGCCGCGCAGCGTATCTAGGCCATGAGGAGAGGAAGACCATGAAGAAGAGGATGACTGCGTTTTCGCTGGTTCTGCTCGTTGGAGCGAATCTCGGGTCGGGGATGATATGGGCGGACGAAGTCACAGATTGGAACGTCATCATGTTCCAGGCGGCGCATACCGCGAACACCACTCCACTTGTTACCTCTCGCGTGGCGGCGATGGTGCAGGCCGCAGTTTTCGACGCCGTGAACGGGATCGAGCGGCGCTACACGCCCATCCACGTCACAGCTGACGCGCCGCGCGGAGCCTCGCAACGGGCGGCCGCGGTACAAGCTGCCTATGCTAGTCTTCTTCTGCTCTTTCCGGCCCAGCAGCCCATGCTGGATGCCCAACGTGCCATCTCCCTCGCCGGCATCGCTAGCGGGGCTGCGGCTGAGCATAGCGAATCGATCGCACGGGGGATCGAATGGGGCGACCAGGTGGCCGCCGCAATTTGGGCGTGGCGCAGCACGGATGGCTTCGTCCCCGCTCCAGCCCCATTTTTCGGCGTGGTTGCTATTGGGAGCTGGCGCGCGACGCCGCCGGGGTTTCTGCCGTTCGCGGGATTGCAGTTTTCATATATGACCCCGTGGGCGATCAGTTCGCCCAGCCAATTCCGGGCGCCTGGGCCTCCGCCATTGAACAGTGCACAATACGCGACGGATTTTAACGAAACCAAGGTCTGGGGAAGTTTTTCCAGTACGATCCGCTCTCCTGACGAGACGCTCTATAGCCTGTTTTGGAACGCGAGCACCGCGCCATATTATTGGGATCAAGTCGCAGTTAAACTGTCCACGGCGAACCACCTGACTTTGTCGGAAAACGCGCGGCTCCTGGCGTTGACAAATGTCGCGATGGCCGACGCCGCGATTGGCTGCTGGGAATCGAAGGTTCACTATTTGTTCTGGAGGCCGATCACGGCCATCCAGGAGCCGACTGACTCCACCATCAATCCCGCTACGTCGCCGGATCCGACCTGGGCGCCACTGTTCGCGACGCCGGCCCACCCGGAGTATCCGTCCGGCCATTCCTGCGTCAGTGGTGCGGCGGGCCGAATCCTTTCGAACTACTTTGGCGACCAGAATTCGTTCAGCATGACTTCGGATGTGATGCTGGGCGTGACGCGCTACTTTCTGAGTTTCACGGCAGCCACCGACGAGGTTAGGAATGCGCGTGTTTTTGCGGGCATTCATTTTCGCACGGCGACAAACGACGGACAAACACTTGGGGTAGACACAGCCGACTGGATTCAGACACATTCGTTTCTCCCGGTGAACGGCCATAAAGTGGGGCAGATCAAGCAGTCTCATTGAAGGCCGCAACATCGAGCGGGTTTTAGATCGGAGGAAAACCTGAGCGTGGCCTGAGTCCTTTCCTAGTGAAATTCGAGATGTTTGCACGCTGTATGGGACGCATCTCGCTTTTGATCAAACTGGCATCGGCGAGGCCGACGGGGGATAGCTCAATGACGGCTGGCAGCTTCGCTATGGGGAGTGCCTCGACTCTTAAAACGAGCGGCACTCCTCGATTGATCAGACCCGCAGGAGTAACCCGAGCCGCTGAACCGGATCGAACCCTCCCCGCCCACACCCTGCCAAACGGCAAGGTCAAACCAGACTGCCCGGACGCATAATAGTATAGAAATGCGGTAGCTTTGTTGCCCCCGCTGAAACTGACACTATGTGGATTGTCCGGCTAGCGCTTCGCCGCCCCTATACCTTCGTCGTTATGGCGGTGCTCATCGCCATCCTCGGCGGCGCGGCCATTGTGACCATGCCGGTCGATATCTTTCCTTATATCGACATTCCCATCGTCAGCGTGGTGTGGACTTACGGCGGACTCCAGCCCGACGAAATGGAGAAGCGCGTCGTTACTAACTTCGAGCGCATGCTCACCTCGAACGTCAACGACATTGAACACATCGAGTCGCAGTCCTATGCCGGCATCGCCGTAATCAGAGTTTATTTCCATCCCAACGTGCAGGTGGACATGGCAGTGGCGCAAACCACCGCGACCATGCAGATCGCCACCCGCATGATGCCGCCTGGAATGCAGCCTGGCAACGTTCTTAAGTTCGACGCCGCCAGCGTCCCAATCCTGCAACTGGGCCTATCGAGCAAAACCCTGCCCGAGCAAGAGATCTTTGACCTGGGCCAAAACTTCATCCGCACGCCGCTGGCAACGGTGCAGGGCGCGTCAGTTTCCTATCCCTTCGGCGGCAAGGCGCGCGCCGTCATGGTGGATCTGAACCTGGATGAACTTTACGCCAAACAACTGGCGCCGATCGATGTTTCGAACGCCTTGAATTTGCAGAACCTGATTCTCCCAGCGGGCACCGCGAAACTTGCCGGCACCGAGTATCAGATCAAAGTCAATAGCAGCCCGCTGGCGATTGCGGATTTCAACAACATCCCCATCAAGACCGTGAACGGAGCCACCGTCTTCATGAAGGACGTGGCGCAGGTCCGCGACGGGTTTTCGGTGCAACAGAACATCGTGCGCACTAACGGTAAGCGCGGAGTCCTGATGTCCATCACCCGCAACGGCAAGGCTTCCACACTCGACATTGTCGCGAATGTAAAGGCGGCGCTCCCCCGGATTCTCGCGACAGTGACGCCGGAGCTTAAAGTGCTGACGCTGGGTGATCAATCGATCTTCGTGCGTGCGTCGGTCACGGGAGTAGTGCGCGAAGCGTTGATTGCCGCCGCCCTAACGGGGATGATGATTCTGCTGTTTCTGGGAAGCTGGCGCAGCACGCTTATCGTATGTATTTCGATTCCGCTTTCCATCCTCGCATCGTTGTGGGTGCTGAGCCTGTTTGGACAAACGATTAATGTCATGACGCTCGGGGGCCTGGCTCTGGCCGTCGGCATATTGGTCGACGACGCCACGGTCGCGATCGAGAACACGCATCGAAATATCGGTATGCGCAAGTCATTGGTGCGGGCCGTGATCGATGGCGCTTCGCAGATCGCGATTCCGACGTTTGTCTCGACGCTCGCGATCTGCATTGTGTTCGTGCCGGTGCTGCTGCTCACCGGAACCGCGAGATATTTGTTCACGCCCATGGCGATGGCGGTGGTGTTCGCCATGCTGGCTTCCTACCTGCTCTCGCGCACACTGGTTCCAACCATGGCGCATTTTCTGCTGCGCGCCGAAATGTCGATGTACCAGCTCGGCATCGACGGCGAGGGCGCCGGAGGCAAAGGCCTCTTCTGGAGCGTTCACCATTGGTTCAACGGGCTGTTTGAGCGGCTGCGCTTCCGGTATATAGGTTTGCTGGATTGGTCGCTGCGGCATCGCGGACGCGTTCTCGGTTCATTCGGCTTGGTATTCGTCGCCTCGATGGGCTTGCTGTTGCTGGTGGGCCAGGATTTCTTCCCCTCGGTCGATTCCGGCCAGATGCGGCTGCATGCACGGGCTCCGGCCGGCACCCGCCTGGAAGAAACCGAAGCGCGCTTTTCGCAAATCGATCGCGAGATTCGCCAGCAGATCCCGGCCGACCAGATCGACACCATCATCGATAACATCGGGATACCGAATAGCTTCACGAGTCTCGCTCAGGGCGAGATCCCCACGATTTCGAGCGCCGATGGCGAGATCCTGATCTCCCTGGTGAAGGACAAGCGCGGCTCCACGCGGGATTATGAAGTGCTGCTGCGGAAACGCCTCAATGAAAAATTTCCGGACACGACCTTCTTCTTCCAGTCAGCCAACATTACGAATCAGATCTTGAATTTTGGACTGCCCGCGCCAATCGATCTCCAGGTTGTGGGCCGCGATGCGGTGGGTGGTTATAAGATCGCTCTGGATCTCGCTTCTAAGATCGCGCGAATTCCCGGTGCAGTTGACGTGCACGTGCATCAGGTTGTCGATCAGCCCGACATACGGATGAGCGTGGACCGCATCAAGGCCGGACAATTGGGCTTGACCGAGCGCGACGTCAGCGGCAATATGCTGATCTCGTTGAGCGGCAGCGGCACAGTGGCGCCGAACTTCTGGGTGAACTGGGTCAACGGAGTCAACTATTTTGTGGCGGTCCAGACGCCGCAATACAAAGTCAACAGCCTCGACGCTCTGTTGCGGACTCCAGTGACCGCGGGGAACATCGCCGTAAACTCCAACACCGCCGCATCGCAGGGCGGGTCGGCGACGGCAGGGAACAATTCGGTGGGGGCGTCTCCCAGCGGCGCATCGCAAGCGTACGGAAATCCGGGAGCCATTGCAGGCAACACGCAGCTTCTTTCTAACCTGGTTACTTTCACGCGAGGCGTCAGCCCGGTGATCGTCAATCACTATAATGTGTGGCCGGTTTTTGATGTGTACGCCAATGTGGATCGGCGGGATTTAGGCGGAGTCGGCTTGCAGGTGGAGAAGATCATCGAACAGGAACGAGCCCATTTGCCGCGCGGCACCACGCTCGACATGCGCGGCCAATATGAGACCATGCGCTCGTCGTTCTTCCGCCTCGGCTTGGGAATGCTAGTCGCGGTGGTGCTGGTGTACCTGCTGATGTGCGTGAACTTCCAATCGTGGCTGGATCCGTTCATCATTTTGACTGCCTTGCCGGGCGCGATGGCGGGCATTTTGTGGATGCTATTCGTCACTGGAACCACTCTCAATGTTCCTTCGCTGATGGGCGCGATCATGTGCATCGGCGTGGCCACCGCCAACAGTATTCTGATGGTGACCTTTGCCAATGACGAGCGGGCTTTGGTACCTTCGGCGCAGGAGGCCATGCTTTCCGCCGGCTATGCCCGCGTGCGTCCGGTGCTGATGACGGCGACAGCCATGATGCTGGGGATGCTCCCCATGGCGCTGGGTTTGGGAGAAGGCGGAGAGCAGAACGCTCCACTGGGACGCGCGGTAATCGGCGGACTGCTTTTCGCCACGGTCACCACGCTTTTTGTGGTCCCGATCATTTATAGCTATTTGCGCACGAAACCTCCGGTGGATCATGAACGCCTTCTGGAAGAAGAGGAGCGGAACGACTCTATCGATTCCGAGTGGAATTCGACGAAACCGTACTTAAGCATCTGATGCGATATACCGAGCCAAATCAGCCCGAAGAAATTGTCGCGCCCGGCAGCACGGAAGAACAATTGCGCCGGGAAGTGGAAGACCTGAAGCGGCAACTCCGCGATCAAAAGGGTCTGACCCAAGGCGCTCCGCATGGCGCGCCTGCCCATGCTAACGCGAAGCCCTGGAATCCTTCCGCCGTTACGATCTGGGCCCTTTTTCTGGGCGCGATCGTGCTCATAGTCGTGGCGTTTTTCACGGGTTACATTCCGCTCCAGAAGCGCAACGCCGTGATCGGCGCACAGGCGCAGGAATACGATCAGGCTCTGCCGCGCGTCGAGATCTTGGTCGTCGGGGCGTCCTCGAAAGTCAGCGAATTGCGACTGCCCGGCAGCATTCAAGCCGTTACCGAAGCTCCTATTCTGGCGCGTGCTGACGGCTACATCAGCCGGCGCTTGGTGGATATCGGCGATCGGGTAAAAGCCGGCCAGCCTGTGGCCGAAATCGAAGCTCCCGAGCTCGATCAGCAGGTTCTCCAAGCCAAGGCCAATGTGCAACAGGCCCAGGCTGCGCTGGATCAAGCCGTCGCCAATGAGCAGCAGGGCAAGTCCAATCTGGAACTGGCCCGCGTCACCGCGCAGCGCTGGGGCAGCCTGGTAACGGCAGGTGTGGTTTCCAAGCAGGATAACGATCAATACCAAGCTCAGTACCAATCCCAGATCGCCGGTGTGAATGCGCTGGAGAAAGCCATCCTGGCGCAGCGGGCCAACATCGCGGCCGCCGAAGCTAATCTGGCGCGTTTGAATCAAATGCAGGGCTATCGTATCGTGAAAGCGCCTTTCGCGGGAGTGGTAACTTTGCGCAATGTGGATGTTGGCGCGCTGGTTACTACTGGCAGCACCATGCTTTATCGCATCGCGCAGACGGGCACTCTGCGCACGTACGTAAATGTGCCGCAGACCAACGCGAGTTCCATCCGCCCCGGCCAGCCTGCGCGGATCAGCGTTACCAATCTTCCGGGCCGCACTTTCATTGGCACCGTTGCCCGCTCCGCGAATTCGCTCGATCCCAGCAGCCGTACGCTACTGGTAGAAGTGCAGGTGCCGAACCCGGATGGCGCGCTGATGCCCGGCATGTACGCCCAAGTCGATTTCAGCAATTCACGCGCGAACGCGCCCATTTTAATTCCCGCCGAAGCCCTGATGGTTCGCGCCGATGGCACGCAGGTTGCGGTGGTCGGCCAGGATTCCATCGTGCATTTGAGGAAGATAGTGATTGGCCGCGATTACGGTGACCGGCTGGAAGTAATGCAGGGTGTTCAGGTCGGTGATCGCATCATCGCGAACCCCGGCGACGACGCGCGTGAAGGCGTCAAAGTCGACGTGGTCGAGGCGGCGGAAGAACCGGCAGCAACGCCTGCTCCCGCGCCACGCCCAGGAAAGTAATGGCGCCGGGCGAAGGGCTCTAGCTCGCCTTCAACAAGACTGCCGTGATATTATCCGGGCCGCCGAACTCTCTCGCGAGAGCTACCAGTTTTTGGCATTTAGTCTCAAGCGAGCCGTTCCCCGCCAATACCTCGCTGATGCGTTCGTCGGGAGCCACACCATGCAACCCATCGCTGCACAGTAGAACCTGCGCGCCGGGCGACGGGCGCACGTTATAGTGGTTCACCCGCAGTTGCCCGGAGACGCCAATCGCCATGGTCAACACGTGGCGCATCGGATGAATCTTCAGCGTTTCTTCGTCGAGTCCCAGCCGCCGCCCTACCTCGTTCACCCAGGTCTGGTCCTCGGTGATCGGCTGCAGCTTGCCATTCTCAAACAGGTAGGCCCGGCTGTCGCCCACGCTGGCGATAAACAGCTCGCGGTCGTTTTCGACGGCGGCTACCAGAGTGGTGCCCATGCCCTCCATCGCCTGATCGGTGTCGGCTTCTTTCATCACTCGCTGATTGGCTTTGGCGAAAGCGTCCAGAAGATCGTCGGGTGAGGCTGGAGGCGCGGCGGCTTCGAGCGTATCGCGAACCGTCTCCACCGCCAATCGCGACGCATGTTCTCCGGCTTGCGCGCCGCCCATGCCGTCCGCCACCACGTATAATCCGGCGGATGGCAGAAGCAGGAAGCAGTCTTCGTTATTGGTGCGGACGCAACCTGGGTCCGAAACTCCGAATGATTCAATCATTCGTTCACCGGATTACACAAATCATAGGCTTACCGAATTATACATAGCCCGAAAGCCCGGAGTCGAAACGTTACGCACCAATGCGCTCACGGCTTACCCGGATTTACTAGCGCTTTCAACTGCAGGTACGCGCGCTCTTCGTAATTGTTCTTTAGGCGCTCCAGTGTTTCCAGCCGCGCGTCGTTGAGCCGCGTGTTTTGCTTCTTCAGGCACAAGCCCAGCATCGAGGTTGCGAAGTCGTCGGCCGGCTGCCGGTCGAGCACCGCACGAAAGCGGTCGGCGGCAGCGGCGAAGTCGCCCTTCTTCCACAGCGCGTAGCCCAGATTGAAAATGTATAGCGGATCGTTGGGATCGCCATCCAACGCCTTGCGGAAAGAATCCACCGCTTGCGGCAGACTACGCCGGTTCTGCGCGGCGCCTAGATTGTTATAGACCTCGCTGAGCGGGACCACATCAGCCACCGTCTGGAACGCCTTCTGGGATCCCGCGAAATCGCCGGATTGAAACAACGCTAACCCCAACAGGAAGCTGGCCTCGCGAAAATGCATGTCTTCCGGCGCGATCTTTTGCAGCCAATCCGCCGCCTGCCGGTATTCCTTGCGCCCGTAGTGGATCTGTCCCAATTGGTAATTCGGGTGCCCGAAGCGCGCGTCCAAATGAGCTGCTTGCAGGAAGAACCGCTCCTGTTGTTCCGGCGAGCGCGCCAGCAGCCCGCGCACGTAATTTTCTTCCGCGTCCAGGCGAACCGGCGGGCGCAAGCTGCGGAAATCGGCTTCCGGAGGAGCCAGTCGCGGTGTCAATAAGACCAGTGCACGCCACGCCAAGTGTGCTTCGAGTGCCGGCAGATCCTCCAGATTCCCGCTCTCGATGAACTCGGAGCTCTGCTTGAAACGGCGGCGGTCGAAAATGCGCGCGGTGATTTTTAGCGATCCGTCGGCGATGCCGTGGACGGCGGCCGGGTCTGCCAAGAATTCGAATGAGCCGTAGACTACTTGTTCGGCGTCCAGCGCCTCGCCGATCTTTAGCATGGAGGCTTCGGTGAGGATGCTCAGCGGGCGCAAATTCAACTGGCGATACGCTTCTTCGGTTTCGGCGCGGGATGGCGTCACTGCGCCGCGTGAGCCAATGGCGTCACGCACGGTCTCGGCGATGCTCTCGCCGATCCAATCGAGCGAGGCTTGGGCGGGATCGGCGGCCGAGGTTCGGTTGGCAAACGGGAGAACCGCCGCCGTGTCGGCGAACACTCTGGCCGTGACGAAAATCAACAGGTACCCCGCGAGCCGCATCGAGCGCATTAAGATTCAGTTTAGTGTACTGAGCGGTCACGCCACGCCGCCACATTTTTTCGAGTGAGAGAAATTCCCGGATTCTGCTACCTTTATTAAAGAAGCATGGAAATCAATCCAGGCCAGATATTGTCGATTGCGCTTGCCTCGGTTCCCACTATGCTGACCGTGCTGATGGGAATTCTGATCAATAACTCGCGCTTGGGGGACGTAAATTCCCGCATCGGCGACGTAAACTCCCGCATCGACGACTTGCGCTCCCACATGGATTCCCGTTTTGACGAGATGCGGAGCACCTGGACATCTGAGCTGCGCCGTGTCGAGGAAGTCCTCGACGCCCGCCTCAAGCACCTCGAAGAGCGTTGATGTCCGCTTGAGTCGCCTGGGCGAGGATCTCCGCATCGTCGCCAAAACCCGTGAACCAACGGATTTCTGGATCGCGCCGGAACCAGGTCCGCTGCCGCTTGGCGTACTGCCGCGTCTCGATGATCGTGGATTCGATCGCCTGCTCCAGAGTGAGAACGCCGCCCAAGTGCAGCAGCGCCTGCTTGTATCCCAGCGCTTCGAACGGCTTTTCGTTCCCCGTCGCCTCCTCAGCAAGCAAGCCCCGAACCTCTTCGAGCAAACCGTGTGCGAACATTGCCCGCGTGCGCGTCTCCAGACGTTGCTGAAGCGCGGCGCGATCCGGGTCGAGACCTAGTTTGATCACCGCATATCCTTCGAGCGCCTGAGCTTCGGCCGGTGGCGGCAGAGCCTGCTGTGTCAGCAGACGCACCTCCAGGGCACGCATGGTCTTCTGAACGTCGTTGGCGTGGATACGAGCGGCGGCGCCAGGCTCTAGCCGTGTGAGAAAGCGGTGAAGACTCCCGGGACGAAGGCGCTCCCGTTTCTGCAGACTCTCGCGCAGGCGCTCATCGCGTCCGGGCAGCACCGGGAGCCCTTCGAGCAGCGCGCGCAGGTAGAAACCAGTCCCGCCCACCACTATCGGCAAGCGGCCCCTCCCCGCGATTTCGGCGATGACGTTGCGCGCCTCACGGGCATATTCGCCGGCCGAGTAACTTTCCTGCGGCGTGAGCACGTCGAACAGATGATGCGGGATGCCGCGCCGTTCGCCGGGAAGTGTTTTCGCAGTCCCGATGTCGAAGCCCCGATACAGTTGGAGGGAGTCGCAGTTGACGATTTCGCCCCCGAATTGCTCTGCCAGACACAGCGCGAGCGCGCTCTTGCCCGAGCCAGTGGGTCCAACGACGACCGCGAGAAGCATCTAGGTATACTATAAATGGCAGTAAAAATAGCTCAGGCCGGTGAAGGTGGTTCCATGCGAAAAGCTCTGCTCATCGTAGCGATTGCGAGTGTCATTGGAAGATCCGCTTTGCAGGCGCAGACCAGCGGCGCCGCTCCCAAAGTCGACAAATCCTCGGCCTACTATCACTACACCCTGGCTCACATGTACGCCGAGCAAGCCAGCATGTACGGCAACCGCGGCGACTACGTCAACAAAGCCATCGACAACTACAAAGAAGCCATCAAGGCGGACCCCACCGCCGCAATGTTGAGCGAAGAACTTTCCGACCTCTATGTCCAGTCCGGCCGCTTGCGTGAGGCGCAGGCCGACGCCGAGGAAGTGCTCAAACAGAATCCTAACGATTTGAACGCGCACCGCCTGCTGGCGCGCATCTTCACGCGCCTGGTGGGCGATGGCCGCTCCGGCAAAGTGGACGAAGGCATGCTTCGCCGCGCCACCGACGAGTATCAAAAAATCACGGCTCTCTCGCCTAAAGATATTCCGGCTTGGCTGATGCTGGCGCGCCTGCAAAAGGCGGCGGACAATTCCGTTGACGCCGAAAAGTCCTATCAGAAGGTTCTCGCCATCGAGCCGGATAACGAAGACGCGCTCACAGGCTTGGCACTGGTTTATTCCGACTTGGGCGATAACAAGAAAGCGGCGGAGCTGCTTAAGCGCTTAGCGACCAAGAACCCCTCGGCCCGCAGCTTAACAGCGCTTGCAGCCGCTTACGAGCAGATGCGCGATTTCAAATCCGCGGCCGGCGCGCTGCGCCAGTTGCTCGAAACCAATCCGGCGAACGATCGCGAAGTGAAGCGTAATCTGGCGCAGGACTTGTTGCTGTCACAAGACTACGCGGCGGCCCTGGCGATTTATAACGGGCTGGTGGCCGACGATCCCGCGGACGCACAGTCCTATTTGCGGATCTCGCAGATCTACCGCCAGCAGCGTGATTTCCTCAAGGCTCGCGAGGCCAGCGATAAAGCCAAGGCCGCCGAGCCGAATTCGATTGAAATTCGCTACAACGAAGTCAATATCCTGGAAGCCGAAGGTCGTGTCCCGGAAGCCACCAAGCTTTTGAAGGACATTCTCGACAGCACCTCCAAGAAAAGCTATAACCAGGCCGAACGCGCAAATCGCGTGGCGCTGTTGGAACGTCTTGCCGGGTTGTACCGTTCCGTCGATCAGACAGATCCGGCGATCGATGCCTACCGCGAGATGGCCGATGTCGATCCCGCTCTCGCACCCCGTTCGTCCGCCCAGGTCATCGACGCCTATCGCGCCGGAAAGGACTTTCCCAAGGCGCAACAGGAGGCGGATGCGGCAGTAAAGAAGTGGCCCGACGATCGCATGATTCGCACCACGCGAGCTTCTCTGCTTGCTGAGATGGGCAAAGTGGACATCGCGGCTGCGGACCTCAAGAAATTGCTGGACGGCAAAGCCGGCGATCGCGACACCTATATCGCCCTGGCCAATATCTATGACAAGGGCCAGCGCTGGAATGACATGGGCAAGGCGCTGGATGCGGCTGAAAAGCTGTCGAATTCCGACGAAGACAAAGAAGGTGTCTGGTTCATGCGCGGCGCTATGTACGAGCGCATGAAGAAATTGGATCTCGCCGAAGTGGAATTCCGCAAGGTCCTCAAGGCCAACCCCGATAACGCTGGCGCGATGAACTACATCGGTTATATGCTGGCCGACGCCAACCTGCGGCTGGAAGAGTCGCTTGGACTGATCAACAAGGCTCTGGACATTGAACCTGGCAACGGAGCTTATCTCGACAGCCTCGGCTGGGTCCAGTTCCGCCTGGGCCGCCTGGAAGACGCCGAAAAGAACCTGCGGCTCGCGCTCGAAAAGACCCCGCGTGATCCCACCGTTCACGATCACATGGCGAACGTGCTGATGAAGGAGTCCAAGGTACGTGAGGCCGTGGCCCAATGGGAAACCTCACTTAAGGAATGGGAATCCAGTTCGCCTGCGGACAAAGAGCCGGAGGAGATCGCGCAAGTGAGGCGCAATCTAGAAGCCGCCAAGGTGCGCTTGGCGCGCGAAGTTCCACGCTAGTCTCCCGCTCCTGTGAATTCAAACATGCGCGGCGCGATTCTCGGGGCTCTGGTCTGGCTCGGGCTGGTAGTGCCTGCGCGGCCTCAGCCGCCGCCTAGCGCACGTGTCGCGCACGCCGCGGCAACGCCTAAGCTAGTGGTTGCCATCGTCATTGACCAGTTTCGTTACGACTATTTAACGCGCTTCCGCTCTGAATACACGTCTGGATTGAAGCGCCTGCTCACCGAAGGCGCGGACTTTACCAACTCGCGCTATCGCCATTATCCAACCGTCACTGCCGTAGGGCACTCGACTTTCCTCAGCGGCGCAACGCCTTCCGTGAGCGGGATCATCGGTAACGAATGGTGGGATCGCACCACTGGCGCAGCGGTTACCAGCGTTTCCGATACTCAAACGCAACTCCTGGGCGGTAACGGCCCAGGTTCTTCGCCGCGACGTCTTTTGCAGTCCACCATAGGCGACGAGCTCAAGGCATCCGGCAAAGGCGGCAAGGTAATCGGGATTTCCATCAAGGACCGCTCCGCCATTCTCCCCTCCGGCCACTCGGCCAATGGGGCGTATTGGTTCGACATCGGATCTGGAAACTTCGTCAGTAGTACCTACTATTTCGCGACACTGCCGCCCTGGGTTGCCGAAACCAATCAGCATCGCCCGGCTGACAAGTATGCGGGCCGGGAATGGATGGCACATAAGATGCCCCCGGCCAGCCCGGCGCTCTATACGCAGATGGAAGCGACGCCCTACGGCAACGAGTTGATTCAGCAGTTCGCCCTGCGCGCTCTGGCCGCCGAAAAATTGGGCGCGACCGCCAAGACTGATCTGCTCACGGTGAGCTACTCCGCCAACGATTACGTTGGCCATCGCTATGGGCCGGACTCTCCGGAGGTCCACGACATGGCGCTGCGCGTCGATAAGTTGATAGGCGAGCTGCTCCAGGCCGCCGAAGCGCAGGCCGGCGCCGGAAACGTGCTGGCGGTACTGACGGCAGATCATGGAGTGGCGCCGCTCCCCGAGGAAAATCGCAAGCGCAAGATGCCGGGAGGCCGCCTGAATTCAGAGTCTCTGCGGGCGCTGCTGGAATCCCAGTTAACGGCGAAATTTGGCGGCTCGCGTTGGGTCGCCTATTTCTCGGAGGCCGGCATTTACTTAAACCTACAGCCCAAGGTGGACCCGGCCGAGGTGGAAGCCGCGGCCGCCAATATCTTACGTGGCTACGAGCATGTGGCTCGCGTCTACACTCGCACGCAATTGCTGAACGACGCGGTGCAATCCGACCCAGTGGGAACCGCACTGCGCAATGGCTTTAACGCCCAGCGATCTGGAAGCCTGGTGATGGTTCTGGAACCTTACTGGACCACAGTGGCTACCGGTGCAAACCACGGAACGCCGTACGATTACGATACCCATGTGCCCATGCTGTTTCTGGGTCCACGGATCAAGGCCGGACACTACGATTCGAACGTCGCGCCCAATGACATCGCGCCGACTCTGGCCACGATTCTCGATATCGAGACGCCCAGCGGCAGCTCCGGCCGCGTGCTTACGGAAATGCTGAAGTAGAGTTGCTGTTTTCAAGTCCCGCCGCGAACGGCTTGGGACAGGCTGCTAGAATAACCTGATAGAGGAGTCTCGTATTCATGGTGAGATCTGCATTACGATCGGCGTTCCTGCCAGCCCTGTTGGCCTGCGCCGCCGCTGTTTTATCCCCCGCCACCGCCTCGGCCCAGTTGAAAGT
>Ga0068864_100002768_pt1 | contig 14473 bp, 9 predicted proteins | sample KBSSwiS72_FD_66586 | JGI IMG/M metagenome (GOLD analysis project Ga0068864, IMG submission 66586) | Switchgrass rhizosphere microbial communities from Kellogg Biological Station, Michigan, USA - KBS Switchgrass S7-2 | ecosystem: Host-associated > Plants > Roots > Rhizosphere > Soil ... | reverse complement strand
GGTCGGCATTGACGATGCGAGCGCGTGCCTCGGCCGGTTCGCGAACGGTTCGCTGGCCTTGTTCGAAGCGACGCGGTACGCGCGCGGGCACAAGGCGCTCTATACGCTCGAGATCAACGGCGAGCACGCCTCGGCGCGCTGGGACCTGCACGATCTCCACCGCCTGCAGTGGTTCGATCATGGTGACGAGGGCCGCGTGCGCGGCTGGCGCAGCGTCCACGTCACCGACAGCGACCATCCCTACATGAAGCACTGGTGGGTGCCGGGGCTGCAGATCGGCTACGAACACACGTTCATTCACCAGTTCGCCGATTTCCTGCAGGGGCTCGGCGACGGCAAGGCGACGCCGCCGACTTTCCGCGACGGCCTGGCCACCGATTGCGTCACCGACGCCGTGTTGAAGTCGGCCCGCACCCGTCAATGGGAAGGTGTTTCACGTACTTGATGGAAGGTTCCCCATGAAACAGTTGTTCACCGCCATCGTCACGCTTGTCGCCGCGGTCGCGATCGGCGCGCAGGCCGTTCCGGGCGCGCCGCAGGGCCGCGGGCGCGGCGGTCCGCCGCCGGTACGGCCGCAACCACTGTCGGCTGCGGATCACACGGGGTTCGAGTCGATCTTCGACGGCTCGACGCTGAAGGGGTGGGACGGCGACCCGGCGTTCTGGCGCGCGGCCAACGGTGCGTTGATCGGCCAGAGCTCGAGCGAGAACCCGGTCAAGCAGAACACGTTTCTGATCTGGCGCGGCGGCGCACCGAAGGACTTCGAGTTGAAGGTCGAGTACCGGCTCAGTGCGACCAACAGCGGCGTCCAGATCCGGAGCGTGCAGCTGCCGGCCGGCGGCGACATCGGCAAGTGGGTGATGAAGGGCTATCAGGCGGACATCGACGCCGACAACCAGTTCACCGGCCAGATCTACGAAGAGCGCGGCCGTGGGTTTCTGGCGATGCGCGGCCAGGCCACGTATATCCCGAACGATGGTCCGCCACGCGTGATCGGGAATCTGCAGCAGACGCCGGACGAGTTGAAGGCGCTCATCAAGCCGGCCGACTGGAATCAGGTCCACCTGATCGCGCGAGGGAGTACGATCGTGCAGATCCTGAATGGCGCGGTGATGAGCATGATCGTGGACGACGACCTGAAGAACCGTCAGCTCGGCGGGTTAATCGGTTTTCAGATGCACGTCGGCCCGCCCATGACGGTGGAGTTCCGCAACATCTGGCTCAAGCCGCTGTAGGACCGTGACCGCCCGTTTCCTCGCGTTCGATCTCGGCGCCGAAAGCGGGCGGGCGATGCTCGGCACGCTGGATCACGGTGTGCTCGGTGTTCGCGAGATCCATCGGTTCCTGAACGAACCAGTGCAGCAGAACGGCTCGCTGCAGTGGGACATCCTGCATCTCTGGCAGGAAATGCAGCACGCGCTCGAGTTGAACGAGGGGGCCCGACCGGACAGCGTCGGCGTCGACAGCTGGGGCGTCGACTACGCGCTCATCGGCGAGCGCGGCAACCTGCTCGAGAACCCGTATCACTATCGCGACCGGCGCACCAACGGCGCGATGGCGGCGGTTTTCGAGCGCGTCAGCCGCGAACGGATCTACGCGGTCACCGGCATCCAGTTTCTGCCGATCAACACGATCTACCAGCTGTACGCGGCGTGCCGCCAGACGCCCGATCTGATTGACGCCGCGCGTGCCCTCGTCACGATTCCGGACCTGCTGAACTACTGGCTGACGGGCACGTTGACCGCCGAGTACACCGTGGCGACGACCACGCAGTTCATCGACGTGCGGACCCGCACCTGGGCGACGCGTCTGCTGGAGGAGATCGGGCTGCCGACGCGCCTGCTACAGCCGCTGGTCGAACCGGGCACGATGATCGGCCCGCTGCAGAAGAGCGCGTCGGCGACGTATGCCGGTACACCGGTGGTCGCGCCCGCCTGCCACGACACGGCGTCGGCGGTCGCGTCGGTGTCGGCGTCGGGCAACGTCGCGTTTCTCAGCTCCGGTACCTGGTCGCTGCTCGGCACCGAGGTCGACCAGCCCGTTGTCACGGCGCGGGCGCTGGCGCTCAACTTTACCAATGAGGGCGGCGTCGCCGGCACCACGCGGCTGCTGAAGAACATCGGCGGGCTGTGGCTGCTGCAGGCCTGCCGGCTGCGGTGGCGGTCGCAGGGACTCGATCTTCCCTACGACGCGCTGATCGCTGGAGCCGCCGACGAACGGCTGGCGTTCAGATCGCTCATCGATCCCGACTATCCGTCATTCCTGAACCCGGCCGACATGCCGGCAACGATCGCGCAATACTGCCGGATGACCGGTCAGCCGGAGCCGGACGAGCCGATTGCCTACGCGCGCGCGATTCTCGAGAGCCTGGCCTTCAAGTACCGCGCGGTGCTCGAATCGCTCGAGGAGCTGTCCGGTCGCCGCTTCGACGAAATCCGCATCGTCGGCGGCGGCGCGCGCAACCGCCTGCTCAAGCAATGGACCGCGGATGCGACGGGCCGCCTCGTCTGCGCAGGTCCGGCCGAGGCCACCGCGCTCGGCAATATCGGTCTGCAGATGATGGCGACCGGCGCGGTCGGTTCCCTCGCGGAAGCGCGCGCGGTGATCGAGCAATCGTTCCCGGTCGAGCGCTTCGAGCCGCTCGCCGCCGAACGGTGGGACGCCGAGTACCGCCGTTTTCAACACTACGTGGAGTTCACCTGTGCCTGAGACGGCTTCGACGGCCATCAAGTACCTGCGCAACCTCTGGGACGAAACCGAGGCGGCCAGGCTGTCGGCGAACCCTCTCGAGCTGCTCCGTTACCGATCGAATCTGCTCGGCGCCGACCTGCGGATCACCAATTTCGGCGGCGGCAATACGAGCTCGAAATTCACGCTGCCCGATCCGCTGACCGGCGAGCCGGTGCGCGTGCTGGCGGTGAAGGGCAGCGGCGGCGATCTCCGATCGATCGGCACCTCGGGCTTTGCCATCCTCTATCTCGAGAAGCTCGAACAGCTGATCGCGCGCTACCGCGGCGAGACGCACGAAGACGAGATGGTCGCCTTCTATCCGCTGTGCGCGTTCGGCGAGAACCGGGTCGCGGCGTCAATCGACACGCCGCTGCACGCCTTCCTGCCGTTCGACCATGTCGATCACCTGCATCCCGACTGGAGCATCGCCCTGGCCGCCAGCGCCAATGGCGAACGGAAACTGGCGGAGTTCAACGCCCGCTACGGGCGCCGCATCGTCTGGGTGCCGTGGCAGCGGCCCGGTTTCGAGCTCGGCATGATGCTGCGGCGCGCGATTGCGGCGCAGCCGGGGTGCGACGGGGTCCTGCTCGGCAGCCACGGGTTGTTCACCTGGGGCGACACCCAGGAGAACTGCTATGTGAACAGCATCAGGACGATCGATCAGATGGGAGAGTTCGTCGAGGATCACGCCAGGGCGTCGGGCCGGCCACGATTTGGCGGACAGGAGGTGACCACCGTCGTCGACCGCGACTCGATCGCGGTTGCGCTCCTGCCGCACCTGCGCGGCGCGGTGTCGTCGAATCGCCGCGTGATCGCGCACTTCGACCAATCGGAAGACGCGCTCGAGTTTGCCAATTCGCGGTGGGGCGCCGAGCTCAGCCGGATGGGCACGAGCTGTCCCGATCACTTTCTGCGGACCCGCATCTGCCCGATGTTCGTGCCCTGGGAGCCGGCCAGCGAAGACGTCGGCCAGCTGCTGCAGCGCGTCGACGAGTCTGTCGGCCGCTATCGCGACGAGTACGTGGCCTACTACACGTCGTGCGCGCAGGCCGCATCTCCGCCGCTGCGCGACTCGAACCCGTCTGTGGTCGTGATCCCTGCGCTCGGCGTCTTCGGTTTCGGCAAGGACAAGCGTGAGGCGCGGATTACGACGGAGTTTTTCGTCAATGCCGTTCACGTGATGGCGGGGGCCACCGCGCTCGAAGAGCGCGATGTCACGCTGCAGGCGTTGCCGCAGGCGCGGCGGGCGGATCAGGCGGCGGCGTTCACCAGCCTGCACAACTACGTCGCGCTGCCGAGAAGCGAGGCGTTTCGCATCGAATACTGGGCGCTCGAAGAAGCGAAACTGCAGCGGATGCCGCCGGAGCGCGAGTTCAGCCGGAAGATTGCCCTCGTCGTCGGCGGCGGCAGCGGCATCGGCCGGGAGGTCGCGCTCAGCCTCGCCCGGCGCGGCGCGCACGTCATTGTTGCCGATCAGAACGCCGCCAACGCCGAAGCGACCTGGGCCGACGCGCGTCAGTCATCGACGCCGGAAAGCGGCATGGTCGTCGCTCTCGATCTATCGTCCCGCGAGATGATCGTCTCGGCGCTGCGTCACGCCATTCTGGCGTTCGGCGGCCTCGACATCGTGATCAACACGGCGGCGATTTATCCGACGCCGGGTCCGTTGGCCGCCGACGCCGAGTCGGTCTGGACCAGGGCGCTGCACATCAACGTGACGGGCAACTACGTGCTCGCGCACGAAACGGCCAAAGTGCTGAAGGCGCAGAATCTGCCCGCGACGATGGTGTTCACCAGTTCGGCCAACGCCGTGGTCGCCAAGAGCGGGAGCGAGGCGTACGATGTCAGCAAGGCCGCGGTCAACCACCTGATTCGCGAGTTGGCGATCGGTCTCGGTCCACTGGTGCGGGTCAACGGCATTGCGCCGGCGACGGTGATTGCCGGGTCCTCGATGTTCCCACGCGATCGGGTCATCGTCGCTCTTCAGAAGTACAGCATCGCCTTTGCCGACGACGAGCCGACCGAGGCGCTGCGGACCAGGCTGGCCGAGTTCTACGCGAAGCGCACCATCACCGGGCGTCCGATTCTGCCCGAGGATTGCGCCAACGCGATCTGCTGGCTCGCCGGCGATGCCAGCGCGAAGACCACCGGCCACGTGATTCCAGTGGACGGCGGCTTGCCGGATGCGTTTCTCCGGTAGAGCATTTTCGACTTATGTGGCGCAGGGCTTCAGCCCTGCGTTTCGCAGCCCTAAAAGGGCTGCGCCACTACAAACCGGATCACGCTGCGATCGAGATCACGTTTAACCGCAGAGACCGCAAAGCCCGCAGAAACCAGCGTTTTCAAGATCACGAAACCGGGGACCGAGATCCGGAGCGCACGCTGCAGATCCCAACGCGTCGCGCCGGCCGGCGGAGCCGGCCGGCTGTGCGCTCGTGATGCGCGACGGAAACGCAAAGCGTGCCCTTCCTCGATTGCTTTGTGTTTCCGCCGCGCATCGCGAGCGCTGGCGCCGCATAGCGGCGCGCGACGCGTTCGGCTCTCTGTGTCTCTGCGCCTCTGTGGCGAATTCCTGACAGGTGCGCGAGCGCTCTGCCCTTCAGGCCGACAGCCCCGGCGTCATCATCAGCTCGTCGTTCGGATAGATGTGATTCACGGTTTCCGGCGTCACGAGCTGATGCTTGACGAAGACCGCCGGCGGCACCGCGCGCCGGTGAAGGATGTCGAGCGCCACCGCGACGATCTCGGCGCCGTACTTTTCGGGGAAGTAGGCGACCGATCCGACCAGGCGCGTGCCGGCCTGACGAAGCTCCGCCCGGCCTTCCGGCGATGCATTCTGGCCCATGATCGCGCACGAATCGGTGCGGCCCGCTTCCTGAAACGCGCGCAAGGCGCCGAGCGCGCTCGGATCGTTGATCGCGCCGACCAGCGATCGCCGCGCCTTGCTGTAGCGCAGGTGCCGCCGCATCGCCTCGAAGCTCTCGCCGAACTTGCCGTCGCCGTCGAGATGCGAGACCTTGCACTGTTCGAGATAGGGGAAGACTTCCTTCATGCCGACCAGCATTCCCGTGAGCCGCATCTTCGGCAGGCTGCCGGCGCGCTCGAGCGTGATCAGGACGATCTCGTCGACTTCCGTGTGCCAGTGCTGCTTGGCCCAGCGCCCCAGGAAGCGGCCGCCGATGAGGCCGGCTTCGTAGTTGTTCGCGCCGAAGTACGTCGCGCCAGGATGAGGGACTTCGATCGCGATCAGCGGAATGTTCGCTTCGCGGTACTTGGCGCTGACAATCGGCGCCACGTGCTCGTCGGTCTGAAACTCGATGACCAGGTCGACTTTTTCACGAACCAGAATATCGGCGTTGCGCTGGGCGATCTTGGGGTTGTAGCGGTTGTCGAGCGAGATCAACTCGACCCCCTCGGCGGCGGCGGCCCGCTCGAGGCTGAGGGACACCTCCTTCGAGAAGGTGTAGTCGGTACCCTGGGCCGCGTAGCCGAGCCGATACAGTTTCTGTTTGAACGGCCGCAGCGAACAGCGATAGAGATTTTCGCCGACCTTGTCGACCATCCCGCATCGTTCAAGCGTGTAGAGCAGCCGGAAGGCCATGCTCTTCGGCAGACCGCTCCGGCTCGCAATCTCGCGCAGTGGAAGCGCTTCGCCCGACGAACGAAACGCCGACAACAGCCGGGACGCGTGGACGACCGACTTCACCAGGTAAGGATCGCGAGAGGGTGCTTCACCAGTCATAAGACACCTGCCTCACTCCGTCACTGCCCGCCCCGGGAATATGACGCGCCGTCGATTCTGCGCCGGAAGGGGCCGTCAGCGCCAGTGTTGGTGTTTCGCTCAGCAAAACGCCGAGCTTGTTCGCTTGTGCCAGGGGACCGGCCACTGGTGCGTACACAGGCGCATTCGCACCGGTTTCACGCGGGTCTCCGACACGCCGGTATCGGGGGCGCACAGACTCCCTGTTTCAGCGTGTCAAACGCCGGGGGCCGGCGTGAAAGGGTTTGACTCTCTTCCAGCCTCGACTTACAAGAGTGTCGGTCTCATGAGAAGGATCAGCGCCGCCTGTCTCTTCAGCCTGCTCGCGCTCGCGAGGCCCGGGACCGCGCAACCGCCGTCGGATCGGCCGTCGACCGCCGCCCTCGAGCAGGAGCTCGCCAGGTATCGCCATATCCTCAGCGACTGGGCCGGGCTGACCCGGTACGGCAGCGAGAACAGCGAGCTGCCGCCGCCCGCTCCAGGCGAACAGCGCGTGGTGTTTCTCGGCGACCAGATCACCGAGCTGTGGGGGCAGGCGGCCGCGAAGTTCTTCAGCGGCAAGCCGTACGTGAATCGCGGCATCATCGGCCAGACGACGGCGCAGATGCTGGTGCGATTTCGACAGGACGTGATCGCGCTCAAACCGCGCGTCGTCGTCATTCACGGCGGGACCAACGACCTGACCGGCGTGCTCGGACCCGGCACCGAAGGCACGGTCGGCGACAGCATCGCGTCGATGACCGAGCTGGCGAAGGCGAACGGCATTCGCGTGGTCCTCGCGTCGGTCACGCCGGTGTGCGACTGTTTCAAGGAGCAGACGGCCGTTCGTCCGCAGGGAAAGATCATCGGCTTGAACGGCTGGATACGGGACTACGCGGCGAAGAGCGGCGCGGTGTACCTGAACTACTACGCGGCGTTGGCGGACGGACGAAATTTCCGCATGGCGCTGACCAGTGACGGGCTGTTGCCCAATGACGCCGGCTATGCGGTGATGGCACCACTCGCCGAACAGGCGATCGCGCAGGCGCTCGCGCAGAAATGACCACAAAGGAGCTTCCGTGATGAGCAGACGCGGCTGTCCAATCGCCCTGTCCGTCGTCCTCGCCGTCGCGGCCGCTGGCGCCGCACAGGCTCAAGGACGCGGCGGATCCAATTGGACGACGACCGGCGGCGACGCGCAGCGGACCGCGTGGGTCAAGACCGACCCGAGGATCTCGAAAGAGAGTCTGCAGAAGCCAGGCTTTCAGCTGCTCTGGAAATCGAAGCTCGACAACCAGCCGAGGCAGCTCGAATCGCTGACGCAGCCGATGCTGCTGTCGAACATCATTTCGTACAAGGGATTCAAGGCGCTGGCCTTTGTCGGCGGCAGCTCGGACAACGTGTATTCGATCGACTACGACCTCAACAAGATCTTCTGGAAGCGGCATCTGAACACTCTGCCGCCGGCGCCGGGAAATGTGTCCTGTCCCGGTGCGATGACGACGATCACGCGAGCCACGCCTCTTGGCGCTACAACGCCGGCAGTGCCGGCCGCCGCGGGGGCGCCACCCGGGCCGCGCGGCGGCAACACAAACGTCTACGCGATCTCGAGTGGCGGGATGCTGCACAGCCTCAATCCGCAGACCGGCGACGATCTGACGCCGCCGGTCAGGTTTCTGCCGCCGAACGCCAAGGCGAGCGGCGCCGTGCTGATTGAGCCGATCCTCTACGCCGCCACGCGCGACGGCTGCGGTTCCGCGCCGAACGGGATCTACGCCATCGACCTTTCCAGCAACGCGAAACGCGTGATCCAATGGGAAGCCAAGGGCGCCAACGTCGCCGGAACTGCCGGGCCGACCTTCGGTACAGACGGGAGTCTGTTCGTCGCGACCGACGGCGGCGCGACGGCCAGCTCGAACGACGCCAATGCCGTCATTGCGCTCGATTCGCAGACGCTGCAGCCGAAGGACTGGTTCTCCCCGGGGAAGACCGGCTTCGTCGCATCGCCAGTCGCTTTTCAGTACAAGGGCAGGCATCTGATCGTCGCGGCGAATGCCGACGGCCGGCTGTACGTGCTCGATGCCGCGTCGCTCGGCGGAGCCGATCATCGAACGCCGCTGTCGGCGACCGCGCCGTCCTCGACGCCTCCCGATATTGCCGCAGGAGGGCTGGCGACGGCCGAGGCGGCCGACGGCTCGAGGTTCATCTATGCGGCCAGCGCACCGAATGGCACGACGTTTCCGGTCACCAACGGCGCCGTGACCAACGGGATGATTGCCGCCTACAAGATGGTCGATCAGGCGGGAACGCCGACGCTCCAGCCCGCATGGAGCTCGCGCGACCTGACGTCGCCGACGTCGCCGGCGATCGTCAACGGAGTGCTGTTTGCCGTTTCGAGCGGTGAATATCACTCCACTGATCCGCAGCTGACCGCGGCGCAGCGTGTTCAACGTTCGAAACCAGCGGTTCTGTACGCGCTGGATGCGTCAACGGGCAAAGAGCTGTGGTCGAGCGGTGCCACGATCGGCTCGTTCGTCCGGGGCGTCGGGCCGTCGGCCGGCGACGGACAGGTTTACGTCGTCACATTCGACGGCACGGTGTACGCCTTCGGCATCCCGCTCGAGCACTGAAGAGATTGAGAGCCCTGCGTTACGGTTGTGGAAAGCGTACTAGCGGATCGAGGAAGCACATGAAACAGGTTGTCTACACGACGATGGTCGTCCTTGCGTGCGGTGCGGCGTGGAGCGCGGGCACCAGGCCGGCCCGCTGGGGCGTCGCCGGCGTCGCCGTCAGTGCGCAGAGCGGACGTCCGGCGCCGGTCGACTGGGTGACCGACGGCAACGACAATCAACGCACCGGCTGGCAGCGCAACGAAACGATCCTCACGAAGAAGAACGTTCGCAATCTGAAGATCCTGTGGAAGATTCAGACCGGCAATCAGGTCAGGGCGCTGCATTCGCTGATGCCGGTGTTGATCATCGGACGGCTCAACACCGCGAACGGACCGCGTGAAGTCGGCATCGTCAACGGTATCTCCGACAACCTCTATGCGTTCGACGTCGAGTCGGGGACGATCATCTGGCAGAAGCACTGGACGTACGCGGCCCCGTCGGGGGCCGCGCAGTCGGTCAGCACGAACCCCGATCCGGCCCATCTCGGTTTCCTTCGCCCCGGCGGGAGCAGCGATACGCCGGTCATCGGGCCCGCGGACGCGCAGGGCCGCCGGCCGGTCTATTTCGTCACCGGCGACGGACTGTTGCATGTCCTCAACGCCGCCGACGGCAGCGATCTCGAACCGCCGTACATGTTCCACATCGGCAAGGGATGGTCGCTCAACCTGGTCGGCAACGTGCTGTGGATGGCGAACACCTACGCCGGTATCAGCATCGCGGCGGTGAAGGTCGACGATCCGCGGCACAAGGTGATGACCTTCAACGCCGGGAGTGGCGGCGCGTGGGGCCGGCGTGGCGCGGCGATCGACTCGAGCGGGACGGCCTGGTTCACGACCGGCGACGGCATCTACGACGTGACGTCGGATCCGCCGCGCTACGGCAACAGCGTCGTCGGCGTGCACATGGTCGGGGACGAGCTGAAGTTGAAGAGCTACTTCGCGCCGAAGAACTGGGAGTGGCTGCGCAAGCGCGATCTCGATCCGAACAACACGCCGACCGTGTTCACCTACAAGGGGCGGGAGCTGATTGCCGCGTCCGGCAAGGAGTGCCGGATGTTCCTGCTCGACCCGCAGTCAGCCGGCGGCGCCGACAACCAGACGCCGCTCTACAAGAGCGATCTCTTCTGCAACGAGGAAGTCGATTTCCAGGACGCGGGGAGCTGGGGCGCGCTGTCGACCTGGGAGGATTCCGTCGGCAACCGATGGATCCTGGCGCCGTTCTGGGGCCGGTGCACTCGAAGTTCAAGTTCGAGGTCACGCACGGTCCGGTGATGGCCGGCGGCGTCGGCGGCTTCAGGCTGCGCGACCGCAACGGCAAGTACGACCTGACCCCGGTGTGGGTGTCGGCGGACATGAAGCGCGGCGAGCCGGTCATCATCGCCAACGGCATGGTCTTCGGCTACGGCAGCGGCGAGGAGACCAAGCAGTCCTGGCCTGACATCGGCCTGAATTTCGACTCGTCGATTCGCGCTGCCAAATCGACGCACGCGACCCTGTACGTGCTCGACGCGCAAACGGGCGACGAGCTGTACTCGAGCGGCGAGCAGATCACCTCGTTCAATCACTTTTCCGGCCTCACCGTCGCGAACGGTCGCGTCTACCTCGGGACCTACGACGGCACGCTGTACTGTTTCGGCCTGGAGGAGATGCAGCGCACCCAGTAGGTCGCATTCACGTTCTGTATCACGCAACGCTCTGCGTCCGTACGGTCTGCGTCCAACCGCTTGGATACGCGACTTATACAGAATTGTCGGCAAGATTTGTCGATCTTCCAGGTTGGTCACCGTTTCGCAACGTCAAACATGTGACAACTCGTGAAAAGTTTTTGACTGCCATCCGGGGCGGGCATACAAGTGCGCTCACATGCTCACGCATGTTTTTCAGGAGGCACCATGACGCGCAGGCTGGGCACCATCGCTCTACTCGCCTTGCTATCGTTCTCAACCGGACTTCGGGCGCAGGAGTCCGCCTCATCCGGAATCGTTGGCCAGGTGGTCGATAGCACCAGAGGCGCGATGCCGGGTGCGACTGTCACCGTCATCAACGCCGGCACCAACGCCCAGCGCGTCACCAACACCGACGCCGAGGGTCGCTTCTCGGTGCCCAACCTCCCGCCGGCGACCTACACCGTGCGCGTGGAGCTGTCCGGCTTCGCCACGACGGAGGTCAAGGGTTTGCTGCTGCGCAACGGCGAGGTGGCTCGGCCGACGATCGCACTGGGCCTGGCGAACGTGTCCGAGAGCGTGACCGTTGTCGGCATGTCCCCGCTGCTGCAGACGACCAACGCGTCGGTCAGCCAGACGATCAGCCAGAAACAGATTGAAGATCTGCCGGTCGCGGGCCGAAGCCTGCTGTCGTTTGCCTCGCTCTCCGCGGGGGTGACGCCGCAGGCGTTCAATCGAGGGACGCAGTTCGGGGCGGCGGGCAGCAGCCGCAGCCAGTACGTCACCGTCGAGGGCGGCCGCGACAGTTCCACGAACTACGCCATCGACGGCGTCTACGTCCGCTCGCTGCGTTTCAACAACCTGTCGCTGAATCCGCCGCTCGACGCGGTGCAGGAAGTCAACGTGCTCCGGAACTCGTTCACCACCGAGTACGGGCAAGGGCAGGCCGTCGTCTCGATCGTGACCAAGTCCGGGTCGAACCGGCTCACCGGCTCCGCCTACGACTACCTGCGCAACGAGGGTACCGAGGCCGTCAACTACTTCGGGCAGAAGCCCGGTGATCGGACTCAGGCTGGCGCCACGGGCGGCGGCCCGGTGATGAAAGATCGGTTCTTCGTCTTTGGCGGCTATGAAGGGTTGCGCGCGACCGCGGGCAAGACACTCTTTGCCTCGGTGCCGAGCCCGACGCAACTCGCCGGTAACTTCTCCGCGCTGGCGACACCGATCATCGATCCGCTCACCGGGCTCGCCTTTCCCGGCAACGTGATTCCTTCGAGCCGCTTCTCGAATTTCGCCAGGACGCTCGGCCCGACCGTTCCGGCGCCGAACAACGCAGCCGCGAATAATTACCGGGCGGTCCAGAACTTCAGCGACGATGCCGACACGGCGACGATCCGGGGCGATCAGGTCCTGCCCGGGCACAATCTGTTTCAGCGTTTCATGTATTACAAGGGCTCGCAGCTGAACCCGAGCGTCTTCAGCTATGTCAACCTGCCGCAGGAGGGACGGAATCTCGCTGCCGGCGATACCTGGGTGGTGTCGCCGCGCCTGGTCAACGAGATCAGGGTCGGCTACAACTACGCCTACCACCTCAACGCACAGGTCAGCATGGACGGCCGCAACTGGGTCGGCGACATCGGTCTGCGTAATCTCGCGGGCGGCACCGATCCGCTGGACTACGGACGTCCGGGTTTCACGATGACCGGCTTCACGGGGAACGGCGAAAACGGCATCACGCAGGGCGCGACCGAGAACATTCTCAGCGTTTCCAACGCGACCAGCTGGGTGAACGGACGCCACAACGTCCGCTTCGGCATCCAGGCGCAGTTCCGCAAATACGATCAGCTGACCGAGGTGCCGCCGCGCGGCGGTTTCACCTTCAACGGCCAGTTCACCGGCAGTCCGGTTGCCGACTTCCTCCTCGGCTGGTGCTCGACCTGCACCGGCGCGTTCGGCAGCTCACGCTCCAACTACACGTCGCCGACCTTCGCGCCGTTCATCGACGACAACTGGCAGGTCTCGTCGAAGCTCACGCTGCAGATGGGGCTGCGCTGGGAGTACCTCGGGCCGTGGCACGAGAAGAACAACCAGGAAGGCTCATTCGATCCGACGACGGGGAAGATCGCCTTCCATGTCGTGCCGGCCAACCTGCCCGCCAAGCTGCTGCCGCTGGTCATCAACCAGGACGGCTTTTTCCCTTCGGGGATCCTGAAGAAGGATTTCAACAACTTCGGACCGCGCGTCGGCGTCGTCTACGGCGTCAACGACAAAACGGTGCTCAGAAGCGGATTCGGCGTCTACTACGACAACCTCAATCTCAACGAGCTGCAGTTCTCCCGGCTCGTGCCGCCGTTCTACGGACAGTATTCGCTGCAGCCGACCAGAACGGATCTCCGGTTCAACGCCGACACCCTCTTTCCCGACCTGAACAACATTCCGGAATTCCCCGCGCCGTTCTCGATGAACCCGGACAACCGGACGGCCTACACGTTCCAGTGGAACGGCAACGTGCAGCATACCTTCTCGAACAGCTATCTGGTCGAGGTGGCGTACACCGGCAGCCACAGCTACAACGAGCACAAGCGCTACAACATCAACCAGGCGCAGCCCGGCACGACGCCGATCGTGACGCGCGTGCCATACCCGGCCTTCCAATCGGCGATTCTGTACTCGTCCGACGCAGGCCGGGCGCAGTTTCACGGGATGACGGTTCGCGTCGACAAGCGTTATTCGGACGGGCTGTTCTTCCTCGGCAGCTATCAGCTGTCGAAGAGCACCGACAACGGATCCGGCGAGATTGAAGCCAACGACACGGCCTTCGCCTGGGACTTGAACGCTGAACAGGGATATGCGCGCTACGACCAACGTCACCGCGTCTCGGCGAGCTTCGGCTACGAGTTGCCCTTCGGGCCGGGCAAGCCGTGGCTGTCGAACGGCGGCTTCGCCGCATACGCGTTCGGCGGCTGGCAGGTGCAGGGCATCCTCCGCCTGGCGTCCGGATTTCCGTTCACCGTATCGTCGACCAATGTCTGCCAGTGCGGATCGTTCGTGCCGCAACGTGTGAACGTGGTGACCGCCGGCAATTTCGGCGAGCTCGACAATCCAACGGTCGATCATTGGTTCGATCCAAAGGCCTACGCCGTGCCGGCACTCGGCACGCAGGGCACCGCGGGGAGAAACACGGTACGGGGACCTGGCACCCAGCAGATCAACCTGTCGCTGAGCAAACGGTTCCCGATCAACCGCGCGCGGCTCGAATTCCGGGCGGAGATCTTCAATCTGCTGAATCACAACAACTTCGGCAACCCGGACGCGAATATCTCGAATGCGACCGCGGGCGTCATCACCACGGCCGACGACGGCCGCGCCGCACAGTTCGGCCTGCGATTGGCCTGGTAGAGTGAGTTTCGGATCACGCTGCGATCGAGATCACGTTTAACCGCGGAGACCGCAAAGCTCGCAGAGACAAACCTTGTCAAGATCCCGGAATCAGGCCACCAGATCCGGCGCGCACGCAGCAGATCCCAACGCGTCGCACGTCGGCCGGCATCGCCGGCCGACACGCGCGTTTCGAAGAATGCCGGGAACGCAAGCGAACACGATCCTTCACGCTTGTGTTCCCGGCGTTCTTCGAAACGCGCTGCCGCCGAAGGCGGCGTGCGACGCGTG
>Ga0068864_100002764_pt1 | contig 14477 bp, 8 predicted proteins | sample KBSSwiS72_FD_66586 | JGI IMG/M metagenome (GOLD analysis project Ga0068864, IMG submission 66586) | Switchgrass rhizosphere microbial communities from Kellogg Biological Station, Michigan, USA - KBS Switchgrass S7-2 | ecosystem: Host-associated > Plants > Roots > Rhizosphere > Soil ... | reverse complement strand
GATGAACTGGCTCGCCGTGAACGCGACGGTCGGCGCGGACGTCAATCACCGCAACGACAACGAGACGCTGCCGGCCGACCAACTCACCGTTGATCAGCCGTCGCAAGAGGGCTACCGCAATGTCTTCCGCGCCATCATCGGCAGCTACACGTCGGCGTTGAACGCCGCGGCGACGTATGACTACGGCGGCGTCCACATGGTGTCCACCGTTGGTACGCAATACAGCGATGTGTCATTCACGCGCACCGACGCCCAAGGCGCGAAGCTCCTGTCGGGAACCGGATCGCTGGCCGGCACGACGGCGCGCTTCGCCGTCGGTGAAGCCAATAGCGACGTGCGTACGATCGGTTTCCTCGGGCGACAGGAGTTCGGTTTCGGCGATCGCCTCTTCCTGACCGGAGCCGTGCGCACCGATCGCAACAGCGCGTTCGGCACGAACTTCAGCCGCGTGTACTACCCGTCACTCAGCGCGTCGTGGGTCGTGAGCGATAACGGCTCGATGCCGGGACGCATTCCAACGATTCCCTTCCTGTCGTCGCTCCGCCTTCGCGCGGCACGCGGATCGGCTGGTCAGAACCCCGGCTACCTCGCCGCGGAGCAGTTCTACAATCCGGTCGCGGTGACGGTGAACGGAACCGACGTTCCGGGATTCACGGTCGGTGGCGCGGGCAACCAGAACCTCAAGCCCGAGAAGTCCACCGAGACCGAGGGCGGGTTCGATCTCGGCCTGCTCAACGACCGATTCAACATCGAGTACACCCACTACAGCAAGACGACGCGCGACGCCCTGGTGAACGTCGATCTCGCGCCGTCGCTCGGCAGCGCGACGAACCGGTTCCAGAATCTTGCGCGCGTGAAGAACTGGGGCGACGAGCTCGTGCTCCGAGCGGACCTCGTGAACCGTGACAGCTGGAAGTTGAACTTCCTCGTCAACGGATCGTGGAGCCGCAATCGCCTGCTCGACCTCGGCCTCGACGACAACGGTCATCCGATCCCGCAGTTCACAGGCGGCTTCGACGACACCCAGATCTTCAAGGCCGGTCTGCCGCTCGGCGCGTATTACCAACGCGGCATCACGTCGGTCAACGACGCGAACAAGGATGGCATGATCGCCTGCCCCGATGGCCCGGGCACCGACGGCTGCGAGTTCACCGTCGCCGATTCGGCGTCATACCTGGGCACGCCGTTCCCGCAGGCCGAGATCAACTTCGTTCCGCAGCTTTCGCTCGGGCGCTTCGCGCGCATCACCGCGACGCTCGATCATCGCGGCGGCCAGAAGATCTACAACCTGACCGGCGTATACCGGAACGCGATCTTCCTCAACGGCTCGGCGGTCCAAACGCCGAACGCCGGCAATCTGCAGGAGCAGGCGGCCGCGCAGGCCGCGGCCTTCGGCTTGAACGGCGGCTACATCGAGGACGCGTCGTTCACCAAGCTCCGCGAGGTGACGGTGTCGTTCTTCCTGCCACAGAAGTGGGCGACGAAGGCGCGCGCCGCGTCGGCGACGCTCACGCTTGCCGGCCGTAACCTGCACACGTGGACCAATTACACGGGTCTGGATCCGGAGCTCAACGCCGGCGCGCAGGCCAACTTCACGACCACCGACTTCCTGACGCAGCCGCAGATCCGGTACTTCACCGCGCGGCTGTCGCTCGGATTCTGATTCTCATCCATACACGAACTCACATGTCTTATTTCAAATACTTGGAGCGTGTCGCGGTCGGTGTCGTCCTGGCGGGCGCCGCCGGTCTTGCGGCGTGCAATGAGCAGAATCTGCTCAATGTCCCGACGCCGGACGTCGTCCTGCCGAAGGACATCAACGGCGCGGCGGCGCTGCCCGCGGCGTACGCCGCGGCGATCGGCGACTTCCAGGTCGCCTTCGCCGGCGGCTACGGCAGTGGCCTCGACAACAACGAAGGCATCGCCCAGATGTCCGGCTTGCTCGCCGACGAGCTGGTGAACGCCGAGACCTTCAATACCCGTATTGAAGTGGATCGGCGGGCCACCAAAGTGATCAACGGCACGACACTGCAGACCTTCCAGGACCTGCAGCGCGCACGCGCGACGACTGACCTCGTCGCCGCGCGCTTCCGACAGTTCGCGCCGACCGATCCCCTCGGTCCGGAGGTCCAGGCGCTCGCCGGCTTTTCGTATGTCCTGATCGCCGAGGCGTATTGCAACGGCGTTCCCACGAGCCGGATCAACGACGAAGGAAAGTTCGAGTTCGGCGCGCCGCAGAGCGGCCAGCAGATTCTCACGACCGCCGTCGCCAAGTTCGATTCGGCGATCGTCGCGGCTGGTGCGGCCGGCGCCACGACTGCGCTGAACCTGGCGCGGATCGGGAAGGGACGGGCGCTGCTCGACCTCAACCAGCCGGCGCAGGCCGCCGCGGCCGTCTCCGCGGTGCCGTCGTCGTTCAACTACAGCATTCAGCACAGCGAGAACACGGGTCGCCAAAACAACGCGATCTTCGCCTTCAACTACCTCGAGGGCCGGTTTGCCGTGGGCGATCGAGAAGGCACGAACGGCTTGCCGTTCGCGAGCCTCAACGATCCGCGCTTGCCCATCATCGATGCTGGAACGGGCTTCGACGGTGAGACGGAGCTGTTTCTTACCACGAAGTATCCCGAGCGGAAGGCGCCGACACCGCTGGCCCTTGGCGTCGAGGCCCGGCTGATCGAAGCCGAGGCGGCACTGCGGGCCAATGACCTGAACACCTTCCGCGCGAAGCTCAACGACGCGCGGGCGAACGCGCTGACGTACACCGAGGACGGCGCACCGAACAGCCAACCGCTCGATTCGCCTCCGCCGATCGCCACCGTTCCGTCCACGGCGGCCGCTCAGCAGAACCTGCTCTTCCAGGAGCGGGCGATCGATCTTTTCCTCACGTCACACCGCCTCGGCGACCTGCGTCGCCTGATCTGGCAGTACAATCGTGCTCCCGACGCGGTCTTCCCAGTCGGCCCCTACGAGCCGGACAACACGTCGAAGGCGGGTACGAACTTCGGCACGGACGTGAACTTCCCAATTCCACGGGAAGAGGAAAACAATCCGCTCTTCCTGAATTCCGGCGCGGCGTGCACGAACCGGAGCGCTGGTATCAGCTGAGCAAGCCAAGCTCTGGCGTTCGAGTTCATTAACTACTAGACGCAGAGGGAGTAGCCCTCTGCGTCTAGTAGTTATTGCAGCCTCAATGCACGAGACGCCACTTGGGCGCTCCCACTTCCGCAACCACGAATCAGCCCCCATCCTGAACGCACGTTCGGGGGGCTGCAAATGGACGCAGACTACTGGCGCCGCGTTGAGCGTGTGCTCGACATGGCGCTGGAAAGTGAGCCATCGCAATGGCCGACGGTCGTCGCCGAAGCGTGTCATGGCGATGACGACGTCCGGCGCGAAGTCGAGAGCCTGCTCGGTCGGTACGCGACGGCTCGCTCGTACCTGAGATCGCGTCCGGTCGCGATCGCGGCCGCGCTGCTCGCCGAGGCGCGCGAGACAAGCGTCTCGTACGAGGGGCGGCGCTTCGGTGCCTATCGCGTCGTCCGTGAGCTCGGCCGCGGTGGGATGTCGCGCGTCTTTCTCGCGGAACGGGCCGACGGCGAATTCGAGCAGCAGGTCGCGCTCAAGTTGCTGCGACCCGGTCTCGACTCCGACATCGATTTGAACCGCTTCAAGGTCGAGCGGCAGATCCTGGCGTCGCTGAATCATCCCAACATCGCGCGCTTGCTCGACGGCGGCGTCACGTCCGAAGGCGTTCCGTTCCTCTTGATGGAGCTCGTCGAGGGCGAGCCGATCGACCTGTATTGCGACACGAGGCGGCTCGGCGTCAGTCAGCGCCTGCGCCTCTTCATCGAGATGGCCGGCGCGGTCCAATCGGCGCATCGCAGCCTGGTGGTGCATCGCGACCTCAAGCCGTCGAACATCTTTGTCACGAAAGACGGCGTCGTGAAGCTGCTCGACTTCGGACTGGCCAAGTTGCTCGAACCCGGCGACGCGGGCGCGGCTGCCCACGCCACGGTCTCGACCCACCGATGGATGACGCCGGAATATGCCGCGCCCGAACAGATTCTTGGCCGGCCGATCACGACGTCGACCGACGTCTATCAGCTCGGCGTCGTGCTCCATCGGCTATTGGTCGGCCGGACACCGTTCGCGGAACGCACGACGAGCGTTCACGAGCTCGAGCGAGCGATTCTCGAGGCGGAGCCGCCGGCGTTGAGCGGCGAGCTCCGCGGCGATCTCGAGGCGATTCTACGGAAAGCGCTCGCCAAGGAACCAAACGCCCGCTACGCATCGGTCCAGGATTTCGCCGACGACATTCAACGCTACCTCGAGCGGCGTCCCGTGCTGGCTCGACGTCAAACGACGTCGTACCGCCTGCGGCGGTTCGCGCGACGACACCGTGGCGCGCTCGCCGGCGCTGCCGCGGTCGTTTCGCTCATCGGCGTGTACGTCGGAACCGTGCTGGTGGACCGCGCGCGCATTCGTCGCGCGCTGGTCGAGGCGCAGGCGGGGACGCGGAAGGCCGAACAAGTCACGGACTTCATGCTCGGTCTGTTCGAGGCGGCGGAAGGCGGACAGTCGTTGCATGATACCGTCACCGCGCACCTTCTCCTCAGTCGCGCCGTCGATCGAGCGAACGAGCTGAGTGGACAGCCCGAGCTCAAGGCGCAGATGCTCGACGTGATCGGGCGAATTCACACGCAGCTCGGCGAGACCGAGAAAGCCAAGCCGCTGCTGATGGAAGCGCTGGCCATTCGTCGCTCGCTCCATGGTGAGATTCACCCCGAAGTCGCCACCAGCTACGAAGCGTTGGCGAACGTGAGCGCCGCCACGCGAGACCGGTCGGAGGCGATCCGCCTGCGCCGCCGCGTCCTCGAGATTCGCCGCACGATTGCCGGCACCGACGATCCGAAAAGTCTCGATGCGCTGTACGACCTTGCCCGTTCGCTCCATGGGGCGGGCGATCGGAAAGGTGCCGACCCGCTCTTTGCCGAATGGCTGAGCGGCGTCTCGCGCCAACCCCGACAGCTCACCGAATTGCGCGCGAGTCAGCTTGCCTCCGCTGGCGACTTGCTCTCCAGTCAAGGGGACTTGGATCGCGGCGATTCGCTCTATCGAGAAGCGCTGGTCATCCGGCGATCGCTCTACGGCGAGCGGCACTCGCTCATCGCCGTGATCCTGGAGAACCTCGCCCAGGACGCCGATCTGCGACACAACTTTGCTGCCGGTGACTCGCTGTATCGATCCGCCGAGGCGATGCTGCGAGCCGTCTATCCACAGGGTCATCCAAGTCTCGGAGACGCGCTGAACCTTCACGGCAACGCGCTCCAGCGCGCCGAGCGCTTTGCCGAGGCCGAGCCGCTCCTTCGCGAGGCGCGGGCGTTGTCGGAGCGATTCCAGGGTCCGAACAGCCTGGCTGTGGCGCTGTCGGACGTCAACCTTGGGTTCACGCTGACCATGGTCGGCAAATACGTCGAAGCGGAGACGTTCGACCGCGACGCGATTCGCATTCTTCGGTCGCTGTTCGACGACAAGAACGCGATGGTCGTCATGGCCCGCGATCACCTGGGCGACGCGTTGCGCGGGCAACGTCGTTTCGCCGAGGCCGAGCCGCTGCTCCTCGCCGGCTACGAACGGTTCAAGGTTCCGAACTCGGTTACCAAGGTTTGGCTCGGGCATGTGCTCTCGGCGCTTGTCCGTCTCTACGAAGCCGAGGGCAAGCCGGACGAGGCGGCAAAATACCGGTCGATCTTCCAAGCCGGCCGGCCGGTCGCGGGGTCGAGCTCGTCAACGCAACGCCCCCCTTGAACGTGTTTGTAATCGGAGCCATCCTCCGGCCAGCAGTCCTGCCTCCGATGGAATACGCCTAACCACCAGGAGTTCTCTCGTGGACGAGCTTTCCCGCCTGTTCAGCGCTTACGATCGCGGCACCATAACGCGCCGGCAACTCTTTCAAGTACTGGGGCTCGCCGCGGTCGCGACGCCGCTCGCCCGCGCGGTCGGTCAGGGCAGCTGTGCCGGTCGCGACCGAGACTCGAGCGCGGCGTGCACTCACACGACGATGAAGCCGCCGTTCGACCCCACGGGATGGAAGACCGTGCTGCTCGACCATTTCACGATGCACGTCACCGATGCCGAGAAGGAAGCGGCCTTCTACGCGGCGTTCCTCGGCTGGAAAGTGCGTAGCAACGACGGCAACGTCATCGTGATGGACATGGGTGACCTCGGCGGCGTGCAGATCCGCGGTGGCTACACCCCGCCGGCTCGCGGCGCGGGTCGCGGCGGCGGCGGCGGTGGACGCGGCGGTCGTGGTGGCGCCCCGGGCGACACGACGGGCGGCGGTCGTGGCGGCGGCGCCGGGCGTGGTGGCGCGGCCGGCGGAGCAGGCGGTGGCGGCCGAGTGCAGTTTCCGCCCTGCCAGACGCCCCGCATGGCGCTCGTCGACGGCGGCGGCGCTACCTGGGACGGTTTCGCGTGGGGCATCGCCCCCTGGGACGAAAAGAAGGTCGAGGCAGCGCTCAAGTCGCGCGGTCTCAACCCGGTCCCGGATCACCAGGGCAACGACTATCGCGCCTTCCACGTGAAGGATCCGGACGGCATGGATCTCTGGATCACGAACGGAAACCGCAACAACCGCCGCACGACCCCTCCGAACGGAAAGCTCAACGCGCCGCTTCCCTTCGAGTCGACTGGCTTCCAGACGAAGTATCTCGACCACATCTCGTACCGCGTCACCAGCTACAAGGAAACCGTGGCGTTCTACGAGGCCTTGTTGGGATGGAAGGGACTCGGCGACGAAGGCAGCCAGAACGAAACGCAAATCGCGCCGGAGATCGGCGGTCTGCTTATCCGTGGCGGCAACGCACTCGCGCCCGGCTTCGAGATGCCGGCCAACCGCTCGTCGGCGATGGACCACATCTCGTTCGGCATCACGCCGTTCGATCCGGACAAGGTCTACGAAGCGCTGTGCGCGCGTGGTCTGCAGGCGCAGGTCGATACCGGCTCGATCGCCACGTCACCGCCGGCCGAGCAGGACATTCATACGGCGACCTATAAAAGCTTCCACACCCGGACGCCGAACAACTTCAATCTGCAGTTCAGCGCGAAGATCTCCCCGACTCAGAAGACCGGGCCGGGCTGATCGCCGAGCCAATCGCTGCCAGCGCCGATGCGGCGCTGGCGGCCTGAAGCCGGAGGCGGAAGGTCGAGCCGCCTCCCACGACGCTCCGCACTTCGAGATCGCCTCCCATTTCCCGCGCCAGATCCCGGCTGATCGCCAGTCCCAGTCCGGTGCCTTCCGTGGGGCGCGAGAGCTAGACGTCTGTTTGGGCTTGTGACTCGGCCTGGATCTGCTCCAGCTCCCGCACTCCCTCAGCGCCGATCGTGTGCGTGAGCTCGAATCCAAAGACGTCCAGCGCCGTGCGTTCGCCGTCGGGCGCGATGCCGCAGCACTGCGTCTCGCCGGGGCAATGGTCGCAGTTCAGGCTCAGGCGGCCTTCGACGATCACGATCGGAAAGGCGCGACAGTAGAACGGCTTCAACCCCGGTGACCGCTCCTCGGCGCGCTGAAGCACGCACCGTCGCTGGCTGTCGAGGAAGACGCACGTCCCGCCCACGATCGCGGTGTTGATCGCGCGTCCGGAAGGGAAGTCCATGTCCTCTTCGTCCTCCGGGACGAACCATTTCGACGGATCGTGCTCCTGCGCCGGCTCGAGATACTCCTGGACGAGCGCCGCCTCGGCGAGAATCCGATCGCGATGCTTGATGTCGACAAGGACGCCGTCGCGACAGCAGTACGCGCTGCAGCGCGAGGAATCGGCATCGGCGGCGAATCGCGCCGCGAAAACCTCCTCACCGACCTGGAGATCGGAGAGGTAGGGAAGATGATGCCGGCGAAGCGGAAACGCGTGAGGCACGACGAAAAAATGGAGCCGTGCGCGTGCGGGCGAAAGGCAGCATGATGCACTTGGCGAATCCGAACGATTCTCGTCGCGAGGGTGTCCCACGAACATGCGCCTCGACACGCTCTATCAGGACCTCGTCTATGCCGTACGCGGTCTCCGCGCCAAGCCGGCATTCACGATCGCCGTGGTCGCGACTCTCGCCCTCGGACTCGGCGCCAACGCGGCGATGTTCAACATCGTCGATCAACTGCTCTTCCGGCCGCCGCCGATGCTCCGCGATCCCGCCACGACGCATCGCGTATATGTCGGCAACACCAACCGGGGAAAGGAATACCTCAACGGCGTGAGCCGGTACGCCGCGTTCGAGGATTTCAAACGGTGGACGACCTCTTTCTCGACCATTGCGGGATTCACCACACGACGACTCGCCGTCGGCTCGGGCGACGACGCGCGCGAGATGCTCGTTGGATTCGTCAGCTACTCTTTCTTCGATTTCTTCGACGCGCGGCCCGCGGTCGGCCGATATTTCACGGCGCCTGAGGATACCACGCCCGCCGGCGCCGCGGTCGCGATCCTCAGCTATCCGCTGTGGCAGACGCAGTTCGGCGGACGCGCCGACGTCGTTGGTTCCAGCATCAGGATCGGGTCCGTTCTCTACTCCGTGATCGGCGTCGCTCCTCGCGGATTCGAGGGCATCTGGCCGGGTCGTGCGCCGGTGGCCTACATGCCGATCACGAATTACGGCGCCGCGCAGCAGACCTGCGGTGGACGCGATCGCGCCTGGTATGCGACGTACCAGTGTGGCTGGATGAATGCGATCGCACGACGAAAACCAAACGTCGCGATCGAGCGAGCCGACGCAGACCTGACCCAAGCGGCGGTGAAGAGCTACCTCGCGTCGCTCGGAGAAAACAGCGGCGCACCGCGGCTCGAGCTGGCGAAACCGCGCGCGATGCTCGCATCGATTCTTCCGGAGCGTGGTCCCAACAAGTCGGCGATCGGCAGGGTCGCGACCTGGATCGGCGGCGTGTCGGTGATCGTGCTTCTCATCGCGTGCGCGAACGTCGCCAACCTGCTCCTGGCGCGTGCGATCGCCCGTCGCCGCGAGATCGCGGTGCGACTGGCGTTGGGGGTGACCCGCGGGCGACTGGTTTCGCAGCTCCTGACCGAGAGTCTCGTGCTCGCGGTGCTTGGCGGCGTTGTCGGCGTGTTGGTCGCGCAGGTCGGCGGTACCGCATTGCGGGCGGGCTTTCTCCCAGACAGCACGAGCCCGGCCGGCCTGCGCGATCTCCGCACCGTACTCTTCGCCTTCGGCGCCGCGATCGCCGTAGGATTGTTGACTGGCATTGCGCCGGTCTTGCGCGCGCGCCGCGTGGACGTCGTCCACGATCTCCGGCTCGGCGCGCGCGAAGGCGGCCAGCAACGCTCGGGCCTCCGCGTCGCGCTGCTCGTTCTACAGGCTGCGCTCTCGGTGATCCTACTCATCGGTGCAGGGCTGTTCGTTCGCAGTCTCCAGCGAGTGGAAGGGATGCGCCTCGGCTACGACGTGGATCCGGTTCTCGTCGTGGGATTGAACCTGCGCGGGCAGACGCTGGACAGCGCGCGGCAGGTAGACCTTCTGCAACGCTTGCTCGCCACCGCGCAGTCAACGCCGGGTGTGGTCACGGCAAGCCGCCAAACCGCCGTTCCATTGTGGAGTAATTCCAGCACCCGACTGTCAGTCGCCGGAATCGATACCGTCGAGCGGCTCGGTCACTTCAACTACAGCGCTGTCGGGCCCGACTATTTTCGGACGCTCGGCACCCGCGTCGTGCGTGGGCGAGCGATCACCGTCCAGGACACGCGTGAGGGACCTCGCGTTGCGGTCGTCAGCGAGAACATGGCGCGTGTGCTCTGGCCCGGACGCGATGCGATAGGGCAGTGCATGAAGGTGAACTCCGACGTCTGCACGACGGTCGTTGGCATCGCGGAGAACATCCATGAACAGAGTCTCGCTGCCGATTCGATGTTCAACTACTACATGCCGGTGACGCAAATGCGGCCGACCGCGGGCGGCCTGTTCGTGCGCGTCGCCGGTGACGCGCCAAAGTTCAGGGAGCCGCTGCGCCGATCACTCCAGCGCGAGATGCCGGGTGTGTCGTACGTGACGGTGACACCCTTCAGAGAGATTGTCGCCCCGAGCATGCAGTCAATCCGGTTGGGGGCGATGATGTTCGTCGCTTTTGGCGGGCTGGCCTTGTTGGTCGCGGCGATGGGACTCTACAGTGTCATCGCCTACAACGTCGAGCAGCGCCGGCACGAGCTGGGCGTGCGTCTCGCGCTTGGGGCGCAGCCGCGGGACCTGGCGACCCTGGTCTTGTCTGACGGAGCTCGCGTCGCCGTGGTTGGCCTCGCCATCGGCATTCTTGTCGCCCTGTACGCGAGCAGATGGCTCGCGCCGCTGCTGTTCGAGGTGTCGCCGAGGGATGCGCTCGTTTATGGCACGGCGTCGCTGACCTTGCTGGCGGTCGCGATGCTCGGGAGCTGGGTGCCGGCGCGCCGGGCGTCGCGGACCGATCCCAATGTCGCGCTGAGATCGGAGTAGCCGGGGTTCGTTCTCGGCGATGTCGGATCCTTCGACCGTTTTGCGGATGAAGAGGTGATGGCCACTTCATCCCAGGTTGGAGGATTCGATGACCGGAATTCGCGTAACCGCGCTCGCTGCCGCGCTGCTCCTTGTCGCGGCGTGCGGTACGGATCAGCCATTGCGACCCCTGCTACCGTCGAACGCGGCATTATACGCCAAGAAGGCGGCCACGCCCTTTATTGCCGACGTCAGTCCGAGCACGGCCTCGTTGGAAATCGGCGTTGGATCGACTTTCAGCATCGGGGTTTCAAATCCGTCGGCGAACAATATTTATGCGGGCATTTCACTAAGCGCGACGATCGTTCAGGGGAACGCCAGTCGCGCAGCCGGGAGTGCGGTTCCGGACTGTGGCAGGGGTGCCGGTGTACTTCCCGCAACATCCCACTGTGGGACCGCGATGACCGTCACGGCTGATAACACGGCCGACGGCACCGGAACGCTCACCGCCGGCAACGCGAAGCTTGTCATTAGGCTACTGCAATCGAGCGCCGGCGGGACGCCGACCGTACTCGATACGAAGACCATCAAGGTCACGCTGACCACCGCCGGCGCCGTTTCTATCGCCGACCTCCAGCTTGCCTTCTCGTCGATGGAAATTGACGGCACCCAGCTCAACGCTTACACGGTGACGCTGGGGAACACCACGGGCACGGATCGTTCACTGTACATCATCCAGAACTACGTCGTACAAGGCAGCGTTGTTCACGCCGGCGGCGGCGCGCAGGTCTGTCCGGGGCTGACGGGCGTGGTTCCAGCAGACGGCTGCACGTTCGATTGGCACACGTTCGCCCAGAACTCGTTGGGTGAGCCGGGAACGCTCGTGGCAGGACCGGCTACGCTCAGGATCGATCTCATTTACGGCGACGGCGTTTCGAGCACCATCGTTGGTACTCGCGAGTTTCCGATCCAACTGACGACCCCGTGATGCGCCGAGGGTAGATTTCGTAGGATGAACCGCCGGACGTTCCTGCTTCGTACAGGACTGGGAATGGGGGGACTCGTAGCGGCGCCAGCTGCCGCGCGGGCGCTCACGTTCGCGTCCGGCGAATTCGTGTTCGCGCGCCTCCGCTACGACTCCGGCGACTGGGACTATAACCCCAAGGTCTGCTCGAACGTCCTCGACACGATCCTCCAGTACACCTCGATCCCGGTGAAACAGGACGAGGTGGTCGTCACGCTCGATTCCGCCGATCTGCTCGCATTTCCGTTCCTGTTCATGACCGGTCACAAGCTGGTTCGCTTCAGCGAGAAGGAGCGAAAGGGCCTTGTGCGATACGTCGAGAACGGTGGGCTGCTTTTTTCGGACGACTGCAACCACGACGTGAACGGCCTGTACGCCAAGTCATTCGAAGCCGAGATGGCGCGGGCGTTCGGCGCGGGAGCGCTGCAGAAGCTGCCCAACGATCATCGGGTTTATCGCAGCTTCTTCAAGTTCACCGGGCCGCCCCAGACTTCTCATGAGCTGAACGGCTGGGGTGACAACATCGTCCATGGTTACTTGCGCGGCGTGGAACGAAACGGCCGCCTCGGCGTGGTCTATTCCAACCAGGACTACGGTTGCGAGTGGGACTACGCCTGGCAGAACAAGCGCTTTCGGACCAAGGACAACACGAAGTTCGCCGTGAACCTGGTCGTTTATGCGATGACGTGAGTGCTGTCGTCCTCCGCGAGCGTAAGCGAGCGGGGGATCTACTGTGCTTGACTCGTAACCAGACCGGGACAGTAGATCCTCCGGCCGCGAGACGGCCGGAGGATGACAGCCGTCAATCGAACGCCGCGCCGACCATGATCTTCCGAATCAGCAGCCACGGCGACCCGTGCGAGATCGAGTTCGTCTGCGTTGGCTGGCCCTTCGCGTCGCCGCCCGTTCCGAACTTCAGATACTCCGACGGTCCGGTCATTCCGTCCAGATTCTTCCAGAAGTCCGTGGTGATCGCGTTGTAGGTCACGTCGGTCACCTGGCGGGTGATCTTACCGTTCTTGATCTCCCAGAAGATGTGGCCGCCGAACTGGCCGTTGTATCGCTGCTGGTCGATGGAGTAGCTGCCACGCCCGTCGATCATGACGCCGTCCTTCACGTCGGCGATGAGCTGTTCGCGCGTCGGTGAATTGGCCGGTCCCGGCTCCAGGTGCACGTTGGGCATGCGCAGGAACGGATAGTCGCGCCACGAATTCGCAAAGGTGCAACCGCGGCTGAACTTTTCGCCGACGAGATGCGCCGTCTCGCGATTCGTTTGCAGGCCGACGAGGATGCCGTCGCGCACGATCGGGAACTTCTGCGCCTTCACGCCATCGTCATCATAACCAACGGAGCCGAGTCCGTCGTCGGTTTTGTCCGCGGTGATGTTCATGAGCTTCGATCCGTACCGGAGCTTCCCGACGTCGGACAACTTGACGAAGCTCGTGCCCGCGTAATTCGCTTCGTAGCCGACGACGCGGTCCACCTCCGTCGCGTGCGCGACGATCTCATGGATCGTGAGCATCGCATGAGACGGGGACAGGATGAGGTCGCGCAATCCGCTCGAGCCCAGCGGCTTTGCCGTGCACATCTCCACTGCCTCGTGCGCGACGCGCTCAGCCGACGCGAGGAAATCCGTGCGCTCGGCGACTTCCCATCCGCCCATCGACGCGACGCCGGGATAGTTGCGCGTCCGCGTGACCTCGCCGACTTTCGCCGTGACGCTCAACGTCGGCGTCGTCGTGTAAAACTCCTGTTCGATGTACGATCCTTCGCTCGACGCGAAGTACCGCCACTCGTAGGCATGATTCGCCGATACGCTGACGGCGGTGACACCGGCGACGCCTTTCGCCTTGTCGACGATCGCTTGCGCCCAGGCTTGCTTGTCCGTCTGAGAGACGGAGAAGGGCGGCTTGACCATCGGTGTTACATAGTTGTCGACGTACTTCGGAACTTGAGCGAGCTGAAGATCCGCCTTCTTGGCGATCGCGCTCGCCTTGGCGACTTCGACGGCGACGCGCGTGATGCGCCGAATCTCGTCCTCCGTGACGATCGGACTCGAGGCAAACCCCCACACGCCGCTGTGCACGACCCGAACGCCGAAACCCGCTGCCTGGCGGTTCGCGTCGGTCGGTATCTCGCGAATCTGATTTCCTCGTCCGCCTCGGCCGCCACCGCCAAAACCACCGCCGCCCCCGCCCCCGCCCCCGCCGCCACCACCTCCGCGGCCGCCGCCTCCGCGTCCGCCGCGACCGTCAGCGGCGCCTCCGTCGGCCCGGAAATTCGCCGTCGCCCCCGGCGGACTCGCCGTCATCGTGAACCGAACGTCCGTGTAGCTACACCCGGCGATCTTGCCCTCGGCCAGCGCGATGTCGGCCAGACCCTTGAATTTCGTCTCGAGCACCCGGCCGGACGGCGATGTTGCAATGATCTCCGCAACCAGGTCGCGCGAATACAGCGCGGCCACCGCCGTCGTAGCGCCTACACCGCGAATGAAATCTCGACGTGATGTCATATGAGGATTCCAGAGTCGATCAAACCGCTGGTGAGACTGACGTCATATAAAACTCCTCGATGCGCACGGGAGGCACGAGCGCCGCGTTCGCCGCGCCGAAGCCTTCGCCAAGGTCCATCGGCACCGGCTTACCGACGAGCGTCAGGTTCGAGTAGCCGACGATCGGCGACATGTTCCAGCGGAAATTCTGAACCGGCCCAACAATCTCGCCGTTCTCGATCAGGAACAACCCGTCGCGCGTCATGCCGGTGTTGAGCAACGCCTGCTCCTGCGACGGCACGCCGCGGATGTACCAGAACTGCGTAATGAGCAGTCCGCGGCGTGTTTGCTTCACCATATCCTCGATGGAAAGGTCCGTCCCTTCCATCGAGAGCGATTGATTCGTGTTCGCTCCCTGATTCGGACCAAAGGCCTTCAACACGCCTTTCTCGACCCACGTCACCGGCCTAGCCGGCTTGTTGTCGTTGAGGA
>Ga0068864_100002760_pt1 | contig 14483 bp, 5 predicted proteins | sample KBSSwiS72_FD_66586 | JGI IMG/M metagenome (GOLD analysis project Ga0068864, IMG submission 66586) | Switchgrass rhizosphere microbial communities from Kellogg Biological Station, Michigan, USA - KBS Switchgrass S7-2 | ecosystem: Host-associated > Plants > Roots > Rhizosphere > Soil ... | reverse complement strand
CGCTTATTGCGGAAGTAGATCAACTGCTGCGCATCATCCCGTATATGAGTGAGGTTGCCGGCGGCGTCGTAAGTGTATTTAAGATCCTGGACCTGACAACCCGGTGAGCCTACTGGCGGCGGCTGCGGACAGTCATCGGGAAAGTCTGCGGCGTTGCGCTCGGTAACTAGTCTCGCCAGGCGAAAAGTAACCGGGTCATACTCAAAGCTGGTGCTCACCCCGTTTGCAAGCGTAATCAGAATGCGCTGGCCTTTTGCGTCGTAGTCAATATCAGTCACAAACGTGGTTGCGTTGGCCGCACCTTGAAGATTCACCTCCACTCGCTCAAGCAGACTCGCTTCGTTGTAGAAGGGACGGATGATGCTGTTATCCGGTGACACTAGTGCCGTGGGCCGGTTGAGCGCGTCAAACTGCGTGGCGCTGGTATAGACCTGCGGTTCGAGAGGCACGGCCACCAGCCAATTCAGATTTGTCCGGTACTCCTGTGCGAGTTGGCGCTCTGTGCTCAACCGGTTGTCTTTGAAATCGTACTGGCTGTTTGTGACTACGCCGGCTTGATCGAACCACTGCGTGACCTTTCCGCGCTGGTTACTCGCTTCAGGGTTTACCTGTGTCTCGCCATAAACGATGCGCTCCACCATGATCTCGGCTGCGGCGCCTTCCTGAAGAAACCGTTGCACAGGCCGTCGCAGTTGGTCGTAAGTGGTATGTATTCGTTGGTCACGACTATCCCACGTGTAAATAAGTTTGCCGGCAACATCTTTCAGCATGCGGATCGCTCCTGCCTCCATGCTTTGCTGATGTATCCGGTTGCCGAGGATGTCGTAGGTCTGAAGTACGACGAGGCGATCGACAGCGTCCGTGATCTCTCGTTGATTTCCTTCAATGTCCAGCCGGATCCGCGTCGCATAGAACTCTTCAATCGGTGGCGCGGCCGGCGGTGAATCGCTGAATTTGAACTTGTTGTGGACTTCAGTAAGGAAAGTCCTTCCTAATGGATCACTATGCGCAATCGCCGGCGTATTGGCGTGAATTGCGGCTTTGAGCGCTGTGTTTTGCTCGTCCGTACCAAGCGCGCCACCCTGCCTTTGCGTATGCCAGGTAGGCAGGTATTCCGAAACTGATAAGCGTTGAAAAAAGTCACCGACATCGGAATCGGTCCTGGGATCGGCGAGTAGGACAGTATCGTTCAGGTCCCAGGTTTCCTGCTGCCACGCACTGAAGACGTCTTTTGACCAGGCATGCTGCGGGTGCAGTGTGCCAACGACACGATCGATCGGATCGAAAAAGAGCACCATGCTGACGCCGATGCGCACGTCAAATTCAAACTCATGCCTGTCGGTGAAGAACGACTCATACTTGCGAACTGCTTTTCCTTTGTTATTGAAAACGGTCCAGCCTGTTCCCACCCACCTGGGACTCACGTCGTTTGATGTCATTGAGGGTTGACCGCCAACCAGTAAGATCTTACCGCTGAGAGGATCGCGCCTTGGTACTGGTCCGGGTTCGGCTTGCACCTTCTTCTGGATTTGCCGGCCAAAACCATCGGAGTAAGCAAATCCGATCCTGATTTTTAATCCACCGGCGGGAATGGGATCGCTGGCGTGGGTTTCGCGAGTCAAGGTTGCGGCAAAGGGTGCTGGTTTATCTTGCAGATTAGATCCACGCATGTACGCCGTCAGATCGTAGACAATGCGACTGCCGGCGGTATCGAGCAATGTAGCCGCGAATGGTCCGGTTGGATCGGCGGTGAAGAGCGCAATCTCAGCCAGAGTCAGATCAGGTCGAAAGGTTGCACTCAGCGCGTCGCCCAGTTGTGGTGCATCCTCCGGCTTTCCTCTTACTGCCGTCCCTACCACCAGACCTAACGCGTCGTAAGCTACTTCGGAGCGATTACGGTTGGGATCCATCATCTGGCGAGGCTTCAGCACGCGATAATCGTTGGCCTGTATCGTGATATTGCCGGCAATATCGCGCTCACCTGCCGTAATGCGGTTACCCATGGCGTCTCTTGTTTCCAACACCAGCAGGTCATGTCCGTCATAGTCAATGACTGTTTCGGTGGGAACGGCATTAGTGTGAAATGGTTCGCGTTGACGACGGGTAAGAAAAAAATGTGAACGCGCCTCGGCCAGTTCTTGTGCGGGCGTAGCCAGTGAATTGGAGATATAGAACTCCCGGCCTGACGGAATCCACCAGTTGCTGTCACCTTCACTGTGAACATAGTGCGCTTCATTTTCGAGCGTCGCATCGGTAACAAGTCCGGCAAAGACGTTTGCAATGAGTCCAGGTGTAAATGCCAGTTGTAAGCTCTCAAAAGGAAGCGCCAGAGATTCGAGTTGGTGCAGCAAAAGCGGTCCGCTGAGATCGTTGCGCCGGTATAATTTGCGTTGTTGTTCAATCAGGCGCTTTTCCTGCAGACCAGGAGTCGGAGACGCCTCATAGGCGAGCGGTGCTGCATTTGTAGCGGCAGCCAGTAGCTGACTAAAGGTGAAGCGATTCTGTCCACCAGGAAGAATCAAACCGGTCAATTCAAAGGTGCGCCGGTCGCTCAAAGCTCGTCCTCGATAGTTGTCATCCTCAGAAATGGGGTTCGTGAAGTCAGACTCACGGTAAGTAATGAGTGTTGCCGTCTGTTCTAATTGATCCTTGAGACTTAGCACGGCCAATCCCGGATTGCTTACTGTCGACACATTTCCCAACGCGTCGATGACGGTGACGATTGCTCGGCGACCATATGCAAGGGTCGCTTCCTTACGCACATTTCCAAACTCATCGACTTCGAATGTTAGAGCGTGAGTTAAGCGGGGATCGGTTGGCTCACGCTCATAGTGATAATTGAGCGCCTCACGAGGATGAGTAAAAAACACTGCATGTTTGTTGTTAGACCGAGGTTGGACCAACTTGATCGTAAAGTTCTGTTCACTGACGGTATAAGGATGGCGCGCTTTCTCCGAGTCGTCCTCGGCGAATATCTCCTGACGGAGCATCAATCCCTTCAATGCGCGGCAGGCTTCGCGTTCTTCGTCAGCACTCAAGCCGTCCGGCAACACCGTATCGTCCAGCAATAGCTCCCGGGCTTGCGCGTCGGTAAGTCCGGGTTCGCGGTAGTACTCGCCCTGGTCCAAATCGTCCTGGAGACCGGCAAAGTAGTCGGAGATATGCTGAGCGGAAAGAAATGCGCCGGTGTGAAACCAGGTGCGCGTCAGAACGGGGGGCACGTGCGATGACGCGTCGATGTTCGTGCCGGTAGGAAATTGTTGATTGACATTAAGTGCGGCGAACTCTTCTGTGTCACGTTGTTCGACCAGACCAAAGCCGCGAAACTCACGCTCGATACCGTCGAAATATCCATGGTGATAGTCATACCGCGTGACAAAACGATTGCCGCTAATGCGGTCGAAAGTTTCAACCCGCTCAACAACGTGTACCGGAAAGGGAAGCTTTGTTATCCAGGGCTTTCCTGCCTGTTTGTCTGCGAGATAGAACTTTGTGGATGGTGCATACTCGATGCTGGTCTCTGCGCCCAGGTTGTTAGCTGATCCCACCAGCAGATGAGGTTTCTGGCCCATGAGGTCGATGTAACGCATGGGTGAACGCGCGTTGGCCGGCAAAGGCGAAGACCAAACGAGACACGCAGTACCGTTGCCCAGCAGATCGACCGTAGTGACTGCGGCGACATTGTCGATGGGTGGAGATTGACCCAGCGTTCGCGCCGCGCTCCAACCATTCCCTGAGCGATTGAAATACAAGCGCACGCCGTTTCGGGCAAGATAGATAACGTCGTTGGCGCCACTCCCATCGATATCAGCGATTCGAACTCGCTGTTGGCTGAATTGATCTTCAAGATCGAACCATGGAGAGTTTTCCATCGTCACTTTGGAGCCGAAGCGGCCGTAACCGGTATTAGGCCAATAGCAGATCTCTCCGTTACGAATTCGAACCAGGGCAGGCAAACCGTCTCCGCACATGTCCGCGAGATAGATTGATTGGGTGCCATCTGCCAGCACCAGGCGAGGACCACGCTCTTCGTCAAATGGCTTCGTTACCCGGACGGGCGAATCGAATCCGTCCTCGGCCAGCGATGGATACCACGTAAATACATCGTCTTCTGTTATCAGCACGTCGGCGTGGCCATCACCGTTGAGGTCGACGAAGCGCAGGTTCGGTTCGTCCCACTGAATACTGGGCAGACGATTGAAGGTCCTGAATGTTTCCCAACCTTCATCTTCCGTACGCTCGTAGAACCCTGGGCTTGGACCACCAAAAGCCACCAGATCGAGTTGACCATCGCCGGCAAGATCAATCAGTTGTTGACGACCGGCGCGCAGATTTACCAGCGAAGGCTGAGTTGGCACGGCGGCGATTGGTCCAAATTCACCATTGCCGAGATTGGATTTGTAAAACAACGCTCCCGCCTGGTTAGTAAGGATGCCTGAGATACCCTCACCGTCGAGATCGACCCACTGGTAGTTTGAGTTGTCGAGGCCGGCGGGAATGTTTTGCGCATCCACCGTGCGGATCTCTTCCTGAACGCGCGCTTTGCTATAGATAAACTCAACCGGAGGAATCGACTTCTTCAGATAGGTTACAAAATCAACGCCGTTGATTGTGACTACAGGTTGGTTCGTGTCCCTTACAAATCCGGAGTGAGTAATGCTGTGAATTATTGAGGCGAACCGGGTGCTGCCTTGATGCGTTAGCTCCTCGTCGACCGTAGGTGACAATGAGTAGTCGAGATCCGCATAGTCAAATTCAGTTGCCCCAACCAAACACGCCTCGGTGCCGAGTTCCGCAAAGTGATGAAACATCAGCACGCGATGACAGCGACGGTAGGTGCGAACTTCAAAACGGGAGCGGTAAACAGAAAACGGATCGGGTCGTACTGACCACCTGTCTGACGATTGCTCCGCCGCGCGCACAAAACGGTGTTGCTCGGCTTCTGAGAGAGCAGGATTCAGCGGCAGCTCCTGGTAGTGCCCTTCGTCATAGTCAAACACTACGGTGAACATCCACTCTGCAAGATCCAGATCCGGCTGCAACAAACGGGAGACGCGGTTGCCGTACTTGATGCTCTTGATATGACGATTTGCGTCGCGCGATCGATTGCGTTCGTTAACAGCACTGAGATCGACGTTCTGATTGTTTTCGGCAACATACTGGTACGCGATTGCATTGCCTTTGTCGTCGTAACTCTCGCAGATCAGCCAACTGAAGATCCGTTTGGGTTGACCGTTAGTTGCAGGCGCGAAGACTCGTGAGTTGTCATCTTTGCCGTAGAGAGTAGTGACGTTGTCTCGTGTAATCGAGCGCCAGTGAGTTTCTCCGGTTTGTAAACTGGTCCAACGCTCAATCCGCGAAAAAATACCCTCGATGCGCGGGCGGTAACGGCTAACCTGAAAGCTTTCTCCGGCGACATTGCGCGGCGGTAGGTCTTCTTTCTGCCAACCTCCGGGCGTTTCGACCAGAACAGGTACAAGGTCTTCGGCGCCGGAGAGTATGAAGACGTCAGATTCGTCTGCATCCAGATATTGCGGCAGGCCTTTATCGGTCTTGCGAGTGATGGCAGGTAAAGAGAGGTGCCAGCCTATGCCGAAGACACTATTGCCGGAGCCTGAGTCGTACGACAAGGTCAACTGTGGACCAAAATTGGAACGGCCGGGACTGGTCGGTAGAGGCACACTCATCGTGCCCGTTCCGGTAACCGGGTTCGAGCCAAACTTTTCCCCGATTCCTTTGATCGCGCCACCGCCTTTCGGCAGTGAAATCGACGGAAGGACAGCCTCTTTCTGATTGCCGGATTTCGAAACAGTCTCAGCCTCGTGCCCTTTTGGGCCTGGGGCTTTGGAGGAGGGGTCGTTAGAGGTTCCGGGATCGTTCAACATTGCCAGTAGCGGGAATAGGTGTAGGCCGAGAGCTAGTAGGCCTCCGAGAACCGTGAGACTAAGCGGAACAGGTTACCGAGCAGACTGCCAAAACTCATCAACGGCTTGGGCCACACAGCATACGTAGAGAGCCAGAGAACGTCTGTCCAATATTAGACAGGATGTGGCTTCGATTCGAAAATTTATGAGGGTTGCTAGGTAAGGTGTTCTAAGTATTGAGTGAGCTTACTTTCTTTAACTATTAGATAGTGTTCCGTCGTGCGCTCAATCAATCCCAGCCTTTGAAAGCGCTGCATGAATTCGCTGATCCTGGGTCGTGTCGTTCCAACGATTTGAGAGAGTTCCTGCTGTGAAATCCTGTGCTCGATGAGGATGCTACGAACGTCTTTTTTGCCGAGTTTTCGCGCCAACCGGAGCAATGTCTCCCCGAGCCGTTTCTCGCTATCAACAGTAACCAGATTCGCGATGATCTGCTGTTGGTCTGCAATGCGCATAACAAGGTATTGGATGAATTCCTGAAGCAGGGAGTCGTTGTTCAGGAGGGCAAAGAGTTTTGCGCAGGGGACTCGTCTACAAATGGTTTCTTCCATGGCCGTGGCCGTTTCCATACGTGTGCGTAAACCCGCCAAACATAACTCACCAAAAACATCTCCTGAGGTGTAGATAGCAAGCAGACATTCTTTACCCTCCGGAGACAACATCCCAAGTTTGATCTGACCGCTCTCAATGAAATAGACCATCTGGTCTTCATCGCCTGCGTTGTAAACATTCTCATGTTTTGCAACCTTGATTGGACGAAAATGCAGGGCGTCGCGCTGCAACGATTCACGCAACTTTTGTTTGAGAAAGTCAGCCTGAGGAGTTTGTTGGATCGTAGGCGGCTATCCGACGTTAGCTCCTGGGTTCAGGTGATCCAGTGGATTCCGGACGAGCTGAGAATGGAGGGAGCGGATCTCTATTCGCGAAAAACTCTATGCCTGATTGGGGCGCAACGTCAAGCAAATCAGCGTTCGCTTCGACGAGGCCCACCGAGTATTGGACACGATTAAAGATCGCCTTGGAATGCGTATTGCCGTGTATGAAGTTGCCATCAAGCTGGGTGTTATCGACCAGATATCTTGATCCGATTTCCGTCCAATTGGTTTCGCGGCCAAGAACTTCGCTGTCAAGCCGCGGATATGCCTCGTTCCATTCGCGGTCAAGGTTCAGAATTTGACTCTCTTCATTCATAATAAAAGTCATAGATCCGACGTCCATCAGACGCCTGGAGCCTCGGTTCAAAGCAGCGCTAATGTTCATTCCGCAAGCTCTGTAAATCTTCCGTTGCAAATAATATAACTGTTCGCTCATAACTTAGCCTCCGCCGACCATATCGCTTCAGTTGGCTACGTTCTCATTCAGGAAGGGCAACGTTTTTCAAATGAGATAAATCCAAAAAAGTCGGCAGTTTAGTAGTCCCACATAATCTAGACCTCAAGTGTTAAGGGTGCTCATCACATGTTCAAGTCGCTCTTGATTTCGTTGGCCTGTTTGGTATTCGTCTTAAACGCCAGTGGTCAACTGGAAGCAACCCCTCAGTCGGCTGATGAGATTGAGAAAGAGATCACTTCTCTCTTGCTCAACAAAGACATCAACGACGTAATCAAACAGCTTGAAAGTGAGAAACCTTCGACGGTTGCTCCCTTGCTTCGCAGACTAGTCATTTATAGTCGCGCGGGCCACACCTCACGTGTACGCAATACTCTGAAGCAGTTGGCGGACGCCTCAGATTGGCGATGTCCAGCCGATTATCGGTTGGCACGGCTGATACGGAATGCTGAAGACAATATCATCTCGCGACGTTTCTACTATGAACGACTCTGTCCCGATGACATCGAAGGAGCTGAAGAGTTCATCAAACTTTGGAGCAATAACGGCGACGCAAAAGAGCTTGACGCTTGGCTGGCTGAACGGTCGAATCGAAATGATGGGTGGTTGATGCAACGTATGTATCTGCGCGCAAAGTCAGGCACCGCAGGCGAAGTGCTGGATGGCTTAGCTGCGGAGATAAGAGCAAATCCGTCAGACTGGGCCCGCCTTGATCGCTATTTGAAAGCCAACAATTCTGCTCACAATTTACAGGACGTGAGCTGGCTCGCTGATAGCTTTGAAGTACGCACAGCGGGTGAATATTTTCAACTTGGCGAACGCTTGCGAAATAATTCGCCTCGTGCTGCAGCGAGTCTTCTGCAAAAATCACTTTCCCTTCCTTTCACCGACGCTGATGCCAAACTAGTCGACGATCTAATTAACCGATATAGATCGGCCGGACCATCAATTAAAGTTAACCTGGAAAAGCAGCTGCGATATTGGACTAAGCGCAGTCTGGCTGAAACATATCAGAAAATGAATCAACCTCTTGCTGCGCAACCTTTGGTAGAAGAACTCGTGTCGTTGAAAGATGACGACATTCTGCTGCAAGACGTTCATCAATTAGCCGGCGCAGTTCAAAGTGCTTCGGGACAACGTGTCGTTGAAACAAGCATTCTCCGCGATGAAGCCTCACGACGTTTGAGTTCCGAATACTGGCTCGAGCGTGCCAGATACTACGAAGGTCGCGGGGAATATGGACTTGAGCGGAATTCCTATCGGCAAGCTCTAGTCGCCCTTGAGTCGCCAACGGGCGACAGCAAGGGATTGATTCAACGCTATGACGTTGTCAGGTCGTTTGCGTTTTTCCTTGCTGAGCGCCACAACGATAAGGAAGATAAAGCGGAGCTTGAACAACTTCTAACGCGCGAATTAAATAGCGCGCCGCCGGAAATAGATTATGCATTTCAGATAGCCACGCTGATTCTTCAAAGTGAGCTCGGAGTCGACGCGTTGCGGAATTCTCTGCTCGCCAAACGACCTTCGTTTTTGGCGCGATTGCTTAACGGGCGTCGTGAGTGGACCAATGCTGAAAAACATTTGATCGAAGGTATTGTGCACCGGGACGAAATTCAGTCTGATCTGAAAGAAACGATCTGGTCCAGCCTCGAGGCTTTGGTGCCCGAACCCGGTTCCACCCGGGCATTTCACCTTGCAGAAGCAATGAAGGATAGTGGTGAATGGTCGCGAGCAATTCCTCTTTGGCTTGGATATATCGACAATGCTTCACCGAGGAATTGGGAAGGTTATAAATCAGAAGCGATCAGTGACCTGTTCACCGCCTACTGTCAGACAAGACAATGGCAGGCTGCGGAAAAACTTGTAATGGGCCAGCCGGAATCTTTCTGGCGTATCCTGCCTAAGGCGCTGGCTGAAGTAGCCATCGTTGCAGCACAGCAGAACGCAACTGACGATGCAATGCGCTTGTGGCGAATGAGTGCGAATCTTGATCGACGAAATCTTGAAGACCTGACGCAACTCGCGCAAACAAAGGCGCGACCACAACTGTTAGTAATGTACACACAGATGAAAAAAGAAGATCCGCTCTCCACTATCCCAGATCTCGCTTTACAACTCCTGCATTAATATTCCACCCGTCGGGGCAGTTCGTATGAACTCCTATAATCAGCGAGAGACTGGCCTATTCCTACGACCTTGCCCGTCCCCACATCCTTAATGATTTCTGTGTGAGTTCCGGCGATGATTTTGTCGCGCTGCTTGATCTGAAAATAAAGGGCTCGTAATTGGCCGTGCGGTGAAAGCCCGGGAACCTATTGAGGCGTCACATCATGAAGCTAACGCGCTGAGGTATTTCCAGAGCGCTCGGAGAGTTGGCATCATTCAAAATAAATAAGTCGGCCTGCTCCGCATCCATCGGCTTAGAAAACAGGAAGCCCTGAGCATACTGGCACTTCAGCAAACGGAGCTGATTTAGTTGTTCCTCAGTTTCAACGCCTTCAGCGATCACTTCCAACCCGAGATTTCCGGCCAATGTCACGATCGTTTTCACGATCTGCAAGTTTTCATCACTTTGATTCATCGTCGAGATGAACGACCGATCGATCTTCAAGATGTCTAAAGGAAACCGGTTTAGATAACTCAACGAAGAATAACCGGTGCCGAAGTCGTCGATGCTCAAGCGCACTCCAAGCGCACGCAGTTTAGCGAGGGTGATTGCCGCTGCTTCCGGATTATCCATTACCACGCTCTCAGTGACCTCCAATTTCAAATGCCACGGCTTGAGCTCAGATTCGCGCAGCACTTCTGCAATTCGTTCGACGAGGTCAGCTTGCATGATCTGTTTTCCGGAGAGATTCACGCTCATTATGAGATCTCTCGCCGACAAGGAATGTTGCTGCCAAACGCGTAGCTGTCGGCAAGCTTCCCGCAAGACATTCAACCCTAACGGCAGAATCAACCCAGTCTCTTCAGCGAGCGCGATGAAATCAGTAGGTAATACGACGCCACGTTCCGGGTGGTGCCATCTCACGAGCGCTTCGAACCCGTAGAGTTGTCCGTTACTCACCGAGACAATTGGCTGATAGTAGAGACAGAGTTCGTCGTTCTCGATCGCACGGCGTAAATCGGTTTCGAGTCGCAATAATGTGACCGCGCGTGTGTGCATTGCCGAGTTGAAGATCTGGTACCGAGCCTTGCCAGCCTCCTTCGCGCGATACATTGCGGTATCCGCATCCCGAATGAGGTCTTCGGCTTCTTTATAGTTTGGTGAGCTTAGCGCGATGCCGATGGTGGCGGTAGTAATTGCTTCGTGGCTTGTAAGTCTAAAAGGCGCCGATAGGGTTTGCAGAACCTTTTCCGCCACGTGTATGGCGTCAGAAGGATCCTCGAGCGAGTCGAGCAGTATTGCAAACTCATCACCTCCGAAACGCGCGACCACATCTGTCTGCCGAATGCACGTTTCGAGACGCCGTGCGACCAAAATCAGCAGTTCATTGCCACAAGGATGGCCCAAACTGTCGTTGATATTTTTGAAGCGGTCGAGATCGAGGAACAATACACAGAATCGATACTCTTCGTTCTGATGAGCACGTCCAAGAGCCAGTCGCAAATGCTCCGTGAACAATGAACGATTAGGCAACCCTGTCAATGAATCGTGAAAAGCGGCGTGCCGAAAATGCTCGCGACTTTCCTGAAGCTCTTTGCTGGTGCCTTCAAGTCTTTCAACATAGCGATTCAATTCTTCAACGTGACGTTCAGCTTGTTCGGCTCGAAGTCGCTCGGCTTCAGCACGGGCGTATTCAGCCTCAGCGCGATCGCGCTCAGCTTCTTCTGCCTGCGCTGCTGTTGATCTGATGTCCTCAAGGTATTTCTCGTAGGTGAAGTAAATGATCGAGATAATCGGAAGCGGGGCCAGGACTGCATAAAAGCTGATCGTGTTCTCCAATTTCACGATGCCCCCAGCTAAAAATGCTCCGATAAAGTAAGTCAGCGACGACCAAAGATAATGCCTGCTCCAGGTTTGCCACAGGGGCCGCTCAGTTTTGAGGCCCATGCAAATCGCTACCAGCCACGTATGCATTAGATACTGCGTCACAGCAACCACACAGAGAATAACCAGGCTGACGGAATAGGGTTGCGAGACAATGTTGAGCTCAGTTCCGAAAAGCAATCGCGCAATAGCGCCTGTAGTGAAAACTGCGCTCGCGCTTGCCCCTGCATTGAAGAGGATCGTGATCCATTTTCTGCTGAGATACAGGCCGGAACTCAATCCATCGGCAGTAGCCACTATGACCGCTGCCTCTGGTCCATAAATGAGAAACGTAAGGAAGACGAATGTATCCGCTACTGTAATGGTTGTATTGACACGCGGGACTTTGATAGCAATACGCGAGTTGACTGCTATCGTCAGCAAAAGCAGTGAGAGGAAACGAAAGTCGAGTTGCTGATATGGGAGCTTGTGGGCGCAATAGAGGAAGATCGTACCGCCGACGGCGATAAGCAGCCACATATACCGGCTAATGAGTCTTTGTCTTGCCGCGTTCTCTGGCATGGTACGGGCGCGCGTGCAGTCGCGTTAGAAATAGAGGAGATCGTATTGTCCTGCAGCATTGAAGCCGAGTTTTAAATAAAACGATTTTGTGCGGGTGTTTTGATTCTCGACAAACAGATAAATAGCTTTCCTGGTTTTGAGAAGGATACGCCCAAGCGCAGTCACACAACGATGCCCGACTCCTTTGCCTCGCTCGTCGGGACTTACATAGACGCCTTCAATGTACGTAGCTTGAGGTGTATCTGAAATAATGTCAGTTTTGAAAATCAGCCGCCCATTTTCGATCACAACCCAAACCCGGTTTTTTTCGATGCGGCGGAGATAGCGTTCGCGGAACCCTCCCTGGTCCTTCTTTAACGGATCGACGCCGCTGATTTCGAAGGCCATCGCGGCTTGTGCCTGGACCACCTGCTCGAGATCTTCTCGTGTCGCTGGACGAAGACCGGCAATTTCAGTTTGTTCCTGAAAGGGCTCCCGCCTCTGCAAGAAAGTTATGGGACAAACAAGCCGCGGCGACTCGTCGCTAGACGAGTAATAGCTCCAGAAGCGTTCGACCGCATTGTGCTCACCCATCAGTAAGTGAGGTGAACTCTCACGACGTGCGAACCCTGCAAACGCTCGAATAGCACGCTCGCTGAAGGTCTCAAACAGGATAGTGTGGCCGATGAGTGCGATACCTTCCACTTCATTCTTTTCATCACGGCAGGTATAAAACTGCCCGCGGTTTAGAGGGTTGACGAAGCCGTTGTCGCGGATGAATCCGGCCATGATTACGCTCGTGAGTGAGTCACCCGACAGTGCCGCAAGGATCCGCTCCTCACTTCCAGGTGAAGCGTGTGTGACAACAGGCACCGTCGTTGCTCCGGGGATCGCAGGAGGCGGAACAGTTCTGTGTTCTCTTGCCGGAACGAAATTGGATTCGAGTTTAGCAGCTGGTGTGGCCATAAGATTCTTCCGTAGTTATGTATCGATCACTGCACGGAGCCATCTTCCTGTACGGCAGGCATTTCGGTGGAGCCGTCGCCGTTCAAAAGCACTGACAACGCCCAAACCGCAGCACCGTCGCCGATTGCTACGCCATCGCCGATAGCCACTCCATCCGAAAAGAGGATGCCATCGCCGATAGCCACTCCGTCGCCGATCGCAACACCAGTCGCGAGACTACTACCTAAGAAGAAGATATAACCGTCGCCTATCGCCACACCGGTGCTCGTCAATACGTTATCTCCGATAGCGACGCCATCGCCGATGGCAACACCATCACCGATAGCGACGCCATCACCGATCGCAACGCCATCGCCGATCGCAACGCCATCACCGATTGCTACTCCGTCTCCCAGTGCCACTCCAAGATCGTAAATACGATGGTAACGAGTGACGAGATTGATACCTGAGGCGTAGCCGTGATTGAGGATGATCCCCTGAGCCCAGGTGAACGTGAACCCGTTAATTGAGGAAGAGGGGTTGGGAGCCGTGGCTGTGATGAGCAGCGGTGTTCCCAACAATGTCGCGTTTGATAAGTCAGTGCGGACCAGCTTTGCCAGACGAACGGCGCCTTCAACGTTCAACTGGCCCGCGCCCTGCTCGAGCATGTTGTGGCCTGCGAGAGGTTGCGCCGTGTACATCAAGATCATCTTGACCAGGTTTGGAGTAAGTTTTGGATTTGCCTGCAGGAGCAGAGACGCTGTGCCTGACACGAGTGGAGTTGCCATGGAAGTGCCGCTCATTCGCATCATCTTATGATTGCTGCCGCTACTTGGAGTACATTCGAGTTGTGGATACTCCGAAATAAGCTTATTAGACTTGCTCTCCGCTGCAATCAGTTTGTTTCCGGGTGCGACGAGATCTGGCTTGAAGATGTGATCGTAGTAGCGAACACCGTTGACAGTTCGATAACTTCGCGTGGGTCCACGTGAGCTGTAGCTCGTAACACGATCGTCAGCGCGTGAGTCGGTGCCGAACGAATTCGTTGCACCAACCGTGATTACTGAAGGTTCATTTCCGGGGGCGTGGATACGACCATAGATTGTTCTTCCATTAGCGTCGGTGCCGTCGTTTCCGGCCGCGGCGACAACAACGATTCCCGCGTTGACCAGCCGGCGAGCGGCCAGACACAACGGATCATCTCTATACGAATCCAGCGCGGGAGCACCCAGGCTCAGGTTAACGACTTTAATTTTGTATTTTTGATAATTCTTATCGCCGAGCGGCTTAGTGGGATCGACCGGTGCAAGAATCCAGTTGAGCGCTCTCATCACGTTAGACACTGCACCGATTCCAGCCGAGTTAAGAACGCGTAGATTGATTACCTTTGCTTCCGGCGCCACGCCAATATATGCGCCGTGTGCAACGTGGTCTATTCCAACCGCGAGCGAGGCGACGTGCGTGCCGTGGCCGTACGGATCGTCAACGCGGCCTTCGCCCGTGAAATCAAATTGTGCCTCAATTCTGCTTCCAATCTGGTGATGGTCTTTATCAATGCCGGAGTCGAGCACTGCAATGTTGACATCTTTACCTTTGAGACCGCTGTTGCCGTATTGCGTGCGCATAAGTGCTGCACCGGTCGTCGTCTCAACGTGTCCCAACAAATTAACTTCTCTGTCGCGAGAGATGAATTCGACTTCATCAAATTCAGACAACTCGTCGATTACGCTCCGCGGCAATTCGACGACGGACGA
>Ga0068864_100002754_pt1 | contig 14499 bp, 16 predicted proteins | sample KBSSwiS72_FD_66586 | JGI IMG/M metagenome (GOLD analysis project Ga0068864, IMG submission 66586) | Switchgrass rhizosphere microbial communities from Kellogg Biological Station, Michigan, USA - KBS Switchgrass S7-2 | ecosystem: Host-associated > Plants > Roots > Rhizosphere > Soil ... | reverse complement strand
TCATGGTGCCAACCTCCCTCGGCCGATGGTCGAGTTCACTGTGGTCGTGCCCCCGCGGACGGGGACAGTGCGCAACGGCCCCGGCTTCGGGACCTTGGTCCCGTCAGCCGGCGGGGGCTGCGATGAGGGACAGCCACGCCTCGAGCTCGGCCGGGTCGACGGTGTCGGCGCACAGGCCCACGTAGCCGTCCGGACGGACCGCCGTCAGCGCCGGGCCCGCCCAGCCGCCGATGCGATGCACGTGAATACCAGGCCGGTCCGGGTGCTCCGACGCGGGCGCGTCCTCGGGCACTAGTACGTGCACTCCTGGCGTGGCGGTGAGTTCATGAAGGCGGGTCGGCACGTCGCTGAGGGTCACCGTGGCATCCGGCAGCCGGTCGCCAGCTCGGACGGGGCCGGTGCGGGTGTGCTGCACCGACAGCGGGCTGTCCCGGTACGCGACCTGGAGCTGCCCGAGCAGCCGGATGACCTCGCCCGCGACCCAGCGTGGCCGGGTGACGAACGGCGCCAGCGGAGCGGCGAGGGGCATCAGTACCCCACGCACCAACGACGCGATCGGGTCACGGCCGGCCTCGGCCCAGAACGCGAGGTCGGTGAAGGCCGACACGTGGCGCGCGACCGGCCGGCGCTCCAGCTCGTACGAGTCGAGCAGTGCCGGACTGGTCGCCCCGGCGGCCGCGTACGCGAGCTTCCAGCCGAGGTTCGTCGCGTCCTGCATCCCCGTGTTCATGCCCTGCCCGGTGGCGGGGGAGTGGACGTGCGCGGCATCGCCGGCGAGGAAGACGCGACCCGACCGGTACGAGTCGGCCAGCCGTTGGGCCATCCGTACCCGGCTGGACCACGCGACCCGCTCGATGCGCGCCCCGATGGAACTCACCAGATCCTTGATGTCGTGTGGCAGCACGGGCGGCCCCAGCTCGCCGGGAGCGGTGTCCACAGTGGATTCATCGGTCGGCCGGGTCGCCAGCAGCCGCCAGGTCGCGTGCTCGCCATTGGGGAAGAGGAACACCAGCCCGGACCGGTTGACGTACACGTGCAACGCGTCCGCCGGTGCGGTGCCGTCCAGTTCGACGTCGGCCAGGACGACCTCGGTCGGGTACCCGGAGCCCCGCCAGGGCACGCCGGCCGCCGTCCGGACCGTACTGGTCGCGCCGTCGCAGCCCACCAGGTAACGGCACCGCGCCTCATCCGGTCCCGATGCCGACCGCGTCCACACCCGCACGCCCTCCGCCGGGTGCTGCGCGAAGCCGGTCACGGTGACACCGCGTTCGACCTCGACGCCGCGCTCGGCCAGCGCGACCGCGAGCGTGGACTCGACGTCGGCCTGGCGGGCGAGGGTCAGATGGGCGTACGGCGTGGTGGTCAGTCCAGGGGCACCGGTCGGGATGTCGACCGTGCGCGGGCCGAGGTGCATGAGGAGCCGGGGCGCGACGCGAGCCCGTTCGAGCAGAGCGTCCACGACGCCCAGCGGGCGCAGCACCTCGAGCGTGCGGGCGTGGACGAGCAGGGCGCGCGAGGGCCGCCACGCCTCCTCCCGCCGCTCCAGCACCCGGACCGTCGCGCCGCAGACGCGGGCCTGCAGCGCGAGTGCGAGCCCGGTCGGTCCGGCCCCGACGACGAGGACATCGACCGGGTCGGTCACGAGACCCCGACGAGGTTCCACCACTCCCGCGCCGGAGGTTCCACATCTCCCACTCCGGCGAGGACCGCGTCGCGTCGGATCCCGGGCACCACCTGGTGGCGGATCGAGTCCTTCTCGCTCACCACGATCAGCGCCCACCACAAGGCCCGCACATACGCTTCGGCGCTGGCCGGACCGTCCCATTCGTACAGTCCACGGTAGACACCGTTGCGGTCGTGGGCGAGCCACAGCTTCGAGACGAACCCGGGGAACCCCACGAACAGCACGGTGTTGAGCATGCTCTCCCACCGGAACAACCGGTGTCCCCATCCCCACCCACGCACCCATCGCAGGCGGAACGAGACGACCAGCACACACGGGTCGCTGGCCTCGTCGCGATCCACCGTGGTCTCCCGGTAGACTACCGCGGTGCTGCCGTCGGCGAAGCTCAGTCGCCGGCCGACATTGCGCCTGGGCAGGTGTACCGTGCGGCGCGCCAGCATCCGACCGGTGGTGACGATACACAGACCCAGTGCCGCCATCGCGGGGCGGAACGGCAACCGCTGCGATTCCCTCATCGAGTCCCCCTGAGCGTCATTGTGCACCAGCGGTCACGCCATTGACCGGAGCGTCGCGGTGAACCGCTCCTCCGCTCTCATCGCCCGCAGCCGCGCCTGGAGCTGGGCCACGTCGACCCTGGTGCACGCACGATCGGCATATTTCCGCCAGTCGATCGCGATCAGCCGCGCCCGCTCGCTCTCGGTGAAACCGCCCCAGATGCCGTATGGCTCGGTGACCGCGAGCGCGTACGCGGCGCACTGCGGCCTGACCGGGCACCCCTTGCAGACGGCCTTCGCCTTGGTCACCCGGTGCCGGGTCAGGTCGTCTGAGTCAAGATCGTTCTTGTAGAACAGGGTCGCGTCGCCGCCGCACGCGGCCAAGGTCCGCCACGGCCGGACATTCCGACGTGGTGCGGCCCTGCCCGGCCGTGCCCGGCCGACGGTGGAGCGGATCGTGTGCGCCTCGGATCGCATGACGATGACCTCCCTCAAAGCGCTGGAGGTCCACAGTGCGCGGTTGATGGGCGTCGCGCGAGGGTCGAAAGGCCTGGATACAACGGTTCGGACAGCCCTGACCGCCGCGCTGCATAGGCGAGATGATGAGCCCGACGACGGAGGTGAGTGGCCATGATGGACGAACCGATGGTCCCGATCGTGGTCGGGGTGGACGGCTCCCGCCCGGCGTGGGCGGCGTTGCGCTACGCGGCCGAGGAGGCCGTGGCGCGGGTGACCCCGCTCATCGTGGTCCACGCGATCTGCGGTGATCACGACAGCGACGACGTCGTGGTGGACGCGGTCGAGGCGGCCCAGGACGAACACCCTTCGCTGTCGGTGACCGGTTACAGCGTAGCCGGCGACCCCGTTCAGGCGCTCATCACGATGTCCGCGAACGCCGGCCTGCTCGTCGTGGGTCATCGCGGTCGCAGCCCGCGGTCGGGAGCCGACGCGGGCTCGGTGGCCGCGAGCCTCGTCGGCGCGGGCACGGTTCCGCTGCTCGTGCACCGACCGTTGGAGCGGCCGGGCGAGTTCGCCGAGCCGAGGCGGGTCCTGGTCGGTGTCGATCCCATGTGCGACGCGGATGGCTTGGCGGAGTTCGCCTTCGGCGAGGCCGCGCTGCGTGGGGCGGCGCTTGAGGTGGTGTGGCTGCGGCCCGCCGGCCCACATGACCAGGCCGCGACCGAAGCTCTGCGGCGCTGGTCGGAGAAGCACCCCGAGGTCGCCGTCAGCATGACAACCCGGTTCGGCGTCGACTCGGCGATCGCGTTGGCGGCCGCGTCGCACTCGGCCCAGCTCGTCGTCGTGGCGACGACTGGACGCCCGGGTTCGCAGTGGTTGGCACGAGCGCTGGTGCATCGCGCCGGCTGCCCCGTCGCCGTCGTCGCGGTGTAGTCCGACCGTGGACCCGGTGAGGGCGGGACGTTCGGCACTCCCTCAGATGCGCGAACCGGGGGACGCTCGTGATGAAGGGAAGGGTGAACCCCATGCAGCTCAATATCGCGGTGAACGGCTTCGGGCGGATCGGTCGCAACTACGTGCGGTGCCTGTTGGAGCGCGGTCTGCTGGACCGCGGGTGCCGCCTGGTCGCCGTCAACGACCTCTGGGATCCGGCCACGCTGGCTCATCTGCTCGAGTACGACACGACGTTCGGCCGCCTGCGCTGGGACGTGGCCCACGACGACGCGAACCTGAGGATCGCGAGCCACATCGTGCCCACGTTCCGGCAGAAGGACCCGGCGAACCTGCCGTGGGCCGACCTCGGCGTGGACCTGGTCATTGAGTCGACCGGGAAGATGCGCGGCCGTGACGACGCCGCCCGCCACATCAAGGCCGGCGCGCGGCGGGTGCTGCTCTCCGCGCCTGGCAAGGATGCGGATGCGACCCTAGTGGTCGGTGTGAACGAGAAGACGTACCGAGCCGAAGAGCACGAGATCCTGTCGGCCGCGTCGTGCACGACGAACTGCGTCGCGCCGATGGTCAAGGTGCTGCACGAGTCGTTCGGCATCGTGCGCGGGTACCTCACGACGGTGCACGCGTACACCAACGACCAGGTGCTGCTCGACTCGCCCCACAAGGATCTGCGGCGCGCCCGGGCAGCCGCGGTGAACATCATCCCCACCAGTACCGGCGCGGCGAAGGCGGTCGGGCTCGTGCTGCCTGAGCTCGCCGGCCGCCTCGACGGCGTGGCGCTGCGGGTGCCGGTCGAGAACGGCTCGATCTCGGACCTCACCTGTGAGCTGTCCCGGCCGGTGACGGTTGCGGAGGTCAACGCCGCGTTCGCCGCCGCGGCCGGGGGATCTTTGCAGGGCGTCCTTCGCTACAGCGACCGCCCGCTGGTCTCGCGTGACGTCGTCGGCGACCCCGCGTCGTGCGTGGTCGACGGTGGCCTCACTCAGGCCGACGGCACCATGGCGAAGGTGTTCGGCTGGTATGACAACGAGTGGGGGTACACCAACCGGCTGGTCGACCTGACCGAGCTGATCGCCGTGGAGGAGCAGTCATGACGCACGCGAAGCACTGGTCGGTGGACATCTTCATCGACGAGCACGAGGAGACCCGGCGGACCCGGGCCGAGGCCCGGTTGCATACCGGTGACCCGTCCGGCATGCGCGGCGTGGGCACGTCGTCGCGCAACCCGCACGACCCGGAGGTTCCGGAGATCGGTGACGAGCTGGCCGTGGCCCGCGCGCTCGCCGACCTGGCCGCCAACCTGCACACGGCGGCGCGGCTGGACATCGTCGACAACAGCGACGAACCCACTGGTGAGTAAGGATCTGATGGAGGTGGCACGATGCGTCGCTGGACTGTCGGCGACGTCATGACCGGGAGGGTCGTCTCGGTCACGGCGGACACGCCGTACAAACAGATCGTGAAGTCACTGCAGCGGCATCGGGTGAGCGCGGTCCCGGTCGTGAACGATGAGGGCCACGTCATCGGCGTCGTGTCCGAGGCTGACCTGCTGCCCAAGCTGGAAACGCCCGACGAGACCATGTTCGGGCGCAACAAGCACCGGCGCCGGATCCGCGCGAAGGCCAGAGGTGACATCGCGTCCGAGCTGATGTCCGCGCCAGCCGTGACGATCGGCCCCGAGGCCGCGATTCCGGCCGCCGCCCGCGTCATGGACTCCGAACGGGTCAAGCGGTTGCCGGTCGTGGACGACCAGGGCCGCCTGGTCGGGGTGATCTCCCGGTCCGACCTCTTGCGCCCGTTCCTGCGCGGCGACGACGAGATCCGCGCGGAGATCCGCGATCAGGTGTTGCTCCGTACACTGTGGATCGACCCGGACACGCTCGACGTCGCGGTCGACGGCGGTATCGTCACGCTGACCGGCTCGACCGACCGGCTCAGCACCGTCGACATCATCGGCCGGATGTGCCGCGGCGTCGCCGGAGTCGTGGACGTGGTCAACGAGATCGCGCCGGACCGCGATGACACGGCCGAGTTGCATCACCACAATCCGATGGGCGCCACCGTCAGGGTGATGGCACCGTAGGAGTCGGTCGGCGCGCCGGGAAGGGTCGCTTGGCCCTTCCCGGCGCGCTGTGCACGGCGCGAGGCTACGGGCGTGCCAACGATCGCTGTCGAAGGATTGCAGAAGTCGTACGGCGCGGTGCGTGCCGTCGACGGGTTGAGCTTCACGGTCGAGGCGGGCGAGGTGTTCGCTCTGCTCGGACCCAATGGAGCCGGAAAGACGACCACCGTGGAGATCCTCACGGGACACCGTCGCCGCAGCGGCGGTGGGGTCGACGTCCTCGGATTCGACCCGGCCACCGGCGGCCGGGCGTACCGGGAACGCATCGGCGTCGTGCTGCAGAGCGCCGGGTTCGAGGAGGAGTTCACAGTCCGGGAGCTGGTGCGGCTCCAGTCGCGGCTTTACCCGCGGGTGCATCAGCCGGACGAGGTGATCGAGCTGGTCGGCCTGACCGACAAGCGCAACGCCCGGGTCAAGACGCTGTCCGGCGGGCAACGCCGTCGGCTGGACCTGGCGCTGGGGTTGGTCGGTGCCCCGGACCTGCTGTTCCTGGACGAGCCGACCACCGGGTTCGACCCGTCGGCCCGCCATCACGCCTGGGATCTCGTGGAGAGGCTGCGCGACACAGGGACCACGATCCTGCTGACCACCCATTACATGGACGAGGCCCAGCGCCTGGCCGACCGGGCGGCCGTGATCTGCGGCGGCCGGCTGGTCGCGCTCGGACCCCCCGACGACCTCGGTGCGGGCAGTCGCGTACACACGATCACGTTCCGGCTGCCTCGTGAACTGTCCCCTGTGGACCTGCCGGCGTTGGGCGGGGACCTCCACGCGGACGACGGGTCGGTCGCGATCCGGACAGAGGCGCCGGTGCGCGACATACATACCCTGTCCGGCTGGGCGCTCGACCGAGGCATCACGTTGTCCGGGCTCACCCTGACCAGGCCGAGCCTTGAAGAGGTCTACCTGGAGCTGACCGGGGAGTCCGAGCATGACAACTGATCTGGCGGTCGCGCCGACCCGCCCAGCCACGCGACCGGTCGGCGGATGGCGACTAGTGTCCACATTGACCGGACACGCCCTGGTGGCGTTCCTGCGGACCCCGACGGCGTCGTTCTTCACCCTGATCTTCCCGGTGAGCTTCCTGGTCATCATCGGCTCGACGCTCGGCGCCCGGGTCGTCGACAGCGGGGTGCGGGTGACTCAGTACCTGGTGGCGCCGTTCAGCGTCTTCGGCGTAGCCGAGGGTGCGTTCTGCGTGCTCGCCGTCGGCCTGGCCACCATGCGCGAGAACGGCGTCCTCAAACGCCTTCGCGGCACCCCGACACCGACCTGGGCCGTGCTCGCCAGCCGCATCCTGGCCGCGATGGTGATGTCCCTGCTGTCGGTCGCCATCCTCTTCGCGGTCGGATCCGCCGGGTACGGGTTCGACCTGGTCTGGCGCAAGGTGCCGGCCGCGCTGCTGACACTGGCGGTCGGCATCACCTGCTGTGCCGCGCTCGGTCTGGCCGTCGTCGCGCTGACCCGCAGTGTGCTGGCGACCCAGGCCCTGACGAATGGTGTCCTGATCCCGCTCGCGTTCATCTCAGGAGTCTTCATCCCGTACGCTAGCCTGCCGGCCGGCCTGGACCTGGTGAGCCGCGCGTTGCCGCTTCGCCACTTCGCCGACGCCATGGCCGGCACGCTCGACCCGCTCGCGGCGGGCACCGGGTTCGCCTGGGGCGATCTGGGAGTACTGGCGGCCTGGGCCATGGCCGGGTGCGCCGCCGCCCTGTGGCGCTTCGACGTCGAGCCGCGCGGAGGGAGACGCCGGCCCGCACCGGGCCCGCTGATGGGCGCGCGGCAAGCCCCCGCCCGGGCGGATGTGGCCCCGGTGCGACCGGTTGCGCTGACGCCGCCGGGGCCGGCGCACCGGCCCTCGCTCCGGCGACTCGTCGCGGACCAGGTCGGCTACGCCCTGACCGGCATGCGCCGCGAGAGGCTGCCGGTCTTCTTCGCCGTCATGTTCCCGGCCCTGCTGCTCGTGCTCTTCCCGGCCGTCCTTCCACAACAGACGGTGCGTGGGATGTCGCTGGCCGACGCACTCCTGCCCGGGATGGTGGCGTACGCGGTCGCCGTGGCCGGATACGTCAACCTGCCCGAGGCCATCGCGCGTGCGCGCGGCGCGGGCGTGCTCGAGCGGCTGCGGGGCACACCGCTACCGCGCTCGGTCTACCTCGCTGGGCGGGTGGCCGGCTGCCTGCTGGTCGGGGCGGCGGCGACCGTGGTCCTGCTCGTTGTCGGGGTCGCCGCCAACGGCTTCGACATCGACCTGGCCCGCCTGCCGGCCGTGGCGTTGGTGGTGGTCGTCTGCGGCGTCTGCTTCGGCGCACTCGGGCTCGCGCTGCTCGCGCTGATGCCGACCGCCCGTACCGTCAACGCCATCACGCTCGGCACCCTGATGCCGCTGACCTTCGTCTCCGATGTGTTCTACGTCGGGGCCGAACTGCCCGGTCGATTGCAGGCCATCGGGGACGCGTTCCCGCTCAAGCACGCCGTGCACGCGTTCACCGCCGCGCTCGGCCTGGGCGCACCGGCATCGGGGTACGCCTGGACCGACCTCGCCGTCGTCGCCGCGTGGGCTGTGGTGGGGCTTGCGCTGGTGTGGTGGCGGGGGGTCGGCTGGCCGAACCGCTGAGGAGCGGAGCGGCGGTCAGCCGGGGTCGGCCCGCGCGGCCTCCACCGCGAAACGCAGTGCCTCGCACGCCGCGAGCTCGCGCCAACTGTCCACAACGGAGCCGAACATGTGGCACCAGGTCAGTGCCGCGGAGATCGGCCTCACCGGCCGCCCATCGCAGCGCCCGGCCACTCGCCGGCGATCCATCGAATTCTACGACGATCTCGGAACGGTTCTCGGTCCTCAACTTCGGCCCGGGACGCGCCGGGCCCCTGTGGCGGCATCCACAGGGGCCCGGCCAGTTGACGGCTACTTCGTGGTGATCGCGATCTTCTTGGGTTCGGGCTGGGCCTTCAGCGGCACGGTGACCTCGAGGATCCCGTCCTTGTACTGCGCCTTGACCTTGTCGCCGTCGGCGGTCTCAGGGAGCTGCACCGACCGCTCGAACATCCCGTACCGGAACTCCGTGCGGTGTTTGGTCTGCGTCTCCTCTTTACGCTCGGCGCGGATGGTCAGGAAGCCGTGCGACACGCTCAGGTGCACGTCCTTCTCCGGGTCCAATCCGGGTAGCTCCGCGCGCACCGTGTACTCCGTGTCTGTGAGGTGGTCCTCCAGCCGGATGACACCTGTACGCGGGGTGACGTCCTCAAGCCAGCCGGCCATGTCACTCCACAGCCGCGGCACCAGGGTGGACATCGTTGTCTCCTTTCTGCGTAGCTTCACCTTCATCACACCTCCGCGGCGCCGGCACAACCAGGGTCGGGGGACCTGAAGATGGCGGGACACACGTCCCTCACTGTCGGCTTAGGACGCCGACGAGGGGATAACCCGGAAGACGGGGTACTGCCCGGCGATGCGCTCGAACTCGGCCAGCGGCGCGGTGCGGTCCACCGGTACGTGCGGCCGCGCGCCCGGCGCGAGGGCGAGGTACCTCCGCAGGATGGGCGCACGATCTCCGGCGTCGACCTCAACCAGGCGCACCCGTTCGCGCCCGCCTCGCTTCAGCACCGCCAGTCCGCCGCAGGCGCGGACGTTGCGCACCCAGTTGGCGTCTTCACCGAGCATCGACACCAGGTACCGCTCGCCCTCGTAGTCGGCCACCACCACCGGGACCTGGACCAGCCGGCCTGTGCGCCGTCCGGCTACTTCCATCGTCACCGCGCGGCGCGGCGACAGGATGCCCGCCGAGAACTGAACGGCGGATGCCCAGTTCATCGAGCGGGCCAGTAGCCCCGGTCGACCGCCCCGGTACATCCATTGCTTGATCCCGTACAGCCGGTTGGTCACACCGCGCCGAAGGGTCTGGGCCGCGTCCATCACAAGCCTCACTCTCTTGGATCGTCGTCAGCGCAACGCCTCGGTGAGCACGGCGATACACCGGGCGATGGCCCGATCGCGGTCAGGCGACGATGTACGGCGGCGGAGTGGGCTGGCGGTCGTCGTCGAGACGGCTGGACACCCGCTCGATGACGTCGACGACGCCGGGCACGGACCGGATGATGCCAATCAGGATCGGGATGGAGCTGCTCCGCTCGACCTCGCCCCGGATGGTGACGATGCCCTGGTCGACAGCGACGGTGAACTCGCGCGGGTCCATCCACATGGTGCGCAGGAGCACGCCCTGGCTGATCTCCTCGCGGAGATCCTCGTCCGTGCGAAGGTACGGCCGCAGCAGATCGGACCGCGAGACGATGCCGACCAGACGACCTTTTGAGTCGACGACCGGAAGTCGCTTGACCTGTTCGGTATCCATGAGCCTGGCCGCGACGGCGACGGAGTCCGACTCCGTGACGGTGATGGGCGGCACTGTCATCAGGTCGCCGGCGAAGTCCGCGTTGGCCTTCTCCCGGGCGATCCTGGTCCGTTTGCGCTCCAGCGGCCAGCCGTGCGGTTCAAGGCCGGCGATGTCGACCTTGTGAAGCAGATCGGCCTCGGAGACGACGCCGATCACGTGTTGGTCGAGATCGACGACCGGAACCGCGCTGACCCCGTTCTTGGTCAGGGTTTCAACGATCTGCTTGTAAGTGGTCTCCTCCGTGACCGTGGCCACGCGACGCGTCATGACATCGGCCACCGTGTGTCGCTTCATCACTACCTCCCTCAATGACCTATGTACTCACGGTGGCCGGTGCGAACGTCGACGGGGAGGGCCGAAGGTCCCGACTCGGGCGGCACCGGACCTGGTCCACAATGGATCAATCCGGTCGCGGTGCCAGCGGGACCAATGACCCGGAGACGACGGGAGCACCGACCCTATGCCGGCGACCGCCGAGAAACGACCATAAGGCATCGGAGCGGTCCGGTGGAGGAGCGTGACGCGATGAGATGGTACATGCCGGGGATGATGCGTTCCGGCTTCATGTTCATGGCGCTCAGTTCGGTGCTGATGTGGGTCCTGATCATCGGCGTGATCGTGGCCGTCGGGATGTTCGCGGCGCGCCAGTCGCGGCCGGCTCAGCCCACTGCGCGACAGCTGTTGGACCAGCGGTACGCACGCGGTGACATCGACGAGGAGGAGTACCAGCGGCGGCTGCGCGGCCTGGTTGGCTAGGCCGAGCGGGTCGAGACTACGCCCGTTCGCCACCTGAACCGCCGGGATTCAGTGAGAAGACCGCCTCGCGGATCGCCCGGATCGCTGCGTCGATCTGGTCGACCTTCGACTCCAGGACGGTCCGCACCGCGGCGTCGGAGATCCGGGCGGCCGCCCCCTGCAGGTCGAGGCCGATCCCGAACAGGTGGTTGATGACCCGGTCCTGCAGGTCCACCCCGATCTGGCGGCGATCCTCGCCGAGGCGGAGCAGCTCGTTGTCCTGCCTGGCGTCGGCCAGTTGCAGCACCAGCGCGGCGTGCTGGGTGTAGGTGGCGAGCATCTCCAGGTCGACCGGGTCGAACTGCGCCGCGTCGCGCCGGCGGCAGACGAACAGGACGCCGTTGAAGTCCACCTCAATACGCATGGGCCGGCACACACAGTGATGCACCGTCATTGTCCATTGTGGATCCCAGAAGTCGGACGATGTGTGACACAGCCTGATCCCGGTCGCTGTTCAACACCGCCGTCGCCAGTTCGGCCATCGCCTTCTGCCAGGCCTGGCGCTGATGGGTCTCGGTGAACAGGGACGCGTTCTCCAGCGCCACCCCGGCCGCGGCGGCGAGCGCCGCGACCAGCTCCTCGTCGTCGGCGCTGAACACGCCGCCCCGCTTGTCGGTCAGGTACAGGTTGCCGAAGACCCGGTCCTTCACCCTTATCGGAACGCCCAAGAACGTGCGCATTGGTGGATGGTTGGCCGGGAAGCCGACCGAGGCGTGATGCTCGGCGATGTCGGTCGTGCGCAGCGGGCGGGGAACGTCGATGAGTTGGCCCAGCAGGCCCTTGCCCTCCGGCAGCGAACCGATGGCCTGAATCGTCGCGTCGTCCATTCCCGTGTGGACAAACCGCACCAACCGACCATCGCGCACCACGCCCAGGGCCGCGTACTTCGCATCGACGAGACTCGTCGCGGCCTCGAGAATGTGGCGCAGGATCTGGTCGACGTCTACCGCGCGAGCGACCTCGAGGTTCGCCCGAAGCAGCCCGCGCAGTCGCCCCTGGGTCGCCTGGACGTCGCGGGCCCGCTCGATGAGCTGCTCCAGCAGTTGGTCCAGCTCCAACCGCGCCACTTGCGGAAAGCCCTGCCCAGCCAGCAGATCGGCCAGTTCCTCGTTGTCCTCACCCACGGGTGACCCTCCATCCACGGACCGGCGGGGACATCTCCGGCTCATTGTGATGGAGGGTCACCCGTTCGTGAAGGGCACTCCCAGCCGGGTCAGGCGGGCTCGGGGACCACCGCGACCGGACAGTGCGCCTCGCGGACCGCGACATCGCCGACCGCGGCGAGGAGTAGCCGGGTCAGCGCGTTGCCGCCGTGCCGGCTCACGACGAGCAGTCCAGCATTCCGGCTCTCCTCGATCAGGACCAGGTACGGGTTGGGCGCGCGCAGAGGCTCCAAGTGGATCGGCACATCGGGAAACTTGTCGCGCCACCCGGCGACCGACTCGGAGAGCAGACGCCGTGCCTCGTCCCGTGCCGCCTGCAGGTCGTAGAGGCGATCCTCCGGTCCCAGCTCGCCGGGCATCACGGACCACCACGCGTAAAGGGCGTGCAGCGGCACGCCGCGAGCAGCCGCCTCCTCGAAGGCGAACTCGAGCGCGGCCTGACAGTCCGTCGCGGCGTCGACCCCGACGAGCACGGGGCGGTCGGGTGGGGAAGCGCCCAGGTTGCCTCGGTCGCCCACCGGTCGCACGACGACCAAGGGCGAACGGCTGTGTGCGGCGAGCTGGGTGCCGGCGGAACCGAGCAGCAGGCCGGCGAAACCGCCGTGGCCGCGGGAACCGACCACCACCAGGTCCGCGTCCGCAGACGCGTCGACGAGCGCCGCACCGACCGATCCGGTGGCGAGCGTCGAGGTCACCTGCAGGCCCGGGAAGGCCAGGTGGGCCTCGATCTCATGCCCGGCCACCAGTTGTCGGGCCCGCGCAACGGACTCGACGAACTCGTGCGGGTCGGGCGGAAAGGCCGACCATCCCATCCGGTTCGCGTAGGCGTGCACATGGACCAGCCGCAATGGCCGGCGTCGCCGGTGCGCCTCCCAGGCCGCGTACGCGAATGCCCCGTGCGAGCTGTCCGAGCCGTCGATTCCGACCACGACGGCGTGTGTAGGGCTCGTTGTCATCGCACATCCCTCCCTGGACCAGACTGCCCGGCGCGACGCAGGGTCGGTAGGGTCAGGTGTTCCGACAGGTTGGGTCGTTGGGCCCTTCTCGATGTGAGGCGGCCGCGCCCAGGCCGATCGCATCCGAGGGGACGCGACCGCGAATCCGGCCCCAGCCGCCGGGCCGTGCTCACCGCTCGGCGGCGCCCGCGCGCGGACGTGTGAGCAACATGCGGAGCCGGGCGGCTCGCCCGTGGCCGGTCGCGCTGAACCGATCGGCCCGGCGGCGCACGCGGTGCGGTCGCGTGGTGGCCCGCGGCGACTCGGGATGGCGGATGTCCTCGGGGTGGAACAGGTGTCGCTTGGCGATCTCCACCAGGAACAGATAGGTGAGCACCAGCACGATCACGATCGGGGCGTAGACGGCCGGCAGTCGGGTGAACCCGAGCGGCCCGGCCAGCGGCGTGTAGGGCAGCACCGCCGCGACCACGACGCCGGCCAGGACGGTGGCGACGAGAACGCGGCTCGGTCGACTGCGCCAGAATGGCGACCGGTGGGTGCGGATGACGAAGACGACGAGGATCTGGGTGGCCAGGGACTCGACGAACCAACCGGTCTGGAACTCGCTCTGGCCCGCGTGCAGGACCTGCAGCAGGATGGCGAAGATCAGGAAGTCGAACAGGGAGCTGACCGGTCCGAAGGTGAGCATGAACCGCCGGATCTGTTGCAGGTCCCAGTGCGCGGGCCGGGCGAGCTGTTCGGGGTCGACCCGGTCGCCGGGGAGGGCGATCTGGGTGCTGTCGTAGATGAGGTTGTTGAGCAGGATCTGGCTGGGCAGCATCGGCAGGAACGGGAGGAAGGCCGAAGCGCCGGCCGCGCTGAACATGTTGCCGAAGTTGCTGGACGTGGCCATGAGCACGTACTTGACGGTGTTGGCGAAGATGCGCCTACCCTCGGTCACACCGTCGGCGAGCACGCCGAGGTCCTTGCGCAGCATGATGACGTCGGCGGCGTCCTTCGCGACATCGGTGGCGCCCTCGACGGAGATGCCGACGTCGGCCGCGTGCAGGGCGAGGGCGTCGTTGACGCCGTCGCCGAGGAACGCGACGTCCGTGCCGGCGTGGCGCTGCAGCCGGACGATGCGGGCCTTGTCCTCGGGGCTGACCCGGGCGAAGACCGTCGTCGTGACGACCACCGACCTGAGCGTCTCATCATCCATTGTGGATATATCGGCACCAGTGCATACGTTGCCGGGGGAGACGCCCAGATCGGTGCAGGCGAAAACGGCCGAGACGGGATGGTCGCCAGTGATGATCTTAGTCGTGATGCCGAGCTGACCGAGGCGGGCCAGCGCGTCCGCGGCGCCGGCCTTGGGCGGGTCGGTGAAGCTGAGGAACCCGTCCAACTGGAGGTCTCGTTCGTCGCCAGCGTTCAGGTCGGTGAGGTCCGGGGCCGGTCTGCTGGCCACCGCGACGACACGGGCGCCCCGGCCGAGCTCGCCGTCG
>Ga0068864_100002753_pt1 | contig 14500 bp, 11 predicted proteins | sample KBSSwiS72_FD_66586 | JGI IMG/M metagenome (GOLD analysis project Ga0068864, IMG submission 66586) | Switchgrass rhizosphere microbial communities from Kellogg Biological Station, Michigan, USA - KBS Switchgrass S7-2 | ecosystem: Host-associated > Plants > Roots > Rhizosphere > Soil ... | reverse complement strand
TCATGGTCTTGAATGGCAATGCGAAAATTGGAATGCCTGCAACTGATTATTTTCATTTATACGACGATTGGGTCTACGAGATCGGCTTAACACCCAACCGAATGGACGCAATGAGCCATTGGGGTGTAGCCAGGGATGTCTGCGCCTACCTTAGTCACCACGACAAAAAAACTTTCAAGCCCAGATTTCCCAATACCAATAATTTTAAAATTAACAACAATTCGCTCCCGATCACGGTAACTATTGAAAATACGAATGCGTGTCAGCGCTATTCGGGTATTAGTATTACAAACATCAACATTGGAGATTCGCCACTGTGGATGCAGCAGCGGCTAAAAGCGATTGGAGTAAGGCCCATTAACAATATAGTCGATATTACGAATTATATTCAGCATGAAACCGGGCAGCCCCTACACGCTTTTGATGCCGATGAGTTAAAAGGGCATAAGATCGTTGTAAAAAATTTACCCGAAGGCACCGAGTTCATCACGCTTGATGAAAAGAAAAGAAAGTTAAATGCCGACGACCTCATGATCTGTGACGCGAAAGAAGCAGTGTGCATAGCAGGCGTATTTGGAGGACTTCATAGTGGGGTAACAGGTAAAACAAGAAATATTTTTTTAGAAAGCGCCTGGTTCAATCCCATTAATATCCGCAAAACTTCCTTTTACCACGGTCTTCGGACGGATGCGGCAAGTCGGTTTGAAAAAGGAACAGATATCAGCAATACGGTAAACGTATTAAAACGTGCCGCCATCATGATCAAAGAGATCTGTGGAGGCGAAATTGCGTCGGACGTTGTGGATTTATATCCCGAACCAAAAGAAAAAGTGAAAATAGGGCTGAAATATCACTATCTTAAAAAGCTCGCAGGCAAAAATTATCACCCCGATGCAGTAAAGGACATTCTCAGCAGCCTCGGGTTTGAGATGGTTAAAGAAGGTATTGATGAATTATCGGTCGCAGCACCATTTCACAAGCCTGATATTTCCTTACCGGCAGATGTCGTGGAAGAAATCATTCGTATCGATGGATTGGATAATATCGAAATCCCGTCGTCCATTACAATGACTCCTTCGGTTGAGGAAAATTATGCGGCAGGCATTTTACGTGAAAAAGTCTCCAGTCACTTTACCGGACTCGGGTTTAATGAGATCATCACCAATTCCATTACTAATGAATCCTATTTTGACGAACTAGAACTTACAGGGTCAGTAAAAATGTTGAATAGCCTGAGTGCTGAATTAAATATCATGAGGCCCTCTATGCTTGAAACGGGATTGGAATCAATCGCCCACAACCTAAACAGGAAAAACAATGATCTGAAATTCTTTGATTTCGGGAAAACTTATAAAACGTCAGGGCCTGGTAAGTTTCATGAAACGGAACACCTCTGCCTTTTTATTACCGGTAATGTGAACGAAATTGGCTGGCGTAATAAAAACATCAAAGCAGATCTCTATTTTTTAAAGGGTATTATAACATCCCTGTTAAAATTGCTTGGATTACAAGCGGACGATTTTGAGAATTTTACCAATAAAAAGTTGCGCTCCGCATTTGAAATGAGGATTAATGGCTCAGTGGTACTGCAGTTTGGCGAGGTAGACCAATCGGTGCTAAACCGGTTTGATATCAGGCAACCCGTTTTCTTCGCAGACATCGACTGGAACACAGCCCTGGCAAAAGCAAGGTATGCAGCGATCAAAGTAGAAGATATCCCGAAGTTTCCTGCAGTATATCGGGACCTCGCAATCGTTGTTGCCTCTCAATTAAAATACGAGGAAGCAAGAAGAACGGTGGAGAGATTAAAAATAAGTCAACTGCAGGATATGCGTTTGTTCGACGTGTTTGAAAGTGAGAAACTGGGCAGCGGAAAGAAGTCGATGGCTATTAGTTTTACATTTTTAGACAAAGAAAAAACTTTGACGGATAGAGAGATCGACGGGATGATAAATACGATTATGATGGCGCTGGAAAAAGACCTGAATGCAGAAATAAGAAAATAATGCGCAAATAAAATCTGTTGAGCATGTCAGAGATAGATGTTCACATAAAACGGATCCAGGAAAAACTTCAGCAGTTAATAAGACAACATCACGAACTGCAAAAAGAAAATAACCAGTTGAAGAAAGAACTGGAGCGATCGGCTAAGCAATCGTCAAATCACCAGCAAACAATCGAAACCCTGAAGCAGCAGGTGGAAGTATTAAAGATCAGCTCGGGGAATTGGGATGAACATGACAAAAAAGACTTTGAGAAAAGAATCAACCATTACATAAAAGAGATCGACAAATGCATTGCTTTATTTAGCGCATAGATCCGATTCGCTTTACCAACTGCTTTCTCATTCATCACTGAGCCATCAACTCAAATTTAAGCGAGTCAATAAGACCATTGGCTTAACTTTGGTAAACATGATATAGTTTTAGTTGATCCTATTCAGGATAGGAATGGGGTGGAAATGATCTTCAAAAGTTTAGCTGGAGTTGGCAAAGGAGATGAAATTAGACCATCAAATTGTAAATAAGTTATGAATGAATTAATTCCGGTAACCATTTTGATCGCTGATAGAACTTACCGGCTCAAGATCCATCCGAAAGATGAAGAGATATTACGTAAAACGGTAAAAACCATAAACGAAAAGATCATCGAATACAAGACCCAATTTGCCGGTAAAGACATGCAGGACTATGTTTCTATGGTACTGCTTTGGTTTGCCACCGAGCAAAATACGACTACCTCGCAGCAGATGGAGAAGGACAGCATCACCGACCAATTGACTTCCATCGAACGAATGCTCGAAAATCAATTGAAAAGTGCAGAATAACAACCGTCGGGGTCGTGATACTCCCTCAGTCATTTCTTTCAATAAATCAGCTTTTGTATCTTCGCCAGATACCTATTTACTGAAAAGTAACCAAGGCACTTACTATGAAAGGAGTTAAGGAAATTATCATTTTGGAAAAAACTAAAAAACCGATTCATGGATCAAAACATCATATACATTATTATTGGTGTATCCGCACTGATCATTGGCATCGTAGCGGGTAAATTCATTTTTGCAAAAAACACTCGCAAGCAAATCGAAGAAGCCGAAATTCAATCACAATCAATAATAAAAGAGGCTGGAATCAGAGCTGAAACCATCCGGAAAGAAAAAGAGCTGGAGGCCAAGGAGAAATTTGTGCAAATGAAATCAGAGCATGACAAGGACGTGCTCGACAGAAATCGTAAGATGAGTGAAGGCGAGAACCGTATCCGTCAAAAAGAACAAAGCATCAATCAAAAAGAAAACAATCTCGACAAACAAATAAAGGAAAACGAGGCCATCAAGGAAAATTTGAACCGTCAGATTGAATTAGTGAATATCAAACGCACGGAGCTGGAAAAGCACCAGGAAGAACACATCCGTCGGCTGGAAAAAATTGCTGGTCTTACCGCGGAGGAGGCTAAGACCCAACTGGTCGAAAGCCTAAAGCAAGAAGCCCAAACCCAGGCGCTAGGTATACAACAGGAGATAATCGATGATGCGAAGCAAAAGGCCAATAAGGAAGCCCGTAAGATCATTATCCAAACCATTCAACGCACCGCCGCCGAACAAGCAATTGAAAATGCGATAACTGTTTTTAACCTGGAAAGTGATGAGATAAAGGGTCAGATCATTGGCCGCGAGGGGCGTAACATTCGTGCCATCGAAGCTGCGACGGGTGTTGACCTCATTGTGGATGACACACCGGAAGCGATCATTCTCTCCTCGTTTGATCCATTACGCCGCGAAATTGCTCGTTTAAGTTTGCAGCGGCTTGTCGCGGATGGGCGTATTCATCCGGCCCGGATCGAAGAAATAGTTGAAAAAACCCGTAAGCAGTTAGAAGAGCAAATCGCTGAGATCGGAGAGCGGACTGTGATAGAAATGGGAATTCATGGATTACACAAAGACCTGGTCCGAATCGTTGGCAAAATGCGCTTCCGTTCCTCTTATGGACAGAATCTTTTAATGCATAGCCGCGAAGTAGCAAATCTTTGCGGAGTAATGGCGGCTGAACTTGGACTAAACCCTAAATTGGCAAAACGAGCCGGCTTGTTGCATGATATCGGAAAAGTTCCCGATGAAGAAACAGAGCTGAGTCATGCCTTACTGGGAGCTAAATTGGCAGAAAAATATGGTGAGAATCCGGCGGTGATAAATGCCATAGGTGCACACCATGATGAAATTGAAATGCAATATGTTATCTCTCCCATTGTACAGGCTTGTGACGCGATTAGTGGAGCAAGGCCCGGCGCCCGGAGAGAGATCATGCAACAATATCTCCAGCGAATAAAAGACCTGGAAAACCTGGCCCTTGCCTACCAGGGCGTCGAGAAAGCTTACGCCATCCAGGCGGGGCGTGAATTAAGGGTCATTGTTGAAGCCGAAAAAGTAACCGATGCAGATTCAGATCGCCTCTCGTTTGAAATCGCGCAAAAAATTCAAAATGAGATGACCTTTCCTGGTCAAATCAAGGTAACTGTAATTCGAGAAAAGAGAGCGGTGAATGTAGCAAGGTAGTCCTGCATTTTAGATTATTTAATATCCAACAAATTATTTTGAGGATCGCAAAAATCCTAAACCTACAATCCTAAAATCTAAAATTTAAAGCCTATCTTTGCCCGCCCGTTCCGAAAAATACTTAAGATTAAATCAAACTGCAGGAACGTTAGGGCGGTGACCCGTAAAAATTTAAGTTATGAACGCCATAGCATATGTTCACGAGCAATTGACAGGTAAAAAAGAGATCCCTGATTTTAAGCCGGGCGATAATATTACTGTGAACTATAAGATCATTGAAGGAAATAAGGAAAGAATCCAATCTTTTAAGGGCGATGTTATTAAACGGCAGGGAACAGGCGCAACGGCCACTTTTACAGTTCGTAAAATAAGTGATGGAATTGGTGTTGAAAGGCTATTTCCTTTCTTCTCTCCCAACATTGAGTCAATAGTTTTGAATAAAACAGGCCGAGTGCGCCGATCCAAACTCTACTATCAGCGCGACCGTAGCGGAAAGAGTGCTAGAATTAAGGAAAAACGCCTGAGTGTTGAAGAGACAACCGCAGAATAATCTCTGAGATCTTCCAGGGGGAAAAATATTTCGTTGTAATTTGGTTAATAACCGATTATTGGTAAATTGTCGGGGATAGCTTAGTATCTTTGACGTCTAATTTATAAAATTATGATCCAAGCTAATTTATTAGGTGTGCTGGGAACACAGGAAATCATCATAATTCTTGTGATTGTTTTATTACTGTTTGGTGGTCGCAAGATACCTGAACTAATGAAAGGTTTAGGACGCGGTGTTCGTGAGTTCAACGATGCAAAAAACAATGTTCGCAAGGAAATTGAAGACAACGTCAATAACGTAACTAGTGTGAACGAAACAAAGACTCCTTCCTGATTCACTCGCTGATTACAAGTCTTGTTATTTTCATCATCAATAAAGGCACTGGCTTTTGTTTGAGTTCTCTTCCATTGAACAATATCATGTCCAACTAAAACGAGGAGATGTCAGCTGCAGAGAGGCTGTTGAACATTTTCTTAAGCAAATACATAGTTCAAGACATTTAAATGCCTTTATTGAAGTCTACACCGAAGAGGCTTTGAAAAGAGCTTCCGATTTGGATAAAAAGAGAAGCTCAAATCAGCCTATCGGATTGTTACACGGAGTAGTGATAGGCCTCAAAGATATTATCGCCTACAAAGATCATCGTCTTACCGCATCGTCAAAAATTCTTGAGGGGTTCACCTCCATTTATTCTGCAACTGCTACTGAAAGGCTATTGCAGGAAGACGCCATAATCATTGGACGTTGTAATTGTGATGAATTTGCGATGGGTTCCACCAATGAAAACTCGGCTTACGGAAAAGTATTAAACGCGAACGATAATTCGAGGGTTCCCGGTGGCTCCTCAGGCGGCTCTGCAGTGGCGGTACAAGCCGGTTTGTGTATGATAGCACTCGGAAGCGATACAGGAGGCTCTGTTCGCCAGCCCGCGGGTTTTTGCGGCGTGGTTGGATTAAAACCCACGTATGGAAGAGTATCGCGTTATGGTCTTATTGCATATGCCTCCTCCTTTGACCAAATCGGGATTTTTGCAAATAACGTTGAGGACATCGCTAAAACGTTAAAGGTCATAGCAGGCGAAGATGAGTATGATGCGACGGTTTCCAGAGAAAAAGTTGCCGACTATACGTTTGGGCTTCCGACCGATCAAAAAAGAAAATACCGGTTCGCCTATTTTAATGAAGTTCTGGAACATCCAAGCCTTGACGAACAAATATCAGCTTCGATAAACCGAACTATTGATGAATTGAAAACGAACGGCCATACTGTTGAACCCGTCAGGTTCGAATATCTCGATTACATTGTGCCCGCCTATTATGTTTTAACAACTGCTGAAGCTTCGTCAAATCTTTCGCGGTATGACGGAGTCAGGTATGGATATAGAACAAAGCATCCCGTTCCTGACCTCCCTGAATTCTATAAACTTACCAGGTCAGAGGGCTTTGGGAAAGAGGTTAAACGCCGCATCATGCTGGGAACATTTGTTTTAAGTACTGGCTATTATGATGCGTATTTTACTAAGGCTCAGCAGGTCAGACAGCTCCTGGTACAAACAACAACCGAGATTTTTAGTAATTACGATTTTGTTTTAATGCCTGACTCACCCACTCCGGCTTTTAAGCTGGGAGAAAAAATGGATGATCCCATTGCCATGTATCTCGCCGACATCTTTACAGTAATGGCTAATCTCGTCGGATGTCCAGCGGTTTCACTTCCTCTCTACAAACACACTATTGGCATGCCTTTTGGCTTGCAGGTGATGTCTAAAAATTTTAATGAATTAGCTTTACTCCAGGTAGCTGAATACTTGATGAGAGTCAATAAAGAGGGCGAAAATAACTGCTCGGACCAAGAAACGTGAAGAATAACGCGAAGCAGAATTTGAGTTTGCTAAAATAAACTTGATGAGGGTCAAAAAAACACCGGTACTATTTTCGATTTTTTGTTCAGTTGCCTTTTTTCTAAGTGCTTCTGATCAGCAACAAATTTCAGCGCCCATACACATTTATTCTGACACAGCGATCGTAAATGATTCACTGCAAGCCAATATAACGACAAGTGATCCGAGAAAAGCCTTCAAAGACCTCTTCATAGCGACCCCGGAACGAACTGAAAGTTTTTCGGTGCAGTTAAATCCAAGAGCCATCAGTTTTGTGCAGGACTATATGGGTCAACACACAAAGCGACTGGAACAAATGAAAGGCTGGGGTAAGCCATACTTTGATCTCATGGATGGAATCCTGGTGGCACAGGGCATTCCCAGTGAGCTAAAATATCTTGCCGTGGTCGAGTCGAATTTGAAATCTTCCGCATTTTCCTGGGCAGGTGCTGTAGGCCCCTGGCAATTTATGGCCGGCACAGCGAAGAAGATGGGCTTAAAGGTGAATCAGTACAAGGACGAACGAACTGATTATTATAAAAGCACCACTGCGGCTGCGAAGTATCTGAAACAGCTCTTTTCAATTTACGGCGATTGGTTATTGGTGATCGCTGCTTACAACGGAGGCGCTGGCAATGTAAATTCTGCCATCCGAAGAAGTCACAGTCGCAACTTCTGGGACCTCCAATATTATTTACCCACAGAGAGCCGGAATCATGTAAAAAAATTTATCGCCACGCATTATATCATGGAAGGGAATGGTGGAATTACAACTGTGACAAAAGACGAAGCCGAAAATGCTATGCTCCCTTCTACGACGGAAAAAAACAGCTTGAGCCAGGAACAGCTTGCAAATTCAAAAATGCAATCTATTAGCGGTAAATACAATTCAGTGATTATCGCAAAAAATATCCTGATGGATATTGCCAGTTTTAATCGCTATAACCCTGAATTCGATAAACAGATCGCAACCAGCGGCAGCTTTGACCTTCGCCTCCCCAATGATAAGATGGACGTCTTTAATTCAAAAAAATTTCAAATACTTGAAGAGTCGGTAAAGCTACTGTTGGCTCCGATAAGCAGCAGCAGATAATTTATCATTATCTTATTACCAAGCTTTCGCCATAAACAAAAAGTTCAGTTAATAAAAAAGGTGCTGGATTTAAATTCAGCACCTTCTTGTTTGTGTGTAAAATTTGTAAAAATAAAAATGCAGTTGGTATCGGTTGCCTGGTTGACTTTTATATTATGGAGAAGTTTTTAGAAATCATCCTCTTCGTCATCGTAGTTACTCTCGTTAAAAAGATCCATGTCTTTAAATTCATCATCCACCTTAAAATCGTCCTCTTCCTCAGCCCCCTTTTTTCCCGGCGCTTTTTTAGCTTTTGACTTGGGAACATCAAACTCCTCAAAATCGGGATCCCAATTTTCTTCTTCCTCTACCTTATCCCAGTCATCCACTTCGTCATCTACATCATCATCATCATCGTCATCATCAGCCGCTTTCTTTTTTGACGAAGATGCAGCCTTGCTTTTTGTAGCCGGTGTTGCGGTGTCTTCATCTTCATCAAAATCATCATCATCTTCTTCCGTTTGTTTTTTTGATTTAGAAGAAGTTTTTTTTGCTGATTCGTCAAGTTCGATTTTAGTTTTCCCGGAGGGTTTTTTATCCTTACCAGATTTACTCGCCATAGTAGAAAAGGATTAATAAGTGTAAAATTTCAGCGAAGTTTTTAAACCGCCAAATTTTTTAAAATTATTTTTTTGAATTTTACTTATCAAATAAAGCAATTATCTGTTCTCTCCCAGGGCCGTTGGAAATATATTGAATTCTTACACCAAGTACTTTATTAATAAACTCGACATACTCCGTCATGGCCTGAGGCAACTCTGCCGGCGATTTCGCTGCACTGGTGGAAATATTCCAGCCGTTAAATTCTCTGTATACAGGCTCAATTTTGACCCTCGTCATTTGAAAAGGGATCTCGGAACTTTCCTTGCCGTTTATTTTATATGCCGTACAAACGGACAGTTGTTTAAATGCATCCAACACGTCGGCTTTAGTCATCACGATCTTTGTTACGCCATTGATCATACAGGCGTAACGAAGAGTGGTAAGGTCAATCCAACCGCAGCGCCTTGGTCGACCGGTGGTGGCTCCAAATTCGTTTCCGGTTTGCCTCAGTTGCTCACCTGTTTCATCATTTAGCTCAGTGGGAAATGGACCTCCTCCAACCCTGGTGCAATAGGCCTTTGTAACACCGATCACGTCACGGATCTTCTGAGGAGCCACTCCCAACCCGCTGCAAACTCCAGCAGTTATCGTGTTTGACGAGGTAACAAAAGGAAAAGTCCCAAAATCAATATCAAGCATACTGCCCTGGGCGCCTTCCGCCATAACTTTTTTCCCTTGTTGCAGCTTATTGTTGATAAAATACTCCCCGTTTACAATATTTAATTGCTTTAAAAATTCCACAGCTTCAAAAAATTCCTGTTCCCACTCAGAAATATCTTCATTGAACGAATAATTATCCAAAAGTTTTTGATGCTTAAGTCGGAGTTTAATATACGAAGTAGTAAAATTCTTGTCAAGAAGATCACCAACTCTTAAACCGTTTCTACCTGTTTTATCCATGTAAGCTGGACTGATCCCTTTTAAAGTTGATCCGATCTTATCAGTGCCTTTTGAAAGTTCGGCAGCCTTGTCCAGTGCCCGATGGGTAGGCAGGATCAGGTGGGTCCGCTCGGAAATAAATAAGTTCTTTTTAAGATCGATGCCAAAGGAGGCAACTGTTTCGCATTCGCGTTTTAAGGTGACAGCATCCAGAACAACTCCGTTGCCGATTAGGTTCGCTACTCCTTCATGAAAAACGCCGGAAGGTATTTGATGCAGGACAATTTTTTTGTCACTCACATATAACGTATGGCCGGCGTTAGGCCCTCCCTGGAATCTCGCAATTACGTCATAATCTTTAGCAAAAAAGTCTACGATTTTTCCCTTTCCTTCATCGCCCCATTGGAGGCCCAGAATTACATCTACCATAATAGTCAGTTAAGTTATTCAAGCCAGCAAATCTAATGCGTGCTGCCTATTGGCCCACTGACTTATCTGACTTAAAAACGCCGGCAAAAATAATTATTGAATGATAGCTTTTGTGAAATATTCTCAAATGTGAATAAGATGTTTCAAGTTGGATCTATATGGGTTCGGTGTCAAACCTGTCAACTGAATGAATACCCTGGAGGGCCTTTAACCTGTTGACAAGCTCATCCAGTTCTTCTTTATCATGAACATATACTTTCATGTTTCCTTCAAACAAACCTTCTTTTGCCTCAATTGTAATAGCTGCGATATTTATCTTCAACTCCCCTGAAATAAGGTTGGTGATCTTATTTACCACTCCCACATCATCCAGGCCAATAATCCTTAAACCAGTAAGAAACGATATTTCCTTGTTTTTGGCCCACTTCGTTTTTACTACCCGATGGCTATAGTTGGATAATAGTTTGGCTGCGTTCGGACAGTTGGTACGATGGATGGTAAGCCCCTTTCCCGTAGTCACAAAACCAAATACATCATCGCCGGGAATTGGCTTACAGCAATTGGCGAGATTGTAGACTATCTTGTCACTGCTTTCTCCAAAAATGATCAGCTCTGTGTCTTTTTTTGGAATGCTCGGAACTATCTCTGGCTTTAATTCCTGTATCTGCTTCGGCTTCGGTGACTCGAGTTTGTCGCCATGAACAACCTTAAATTCTTTAAGATCTTTTAAGTCAATATTTTTTATTGCGATCTGGTAAAAAAGATCAAGAGGTGAGCTGAATTTATACCAATTCATCAGTTCTTCAATGTTGTGCTGCGCAAAGGCGGCTCCTATTCCCTCCAATTTTTTTTGCAGGGCGTACTTACCATCTTCTGCCACTTTTCTTTTCTCTTCTTTCAGCGCATCTTTTATCTTGCTCTTTGCTTTTGCCGTTACGACAAATGTGAGCCAGTCTTCGGATGGCTTTTGCTTGTTACTGGTAATGATCTCCACCTGGTCCCCACTGCGCAATTTGTGACTAATAGGCACCAATTTGTGATTCACCTTGGCTCCAATACATTTCCCGCCGATCTCGCTGTGAATGGCAAAGGCAAAATCCAGGGCTGTCGAACCGACCGGCAACATCTTTACATCGCCCTTGGGCGTATACACGTAAATTTCTTCGGCAAGAAAACTCGTTTTAAAATCCTGGAGAAAATCTATGCTGTCAGTCCCTTCAGAGGAGATGACCTCGCGGATTTGCTGAAACCATTTATCAAAACGGCTTTCATCTGCCCCTCCTTCTTTATATTTCCAATGGGCAGCCAACCCCTTCTCTGCAATTTCATTCATCCGCTTCGTTCGTATCTGCACTTCCACCCAACGACCTTCGAGCCCCATCACCGTCGTGTGCAGTGCTTCGTAACCATTACTTTTCGGATTGCTTAACCAATCTCTCAACCTCTCTGGTGATGGAATATATTCATCTGTGATCAATGAATAAACTTTCCAACAATCCTCTTTTTCACGTTCCTGCGGAGAATTTAAAATAACTCGAATGGCAAAAAGATCATACACTTCTTCAAATGCTACCCCTTTTTTCTTCATCTTGGTCCATATCGAGTGAATACTCTTAGGACGACCATGTATCTCAAAATCAAACCCGGCCTTTTCAAGTTTTTCGTTTAATGGTTTAATAAATTCATTAATAAACTTTGTGCGCTCTCTCTTTGTTTCAGCAAGCTTTTGGGCAATCTCCTTGTAAGTTTCAGGTTCGAGATATTTCATCGCCAGGTCTTCCATTTCGGTCTTGATGGTATACAAACCCATGCGATGAGCCAGCGGCGCATAAACGTACACTGTCTCTGATGCGATCTTTAATTGCTTTTCTCTTTTCATGCTGTCAAGAGTGCGCATATTATGTAAGCGATCCGCCAGCTTGATAAGGATTACACGTGGATCATCAGTAAGAGTTAGTAATATCTTCTTAAAATTCTCGGCCTGTTTGGAAGCATTAACGTCAATAACATTGGAAATCTTTGTAAGTCCGTCAACAATCCTTGCGATCTCTCCCCCAAAATCTCGTTCAATATCCTCCAGCGTTACATCAGTATCCTCAACCGTGTCATGAAGGAGAGAGCATATGGTGGAGCGAACGCCTAGGCCAATTTCTTCAACGCAGATCCTCGCCACGGCAAGTGGATGAAGTATATACGGCTCACCGCTTTTGCGGCGCATAGATTTGTGGGCATCGGCAGCTATTTCAAAGGCAAGTCTAATCGTCTTTCGGTCACCTGGCTTTAACTTTATCTTTAGGCTACGAAGTAAAGCGCGGTATTCACGCAGGATGAGCTTTTTTTCTTGCTCTTCGTTAAGGCTATACTTAGGTATCTGCGCAACGGTTTCCATAGTTAACAAATTTAAGCAAAAGCAGCCTCTTTCTTTAGGCGAATTGGCCTACATTTGCAGCCTTTTAAGAGTTTAAAATTTCCAGGGTCTCAAAAGTTCCAGAAGTTATGGAATAACCTTTGAAACTTTGGAACTTGTCAAACTTTTGAAATTTAGCGCGGGTGTGGTGAAATTGGTAGACATACCAGACTTAGGATCTGGCGCCGCAAGGCATGGGGGTTCGAGTCCCTCCACCCGCACAAAACGATTGAATATTTGATTAAGGTTTAAGTGATACCAGCGAAAGTCTTACGCCTTAAATTTTAAACTCTCTTTTATGGCAACAGTTATTAAAGAAAATGTGGGAATGCTCCATGACAAATTAACCCTCACACTCGACAAAGAAGATTATCTACCGGCTTTTGAAAAAACGTTAAAGGATTATAGCAAAAAAGCAAACATACCGGGTTTTCGCAAGGGCATGGTACCAGCAGGATTGATAAAGAAAATGTATGGCAACTCTTTATTTACAGATGAGGTGCTACGCTCCATCGATCGTGAATTGGTTAAGTATCTTGAAACAGAAAAGATCAACATTTTTGCCCAACCACTTCCTGATGAAATAAATCTTCGCCAATTGGACGTGAATAGTCCTTCTGATTATCATTTCTCATTTGAGATAGGTTTAAAACCAGAATTCGAGTTGCCAAATCTTCCCTCTTTGCACACGATCCGTTACAAGGTGCAGGTTACGGATGAAATGATCAACAATGAAATCGCCCGCTTGCAAAACAGGTACGGGAACATGAAAGATGAGGAAACTGTTAGCACTGAGGAAAATGTTTTGAATGTAATGTTAACTGAAGCTGATGAAAATGGGAATGAAGTGCCCGAAGGAATTAAAAAAGACAACTCCCTTCTTGTCAAATATTTTGCCGAGGGCATTCGCAAAGACCTGATGGGAAAGTCAAAGAATGATTTTATTATAATCAAATTAAAAACTGGCTTTGACGATAAAGAAAGGGAATGGATCATGGGTGATCTTGGCTTAAATAAAGATGATCAAAATGATGCCGACAAAAATTTTAAAATTCATATAACCAAGGTCGGGTTGCTTGAAAAAAGAGAATTGAACGAAGATTTTTTTAACCAGCTTTATCCGAATGGAGATGTGAAATCTGAGGCGGATTTTAGAAACAAGATCAACGATGAGATACAAGCTTATTGGGATGGGCAGGCAAAAAGCCAATTACAACATCAGGCATACCATGAATTACTGGACCAGACAGAGATAAAGTTTCCGGAAGGCTTCCTTAAAAAATGGATGAAAACGCAGGGCGAGAATCCAAGGACAGACGAGGACATTGAAAAAGAATTTCCAATGTTCATCAACCAGCTAAAGTGGACACTGATTTCTGACAAAATCGTTGCCGAAAATAGCATGCAGATAACATCCGACGAGATAAGAAGTTTTGCAAAGCAGCAACTTTTCGGATACATGGGTATGGGCGTAATGGATGAGGAACAGCCTTGGATAAAAGACTACCTGGAAAAAATGATGAAGGATCGCAAGTATGTTGAAGATGCTTACAATCGCCTTCAAAGTCAAAAAATCCTTGATTGGGTGGAAACACAGCTACAACCAGAGCAAAAAGAGATCAGTTCCGAGGATTTTACAAAAATGGTAGAGGCGCACCAGCACCATTAGTGAATTGTATCAGAGAATTGGTCTAAAAGAACTTTTCATTGTGTCAATTCGTCTCAATTCTTGCAATCCCTGTCATCAATTTTGTGGTTTTATCAATTGGACGGATATTTGATGAGTTCAAAGTTTTAAAATTGAACGTTTAGGAATTCACCATTGTTTCAAGACTCTTAAACCGCCAATCCTGAAACCTTAAACATGTTTTAATTATGAGTTCCAATTCAGAATTTGAGAAGTACGCAGTTAAACACAGGGGTATTTCCAGCAACACGCTCTATGGTTATGCTAAACATATGGCGGCAATCAGTCCAAATATGGTAACTGCGCTTACTCCCAATATTATAGAAGAACGGCCTATGAATGTGGCAGTAATGGACGTATATAGTCGTTTGATGATGGATCGCAT
>Ga0068864_100002750_pt1 | contig 14504 bp, 10 predicted proteins | sample KBSSwiS72_FD_66586 | JGI IMG/M metagenome (GOLD analysis project Ga0068864, IMG submission 66586) | Switchgrass rhizosphere microbial communities from Kellogg Biological Station, Michigan, USA - KBS Switchgrass S7-2 | ecosystem: Host-associated > Plants > Roots > Rhizosphere > Soil ... | reverse complement strand
GGGTCGCGCCACGCCGTCGTCGCTCCCGCGGCCGGCTTCGCCGGGGTGGGTGGTTGCAGATCGGCAGCAGGTGTCTCCATCGCCCGTCATTTTACCGGCGGCGGAAGGCATTGGGGATTGGCGCTAAGATTGCCGGTTTTCGAGGGAGAAAAGGGAATTGCCATGCAGACCATCGTCGTCGCCAATCCGAAGGGCGGCAGCGGCAAGACGACGCTCGCGACCAACGTCGCCGGCTGGCTCGCGGGCAAGCGCCGGAACGTGGTGCTGCGCGATCTCGATCCGCAGCGCTCGGCGACCGGATGGCTCGAGCGCCGTCCAACGCTGTTTCCCCCGATCGCGGGCCTCGCGCGCGAAGCGAAGGCCGGCAAGGAGCCGGACACCGACTGGCGCATTGTCGACACGCCCGCCGGCTTGCATGGGGACGATCTGCGCGAGGCGGTGCGCCGCGCCGACGTGATGCTCGTTCCCCTGACGCCTTCCGCGTTCGACATGGGTGCGACGCGCCGCTTCCTGACCGCCATCCAAGAGCACAAGGCGATCCGGAAGGGTGAGCTCGCGCTCGGCATCATCGCGATGCGCGTCGACCCGCGCACGCACAGCGCCGCCGAGCTCGACGCATTTCTCGGGGAATTCGCGTTTCCCGTGATCACCCACCTGCGCGATACGCAGGTCTACGTTCATTGCGCACGCGACGGAGCGTCGGTGTTCGATCTGCCCCGCTCGCGCGGCGAGCAGGATTGGGAGCAATGGAAGCCGCTCACGCGCTGGATCACGCGGCACACGGCCGCGAAGGACTGAAGGCGCAAAGCCCCGCGCGTTGGAGATCGAAAGGTCCAAAGCGAACATCGCCCGCTGCCGCGCGGCGTTGTCTCGCTACTGGTAGGCCTCGGGTTGCTTCCCCGTGAGCGTGCCCACGGTTCGGCGAACGACGGTGGCGAGCCAATCGTTGATCACGACGATGAATACCTTTCGGTATTTGCCGGGCGGGCACCGGATCTCCTGCACGCCATGCCAGGAATTGCCGGCACGCGCAAAAAGCAGGCTGCGGTTGCCGAGCGCGTTCGACGGCATCGCGGTGTCGAAATCCTCGAACCTGGGCGCGGAGGCGCGTTTGAATCGGCCGTGATCGTCCAGGATGAGCGTCTCGCCGCCCCATGCGGGGTCCCAGTCCTCGGTGGTGTTGAAGTAGAAGATGTGCGACCCGAGCTTGCGGCGCGCATCGCAGTGCGGCGACACGGAGCAGCCGCTGGGAGTGTAGTGCCAGTGGAAATTCAGACGGAATCGCCGCCGGTCGAACGTACGCTGGATGAACCGGTAATACTCGGGGCCCAGCAGCTCGGCCACGAACTCGTGCCATGGTGGCGCGAGCGGGAGATCGCTCCGGTACTCCAGTGTCAGCCTGTCATGCGGCTCCTGACCGTGCGCTCGCCGGACGCCGAAGACCCGCGTGAAGAGCGACTTATCGGGCAGGTTCCGTCGCAGGACGGCGTAGGCTTCGTCGGTGAGAATTCCCGGCGGGTTCGCCCACGGGTAGGGCCGGGTCGCGCGAAACTCACGCGCGTCGAATTGCTCCAGCCGTTCGAAATCCAGATAGTTCACGATGCATCGACTCTACACGGTGCGATAGCCGCTCGGGCTCGGAAAGCGCCGTTCGGTGGCCGCCGATGGCTCGACAACGGCGAGGCCCAGCCTGTCCTTGACCGCGCGGGCGACTGCGAACGTTTCGTTCGCCGCATCGGGATCGGTGTATTGCGGGAGCGACTGCGAAGCGTGGAACATCGCCGCGCGTCCGCGATCCGCCAGCGCGCGATAGAGCACCGACAGATCGCGCGGGGGCTGGACGATGTTGCGCTCGACGAGGCGCGCGCAAAGGTATTCGAGACCCTGCTGCGGCCGGGTGGTCCCCCGCCGATTCGCCGGTCGTCTTTTGGCCGTGGCGACGACCCACGACGCGATCAGGTGGCGCCAGAGGAACCGGCGCGACGGCAGCGGATAGATCAGCACCGGCTTGCCGGTCGCCACCGCCTCCGAGATCATGGATTCGCTGTCGCCCGTGACGATCAGCATGTCGCAGGCACCGAGAAAACCGAGGTAAGGATTGTCGCGCTCGCCCGCATGCCACTCGTGGACGGTCGCGGCCGGGCCGAGCCCTTCCCGGAGCGCGGCTGTCGCCGCCTTTCCGGTTCTGCGACTGGTGATCGCGAACACGCGCGCATTGCGCGCCGCCGCGAAGGCTCGCACGTCGCGCCCGAGTCGCAATCCTTCGCCTTGCCGGAACCGGTGGAACTCGGTCGCACCGCCGACCAGCAACGCCAACCGCGGACGAGGCGCGCCGGGGAAACGGGACTCCCAGCGTGCCGCGGCATGCTCCAGCTTCTCCGCTGTGATCCCGTTGAGCGGCATCGTGGTTTCGATTCGCAGGGGATGAGGGGGCAGGTTGAAATGCAGGCAGCTGATGAGGATTTCCGGCCCATCGGCGATCGGCGCGCCCTTGCGCCCGAGGAGGACCACGCGCGTCCGGCCGAGGCTCGCCCGGCCTATCCACCGCGCGACGCGCGCCGGCTTCCATCCGGTCGCAATGACGAGATCCGGCCAAGGAGGAGAGAGAGTCCTCCGCGTTCCGGCGGTCAGTCCGAGCGCGGTCGCTTCCGTCGCCCCGACAACTCGCGCGATGCCGCGGTGCAGATAGACGAGCGGCTCGAACTGCAATCGCTTGACCTCGTACGGCCAGCCCAAAGCGTCCGCGAGCCCCTGGCCCTGCACCCAGTGTCCCGGCTTGTGGTCGTTCAGGACCCAGACCCTCGGGATCCGGCCGATGTTTCCGCCGTCGCGCACACGCACGAGCCGCGCATGGCGCGAGTCGTGCAGGATCAGCTTCCAGTGCACGCCCCGGTATCGTCGCGCCACGCGTTCGATGATGGCGACCCACCATTCCTCGCCACGTCCCCGCGCGGTGAGCTCGCGTGCCGCGCCAATGGGTCGCGGTGGACAAGGCTCCTGGACCGCCAGGCAGACGCTTCGCTCGGCCGCCTCGAACAGGCGCGCGACGACCCACGGAACGTCGTCATCCGGGAGGTATTCGAGCGTATCCAAGCATAGGACACGATCTCGGCGAGGTGCGGCTGCCACGGGGCCGCGGAGCTGCGACAGGCCGACGACAGCATTGCCGTTCGCAAGCCGGTTGCCCGGTTCCAGGCCCACGACGAGCGTCCGGTTCGCTTCCGAAGCGTCGAAGTCGCCGCACAGCTCTGCGACGAGGTGCGTCGCGAGCAGGTTCGCAGGCTCCCTCGTTGGCGAATGCATCGCGCCTGCCTCGCGAATCCATTCGCTCAGAACATGGAAGTCGCGCGTCGGATGTTCGCCCGTGAACACTTCGAACCCGGCCTCGTTCGCCGAACGTTCGAGGTCGTGCCAAAGGCTTCCTTCCGTGCTCGTCTGATAGGCGTACTGGTCCGGAAACGGCCGCCATGGCTGCGTATGGAGCGCCGTATAGTGAAGGAGGTGCGAGCGTCCGGCGATGAACTCGCCATCCCGTGCATTCCACTCCGGGGCCAGCGGCCCCCAGAGGCCCGGCTTCGTGCGCGCCCGCTTCAACAGCGCGTTCTTGCGTCCGCGCCGTGCCGCGGCCAGGTTCCACATCGATTCCATCCGTGCGCAGTCGATCAGCATCACCGACGTGTCGCGTTCACTTACGGACAGATAGCCGTGCCCGCCCATATCCAGATCGAACAGCAATTCCGGATCGCTCAAGTAGATCTGGTCCACGTCGTTGTAAATGGCCCGGCCCCGGCGCCCCGCGAATTCCGGGATGGCGAAGCGGTAGTTCGTGAAGCCGGTCAGCCAGAAACGGCGGTCGAACCCGTCCAGCTCCTTCATCAGATAGATTTCGTAGACGCGCGAGGGGTTGCGGCACCGTTCGATCGACCAGATGAACGTCCGTTCAGCGCGGTGCTGCCCCAGCTCGGTGCCAAGAAAGATTCGCACCGGAGGCTTCCCGGACGGCCGAGCCCCGGCCGCAACGGGAAGCACGACGCATTCCGGCGTCGCCCTCGAATCGAACGTGCCGCGGTGCGGGCGACGTGCCCACACGGCCGACAAAATGCGTTGGGCGAGGAGTGCCATCGCGGGTGCGAGCTTATGCGGTGAAGCTTGCGGGAACCTTTCGAAGACCTGTCGAAAACCTGTCGGGATGCCGTCAGTCGGCGGCGCAGGGCGTTGCCGCTGGGCGCAACGCCGGACGAGGCGCATCGATGAAGGCACGGAACCAGAGCTCGAGCATGAGCAGCGTCCAGACCTGATGCGTTCGAACGGTCTCGCCGTCCAGCGAGTCGACCAGCTCTGCGACGCGGGCGGGATCGAACAGTCCGCGCTCCCGTGCAGTGCGATCGAGCAGCACGTCGCGCGTCAGCTGTCGCAGGTCGTGTCGCAGCCAGCGCTTCAGCGGCAGGCCGAAACCGCGCTTGCGGCGCCGCAGGATCGGCTGAGGAACGAGATCCTCGGCGACACGACGCAGCAGGTATTTGCGTCGCACGCGCATCAGCATGTTGGCCGGAAGCCGCGCGGCGAATTCGACGACTTCGGTGTCGAGATACGGGCAACGGACTTCGAGTGCGTGCGCCATCGACGCGATGTCGACCTTGGCATTGATGTCGTCGGTCAGGTAGGTCCCGAAATCGAGGTCCGCGAGGCGGCCGATCGCCGAGCTCGCGGTGCTCTCGTGCAGCATCCGTTCGAATCGCTCGACCGTGGCGTTCGAGGCGGCAGCCTTCATCCGCGGCAGGTAGAGCTTCGCCTTGTCCTCGGCCGTGAAGCGGCCGACGAGCGACGCGTAGCGCGTCGCTTCCCCGAGCGGAAAGAGCGTGGCGTACCGTGCGGCGCGCGGTGACGGAAAACGCAGGGCCGCGATCAGGGCTCCCCGATAGATCGGCCGGAGAATCGGCGGAAGCGCGTCGTACAGGTGCCCGAGGCGCGCTGTGCGGTAACGCTTGTAGCCGCCGAACACTTCGTCGCCGCCGTCGCCGGACAGCGCCACGGTGACGTGCTCCTTCGCCATCCGGGCGACGTAATACATCGCCACGGCCGAACTGTCCGCGAACGGCTCGCCGTGATGCCGCACGATGGACTCGATGACGTCGGTCATCGCCGGATCGACGATCATCTCGTGGTGTTCCGTGGCGTACCGTGCCGCGACGAGGCGTGCATACCGGAGTTCGCTGTCGTCGGCATGCGGGAAGCCGATGGAGAAGGTCTTCACGGGCCGCGACGACTGACTGGCCATGAGCGCGACGATCGTCGAGCTGTCGACGCCTCCGGAGAGGAACGCTCCGAGCGGAACGTCGGAAACCAGCCGTCGCCTGACGGCGGAGTCGAGGAGGGACGAAAGCTCGGCCGCGAGCTCGCGCGTCGAGCCGCCGTGCACGGCCGCGTCGGGCTTGCGCCAGTAGCGCTCGACCGCGGTGTCACGCCCCGGCGCCAGCACGGCGTAATGCGCTGCCGGCAGCTTCGCGATGCCGAGGTACGCGGACCGTGGCGACGGGACGTATTGAAGGGCGAGATACTCGTCGATGGCGCCGTAATCGACTTCCGGCGGCGCGCCGGGGAATCCGGTCAGCAACGCGTGCAGCTCCGACGCGAAGGCAATGCCGTGCGACAGGCGGCGATAGAACAGCGGCTTCTTGCCGGCACGATCCCGCGCGAGCAACAGCCGGTTCGCGCGCGCATCGAAGAGCGCGAAGGCGAACATGCCGGAGAGATGCCGCACGCAATCGTGCCCGTGCTCCTCGTACAGATGCAGGATCACCTCGCTGTCGCTTTTCGACCGGAACGCGTGACCCTTGGCCAGCAGTTGCTGCCGCAGCTCCTGGAAGTTGTAGATCTCGCCGTTCGCCACCAGCGCGATGCTGCCGTCCTCGTTCACCATCGGCTGGTTAGCCTCGGGGGAGAGGTCGATGATCGAGAGCCGGCGATGGCCGAGCGCGCAGGGGCCGTTCCGCCAGAGGCCGTTGGCGTCCGGCCCGCGGTGACCGAGGGCCTCGCTCATCCGCCGGACCGCCTGTACGTCGGCGGGGGCGCCGGGATCGTGCGCCAGGAACCCGCTAATTCCGCACATGGTGCACCCGGGACATGCCCCCAATTTTACCGTCGCTGCCGTCCCCGCGAAGCGGCCCACCATTGCCACGGAGCTCGAGGGCCCTATGATCGCCTCGGTGCACTAGAATTCACCCGCCACGGCCGTGCGAGGGCACGAGCTGATCGGATTTGCGTCTGGTAGGCGCGGCAGATCCGTCGCGAGCGAGGGCGGCCGCGGCCAGGGTGGATCCAGCGGAAGGTACGAGCCGTGACGCGGGTAGGCTTCCTGTTCAATTACTACGCGACGCACCACGTGCCGCACGCGGCTCCGTACGCGTTCGAACTGTCGCGCCGCCACCCCGAAATCGAAGTGACGATAGCCGCGTCGAGCGACGCCGAGCTCGCGGCCGCTGCGAAGATCGGGGAACTCTATCCCGGTCATCGCTGCAGTTTCCGCCGGTTGCATCCGGCGTGGTGGTATCGGGTGCTCGATCCCGTCGTCTCAAAATTCGTGTTCGCGCGCAGGCACCGCATCCTCGCCGACAACCTGGAATTCTTCGCGGGGCTCGATGCGCTGGTGGCGCCGGAACGGCACTGCCGGCGGCTGCGCACAAGGCACCGCCTGGCGCACCTCAAGCTGATCCACACGCGGCACGGCGCCGGCGACCGCAAAGGCACGACCGACGCGACGATGTCGCTGTTCGACCTCGTGCTGCTTCCGGGTCGCAAGTATGCCGACCGGTTCAGCGAGCTCGGGTATGTGCGTCCAGGTCATTTCGCGATCACCGGATGGCCGAAGTTCGAGGCGGTGAAGGCACTGAATCCGCACCCGCGCCGCCTCTTCGCCAACGGCAATCCGGTCGTCGTGTACAACCCGCACTTCAAGCAGCGCGTCGGATCGTGGGCCCGCCTGGGGCGCTCCGTGCTGGACTTCTTCGCCGACAATCCCCGGTACAACCTCATCTTCGCGCCCCACCTCGGGCTCTTCAAGCGGCGCTGGCGCCAGGGCGCCCGGCTGTCGGACGCGTACCGCCGCGCGCCGAACATCCTGATCGACACGGACACGGCCGCGCTGGCGGACATGACCTACCTCGACGCCGCCGACATCTACCTCGGCGACGTGAGCAGCCAGGTCTATGAATTCCTGATCGAGCCGCGGCCGTGCATTTTTCTCGATGCGCACGGCGTCGCGTGGAAAACCGACCCGCACTACGCGCACTGGCGCTTCGGGCCGGTCGTCGCCGATGTGGCGCGCGACCTCGGCCGCGCCTTGGACGACGCTTTCGCGAGCCACCCGCGGTACCTGCCCGCGCAACGAGCCGGATTCGCCGAGACGTTCCATCAGGATCCGGCGTCCACCGCGGCGCAGCGCGGCGCGGATGCCATCGCCGACTATCTGCGGGACAGGGGCCTCGCGGCTACGTCGCCGCGGCCTTCGTCGCTTTCGTCTCCCATCCTGGACCATGCGCGTTGACCCCGCAGGGCGAACCGACGTGCGCGAGCGTCGCTGACGCTCCTGGGCGTCGGCCTGTTGGGATTTGCGGCACGCAGGCGGCCACGCGCAAAAACGCCGGCCGGTGCCTGACGAGCGCGGAGCGGCGCCTCGACTCCGAACGAGTCGGAGTTGCCGACTCGTCGACGACCGCGAATTACTTCTTCGGCTGAGCGGCCTGCTTCGCGGCCTCCACGGCCTTGTCCGCCGCTTCCTTCGACGCGTCCGCGGCCTTCGCGGTCGCGTCGGCGGCCTTCGCCGTCGCATCCTTGGCGGCATCAGCCGCCTTGGCGGTAGCATCCTTCGCGGCGTCCGAGGCCTTGCCTGTGGCGTCGGCCGTCGCGGCCGCCGCTTCCTTGGTGGCTTCCTTCGCCGCTTCGCCAGCCTTGGCTGCCGCTTCCTTCGCCTTGTCGGCGGCCTCGGCCGCGGCTTTCTTGGCTTGGTCGGCAGCCTGGCTCGAATCCTTGCCGCAGGCGGTGAATGTCGTCGCGACGACGAGCGACAGCAATGCGATCAGCAAACGGGATTGCATCTGGTTCTCCTTGGTGGACGATGCGTGGACGAAGCTCCCGCAGCCGCGCTCCGTGTTCAAGGGAACGGCTGCCTTCGCCACTAGAACCCTCGATTATAGCGCAGCCGACCCTTTTCCCTTCGCGCAGCAGGGTTCTCGTATACTTCGCTGCGCGCCGTTCGAGGCGCTCGGAAACGGAGAAACCCATGGCGATTCGGTCCGCGGTGACGTCAACGCTCTTCATCGGCGCCTGCGCGCTGCTCGCGTTCGCGCCGCCGGTGCCGGCGCAGGATCGCATGGACAAGCCGGTGCGGATCGTCGTCGGTTTCGCACCGGGCGGCACCGCCGATCTCATCGCCCGCGTGGTCGCCGACAAGCTCAAGGACACCGTCGGCCAGCCGGTCATCGTCGACAATCGGCCGGGTGCCGCGGGGCGAATCGCCGCCGATGCGGTAAAGGCCGCAGCGCCCGACGGCTCGACGATCATGGTGATGCCGATCGGGCCGATGGCCGTGGTCCCGCACACGCTGAAGCAGATTCCCTACGATCCGGTAAAGGACTTCACCGCCATCGGACTCGGCGCCACGTTCCAGTTCGCGCTCGCCGCGGGGCCCGCGAGCGGCTCCAAGACGTGGGGCGAGTTCGTCGCCTGGGCGAAGGCCAATCCCAACAAGGCGTCGTATGCGACGTCGGCAGCCGGCAGTCTCCCGCATTTCGTCGGCGTGCTGCTGTCCCGCGACATCGGCATCGACATGGTGCACGTTCCATACAAGGGATCCGGCGCGTACATGAACGACTTGATGGGCGGCCAGGTGCCGTCGGCTATCGACACCGTTGCGGATCTTTCCGAGCAGCATCGCGCAGGACGGATCCGCATTCTCGCGACGACGGGCGCAGCGCGCGCGCCCGCAACGCCCGACGTGCCGACGTTCAGCGAGCTGGGCCTGAAGGACATGGTCGCGTCCGGCTGGTTCGGGTTCTTTGCGCCGCCCAACACGCCGAAGGCGGTGATCGACACGCTGAATCGCGGCATCAACAAGGCGCTCACGTCGCCGGACGTCGTCGAGCGGTTGACGAAGCTCGGGATGGATCCCGCGACCAGCACGCCGGACGAGTTCGCGAAGATCGTCGCGTCCGACTATGCGAAGTGGGGTCCGATCGTGAAAGCGTCCGGCTTCACGGCCGACTAGCGTTCGCCGCAGCGCAACGTCGCTGCCGATCGCGAAGCCCCGGGACCGCGATGCCCACTCTGCATGTCGCTGTGCCTTCGTTCGAATTGGCGAACGAGCGCCCGACAAGACGTGAGAGCGAGAGCCTACGCCGCGGCCATCAGCTCGCGCAGCACGAACGGCAGGATCCCGCCGTGCAGGTAATAGTCGACCTCGATCGGCGTGTCGATGCGCAGCAGCACGGGCACGTTCTGCACCGTGCCGTCCTTGCGACGGATGGCGAGCATCACATCCATCTGCGGCACGATGCCCGCTTCGATGCCCGTGACGTCGAAGGTCTCGTCACCCTTGATGCCGAGCGAAGCCACGGAATCGGCGCCTTTGAACTGGCACGGCAGCACGCCCATGCCGACGAGGTTCGACCGGTGGATCCGCTCGAAGCTCTTCGCAATGACGGCCTTGACGCCGAGAAGCTGCGTTCCCTTCGCCGCCCAGTCGCGTGACGATCCGGTGCCGTATTCCTCGCCGCCGAAGACGACGGTCGGCGTGCCCTGCGCAATGTACTTCATGGCTGCGTCGTAGATCGGCATTCTTTCGCCCGACGGCTGGAACAGCGTGATGCCGCCTTCCTCGCGCGAGCCGTCCGCCTTCTGCGGCAGCATGAGGTTCTTCACGCGGACGTTGGCGAACGTGCCGCGCATCATCACTTCGTGGTTGCCGCGCCGCGAGCCGTAGCTGTTGAAGTCGACGACCGATACGTCGTTCTCGAGGAGGTAAATGCCGGCCGGCGACGTCGGCTTGATCGAGCCCGCGGGACTGATGTGGTCGGTGGTGACCGAGTCGCCGAAGATGCCGAGCGCCCGCGCGCCGCGGATGTCCGCAATGCCGCCGGTCGCCATCTTGAAGCCCTCGAAAAACGGGGGCTTCGCGATGTACGTCGAGCGCGGCCAGTCGTAAACCTGCCCCGCGGCGCCGGAGATCGTCTTCCAGAGCGGATTCGCGTTGGCGACGTCGCCGTAGAGCGAGCGGTAGATGAGCGGATCCTTGGCGAAGCTCATCACCGCGGCGATCTCGTGCGAGCTCGGCCAGATGTCCTTCAGGTATACGGGCCCTTGCGTGCCGATGCCGACCGGCTCGGTCGTCAGATCCTTCAGCACCGTGCCCGCGATGGCGAAGGCGACGACGAGCGGCGGCGATGCGAGGAAATTGGCCTTGAGGTTGGGGTGAATTCGCGCCTCGAAATTTCGGTTGCCGGAGAGCACCGCCGCACAGACGAGATCGTTGGCGGTAATCGTCTCGTTGAATTCCGGCAGCAGGTCGCCGGCGTTGCCGATGCACGTCGTGCACCCGTAGGCGGTGACGCCGAAGCCAAGCTTCTCGAGGTAGGGCAGGAGCCCCGATTTCGTCAGGTAGTCGGTGACGACGCGCGACCCGGGCGCGAGCGAAGTCTTGATGTGCGGCTTGACGGTGAGGCCCTTCTCGACCGCTTTCTTCGCGAGCAGGCCCGCCGCGAGCAGCACGCCCGGATTCGACGTGTTCGTGCACGACGTGATCGCCGCGATCAGGATGTCGCCGTTGCCGATTGGTGTCTGCCCTAAGGGCATCGGCGGATGCGCGACGGGCGGGGGCGCGACGTGATCCGGCGTGGGCTTGTTGTTGACCATCTCGACTACGTCTCGGGGTTGCGGGCTGTTGGGGAGGGGCGGGCTGTCCGTCACGACAGCGGAGGACGACCCCGCGGGCCCCGTGGAATAGCGGCGCGCGAGCCTGTCGGCCGCTTGTCCGAAGCCGTTCTCGGTGACCGACTTGCTGAAAAGCTCGGTGAACGTCTTCTTGAGGGCGCCGAGCTCCACGCGATCCTGCGGCCGCTTGGGCCCCGCGAGCGATGCCTTGATCGAGCTCAGGTCGAGCGTGATCACCTTCGTGTAATCGATCTCTCCGGAGCGCGGGATCCCGAACAGGCCCTGCGCCTTGAAGTAGGACGCGAACGCGTCGATCTCCGCGGCGGTGCGGCCCGTGGCGGTGAGATAGTCGACCGTGGCTTCGTCGACCGGGAAGAAGCCCATCGTTGCGCCGTATTCCGGCGCCATGTTGGCGATCGTCGCGCGATCCGGCACGGCGAGCGATGCCGTTCCTTCGCCGAAGAATTCGACGAACTTGCCGACGACTTTCTCCTTGCGCAGGAGCTCCGTCACCGTCAGCACGAGGTCGGTCGCGGTGATGCCCTCGTTGAGGCGTCCCTTCAACTCGACGCCCACGACGTCCGGCGTGAGGAAATACACGGGCTGACCCAGCATCCCGGCTTCGGCCTCGATGCCGCCCACGCCCCAGGCGACGACGCCGATGCCGTTGATCATCGTCGTGTGGCTGTCGGTGCCGACGAGGGTGTCCGGATAGCAGATGCCGTCCTTCTGGTGGACGCCGCGCGCGAGATACTCGAGGTTCACCTGGTGGACGATGCCGATGCCCGGCGGCACCACCTTGAACGTGTCGAACGCCTGCATGCCCCACTTCATGAACTGGTAGCGCTCGGCGTTGCGGCTGAACTCGAGCTTCATGTTGAGGTCGAGCGCGTCGCTGCGACGGTAGTAGTCGATCATCACCGAGTGGTCCACGACGAGATCGACGGGCACGAGGGGCTCGATCGCCTTCGGATTGCGGCCCATGTCCGACGCGACGTTGCGCATGGCCGCGAGGTCCGCGAGGAGCGGCACGCCGGTGAAGTCCTGCAGCACGACGCGCGCGACGACGAACGGGATCTCCGCGGTGCGGGCGCCGGTCGGCGCCCAGTTGGCGACCTCCTTCACATGCTCGGCGTTGACCTTCTTGCCGTCGCAGTTGCGCAGCACGCTTTCGAGCACGATCCGTATCGACACCGGCAGCCGCGAGACGCGTCCCACGCCTGCGGCTTCGAGCGCCGGCAGCGAGTAGTACTGTGCGGTGGCGCCGGAGGCAAGCTTGAGCGTTTGCAGGGTGTTGTGCAGGTTGTGCGGCATGTTCGCTCTTTCTTCGTTCGGTTTAATCGGTTGAGGCGATCGCGCAGGGCCGTCAGCCCTTGGGCGCCATCCACTGGCGTATGTTCATCGTCTGCCCGTTCGGCAACGTCATGTCTCCCGGCTGCTGCCCTTCCTTGCAAGCCCCCACGTGCTTGCCGTCGACGATTGTCACGGAATCGCGCGGAGTGCCTTTGAGGGGCGGATCGAACACGGCGCGCGCTTCGGTGCGATAAGCCGTGTCGCCCGTCAACGTCGTGACCGAGGTCGTCTGCACACGCGTCACGCCGAGATCGCAGACGGCGTCGATCGTGACCCTGTTGCCGGCGACCTTCAGGTCGTGCTTGCTGCACAGGCCCGCCATCATCCCCATCGACATGCGGAAGACGTACTGCTGCGTCGAGTCGTCGAGACAAAGCGTCGACGCCTGCGGCTGCGACTTCGGGCGCCCGACGATGGTCGTGGTCTGCGACCAGAGGCCCGGCTTGAGCTTGGGGAAGTCCTGCCCGATGGCGACCGTGCCAAAGCAGAGCGCGAGGGCAGGAAGGAAGAGGCGTCGCATCGCGAGCGTGCCTGTCAGATCACCATCAGGTCGACGAACTCGTGCACCGGCATGGCTTCCAGCTTCTCGGCATCGAGCGCGACCGCAAGAATCGCGGCCTGCTGCTTCGCCGGAAAGCGCCGGGCGATGTTGGTGCGGAACTTCTCGACGAGAACCGGCAGGCCTTCCTTGCGGCGCCGGCGATGCCCGATCGGATACTCGACGACCACCTCCTTGAGCTTCGTCCCGTCGGTCAGCTCGATGGTGATGCCGTTGGCGATGGAGCGCTTGTCGGGGTCGTGATAATCCTTGGAGAACGCCTTGTCCTCGACGCACGTCATCTTCGCGCGGAGCTCGTCGATGCGCGGGTCGGCCGCAACGTTGTCCTCGTAGTCGGCCGCCGTCAGCCGGCCGTGGATCAGCGGGACGGCAACCATGTACTGGATGCAGTGGTCACGGTCGGCGGGGTTGGCGAGCGGGCCCTGCTTGTCGATGATGCGAATGGCCGATTCGTGCGTGCGGATCGTGATCCTGGCGATGTCGCCCAGGCGCTCCTTGACGCGCGGGTGCAGCTGCATCGCGCACTCGACCGCCGTCTGCGCGTGAAACTCCGCGGGAAAGCTGATCTTGAACAGCACGTTCTCCATCACGTAGCTGCCGTAAGGGCGCTGGAACTCGAACGGCTTGCCCTTGAACAGCACGTCGTAGAAGCCCCAGGTCTTGGCGGACAACACAGACGGGTAGCCCATCTCGCCCGTCCTGGCGATGAGCGCGAGCCGCACGGCGCGCGACGTAGCATCGCCCGCCGCCCAGCTCTTGCGCGACCCCGTGTTCGGCGCGTGGCGATAAGTGCGAAGACTTTGCCCGTCGACCCAGGCGAGCGACACCGCGTTGATCACCTCATCGCGCGAAAGACCCAGCATGTCCGCGACGACCGCGGTGGACGCTACCTTGACGAGCACGACGTGGTCGAGGCCGACCCGGTTGAAGCTGTTCTCGAGCGCGATCACCCCCTGGATCTCGTGCGCCTTGATCATCGCGACGAGCACATCCTTCATCGTGAGCGGCGCCTTGCCCGCGGCAACGGCCGTCCGCGACAGCCAGTCGGCAGTCGCCAGGATGCCTCCCAGGTTGTCGGAAGGATGACCCCACTCGGCGGCGAGCCACGTGTCGTTGAAATCGAGCCAACGAATCATCGTGCCGATGTTGAATGCAGCCTGCACCGGGTCGAGCTGGAAGGGGGTGCCCGGCACCTTCGCGCCGTTGGGCACGACGGTGCCCGGAACGATCGGGCCCATGAGCTTGGTGCACGCAGGGTAGGCGAGCGCCTCGAAGCCGCAACCGAGCGTGTCGATCAGGCAGTGCCGCGCCGTCGCGAGCGCCTCCTTGCTCGTGATCTTGAACGTCGTGACGTAGTCGGCGATGTCCGTGAGGACGCGGTCGGGCTTGGGGCGGACGTTGCTGATCGGGGCGGACATGGTGTGCGTCGGCGAAGTTCCGGTTTCAGGTGCGTTGCTCGATGGGGATGAACTTCTGGTCGTCGGGGCCGATGTAGTTGGCGGACGGCCGGATGATCTTGCCATCGTTGCGCTGCTCGATGACGTGCGCGGACCATCCGGTGACTCGCGAGATGACGAAGAGCGGCGTGAACATCGCCGTGGGGACGCCCATCATGTGATATGAGACTGCCGAGAACCAGTCGAGGTTCGCGAACATCTTCTTCGCGTCC
>Ga0068864_100002748_pt1 | contig 14506 bp, 26 predicted proteins | sample KBSSwiS72_FD_66586 | JGI IMG/M metagenome (GOLD analysis project Ga0068864, IMG submission 66586) | Switchgrass rhizosphere microbial communities from Kellogg Biological Station, Michigan, USA - KBS Switchgrass S7-2 | ecosystem: Host-associated > Plants > Roots > Rhizosphere > Soil ... | reverse complement strand
ATCAAAAGGCTTGCAATCCTTAGCTAAAGAGCTAGATATTGCAATTGTATGCCTGGCACAACTTAACCGGCAGAATGCACAGAGGCCAAATAAACGGCCATCCCTTTGCGATTTCCGCGAAAGCGGAAGCATCGAGGAGGACGCCGATGTTTGCCTCTTACTTCATAGGCCGGAATTCTATGACAAATCAGATCATCCCGGAGAAATTGAGGTTCATGTGGCGAAAAATAGACTTCGCGGCATGACAAAAACAATAAAATTTGCTTGCTATGCTGAGCAATCGGAATGCTATCATGAGCTTTCCCCCATGGAACTCGAAATTAAGAAGGCATTTCATGACGATTATGAAAATAACGAAGCCTTTGCCGACTTCAGGCCGGATAGCGGCCGCTATGGCGGCTCATTTTGAAGGCCATTACGGCTATTTAAATAGTATGGGCTGTATATACCTACCAGGCCAGACATAAAAAGCCTTAAAACCAAAAAAAAACAGCATAAACCCAAAAGGTAACGCAATATGGGAAGAAGTACAAATGTTAGAGCCTTCATCTGTCCCGATGATGAAGAATATCGCAAGCAAGCCGCTGTTTTGAAGGCATGCGCTAACGCAAATGTAGAATTGCCAGATTTCACATCAAAATATTTTGGATCTGATTTCCCAGAAGAATATTTGCTTGAGGAAAAACTTGAAATTGAAATAAAAACCCATGAATATCATGACGATTGCAGTGAAGGGTATGAAATTTATGTCAGCGACATCCCTGAAGGCACATATAAGATTAGATTTTATAATTCTTGGTAACGAATGAAATGGTATATAAACAATCTTAAAATTGAGACTCCGAACAAGAAATTACACTGGAAAGCTGCTCTAGCGAGAAAGAAAAAACAAAATAATATCATCGACGGCTATTTTCTTCAGCAGAAATGCACAATCTCACCACCATGTAAACTTACTGTCTGCCGGATAGCTCCTAAGCCTCTAGATCATCATGACAACTTAAGAACAGCTTTCAAAAATATCATTGATCGCATAGGATCAATTCTTATGCCTGAAAAGAAAGTTGGCCATGCTGATGGCTCTGGGATGATAGAAATATTCTATTATCAACGGAAGGGCGCAGTCAAAGAATATGCCATCGAAATAACAATAGAGGCCACATGAAAACGTTTAAACTCATCAATGGGGAAATGAAAACATTCAAATGCATTTACTGCGGAGAAAAAGGCGGCAAAATCACATTAGCAGGAGCTGCAAAAATATCTATGGAAGGATCATGTTCGGCAAAATGTTTAATTTGCAATAATGAACTTAAAGAAATAGACGAAAAATCAGAGGAAATATGAAAATTTTTATCGCTGTTCTATGCCTATTATCTTTCTCCTCATGCTCATATCTTGCACCCTTAGCAGAGGAAGCTGTTGAGATAGAGAAGATCATAGAGTCCGTTAATGAATAACGAGCCTGAATATGCTATGGTATTGATATGGGTAACTATAGCCATGAGCCTCATGCTGCTGATGGCTATAGGAATTTTACTTATATAGCGTTCATACTTTTTAATTGCTAAGGAGAGATACAATCATCCTTATCCTCCCATCGCTCCAAAACAATATTTTTAATTCTATCAATAAATTCTAGCATTGGCCCCTTTTTAAAGCCATATGCATAACATACATTAACAAATGAACAGCTCAGGGAATAAATAAATTCACTTGGGGTTTTACCGTCTTTAATAAATTTATCCTGAAGTTCGTTAATAATTCTTTCTTCCAGTCTAAAATCTGGGCGCTCACCGTTCAACATAATTTCACCTTTGTTTTTTGCTTTCCATAACATCAATCACCATAATGAATATCCAAATGATCGCCAAAGGGATTTTGTAAAAAAATTCTACTCTCGGGCAGAAAACAAGAAATCCTATACAGAAACAACAAATAGTTCTCAAAAACACTGAATTTAAATCAGAAAAATTCACTAAAATGCCCCATGACAACATTATCGTGATAACAGAGATACCCTGAATCGTAAATAATATCTCTTAAGTTTTTCCATAGCTGCGCATCGAATTTTTGAAGTTCTGAAAATATTCTATAATCGTCATTTATTCTTTCTGGGCGAGCCATTTGCGACCTCTTATCAATTGATAATTTTTTATATCACATAACAGGCTTTTCAGGAAGAGGCATCCAGTGAGTAACAGATGTAATCCCATAGCCACGATCGTCAGTCCAATACGGTTCATCTTTTCCGTATTGATGGGCTATTTTTATCTCATCAAATGACATGAGTTTCGAATAACAAATAACGTCTTGATATGGGTCAGGGAGTTGGTCTTTAACTCTAATCCACTCACTCATTAAGCGGCTCCTTAGGTAATGGCATCCAATGAGTAATTTCTTTTATATCGAACGCTATTGTACAATCACCACAGATAACGCCGTATACCCACCCTTCATTTGAATCTATAAAACCCCAATTATCGCCATCATATCGGGCGATAGAAATGGGATTAGGGTATTCACTCGAACATACTAAAACCCAGTCCATGGTAGGAATGTTCTCCGGCTGTTGTATAGGCATTTTTTCTTTACAGCTAATCCATTCCATCAAAACCCCGAAAATTTCCAATATGCGCCACAACATAGCATGTATCTTTGTCCTGTATGGTAATAGATGGCCTGATAATCCTTACAACAAGGACACTGCCAATAGAAAATATCCATCAAAACCCCAGCTCGCCATTAAATTGGTTGTATATATCATTATCATCGAACACCTTGCGCCTAATTGGTTACTCATGCGGCTCCTCTGGTAATTTCATCCAATGCGTACAGCTGTCATCGCCGGATCCCTCCATACAATTACACCTAATATGCCAAGATTCCTTGTGCCTATATGCAACATAAATTCCATGTTTATCATAAATAATGACATCTTCACCATCTGGAGGGAGCTCATCTTTAACGCTAATCTCTCTTCTAGAGAGGAAATTCTTGCCTCCAGATAGATTACATAGCACTGGCAGTCAGGGTCTTCTAGACCGCATCTGTCACATTCACAGCTCATTTTTCTTGCCCCTCAGGGTAATCTATCATTTCATGCCAAAATATAACCCTAACGATACGATCATCTCGATCTTCACATCTTTTCCATCCTGTTTCTGGACAAAACCAAACTTCAACGATTCCCGACCAAATTGAATAACCATAGGTATTTTTGCAATATCCTAAATATCTTTTATTGGCTTCGGGTAGTTTTTCTGTGCATTTATTCCAATTCATTTTGGGTCTCTTGTGGTGTACGGCAAACATGACAAACAGCAATACCATCGCTATTTATTCTTGATTTATATTGATTCCCACAGTCACAGAGGACAGGCATAATTATTTTTGTTTCATGTTGTACGAAGTTGCTAGGGTCATCGGAGAGATCTCTAATTTTCATGATGTAATCGCTCTCCATCTTTTGTAAAATCCTTGCCACATAGCCATTTTTTAAGAGAGTTGTCATAACAAAAAGGGGTGTAATCTGTGGTATCTAAATATGACGGATTTTCTTCAATGAGTTTTCTTATTAATTCATCTTGTTCTTCTGGGGTCATATTTATTCCTAGTTTACAGGCAAATCAAAATAGACGTAGTCGCCACAAGAACATAACACATAGACATTTGTATAATATTCCGGCGAGACATCTCGTTGTGTTAATACGGTTATTTTTTCCCCGCACCCACAGCTCTCAGTATAAATATATTTGTCATAATCTTCAATATCTTCAATTTTCATAAAAAGGCTCATTCCTCCGGATAATAGTTCTTACTCTGGAGAACCTAAACCTTTATTAGGAAACTCTTCATCTAGGTTTTCTAAATGTTTTGTTCGAAGTAAATTCTCCACATACCAAGCATCTCTAAATTGAGAAAGCCATGAAGGAGACCTCATTTTCTCAACATCTTCTTTTGTAACACATTTAGGGCAATAAGTTACGCCATCAAACTGAAAATTTGACTCACACTCGTTGAAATTGTGAAGGCATGAGATGCAGAAATACTCATCCACTTTTTCTTTGCAATATGAGCAGTCGCAATCTTCTTTCATACCTTATCCCTTAATTTGAATAAAAGGAGTGCCCCCGCTTGTAACTTGAGGTAAATGACCATCCCATTTTTGCACAGCCTGCCACTCAATAAGTTCTTTTGTCACAGATTTAGATAATAGATCATTGGCCTTGGCCTCAGATTCAGCTTGAACAATTGCACACTTTGCTTGACCTTCAGCTTTGGCGACTTGCTTCTTAGCCTCTGCCTCTGCTTCTCTAAGCTCATTTTCCCTTTGCTGTGCCCTCTGGCTTGCCTCAATTTTGCTATTTAATGCAGCAATCACATTAGCAGGAAAATGAAATCTTCCCATCAAATAAATTCGGCTCAATTCAATTCCTAAAGGCTCCAAGTCATTTTTAACATGTTGCTCTACATCGTCAAAGAACGATTCTTTTCCGCTATATAGGTCCTCAATTTTCGTTTTTGATGCAGCCTTATTGATTGCGTCGCGGATAAAATTTCTAATGAAAACATGAGTGATTTCATACATCCCTTTACGGTATTTCTGAAAAATAACTGGTATGCATTCAGGCTTTAAATGATATGTTATTCCAATATCCGCAGAGACAGCCATGCCCTCAGATGTTTGAAAATGAAAACCCTCATGATCTCCTTCCCATGTGTTATTTTGCTCAAAAATTGGGAACTCATAAACATTTTTCCAAGGTGCGACCCAATGCATGCCAACATGCAGTTCTTTATTCTCTGCCCCTTTATTCGACCCCATCATATCAATGATCACTCCAACATACCCCGGAGAAATCATTTTAAAGCATGTTGCCCAAGCCAATAAAGCAGCCGATCCAATACCTAACCAATAAACTTTTTTCATTACATCCACCATTCTAGGTCATCACAGTCACATCTAGGAAAATAGTCAGCTAAAGGCCAAAGACATCTCTGTAAAAATCCACGATCTTCACAGCAATATTTACATGTTCTCCGCATCACTTCAACGGTAGTCATACATGAAGATATACACCATCCATTTCTTAAATTGCTACATCCCCATCCCAAACCAAAAGCCAAAGAGTCGCAATTGTCTTTACACCAATCTTCATCAGTGGCCTTCAGTAAAAAGTCTTTTTTTTTACAATGCGCCGGAACGATATACACAACATCATCAATGATGGTGATATCGTCGGGACTATCGCAAATCTCATAACTGGTCAAAGTTTTTGAGAGAGATCGCAAGAACGATTCATCAAGTTGATTCTTTGGAATATTTCTAACAATGAAAGAGCCATCTTCTTGATCTTCCACTACAGGAAAATTAGGGTCCCAAATCTGAGCCTTCTTATATGTCTCAAATCCCCTTTTCAGATCTGTTTTTGAGTATATTCCCATGGCCCCGTAAAGGCAGTCAAGATAACTCTGGTCATAAATCTCATAAGTCTCATGCTCTTTGATCCTATCCTCAAGCTCTTTGATTGAGCATGAAAGATCTTCGGGGATTCTTTCTATAATCACATTGCTTGACTCAATCACTCCACATCCGCATTTGCATGCGTCAATCGGCAATGTTGTTATTGTCATACAAGCAATCGGGAAAATCAGAAAAATGTTATTCATCACTCACCTTCTCGTGGGGTTTACATATATGTGATTCAATGATAGACAGCCTAGAGCTTAACTCAAGAACCAATTTTCTCAGCTCTCCAATAGCAGCAAATTGCGCTCGGCGCTGCTTATCTTGAGAAATTCTAGTGTCATAAATAGCTTTTTCAATTTCGCCAAGCCTAGACTCAAAAGGATCCTTGAAAAAGTCGTATTGCAATTCTATCATTGTGTCACAAAAAAATAGTTTATCCTGTCCAAAACTAATGTATATTGACATTTTTGTCTATACAAAAAATTGCACATGTTATATTTTCACATATTCAAAAGGGTGTAAAAAAGGTGTATGATGGACAAACAAATACGAAAGATTGAGAAAATGGAAAAGAAAGAAATGGGCGCACTTAAGACGCTTGAAAAGATGGATAAGAAAAGAGATAAGAAATGTGCACTCGGTGAAAAGATGATGCGAAAAGGCAAGAAATGAAAGAATACCTGTGCTTATCAGGTCACAAATTTGACAGAAACGAGGCGAGGCACTATCTTGGCACTAAGCCATTATGTCCGCATTGCTGGCCTCATGGCCTTTTTAAGCCTAAAAACCCTAAGCTGTGTAAAGCCGCTTTACAAATTACAAGTTAGTTATGGCTGGATTACCTCCTTTTAAATGTGACATTAATGACATAAAGAAGGTTATAATTGAAGAAAATGGCAATATAATGGCCGTATCTGAACATTATGGTGTTGCTAGATTTACTATCTATAGGTTTATAGAAGCACATCCAGAACTACAAGAAGTAGTTGATAAGGCCAGGGAAAAAGGCCCCAAGGATTTGCTAGATATGGCTATTTTCGTTTCTGTGCATAATTTATTAAATTATAAAGATAATCCTTCTCTTGCCCAGCAAGTAGCCAAGCAAATTTTTGACAGAGAAGAAGCAAGATCAGCAATGCAGAATGGCACTACTCTTAATGTAAATTTGCCATGCTGGGCAAAGCCAAAGGCAGATGAGTAGCATAGAAATAAATTTTGATGATATTTTCAAACCTAGAGACTATCAGTTTGCTGTTTTAGATGCTCTTGAGTCAGGGATCAAGCGAGTAGTTCTAACCTGGCATCGCCGCTCTGGCAAAGACTATACTATTCTCAATTGGTGCGTTCAAAGGCTCATACGCCCTGACAATATCTGCACTTGCTTCTATATCATGCCATCATATGCACAAGCAAAAAAAGTCATTTGGGATAGTGTAGACAATGATGGCAGGCGCATGATTGATTGCATCCCTCCTGAGCTGATAGCAAATAAAAACGGCCAGGAGATGAAGATAAGGTTTAAAAATGGATCGCTACTGCAACTCATTGGCTCGGATAACATCGACAGCCTTATGGGAACTAACCCGAAAATCGTTGTTTTCAGTGAATACGCCCTCCAGAACCCATCTGCCTGGGATTTCATTCGTCCCATCCTTAAAGTCAATAAAGGCGTGGCGATCTTTATCTCGACCCCTAGAGGACGCAATCATTTCTATGATCTTTTTCAGAACGCCAGACGCAATCCCGAATGGTTTAGGCAAAAACTCAGTGTTGATGACACCGGAATACTCACAAAAGAAGATATTGCGCAAGAGATGTGTGACGGTATGTCAGAGGAGCTTGCGCAACAAGAGTATTATTGTTCGTTTGATCGGGGCGTTGAAGGATCTTATTACTCATCTATTCTTCAAAAGATGACAGATAGGGGAAGAATTGCAGAACTATCATACGACCCGTATAAGTTGGTGCATACAGCCTGGGACCTGGGCTGGAATGACCCCACTTCGGTTATCTTTTTTCAGATTAAAGAAACTGGCGACATACATGTTATTGACTGCGAAGAAAGCCAAAAGGTTACGCTCGAAGGATGGAAAACCATTCTTGATGCAAAAGGCTATAAATATGGAACACACTTATTCCCTCACGATGTCAATAATAATGATGGTCTATCTAAGGGCGCGACGAGAAAGGAAATTCTCGAAGATCTTGGCATATCAGTTACCAACATCTCGAAAACATATGTCGGAGATGGCATAACAGCGACTCAAGCGCTTCTAGAATCTCGAACGTTTATTTGTAGCAAGAAATGTGCCCCTCTCTTAAAATGCCTAGACCATTATCATAGGGAATGGGATGACAAGCGGAAAGTATATGCAAATCAACCTTTACACGATTGGTCGAGCCATTTTTCCGATGCTTGCAGATATTTGGCAACAGGATTATCAAAAATATCAATTGGAGGAAGCGCAGAAAATGACGCAAAAGCACTTAGAGCCTACTGGGGAGGATGAAAAGCCTCAATTTACATCCTGCCATGTCCCCGAAGAAGATACTTTTCAAAAATTAGGTGAAAACCTTATCACAATGATCAAAGATCAGTTTGCCCCTGCTTTACTAAGCATATCAGATGATATATTTGATCGTATTTTTAATGTAGAGGAACAGATAGAAGAAATAAAAGATGAAATAAGTCTTTTATTAAAGGTTTTCACAGATAAAGACTTTGAAGTAAAAATGATTAAAGAGCGAAATAGGCATGTTGAGGCATTGGAAAGGTATAAGGAGGCAATCAAAGATAATGAGATACGCTATAACAACATGATTCTTGAGCTTAAAGGAATGGTTTCACTTGTACGTTCAGAGAATGAAAGGACAAGGACTAAAGAATTTTTAAGCTCAATAGTCTCAGAATTAAAATCTTACCTTGATAGAGGTCAATTAAATCTCTATGAATTGCTATGCAAAAATAATGATTTGATCCGTGAAATACATCAAAAAACTTTCATTATCGATCAAATGACAAAAGACAACCCTTCATAAATTTAAATTTATCTGCTACATCGTGAGAAAAACCATCACGGTGTAACATCAATGCGAAATAATGACCCCATCTTTTGGCCTGATAGCGATGTTGATCTAAGCTTGCGCCAAGGCATGCAAGCAAACTATACGAGAGATATAAATGTTCTCCAGACACAATGGACTCAAGCTGACATGGATCAACGCACCTATCTTGGAGAGTGCGACATTTGGGGGCAACTATTCCCCGGAGCTACGAACTTTCGCCGGAAAATGTTCAATTTCAATATCACCAATCCGGTTATCCAGTCGATCACAGGACAGCAGAGGCAGACTCGAAAAAGCTCTATAGCTATTCCCATACATAACGGAGCTCAGAAAACAGCAGACCAGCTCACAAAATGCCTTTACTATGTACATAATCAATCAGGGGCCTATCAAACATACTCAGACTGTCTGGAGATGGGGGCATTAGTTCAAGGGTTCGGGCTGGTCTCTATATTTCCTGACATGAAAAACGATCCGATTTCAGGCGATATAAGAATACGAAATGTCGATTTCAAATCGGTTCTTATTGACCCCTGGTTTCGCAATCATGATTTAAGTGACTGCCGCTATATATGGACTCGACAATTTTTTGGAAAAGAAGAAGCCGCTAAAGCCTATCCTAAATTTGCTGATGAGATTCTTGCGCTACCAGCAGGCACATATAGAGATGATAAATTTTACTACATGCCTGAAGTCTATCAAATCCAATATCCCAATGTCATAGGGTTTGACGAGTATTGGTACTTATCTTCTCGTGAATGTGAGTGGCTCATTGATACAGAAACAGAAGAATGTCAAGAGTTCACTGGCGACGAGGAAGATCTTCGCGTCATTATGCAATCATTCAAAGGCCGCTTAAAAGTCATTAAGAAGCCTAAGCCTACAGTAAGGCGCACTATTGTTATAAACGACAGAGTGTTAGTGGATGAACAGGCGCCATATGGCCTTGATCGCTATAGTTATGCATTTCTACCGTGTTATTTCTGCCCTGACACCCCATACTATGGATATAAATTCAGAGGGGTAGTACGTGATATGCGCGATCCTCAATATCTCTTAAATCGTCGTAAAGTTGCTGATTTAGATATTTTGGAATCACAGCAACAAGGCCTTAAGATCAAAAAAGGTTCTCTTGTCACTCCTGAAGATGGCTTAAATACAGGAAACGGTAGAATTCTGACGATAAGCGATAAGGCTCAAATGTCAGATGTTGAAGCAATGCCTATCATTCCACCCTCTCCCGTTATGTTGCAAATGGAGGAGATGTTACTTAACATAGCCTATAGAGTGTCAGGAGTAGACCCCCAGTCTATGGGGATAGAGATAGATGATAAGGCTGGGATCATAACAATGATGCGCCAGGCGGCTAACTCTCGCAACTTACAGAAGATTTTCGATCAATTTGATGAATTCCAGAGACAATGCGGGGACATCATCATAGAGATGATTCAAAAGAAATGGACATATGGAAAAATCAAGCAGGTTATCAATGAAGAACCAACGGCAGAATTTGACAATAAGGCGTTTTTTAAATACGGCTGCAAAGTGGCTCAAGGCATGCTTACTGAGTCTCAGAGACAGCTTGAGCTAGCCCAGCTATTGCATTTCAAAGAAATATCAGGCATACCTATTCCATCCAATTTGATCATCGAAGCTTCTACGATACAGAACAAAGAAGATTTGATTAAAGCTGTCATGCAGCAAGAGCAGCAACAGCAGCAGCAACAGCAGCAAGTTCAACAAATGCAAATGCAGCAAATGCAAATTGACAATCAAGCGAAAATATCTTATGCGCACTCTCAAGAAGGGCTCACAGCTGAAAGGATGGCTAAAGTTGGCCTTGATAAGGCACTTAATGCAGAACGAATGCAAAGAGCAGAGGAAGACAAAGCAATGGCTATCCTCAATCTTGTCAAAGCCGTCAAAGAGCTGAAGGATATGGATATGGATAGGCTAAGAAAAGGGCTAGAGATGTCCATAGCCCAGGAAACTCATGAGATGACAAAAAATCAACAGTTTGCGACAAATAACGCAGAAGTTAATCAACAAATTTAAGGTGTATATGAAAAATAAAGGCAAAGACCAAGGTAATATGTCTCCAACAGTAGAAGATTACCAAAGACCAGAGTCTACCTATCCAGAGAGACAAGCAGGTAAAACAACTGAATATATTTCTCGTCAAAATGCTCGTCAAAAGGATATGGCTAAGGAAGTAGAGAAGCAACATTATAAGGGGCGTTATAGCTGATGGCTAAAATCAAACTTCAAAAAGGTAAGATCAACACAAAGATGGGCGAGCCCAAGAAAGGCATTTCTCAGAAGATTACACAAAAAGAAGATACCAAAGCAGGAAAGTTGATGAAAAAAGATCAAACTCTTGGTATGATGATGCCGAGAAAGTAAGTATTTTCATGGAATAGGTGACGGCCTATCAACCGTCTAGCTGGTTACGTGCGAAAACGTGTTGAACTTAGCAGAAGCCGGCCTCTGCTGCTAAAGTATAATCTGCCTTTACCGGGTATCTGCGGCATTCGCAAGAATCCCGGCGTATCACGCATCGGGTAACATACCCACTTTCGGACTAATAAAGTATTCGACCACTTTATTAGTCCACCTTTGCAATAGTGGCAGAGTTTGGCCGAATGCAGCTTGCTTAGCAAGTAGATGTAACCAAGGATGTGCCTTGGCTTCCGGAGGTTCGAATCCTCTCTATTGCAATTTGGCATGTTAGCTCAGTAGTTAGAGCGCTAATGTTTCGTTTCTATGACTGGATGCCGACATTAGAGATCGTAGGTGCAAATCCTACACGTGCCTATGGATAAAATCCAAAGATGCTTACTCCCGCCATGCTGGTAAATCGTTGTGGGGCAGCCCTTCATTTTCGCCTGATGAATCGCAAGAAGAAACGCAATTGCGTCGCGAAGCGCCACCAAGAAGGGTAGTGTTGTGGCAGTGGCCAGCAATTTTTAAGAGGTTATATGAAAAAATCAAGTCATGCCCCTGATTATGCTAAGAACCGCACCGACGATGTAATAATCAAGGCGCTCAACCCATTTGTTCCTCAATGTCAGATGTAACCAATTTTGTAGATATGTCAATTTAATATCACCTTAGATTTCACTTTTAAGAAGCTGCTAAGGCTCTTATCAATAAATTTGTCATTAGCTACCCATTCCCCCATTTCCCCCTTCTTAAAACCAAAATGCCAAAGATTCATGCTTTTCCATGCGTGAATTTCTTCTATCATTTCAGGCTCAAATAATGATGAGTTTTTCAGCATGTTATCCATTTCTGACCAATGCGGTAGACACCAACAAAATCTCACATCATGAGCATCTACATAAAACACTAAAGTATCATCCTCAGGGTATGGCCTCCATAACGTAGTAAGAATTCTCCTTCTTATAGCCCTAGGCATCATCGTATCTTTTGACTCATGCACAGTGATAAAGAAAGGCCTGTCTTTATAAGGATCTGAATTTATGGTGTCATTTAGATCACATACCAAAGAGCTGATCAGTTCATTGGTCAAATCTCCGCATTCAATTCTTCCCTTCTCCCCATTCAATTGTGCATCTCTATAGATTGCCCCGACAGTGTTGCGTGAAGGATCATACTTACTAATCTTATCAAAATCAAATTCAGTTGTCATACTCATATCCCTTGTCACAAAATCTACAGAAAACCCTTTCCCTATGCTCATACAGCACTCTTTTGCATTTGCTGCATGTCATATAAGTCGGATTACCTTTATAATTTCTGCCCCACAGTTGACCCGTTGTCCATTGCCCACCAGGAGAGTGTATTTTCCTGTGCTCTCTTGCGCTATTATGCACTTTCCTTTGTTCTGCTATGCATTCGTCAGAGCAATAGCTTTTTTTGCCCGACCTCATAAATTCTTTCCCGCAGTAATAGCAAATTGTTACTCCCGATTTTTTTCGCGCTTCTAGAGCTGCATTATGTGCTTTTATCTTTTCATTATATAAACACCTGTAACACTTTGTTGACGCATAAAAGTCTTTTTCATCTCTATCTTTTTTACACACAACACAGATCATTTTACTCCTAGAGCAATATGCCTTGAAATCTAAACTTTTATACTTTACTTTGCAAATAAATGTGTATAAATCACACATTTCGATGAAATCGGGATTCGTCACCCCACTTGATGACAAGGGATTCGTCACCCCAAAGGAAGAATAAGCATGCAAGAAGAATTTGAAAATAGCGCCGTGGATGAGGTCGCAACTCCTCAAGATACTTCTGAACATGTTGCCATTGAAAATCAAGCTAATGAAGCTCCTATAGAATCAAAGCAGGATCGAAATTGGCGTGAGATGTCAAGAAAGCAACAACAGTTAGAGAATGAATTACGATCCCAAAGGGAAATGAATGAAAAGCTAATTCATTTGCAGCTATCTCAGCAGCAACAGCATATAAAAGCTGAGCCTGATGAGTTAGACATTTTGGATGACGCTGAGTTTTTGCCTAAAGGACAAGTTAAAAAGCTTGTAGAGAAGGAGAAAGCCAAGATTGTGCAGGCCGCTATTGAAGAAATGGAAACTCGTGCTAGAAAACGTGATGAGGGCCAATTTCTTCAAAAGCTTAAGGCTCAATATTCAGATTTTGACGATGTTGTAAATACTGACACGATGGCGTTGCTAGAACAAACAGATCCAGAGCTAGCCGCTACGATTGTAGATCTCAAAGACCCTTATAAAATTGGCGTGCAGACGTACAAGTATATTAAGGCGATGAATCTGGCCTCACAAGTCCCTAATTCTCGACGAGCTAAAGAAGTCGAGAGGAAGCTTGAAGCCAATTCAAAGACGGTACAGACACCTCAGGCTTATGATAAGAGGCCAATGGCTCAAGCATTCAAAATGACTGAGTCAGAGAAGGATAATCTTTACCGTGAAATGATGGGATATGCAAGCGGAAGCGGTTACGGCTACTAGATCTCAAATTCTGAGGTCAAATGACAGTTTCTATAAGTACTATGCCTCCTCAAATTCAGCAGAGGTATAATTCAAAATTACTATCGACACCAGAGCGCAATTTGATATTTAATCTCTTTGCTACTCCTGTCGAGCTACCAGACAATCAAGGCTTTATTGATAGACAAAGCCGTTATGATCGTCTGGACTTATTTCCTGTTCCAGTGGATGACGCTCAAACTAATCCACCAAGTCAATTGTTAAATCGTGTTGATGTGGATAACTTATGCAGTCCACATATTAGTAATGATCTTATGCTTTGTGCCGCGTAAGAGTATATGCCACCTACATTGTTTTAACAAGGCAGGTGACCATTACTAACGAGGATAAATAGTGTCCTCGATAAATCCGCTCTGATTGAGGTGGAAGCCCTAACGTCAAGTCGAGGGTGACACTGCGGAAAGATATGGTAATTTGTGTGTGTTTATAGAAGAAAGTTCCTTATGATATTTGCATCTGAGATCAAAAGTTTCTTTAGTGAGTTGAGCCCTAATGACACCCTTAACAGGCTTGCAGTAGGTCTTTCTCATGTTTATCATGATTTCACAATGTTTTTTCTTAATCCGAAGATATGGATAAATTCGGTTAAGAAATATATCAAGGCCTTCTCCCGTCAAGTTTGCCTCAAAAACGTCTCTCCTTTGGATATGTTGGAGTTTTTTGCATACAACTTTTTTCCAATAGTTGATTCCAATGAACTCTTTAATCCAAATCATAATAGATTCGTCCACAGAGGCAAATTTCAATATGGTTCTATGGACAACTGGAAATATTCCAGTTTTTGCTTTAACTGTATCGATATAGAAACATCCATCTCCATCGATATAGCCAGCAATATATGCAAAATCAAGTTCGTTCATGTAGACCCCTTTGTTATAGTCTATATAATAATGAACTCCACATTTACCGTCAACGACTTAGCGAGTGGAACTCAAAAGAGTATGCGAAAGTCTGATCTGCATGGAAACAT
>Ga0068864_100002745_pt1 | contig 14512 bp, 9 predicted proteins | sample KBSSwiS72_FD_66586 | JGI IMG/M metagenome (GOLD analysis project Ga0068864, IMG submission 66586) | Switchgrass rhizosphere microbial communities from Kellogg Biological Station, Michigan, USA - KBS Switchgrass S7-2 | ecosystem: Host-associated > Plants > Roots > Rhizosphere > Soil ... | reverse complement strand
TCTTGGTCTCGAAAAGCCCAAAGTGGCGATTCTTGCAGCCGTCGAAACAGTTAACTCGAAAATGCCGGCAACTCTCGATGCAGCCGCTCTCTGCAAGATGGCCCAACGCGGTCAGATAAAAGGCGGCATCCTGGATGGACCACTGGCGTTTGATAACGCGATCAGTAAAGAAGCGGCCACCACAAAGGGTATTAAATCAGCAGTTGCCGGAGACCCGGACATATTGCTTGCGCCCGACCTCGAAGCCGGCAACCTTCTCGCAAAGCAATTGACCTTTCTTGCCAATGCGGACAGTGCCGGAATGGTCCTTGGTGCAAGGGTGCCCATCATTCTTACCAGCAGGGCCGACAGTGTGCGCTCGAGGATTGCCAGTTGTGCGGTTGCCAAGCTGGTGGCCCATGCGCGGCGAAGCAAGCCGAAGGAGGATTGAGATGGCACGCAGGCTTACCCAATAGGAGGTTTACGATGGCTACAACTGTTCAGCAACTGGCCCGCGCCAAAGTGGCGCCATGGGAAGGATTCAACATCGGTCTCTGGCAGAACGAGATCAATGTCCGCGACTTCATTCAGCAGAACTATACGCCTTATGAAGGTAACGATTCGTTCCTGGCGCCAGCGACGGCACGCACCAATAAAATCTGGGATCGTTTGAGCAAACTGTTTCTCGAAGAGCGCGAAAAAGGCGTGCTCGATATTTCACAGATTCCAAGTTCCATCACCGCGCATGCGCCCGGTTATATCGATCGTGAGAACGAAGTGATCTTCGGTTTGCAAACCGAAGCTCCACTTAAAAGGGCCATCATGCCGAACGGCGGCTTCCGCATGGTCCTCAACGCGCTGAAGACGTATGGATATGAGCCCGATCCACACGTGGTCGAGACCTTTACAAAATATCGGAAGACCCACAACGAAGGTGTCTTCGATGCTTACACGACTGACATCAGGCGCTGCCGCAACTCGCATGTACTCACCGGACTTCCCGACGCATACGGTCGCGGCCGCATCATCGGCGACTACCGGCGCGTTGCGCTCTACGGTGTAGCGAGACTCATAGAAAACAAGGAGCGGGAAAAACGAAGTCTCGATTCAGCTATGTCGACGGACGAGATCATTCGCGATCGCGAAGAGCTCAGCGAGCAGATCCGCTCACTTAAAGAGCTGCAAGACATGGCCGCCAGTTATGGATTCGACATTTCGAAGCCGGCTCACACTGCGCGCGAGGCCGTGCAGTGGCTTTACTTCGGCTACCTGGGCGCAGTCAAAGAGCAAAATGGAGCAGCGATGTCCTTGGGCCGGACCTCGACCTTTCTTGACATCTACTTCGAGCGCGATTTGAAAGCGGGCACGTTAACTGAAGAAAAAGCGCAGGAGATCATCGACGATTTCGTAATCAAACTTCGCATCGTTCGTTTTCTCCGGACTCCTGAATACGACGAGCTCTTCGCCGGCGATCCCACGTGGATTACAGAGTCAATTGGCGGTATGGGGGACGATGGCCGTCCCCTCGTAAGCAAGACAAGCTTCCGCTTATTGCAGACGCTTTACAACCTTGGTCCAGCGCCGGAGCCAAACCTCACGATCTGGTATTCGCCGCGGCTGCCCGACGGGTTTCGGAGCTTCGCCGCCAAAGTAGCTATCGACACGAGCTCGATCCAATTTGAAAGCGACGAAATCATGCGGCGTTCCATTGGAGACGATGGCGCCATTGCCTGTTGTGTCTCACCGATGATAACGGGCAAACAGATGCAGTTCTTCGGCGCGCGCGCGAACCTCGCGAAGTGTCTGCTTTACGCCATCAACGGCGGCCGAGACGAAATGACCGGCAAGCAGGTCGGCCCACCTGTTAAACCCGTCGCCGGTGAGTATCTCGACTTCGACGATGTTATCGAGAAGTTTGAACGGATGATGGAATGGCTCGCAGGCGTTTACGTCAATGCCATGAACGTCATCCACTACATGCACGACAAGTATGCCTACGAACGTTTGGAGATGGCGCTTCACGACTATGCTCCACTGCGAACGATGGCTTTTGGGATAGCAGGCATGTCGGTGGTGGCCGATAGCCTCTCGGCAATTCGTTACGCAAAGGTGCGGGTAATTCGCGACGAGACGGGACTGATCAACGATTACCAGGTCGAAGGCGAGTTTCCTCAGTTCGGCAATAACGACAACCGGGTGGACCACCTCGCCGCGTGGCTGGTCAGCACCTTCATGCACAAGTTGAGGAAATACCCGACCTATCGACAGGCGACGCACACGCAATCAATCCTGACCATCACTTCGAATGTCGTCTACGGGAAGAGCACCGGCAACACTCCCGACGGGAGACGCCAGGGTGAGCCGTTTGCCCCGGGCGCCAACCCGATGCACGGGCGAGACAGCCACGGTATCCATGCTTCGGCAGCATCAGTCGCGAAGATCCCGTTTCGTGACGCCGCCGACGGCATTTCGCTCACCGCGTCGCTCGTCCCGGGAGGCTTGGGACGAGTGGTCCAGGATCGAGTCGTCAATTTGCGGAGCATGCTTGACGCCTTCTTTGGTGTCACTGGCTTTCACATGAACGTGAACGTGTTGAATCGCGAGATGCTTCTGGATGCCATGGACCATCCCGAAAACTATCCCCACCTGACTATTCGAGTCTCGGGATATGCCGTCAACTTCGTGCGGCTGACGCGCGAACAGCAATTGGATGTTATTAACCGCACATTTCACGGAAGCGAGACATCGTTATGAGCGCAGAGAAACAAGTGCAATTGCCTTCGCTCGAGGCGAGGAGTCCCTTCGAGCTTCGCGTAAATCTTAGTGGCTCTTCGGAATCGGCGGTGAAGCAAGCGCTCACATCAGGAGACATGGGTTTTCTGCATTCGTTCACAACCGGCTCTACGGTCGATGGGCCAGGAGTTCGGCTCGTGGCGTGGACCGCAGGCTGTCAATGGCGTTGCTTGTACTGCCATAACCCCGACACGTGGAACGTGATGAACGGGATGCCGGTCACTATCGAGCGCGCCGTAGAGGAGCTTGGCAAGTATCGTCATGGGCTTAAGGCCATGGGCGGCGGTCTGACTTTAAGTGGTGGAGAACCTCTCATGCAGGACCGTTTTGCGGTCAGACTCTTTACGGCCGCGAGGTCAATGGGGATACACACGGCGATAGAAACGAACGGCTATTTGGGCGAGCGGCTGACCGATCACGAACTCGAACAGATCGACCTGGTCATGCTGGGCGTGAAGACCTGGACTTCGAAGCGCCATCGCGAATTGACTGGAAAAGACATTGGGCCAACCCTGGAGTTCGGCCGCCGTCTTTCGCATCTGGGCCGAAAGATGTGGATTCGCTTTGTCTTGGTTCCCGGGTTAACGGACGACCCAAAGAATATCGAGCAGATCGCAAAATTCGCGGTTGAATTGGAAGTCGTGGACCGAATAGAGGTGCTCCCCTTTCATCAAATGGGACGATACAAATGGAAAGAGCTCGCAATCAATTACACGTTGCAGGACGTTGAGCCTCCGACAAATGAAATGATTGAGCGCGCCTGTGAACAATTCAGAGCCGTTGGGCTCACGGCCTATTGAGTTGATGGATTACATGCAGAAAGAGGAACCGTCATGCTTAAGCAAATTATCCTTATTCTTTGCGTGACTGTAGCTGGGACTGGCGCATCAGTTCAGGCCCAAAAAAAGATTGTTCTTGCTCCGGGCGCGACCGCCGGTGGGAACTACAGCCCCGGAATCCTGGTCGATGGCACGCTCTACATCTCCGGTCAGGGAGGTGAGGACGCGAACGGAAAAATACCCGCCGACTTCGAAGCTGAAGTGAAACAGAGCCTCGACAACATTGGCGTTGTTCTTAAAGAGGCGGGCATGTCACCGGCTGATGTGGTGAGTGTACAGGTCTACCTCACCGATAAAGAGACTTTTCAGCAGATGAACAAAGTGTACACGGCTTATTTCAAAGTCCCGCGGCCAACCCGGACCACAGTCGTAGTCGCCGCGCTCGTCGGACCGGGACGGATTGAGATCACTGTGACCGCAAGGAAATAGACTGCTTTTTATAGTTGAGGAGGAAAGCTTTGGTTTCGCTCGGCTCAGCAAGACTTCTCTCTCGTCCTGGGCGGGCCGTACTTCCAGTTTCTGCGTCGAGCGCACTTGTCTGACGATACATTGAAGTTGCGCCAACACATCATCATCATCTCGCTGCTTGCCTGGCTGCCGCTGTTGCTTCTCTCGACTCTTGAGGACAGGCACTGCGCGGGACGGCACTGAGCCCATAGATTTCGATGTATGTGCCTGACTATGGTCCATTCTTGGGAAGAGTGATCCGAGTCTGATATGGAGGTGAGAGATTGTTATGAACTGGGTAGCTCGATATCGCTTCAAACTCTACGTCCTAAATTCCATTTGGATCTTTCCGTCCCTGAGCATCATTCTCGCGCTGTTGACGGTGGTGCTGCTCAGCCGGATTGACCGCGCGCTGGGTTGGGAGATGAACATTAGCGATGACACGGCGCGGACAGTAATGTCCACCGTCGCCGCCTCGATGTTCACTCTAGTGGTTGTTGGTTCCTCAGCGATACTGTTGGTGGTCCAACTTGCCAGTGCTCAACTGACGCCGCGGATCATTACGCTCGTCTATCGTAATAACATCAGGAAATTATCATTGTCCGTCTTTGTATTTACTTTCACCTTTTCGGTCGGTGTTCTGGTCCGCATCGAAGGCAGCACGCCACTTCTGACGAGTTATTTAGCTGCTTACGGATTTTTGATAAACCTGGCTCTCTATATCTATTTCATCGACAGTATTGGTAAAACTGTCAGGCCGAGTTCCGTAGTCCGAAGTGTGGCGCTGGCCGGGCGCGAAGTCATTCACAATGTTTACCCGCTGCAACTCAAGAATCAGCAACCGTCGGTTCCGAAATCCTCAGAGAGCCTTGAGGATGTTCCGCGACGCATCATGCTAAATGAGATTGACGGAGTTGTATTAGCTTTTGATTTAAAAGGTCTGCTATCACTCGCTGAACGCTCAAACTGCGTGATCGAATTAGTGCCTGAGGTTGGCGACTACGTAGCGGCCGGCGATCCCCTGTTTCGGTTCTTTGATGGAGGGGAGGATTTGAGCGGCGACAGCTTACGCAAGTCAGTAGCTTTGGGACCGGAACGCACTCTCGAACAAGATCCGATGTTTGCTTTTCGCATCATCGTTGATATCGCGTCAAAGGCGCTTTCCCCAGCGATCAACGATCCTACTACCGCGGTATTGGCGATCGATCAATTACATCATCTCCTGCGTGATGTCGGTTGTCGCAGTCTGGCTGAAGGCCGTGAAACAGATAATCAAGGTCAGCTTCGGCTGGTGTATCGCACACCTAATTGGGAAGACTTTGTGTATTTGGCTGTTACCGAGATTCGCCATTACGGACGAGATAGTATTCAGATCATGCGCCGGCTACGAGCAATGTTGGAGAACCTGATCGAGACATTGCCCGCGCTGCGTGCTCCGCTGCTCCGACAGGAACTTCGTCTCCTGGAATCGTCAGCCAAGCGGATGTTTCCGGATGTGGACGACCAGGCTTTAGCGACAACAGGCGATTTGCAGGGCATGGGCGGTAGCGACGGTGAATCCCAGTTGCTGGACCATAACCGCCCAGTGACTGTCAGTTTTGACAGTATGTACCCTCCGCTTCAACCAACATAATCACATCTACAGTTGTATGTGAAAGACAAAGGCAAGCTCTTTATGCAGTGAACAGTCAACTTAACTTTAGTTGTTATCATCGTTCTCTCGGTTGACTCGTATACCTCACGATATCCGTGTCCGGAATTTGGAGAACTATTCTGAAGTTGCAACGGGTGGATGCTTCAATACATTATCCTTCAATATGTACCCCAAGGTACGGTTGGATGTATATTCAGGCGGCGCGTTTTATTACGTTTAATCAAGACGTCCGCAAGCAGCCTCTCCCCGGAGGTGTTTTCGCCAACACTCGAACCGTCGAGAGAGCTCGGCTTCTCACATGGTGGTTAGAGTGAGGTGATGCAATCTCCGGCTCTCACGAGCAGTAAGAAAAACGAGTTTACTGCATTCGTACGACTCTTCCCGTTCCGGACCGCCCGGTCCTTGCGTCTCTGTCTACTGTTGATTGTTTTAGGCTGGCTCTTACCTCTTGACGCAGTTGCCCAGGTCGCCACCAAGCGAGTTCTGATTCTAACCAGTTACGACATAAGTCGTCCGGCCGTTAACACAGTTATTCAGTCAGTTACAACCACTATCAGAAATGGCTCCCACACCCGCGTCGAGTTCTTCTATGAGTTTCAGGACAATCCTAGAATCCCCAATTCAAAGTATGAAGAGGAAATGGTCAGATTCCTCCAGACCAAATATGAAGGCGAACAGATTGCTGTCGTACTCGCGCTTGGCGGGCCCGCTTTAAAATTCTTGTTGGCCCATGAGAACGTGCTTTTTTCTAATGTTCCGAAGGTCTACTACTTCCACGATGAAAGTGAAATTACGGCCCACAGCCTATGGCCCCGTGTGACCGGAGTTTGGGCCAATCTGGAGGTCGACAAAACTCTGGACATGGCGCTTACTTTTCAGCCTGATACGCAAAAGGTTTTTGTAGTTTCCGGCAACTCCGACCAGGACAAGTTTCTGAGTGAGCAAGCACAGAAGGCGGTTCGCGGCTACGAAAACCGTTTGCAATTCACTTATCTGACGGATCTGACGATTGAGGAGTTGAAACAAAAAGTAGCGACGCTACCGCCGCAAAGTGTTGTTCTTTATCTTTCCTTCTTCGCTGACAAAAAAGGCGATAACTTTTCAGGCCCTGAAGCCCTTTCCCTATTTGCGCCAACTGCAAATGCGCCCATATATGGCATCTCGGATACTTACATGGGCGCCGGCATCGTTGGCGGAAGCTTGTTTGACTTTCAGGCGCTTGGCCGACGTACGGGCGAAGTTACCCTACAAATAATGGGCGGTGAAACCGCGCAAAGTATTACTCCACAAACTGCTGCAAACGTAACGATGGTTGATTGGAGAGAACTGCGACGATGGCGCCTCGACGAAACCAGACTTCCCGCCGGCAGCATCGTGCGCTTTCGAGAGCTGTCGTTTTGGGAGCGCTACAAATGGTATGTAGTCGCTGTCGCTCTGGCGTTCCTTGTCGAGGCCGCATTGATTGCGTGGTTGTTGTTTACTCGTAGACGGCGGCGGCAAGCGGAGAGCGAGCAGGAACGTCTTGCGGTACTTGCTGAAACTGAGCATCGGCGACTCAACGAAGTGGTATCAAATGTTCCTGGTGTGGTTTGGGAAGCTCGCATCGATCCTGATACCGGCGTCCACAAACTAACCCTCATTAGTGAATACGTGGAAAAACTGCTGGGCTATAGTATAGAGCAGTGTTTGGCCACGCCGGAATTCTGGCAAAGCGTCGTGTTCGAAGAGGACCAGGAACGAGTCAGGCGTGAATGGGAAGCCGTGGTGTCCCGCGAAGACGACGGATTGATTCAGTTTCGTAGTCTGACAAAAGACAGACGCGTAGTATGGGTTGAGTTGCATCTGAGTCCGATCTTCGATCAGGACGGAAACTTTATCGGACTACGCGGAGTTACGCTCGACGTAACGCAGAAGAAGCAAGCCGAACAAGCAAAAGGTGAGACCGAAGAGCGTAATCGTGCGATCCTGCGAGCCATTCCTGACCAGATGTTCCTGCAAACACGCGACGGTGTGTACCTGGATTATCACGCCAGGAATCACGACGACCTGATAGCGGCTCCTGAGGAATTTCTGGGCCGGAACATGCGCGACATCCTCCCACCGCAACTGGCCGAGGATCTTTTCCAGTGCTTTGAACGCGCGGAAATGGGTGAACCGCAGGTTCTCGAGTACGCACTCCCGTTCAATGGTGATGAGCGCTGGTATGAAGCGAGTATTGTTCTGAGTGGCGGCAACATTCTCAGCGTCGTGCGGGATGTAACTACGCGCAAGACGATTGAAAACGCTTTGCGACAGAATGAAGCTGAGTTGGCCGGAATCATTGGCTCCGCAATGGATGGCATCATTACTGTTGATGAAAATCAGCAGATCGTACTTTTTAATGCCGCCGCCGAAAAGCTGTTTCTTTGCTCTGCCTCTGACGCGCTGGGTCATTCACTCGACCGCTTCATTCCCGAGCGTTTCCGCGAGGCGCACCACCAACATGTTCTGGAATTTGGCGAGAAGAACATTACCCGGCGCTCGATGGGGCTACAGGGAGACTTAAGCGGTCTCAGAACCTCGGGCGAGGAGTTTCCGATTGAAGCCTCGATCTCGCAAATTGATGTTCAGGGAAAGAAGTTTTATACCGTCATTCTGCGCGATATTACGGAGCGAATGCGGAGCCAGCAAGCATTGCGTGAGAGTGAAGCACGCTTTAGAAACATGGCCGACACGGCTCCGGTTATGATCTGGATCGCGGATGAATTCAAGCGTTGCACATACTTCAACAAACAATGGCTTGACTTCACTGGCAGGAGTCTCGAACAGGAACTGGGTGATGGTTGGGCCAAAGGGGTCCACCGGGACGATTATGCTCACTGCATGGAAGTGTTTGCCAGCAGTTTTGCTAAAAGAGTCCGTTTTGAAATGGAGTACAGGCTGCGCAACAAAGATGGACAGTATCACTGGATATACGATAGCGGGACGCCTCGTAACTCATCCGATGGAAGGTTTCTCGGTTACATCGGATCTTGTATTGACATTACTCAGCGCAAAGTATCGGAAGAGGAACTGCGCAAAGCGCACGAAGAACTGAAGGAACTCAAAAACCAGTTGGAGGCGGAAAATATCTACCTCCAGGAAGAACTGCAACTGGACCAGAGGTCCGACGAGATAGTGGGCCAGAGCGATGCGATCAAATACGTGCTTTTTACAATCTCGCAGGTCGCGCCCACTGATGCAACGGTTCTCATCATGGGAGAGACCGGCACCGGAAAGGAACTGGTGGCGCGCGCGATTCATGGCGCGAGTTCAAGAAAGGACCGGCCGTTAATTAAGGTAAACTGCGGCGCGTTGGCTCCCAGCTTGATTGAGAGCGAGTTGTTCGGACACGAGAAGGGGGCGTTTACTGGAGCCAGCGCGCGCAAGTTAGGTCGATTCGAGCTGGCAAACGGCGGCACGATTTTTCTGGATGAGATCGGAGAGCTCCCGCTCGAGTTGCAAGTGAAGTTGTTGCATGTAATTCAGGAAAACGAGTTCGAGAGACTCGGCGGGTCCAAAACAATAAAGACAGATGTGCGCATCATCGCTGCCACCAATCGTAATCTTAAACTCGAAGTTGATAAGGGGAACTTCCGCGAAGATCTTTGGTATCGGTTAAATGTCTACCCGATAACCGTGCCCCCGTTGCGGCAGCGCAAAGAAGACATACCGCTGTTGGTCGAACACTTTGCGAATAAATATGCAAAGAAGTTTGGCAAAGCAATTACGTCGATTTCGCCGCGCGCAATACAGAGTCTACAGGCTCACTCATGGCCAGGAAATATCAGGGAACTGGCTAACGTGATTGAGCGCGCAGTTATTCATACAAAGGGGGGCGTCCTGCAAGTTGTCGATCGGTTTGAGGAAGCTGATGAAGAGACTTCCGTTTCAATAAAGACTTTGGAAGAAGTTGAACGCGAACACATTATCCGCTCCCTGGAAAATTGCGGCTGGCGAATTGAAGGACCGTATGGCGCAGCGAAGCACCTCGATATCAATCCAAGTACACTGCGCGCAAGGATGGTAAAGCTCGGAATCCAACGGCGCCGCGCCAGCCAAGTGTGAATCACAGCGGTAGCGTTTTCTTCTGCGTATTTTTCCGCTCGTCTCTATCACATCTGGCCAACACAACCTCAAACAGAGATTTGTCCGCCGTAAAGTAATGCGGATTCCGCAAAATATGGCGGCGCAGTTAAATCCGCTCATCAGCAGGAGCAGAACCCCCAGTCGCCTATAGCCATTAACAAGGGTTTATCAACCCCTCCACCGGTAGAACTTCTTCTCGCGCACGCCGCTTGCAAAAGAAGTAGCAGTGGGTTAGTTAGTCAACTTTCCACAAACCATCAAACTCCAGGCGGAACAGGCTGTGGTCAGTGAGTGTGGAGGTGTGCCCTCGTCCGTCTGACTTAAAAGAAGATTGCTAACAAGACATCTCTTTTATCTTTAACTCTTATTGGAGGATTTATGACGCGCCCCAGAATCGTACTCGCAGATGATCATAGGCTGATGCTTGATGCGTTAAAGAACCTGCTCGAGCCGGAGTTTGAAGTCGTTGGTACGTTCACCGATGGTCAAGCTCTTGTGGAAGGTGCCCCTGAGCTTTGTCCACATGTCATCGTTCTCGACGTCCGAATGCCGCTCATGAACGGTTTGATTGCAGGCGAACGACTCAAGAAGGCGATGCCGCTGGTCAAACTTATTTACGTGACAATGAACCACGATCCCGAGATGGCTGGAGAAGCTTTTAGGTTAGGCGCTTCAGCTTATCTACTCAAGAATTCCGCCGCCAGTGAGTTGCTGCGCGCCATCCGTGAGGTGGTGCGAGGCGGCTTCTATGTTACGCCGCTCATGACGAAGGGAATGGCTGGTTCGTTTGTATTGAATTTCAAACGAATGAAAAGCAAAACTCCCTTGACTATACGGCAGAAGGAAGTTCTTCAACTCCTGGCTGAGGGCCGTTCGATGAAGGAAGCTGCATTCAAGCTTAAGCTTTCTCCGCGCACGGTCGCTTATCACAAATATACGATGATGGAACATCTCCATATAAGAAGTAGCGCGGAACTGATCGAATTTGCAATGAAGAGCTCGCTGGTAGCCGCGTGAAGTGAAATACGTCGAGCATCACCAGGACTTTTATGGATCGTTCGTTCTCTTAACGCCCCTTTTGTGAAATTTGCGGACACCACACTACCGAGTGTTATTTCTTAGGCCGTGGGTAATAGTCCCCAGCGAAACGATGGCTTAGATACTTGTACGTGAGGCGGTGCCATTGTGGGGACTTAAGAAGACTTGCGCGCTTTCGGTGGGTTTTGCTATGCGGCCTTTTTGCGGCACCCTCTGAGTTCCCTAAGAATCCGCCCTTTCAGACAGCAAACGTAGCACAAGAAGGTTGCAAGCTATGACCTTCGCCTGGGTTCGTTAACTGGAGAACAACCACAGGCACAAGCGTTGCAGTCCAGTTCTAGTATTTCACGTCATGCCAAACCGTGCAGATACCCGCTGCCGTGACTCTGAGCCGGGTTGACGGTTTTGGATTTGAGACGGGGACTTATTCACCTGCTCTGAGGTGCAGGGAAGGGGCGAAATGATTACCGAAGTCAGCAGGGGCCTACGGCCGATCGACACAGCGAGTCGTAAAAAGAAGCCGGCTACGCCGATGCACATAACCGGTGACGCCGTTCTGCACGATGCGCAGAATTTTTCGCTGGTATTGGGTGGACCACTGTATCAACTTCTGCGGCGCGCGCATTTGTCAGGCAATGCGGTATCAGTGGTTCGCCAACGTGTGGTTGTGATCGCGCTGCTTGGATGGCTTCCCCTGCTGATCCTTTCCGCGGTCCAGGGCCACTTGTGGGGCAGGAGCGTGGCCATGCCCTTTCTTCTTGACCTCGAAGTTCATATCCGATTTCTGATCGTCGTCCCGCTGCTGGTTATCGCGGAGCTCGTGGTCCACAAGCGTCTCCGTCCGATCGCAAAAGCATTTTTGGAAAGGAATTTGATTCGCGAGGACGATTTCCCACGCTTCGACAAGGCCATTACCTCAGCATTCCGTTTACGAAACTCCGTCATCGCTGAGGTGCTGCTAGTGCTGATCGTTTATGGCGTGGGCGTTTCCGTCGTTTGGCATCAATTCACGGCGCTCGCTGCTGACAGCTGGTATGCACCCGCGGCGCTGACAGGATCAAAGCTCTCGCTCGCAGGCTACTGGTATACCTATGCGAGCCTGCCGATATTCCAGTTCCTTCTGATTCGTTGGTATTTTCGAATTCTTATTTGGGCGCGCTTTCTCTGGCACGTGTCGCGGCTCAGGTTGGCGCTTATCCCGACACACCCGGATCGCGTCGGCGGTCTCGGTTTTCTGTCAAACGCCGTTTACGCGTTTTCGGTGCTGGTCGTTGCACACGGCGCCATGATTTCCAGCCAGATCGCCAATCGCATTTTCTTTCTTCAGGCAAAGCTGCCCGAGTTCGAAGCCGAAATCGCGGTGGTCACCATCTTTCTGCTCTGTCTGATTTTTGGGCCGCTGCTCGTGTTCGTGCCACAGCTTGCGCAAACGAAGCGCACAGGCCTGCGCGAATATGGCACTCTGGCTGAAACGTATGTCCGTGACTTCGATACGAAGTGGCTACGCGGAGCGAGACGCAAAGATGAAGAACTGATTGGTACCGCTGATATCCAATCACTCGCTGATCTTGCCAATAGTTTCGAAGTGGTGCGCAGCATGCGGCTGGTCCTCGTGACCAAAGACTCGATTCTGCAACTGGGAGTGGCATTATTCTTACCGCTACTTCCGCTCGCACTGACGGTAATGCCCCTAAAAGAACTCCTGAGCCGTCTCATCGGTATTGTGTTTTAGCTACGTTAGTTGTAGGGCGTAGCTTGAAAGCAGCGATCACGAACCGCATGCGCGTGTGGAAAGAGGATGCCTTGGAAGCTAGAAGTATAGGTTTACTGCGATGCCGACGGCTCGAATATGAGTAGGACTGGAACGCGAATCATTCTGTCTTGAAAAGTAGAGATCCAGGATCAGTTGTCGGTTCGGGTCTATCAGTCTTACCAAAGGAAATCCTCTCTTCAGTGGGATCTGGACTCCGACATTTAGTCGATTGCGATTCCAGGTATCAAACCGGTTGTCGTAAAAAACTTCCGCGGAGCCGTATGGCACTGGCGCGAAACGGCCTATGTGGAATTCCCTCTCCAGGGTTAATCGATTTCGATAGCGGGCAGAAGTTTCACCATTGACGATGCGAATCTCTTCTCGATTTCGATCCGAAACGAGAATGTCTAAAGGAATCGGTTGTCGAAAGGTTTGCTCAAATATTATGCGATGTTCTTTGAATGGGTCTTTTCCAGTAAGTGAGAATCCGTAACTGTATCCGTTGCGCAGTATGATCCTTTGGTTTGGAAGATAATCAAGACTTGCCTGCACTGAGCCCTCAAGATTGTCTTTCGTTTCTTCGGCTTTCGTGAGTGCGCTCATGAAAAAGAGACGAAGCTTTGGTTTTAATGGTATGAAGACGTCGACCTCGGGCCATATCTCTTTCCGGTAATCACTCTGCTGGGCGCGGACTTCGGAAAAGCTGATGAGGAACATTATCCCGAAAAAGATCTGACGAACGATCTCGCGCAAAGCGATTTGGCGTTTCTTCACGTGTGTTTTCCGCGCGACCATTGCGGCCGTTCCCATAACTCAATCAACCGGTATCAGAGCGTCTTTCCACCATGCTGGTGGGACCGGTTCGTATGGTTTGTACTGCACCTCTGGCACACCCGGTATCGGAGGGTACTGATCCCAGACTTTTGCCTGACGCACAACAACGGCTTCTTTCGTGACATTGAACACTGTAAAGTCCTGTGTCTGCACGATGGGACCTGCGTAACCTGACTGAACTTCTTTAAAGACCAATGGAATGACCTGCGGCGAGAGAAGCGTATGCCACATTCCGGCCATTTTGGGCTTCGCCAGCGTGAACACTTTGGCGGCAGCCTTAGGCGAAGTATGGGCCGCGTTCAGTGCTATTCTCGCTCGTTCGATCGAGAGACCCGAAGCTGCCGCCAACGCCTCGGCCGGCGGGAAACATTCGTGTATGAGAAGGTCGACGCCGCCTTCGCACGCACGCACGAGCGGCCACGATGGGCGTGCATCACCCGAAAAGACAAATGAAAGTCCCTCAAAATCGAGCCGGTAGCCGACCGCGCCGCTGGTAGTATGCACGACCGGGAATGAGGTCACTTTCACTCCGTTCCTGTCGTAAATGACGTGTGTCTTGGCGTAATTGTGCTCCGCTACTTCTATCCTCATACTTGCCGGATTGAGGGGTCCGGTTCCGCCCACGGTATCCCAGGTAAGAGCTTCGTCGATCGACTCTGCAAAATGCTTTGTACCCATTCGAGGTTCGTCTCCGCTCGGGCCCCACACATAAACCGGCCCGTCCGATCGGCCCACCTTAGCGTAGCTTCCAACGAGTGTCAGCATGTCGGACATATGATCGGCGTGCAGGTGCGTTATAAATACTTTGTTGAGCTTGTTTACCGGAAGCTTCAGGCTCGCGTAGTTCGCAAGTACGCCGCTGCCGATATCGAAAAGCAGAATATCGCGCTGAGGATTTCCGATCTCGACGAGTACGCCAGCCGAGGCCTGTGCCCGTGTTGTCCACGGATTGCCGCTGCCGAGCACCGTCATGCGCAACTCACCGTCTTCGAGCTTTTCTTCTCCAGGGACAAACTGTTCAGCATATTCCCGCCGCGGTTTGCCGACGATTGGCGTCAGAGTGATCGG
>Ga0068864_100002739_pt1 | contig 14520 bp, 7 predicted proteins | sample KBSSwiS72_FD_66586 | JGI IMG/M metagenome (GOLD analysis project Ga0068864, IMG submission 66586) | Switchgrass rhizosphere microbial communities from Kellogg Biological Station, Michigan, USA - KBS Switchgrass S7-2 | ecosystem: Host-associated > Plants > Roots > Rhizosphere > Soil ... | reverse complement strand
ATCTGTGGCGCGGATGACATATCTTCCGGGTTCGTCGTTCAACGCGAACGGCACGACAAAGGTTGATTTGCCATTCTGAAGCAAGACGTTGGTAGAGTAGATAGCGAGCCTCATTCCGTTCGGTGAATAAACATGACACCGAATCAGGCCTGGGCCATCAGTATTTGAGGTTATGGTCAACGGCACGTGTTGACCCAGTTGCGCGGTTGCAGAACCTTCGACCTTGATCTGATTCTCATGAGGACTCAAGGCAAACACCAATGCATCACCGATTAGAATTGAAGCATGGATTACATCGGTATAGCCGAGCTGTTTACCTATGCGTACATCAGTGACAAAGAATTTGCGGGGCAGCTTGATGGTCAGATCCTGCTTCGCCACTTGTCCGAGGTTGGAGTCGTTATAAGTGGTAACGCCATCCTGTCCGACAATTCCCGCCACGGCAACATTCTCTTTGACAAGCGTTAGAACTTCACTGTCGGCGAATTTATAACGTGCCAATTGAGCCTGGGTGATCGGGCGACCATCAGGGGACGTCACTTCAACAACTGGTCGCACACCAGCTCTCTTGAAAAGTGCATTTGCCAATTCACGATAGGCGGAGCCGCCAAACTTCACAGCTCGTTGTTTAGGATATTGGTCGAAGGTGGTATTGAGATAAATCGCCCAGCCCTTACCAAAGTGGTTCACAATTGCGGCGTCAGCATTGCCGATCTGGAACAGGGATGCCCCAGTCGTTACCTTGATGCCGGGTTCAGCAATGCGAAAGTTTGCAAGGTTGGTTGTGCTGAGACTCCAACTCGCACCCTCTTTGGTTGTGTGCACACTCTCGGTTGTTAGTTTCAAATCCCGCTTGTCCGGCAAACCGGCATTGATCCCGAACAACTTGTTAATGGCGTCACTGGTCTGCCAGGAGCAATGTTGGTCCATTAGCCCGGGAGCGGCGTCGGCTATAACAATTCCGCCACGCGAAACAAACTCCTCGAGGTGTTGAGTTTCTTCCGGCGATAGTGCGAAAGCCAGCGGTAAGATCACGACCTTGTATTTTTCGATGGAGATCTGATTCCTGGCGACATCTTCGGACGAGATGAAATCAAACTGCAGCCCCAGGTCTTTGATTGTTCTTACCCAACCATCGCGGTTCGCGACAAAACTCAGACGGGCCTTATCGGAAACCTCATCGTCGTCATCACTATTTCGTTGGTGATAACCGAGAATGCTTGCCGCATGAATTGACGGCATTGAGTAGTAGAGTGCAATTCCATCCTGCTGTCGTGTTGATTCCATTAAGAGCTTGCCAACCCCCTCGGATTTCAGGGAAGTGAAGGCTCGTCCCATGTCTCGAGCAGAGGCGGAGTAAGTCATGTCAGGATTCAGGAACGAGTACATCCAAAAGATATTTGGGTGAAGAACGTTGTGGATCGCCGCTGTCCAAATGGCGTTTTGTACAGCCAAACCATGCGAGCCATAACCGGTCCAGAAGCCGATCATTGCATTTGGCTTAGCGAATGATCGATGCATGTCCCACTGGTTACCGCCGTCATACGACAAGAAGTCATCGATAACTCGATCCAGTCGTGCCCAATCAGCACCGTCATAAGCATTTGTGGCCTGTGTACCAGAAACTGCAATATGAGCATCCGGATCACCTTCGATCGCTGCCGCTCGAGCTATCTCATAAGCCTTCGCGAACGTGATTTCCATGAAGGTCCTATGATCGGCCCAGGGGGCAAAGTTGCGACTCTTTTTCGCTTCGTCTGTCGTGTAAGGCACCACCGAATCCCAATCTGCAAAGCTTGCCCGCCACTCCTTATTCAGAGCCGCAAGCGTGCCGTATTCCTGTCGTAGCCAGACACGAAACTCGCGCAGAGTGTCAGGACTCCAGTCGAAGTCAACCGCGTCACCGTATGAGGTCAATGAACCTTCGTCGCCGACAAAGTAATAGTCCATGTTGTAACGTGCTTTGTTGCGGGCGGCGGCGCGAACGATATCGGACAGGCTTCTTAAGACATGCGGGTTATTGAATGAGGGGGTTCGCTGAAGAAATTTTTTATCTCCAGTTCGCTTATACAGTTCTTTCTTTGTCAGATAACCAAGCGATTCAAAGTCACCGGTTTTTTGATAGTCGGCGATAGCTCGTTCCATTGCCTCCGGAGTTGTTGGACCACGATCGTACCAGTAAACACCAAACGAGCCGCGCGGAATGTTGAGTGAATTGTCGACATCGCCGGACCATGTGAATCCCGTGTCTGCGGCCGCGCCATGGACCATCCTCATTTGCGCATCCTGCAGATAGTGTTTCGTCCCGCCGAAGGAAACGAGTGGCGTGTACTCCTTAATGCGGCGCACATCCTGGACAACCATCACAGGCTTCGCTCTGATCTGATCGACAATCGCCCCGTGTTCGTCTACTAGTTCACCCGTCACCTCGGCAACCTTCCCTAGAAAGTCGTTTAAGGGAAAAGTGAAGGTTCGCTCTCCGCGGGCTGGAGCGGATACGGTGCCAAGTAAACGACCTAAATCATCCGCTACCTCCATCTTCATTTGGAGTCCGGTCATATCACCAGTAGCACGTAATACGGCACTCAGCGTCTCACCGCGTTTATAGACGTCAACTCCAGGCTTGGTGGCCGTCATCATCGCGCGCTTAGTGGTTTCGAAAGTTGCTGCGCCCCAGTTCAGAGTGGAACTGTCCTTCGAATCGCGAATGATCACATTGAAAATCTGCCGACCACCTGGCCAACCTATCGTAGATTGCAAAGCAGACGGCGGTATAACAATCGAGTTTGATCCAACCGCAAGAGACTTATCAACGCGAGTCGATCCGAGTGATTGTCCGAATTCGTTTCTACCGGTGACTTCGATCTGCACTGACCTTTGGCTTGCGACTGAAAGACCGAGTTTTAAACCTGCATTGCTGGCAGCTATCGATTCGATACTTACTGGAGTTTCTCTGCCGGCGGCCCAGAGGAGAGATCGGGCAAGCAACGAGTATTGGTATTCCCAGTAGTCCCAGTAAATTTTCGTTTCGTTCGGATTAATGCTCTGGGGAGTGAAGCCTTCTTCGACATAGGCCATCGAGACAACACGTCCCTTGCCAAAGTTCTTTACAGCAAGTACAGGATGTTCTCCCGATTTAATTAAAACAGTGCCCTGTGCTTTGTACCGATAGAACGATCCGCCCGTATTTCCTTCGGGAAGCAAATCAAGTGGCAGACCCTGAGTAATGAAATGAGGCTCACCAAGTTCCCACTTACCTTTTGTAACGGCATCGTCATTTATCTCGGGATAGCCACGCTCGTTCACGGTGTCGTCCGGGACTCCAATAAGAGGAGAAATCTCCCAGATACGCTCATCGCCAACGGCTTCATCGCCTTTGAATGGATGACCTTTTACGTCACCGACAAAAGGGTGTAGCAACACGAGACCAGCGCCATCCTGCACTCTTCGCAAGATTGCATCGCGAGTCGCACGCGTCATTCGGGACCATCCATTAAGGCCCGGGATTAGCATGACTTCATATTGCGCGCTCCCCGTAAGGTCTTTTTCAACATAACTGTAGACCGTTTGGAAGTCGTCTCTGTCACCACGATATTCGTGACCATAGTAGTCACCAATTCCCCAGCAACTAATGTCCCAACTACGATCGATTGAATCAGTAGTAGGATCTAGTTGCAGCCGCTGCATCAACTCGACCATGTCTCGTCCGTATTGAATGGAGGGGATAAAGAACCCTTTAATCGGACCCTGCGGAAGTTTTGTCGCCCAAGGCACATGCGGTGTGACGACTTCTTTTGAGTAGGTGATATCGTTCTTGGGAAAATTGCTTCCACCAACACCTTGTTGTTCCTGTGCGGAAACACTAAAAAGTATGAGTGTGATCCCAAGGACGACAAGGTAGAACGCTTTGGTCATAGTAGTGTTGTGCTTAAAGTTTTCGTCAACTTTTGACAGATGGAACCGTCACGGTCGGCTAACGGAGTCGGCAATTGCAAAGCAGATGCGAGCCGAAGGCAAAACATCATCAACTTCAGGGAACGCGCGCGTGCCGGTGCGGAGTGCACGAACAAACTCTTGCACTTCCTGGTAAGCGCCATTCCGCAGATCTTCAGCTTCACTCTCATCCGCCTTGGAGTCGGCTACCAGTTTGTCTTCCTGCCAGCACTCCATTGAGCGTTGAGGCCCCGAGCCGGCACTAACCCGAGCCCGAAATCCGTCGCCAAAGAATTCATACGACTCTTCGACCATGCCTGCTGTAGGCAAGACTTCCACAGTACCTGTGACGCCGTTTTTGAAGAGTAGTGAAATTCGGTACCACGTGGCCGAAGATCCGACCGGTTGTTGAATATCGACGTCAAATGTTTCGACTTCGCCGACAAAATGTCGGAGTGCATCCATCACATGAATAGTGGTCGACCAGATGAAGTCTTCCTCGCTTCGCGCATGGCGTACCTGCACTGCGCGTACATAGCGCAGGGGACCACACTCTTGAATCCACGAACGAACCTCATTGAGGTAAGGCATGAAGCGTCGATTGACGGACACCATGTGTGTCGTTTGAGTTTTGCGTGCAACAAGACTCAGTCGTTCTGCTTCTTCTCTTGATGTGCCTAGAGGTTTCTCGATAACACACGGCAACCTACGTTCGAGTAATTTAATTCCGGTGTTAACAATATGCTCAATCGGCAGCACGCTTACGCACCCATCTAACTTTTCCGTCTCTAACATTCGGTCCAGATCTGTGTACTGCCGAGCAAACCCGAAAGTACGACAGAACTCCGCAGCTCTATCGGCATTCAGATCGCAGGCTGCGACGAGCTCAATTTCGCCCCTGTGCTCCGCCGCGTAACGCGCGAGAGGTGTCGCATGACTACTCCTCGAGTGTTCACCGCAACCTACTAAGGCGATTCGGACCACTGAGCCTCCATTCTCTTCTAGTTCTGAGCTTCCCCGGCTTCTCGTTTCTTTGTGGCATCGAGGCGAGCAAGCATGTTCTTAATGTCCTTTGCACCCTTGAACGCTACATAGACCGTGATCGTCGAATACCAGACAACGCAGGCGGCAGTAACAATCCACCAGAACCAATGATGAGGCATTAGGCTGACTCCTTTCTCAAGCTCTGCTGTGGTTTGAGTAGTGATCCAACAACCATCGCTGCAGCAGAAAGTACATAAGTGGCGATACCTGAATAATAGGGGCCGATGGACTTGGCTAACTGTACGGTTGAAGGCAACTGTTCCATCACCAGGTAACTGACGGGAATAAGTGCGCTCACAAAAATCGAAGCACCGGCGCCCCAACTGTTGGCGCGCTTCCAATAGCAACACGCTATCAGGAGCATTGAAATGCTAGCTAAATAGATCGTTCCCGTTACTCCAAGATAGGTCCAAAGGTCACCCTTTAACGGGTACCAGAGTCCGTAAAGAAGTAAGAATATGCCGATGAATGCAATGATTGTTCGATTCCAAAAGAGCCCTTTCTTTTCTGACCAGGGTTTCTTGCGGAAGGGAGCCATGATGTCGTTGTAGATCACGCTACACCACGTCAACATGTAGGATGAATCGGTAGACATATCTGCGGCCAACATCGCAGCAATGAGAATTCCCATCAGGCCCGCTGGAACTGCGGTACTCAAGTAGCGCGGCATTGCTTCAAGAGTGTTTGCTACTGGACCGAGCGTTGCGAGCGCGGCAATGCCCCACAAGCCCGGAATCAGAAACCGGCAAACGAAGAAGAAGCTCGTCCGGGTATAAACCTTCTGCCCCGTAGCGGTATCTTTTGCGGCGAGCACTCGAGCAATTGTTGTTTGCCAGGTAAGAACCGCAGCTGTATTCAACATCAGATTGAAAAGAACGTATTGCCACCCCATCGTTGGATTAATAAAAGGATTGAACCCGCCCGCGCCGTAGCTTGTCTCGACGGTCATAACCATTTTTTCCCAACCGACGTTTACTAGTATCAATATCGTGACAAGAATTAATCCCGCGCTCATAACCACAAACTGCAGGAAGTCCGTCACAAGAACGGAAAGCATGCCGCCAAGAATCGTATAGATCGCCACACCGACCAGTAATGCCGTCATCATGATCTCGAGGTACTTCACGTCGAGCCCGGCAACAAGCACGAGGAACTGACCACCGGTGCGCAGGAAGACACCCATATTGAGGAGGCCGCCAAGTACGATTACCACCCCGGCCGCCCAACGGATACGCTGGCCGAATCTCTGCTCGAACAGTTCCGGGATCGTCATAACGCCGGCGTCTCGCAGAGGTTTGATCACGAATCCCGTCATTCCAACGACTGCCATTGCTAGAGCCATGAGGATTCCTGGCGTTGCGCCGGCAAACCCCTTTTCGTAACCGTTTTGTGCGGTGTACATACAGGTCACAATTCCGAACTCCGTAGCTGCGAGCGACGCAATCCCTAAGTACACATCCATTTCCCGTCCCGCGACGAGAAAGTGCTCGACTTTGCCGACATACTTGCGAACCATCAAACCAGCGGCCATGGTCACCAGCAAATACAAACCAACAATGCTACCGTCCAAAAGCCAATTGAAATTTGTCATAAACTTGTAATTAGCCTTTCGCTGCTTACTCAGTCAACGTTTTGGAGAATTGCGTGATACGCGGCGCCAATTGCTCCAGCCTTTTCACCCAGTGATGTCGCAACGATTGGTACCCCCTGACCCAGTGGTCTCCATTCGAATTTATCGAGGTACCTGGACAGTGGATCAAACAATGCAGCTCCTGCTTGCGCAATCCCACCCCCAATGATGACGACCTCCGGGTCGAAAGCATTTATGAACGAAGCAATGGCCACTCCCAAATGAAAGATCGATCTGAGCCAAATCGTGCTTGCCTGATCATCGCCGCTAAGATGTGCTTCAACTAGCTGACGCGTTGAAGTGAAGCGACCTCCCGAACGTTCCTTGAGGTTATAGTTCCCGATCATTTCCTCGATACTGCCCGGAGTTCCGACGATGTCCGGAGCGCCGTCTGAGTTTAAGGAGACGTGGCCCAGATGTCCTGCGCGTCCGATGTGTCCCTTCGCCAGACGACCATCGATGAGAAGCGCACCTCCAACACCGGTTCCCAGCGTTAGTAAAATAACGTTGCTATAACCTGCGGCGGCGCCCTTCCAGACTTCACCAAGCAATGCAGCGTGTGCGTCATTGAGAACAACGACAGGGCGTGGTGAGTCCAGGAAGCCGGTCCAGACAAAACCCTGAAGGCCGTTTAGGCGCCCTTGCATATGCGCAATTGAGCGACCATCTTTTGCAGCCAATCCGGGAGAGGCGATACCGATGTGACAAGCAGCTGCACCACGTTCTTTTTGAATTGCATCCGTCTTTTCCTTGATGGTCTGGGCCCAGGATCCTTGCTGATCCGCAGTGTCGCAAGTTCGGTAATCGAGGAGCTCGCCGTCATTTGAAACAACGGCGAATTTGATATTAGTGCCACCAAGATCGACACCGATTGAGTATTCCATCGGATTTCTAAACGCCCTTTCTCCACTTGGTGTCGTCACGACGGAGTAACTGAAAACTTAAGGATCCATCAGGACTTGTCGGTTGCGCTGTGGCCCAGTTGACTGGTCGCCGCTTGCCACCCTTAGTTTCGAGCTCAGCCCTTATTTTCAGCTTCAGCCCGTCGCTGCCTTTTGGTAATACAAAAGAGGCTTGTCTGATCTTGCCCGCATAAGGCTGACCAGCATCCAGAGATCCTTTCATTCGAATTCTTCCGTCTTCGCTTTCGACGTATAGGCGGAGGATCCCCGGGATGCCAGCAACGCCGTCATTGGATACCGCCACGATAACTTCATCCGTTCCAAATCGTTTTCGCTGCCAGATCCAAGAAGGCCTCAAGCGATACCCGAGTCGCCGCTGTAACGTGTCAAAGCCGTTAGGGTATCGTTCGTAATACCGACGCAGGTTGTCAGACTCAGTCCAGAGCGACCAGTAGTTGGCGCCTAAATCGATCGAATGGAGCATCCACTTCTCGAGCACGTTGATTCCGGATTCATCGATCGGAAGATATGTGGGATCGATTTTGTACTGACGGTAGTACCCGTCTTCCATAATCGTTGCCAGCCATGGCGGTCGATTTGCCAGCTCTTCGATCTGAATCGGTTCTTCAATGACAATGCTATCTGAACGTAGCCAACATCCGGCCCGCACGCACATGTCCTGGAGCTCTCTGTTGCCAACGTTACTGATATCAGGCTGAGTGTTGACAGCAAGTGGAACATTCCTCCAGAGATCTAGCTGCAACTTAGTCATGTTCAAAAATGTCTGCGCGGCGGTGAGATAGTCGGGAAAAGGATTGGGCAGATTGCTCGTGTGACCTTCGCCCCAGAACCCATACATCATGAGATCGATAAATTCCATCAGCGGATTGTTGTCAAACTCACGTGCCAACAACTCGTTCAATTCCTTAAAGGCACTCTGAAATCTGGGGTGGTCATATCTGGGTTCGACAAAGTCTGCGTGAGCACCATACGTCCGCCCGATTTTCACAAGAGGAACTTGTTTCTGAAGAAAATCCGGGAGAGCAAGTTGTTGGGGTTGAAACTCTGTATTGGACATTTGAACGCGAAAGGCAACCCGTAAGTTGTGACGCTTCGCGGCATCAAGAGTGAGTTTGAAGACAGGGTGCAGGTCGAGTTTTCCAGGAGACGTTTGAACGTTTCGCCAGTCGCAACGAATGTAGAGGACATCGACAAAGGGAAGTGAAGCCATCTTCTCCACGTGTTGTTCGAGCGTTTCAGTTCCGGCACGAACTGCTAATGATGGTCCACCTTCTTCCCATGTATAGCCGACAAGTCCAAATCCGTAGTTCCTTATCGGCTTCGACGATTGAGACGTCACAAGCACCGTGTACCAGCCTTCGTCCTGCTCGATTCCAAACGGACCCTGATTCAACCGGTCACTGGCTGTTGGTCCCGACCCAAAGTCGTATCCATACCAACTATGTGTAGGAACCTCCTGGGCGACCGCATGCGGCAGACCGCTCAAGAGTGGAAGTGTGGCTCCGGCTTTAATGAACTGTCGTCTGTGCATTGAAGTGATTCTTCTGCAATCTGACTAAGAGTTTATTAACTGGCGCATCAGATCAAAGACTGAGTCTCGCATCAGTCGAACTTCTTCCTCAGTACCTGCTTCTGCGCTCAACCGAATGATTGGTTCGGTGTTGGATCCACGCACATGTAGCCAGCCATTAGGTAGCAGAACTTTCACGCCGTCGCTCAAGTCCATAGGTGAATCGGCGTAAATACGGCGTACCATCTTTATGACTTGTGGAATCTTGTCCGAAGGGCATGGCAGCTTTTCCTTGAGCAAAATCAAGCGAGGAAGTTCATTTAGAACCTCGGTGAGCGTGGTGCCACGGTCCGCAAGCATGTGTAGAACCAACGCCATTCCGACAAGGCTATCGCGTGCAAAATTGATCCGCGGGTAAATTACGCCGCCGTTTCCTTCACCTCCGATGAGTGCTCCAACGCGTTGCATACACTCGGTGACATTTGCCTCTCCAATCTTTGTCCGGTAAATAGGACACTCAAAACGCTGTGCCACAAAATCGAGCGCGTTGGTGGTTGAGAGATTGGCAACAACTGGTCCACGTTGCTGGCTCAAAACGTATAACGTTGCCAGGACCAGCGTGTAGTCCTCGCCGATTGGTTCGCCAAGTTCAGAGACAATCGCCAGACGATCGGCGTCCATGTCCTGGGCAAATCCAATATCAGCGCCGTGGCGCTTTACTGCCTCGCATAGAGCCGAAAGGTTTTCCTTGGTAGGTTCGGCTGCTCGAGGGAACTGGCCGTTGGGTTGATCATTGATGGTGATCACTTCTGCGCCCAACGTGTTGAGTAACTTTGGACCGATGATCGATCCGGCACCATTGCACGCATCGAGCACGACACGTAGACGCCGGCCTTTACTGGGGAGTGGCCCAACGGCGTCAATGATAGCCTTGATGTGAAAGTCCCCTGCGCCCGTTACGGTTTCAACACCGCGCATTTCATGTCCCCCGACAGTTACGTACTCGCCCTGGTGATAGATGTCGAGCATCTCACGGGCAAGGCCGGAACCGAGAAATGTTCCGTCTGCCCCGATAAATTTCAATGCGTTCCACTCGGGAGGATTATGACTAGCCGTGATAGCCAATCCGCCTTGTGCTCCACGCAGACGCACCATCAGCTGGATAGTTGGTACCGGGCACATTCCAACGTCGAGGACGCGACATCCGCTGGATAACAGTCCAGCGATCACTGCTTGCTTGACCATCTCACCTGAGGTTCTCGGATCGCGACCTATAACAATCGTCCCCGAGCCAACGTAAGTACCAAACGCTTGGGCGAATCGGGTCAAGAGTGTAGGCGTCAGCGAATCACCAACCACGCCTCTTACTCCGGAAATACTGATCTTTAATGTTGGGATAGCGCGCATTGTTTTAATCTTTGATCTTTGTATTTGATGTGTCCTGGCGATTGTCGACAAAGCACAAAGTACAAAAAACCAAGCACAAACGATTTACGTTTTAACCCTATCACGGGCCCACTCCAGCAATTCTTGAGCGCGACGTGAATCGTTGGCTTCGGTGATGATTCTTATGATCGACTCAGTATTCGACGCTCGTACATGAACCCAACCGTCGTTGAATTGGATCTTGATCCCATCGCTCAGATCGTGTTCGAGGTTCTCGCTTTCAACCCTCACTCGGAAATTCTGCAGCACCGAATAAAGGTGATTGGGTTCGACTTCGATGTTGTATTTCAGCGTGACTACATCTGGCAGCTCCTTAACCAATTGTGAAATTGGTCCATTGCTCTGTGCCAGATACGAGAGGATGAGACCAATCGCGGCGGCGCTATCGTGAGTCGGATGAACTTCAGGAACTGCGATCCCGCCACTGCCCTCTCCACCCAGAACCGCCTCATGTTCGATCATCGCTTCGGAAATGAATGCCTGACCTACAGGCGTTCGAATTACAGTTGCCCCGTATTGAGCAGCAACACGATCGATTCGGCTACCGGTGGAGATATTCGTTATGAGTGGTCCGACTCGTTCTTTCAACCGGATCGCCGCGGATAACGGTAGCGTTACCTCTTCTGATAATGGTTCGCCAAGCTCAGTTACGATCCCTAAGCGTTCACCGTCCGCGTCGTGCGCGAATCCTATGTCCGCACGACCAGCCTTAACTACAGCCCGAAGTTGAGCCATTGTGTTTGGAGTTGGTTCCGGCGAGTGAGGAAAAGGCGCTAAGGGATCATCATTTACGGCGAGGACCTCACAGCCAAGAACTTCAAGCCACCGCGGAATCAAAAGCGCACAACTCCCATTACAACAGTCGACGGCAACGGTCAGTTTGCGCGAACGGATTGATAGGACATCAAATGCTGTTCGCAGGGTTTCGATGTGAGGCTCGATGGCGTCCATTGTTTCGACGCGAGTCTTTATTTTGTCCCAGGTTGTTTTTAAAAACTCGCCTTGATGATAAATGTCCAACAGCTCTTCAGCTTGCGTTGCGTTGAGGTACAACCCATCCGATCTAACAAATTTTAGAGCGTTCCACTTAGATGGATTGTGACCTGCGGTTATTGCAATTCCGCCCTCAGCTTCAAATTGTCGCGCTGCGAGTTGCAGGCTCGGTGTGGGACAAACGCCCAGGTCGATTACCTCGCAACCTGAGGCGAGGAGTCCGGAACACACGGCTGCATGGACCATTGGTCCTGATGGACGAGTGTCGCGAGAGACCACGATCCGCCCGCCGTCGAGATAAGTACCGAAGGCCTGGGCAAAGTCAACGGCAAGTTCAGGCGTAAAAGCTTCACCAACTACGCCACGCACTCCAGTGATACCGATCTTCAAAGGTTTCATAACAGATGTTTCAAACGACAGCTGTCCGAGGTCGTATCAACGCCAAAACTAATATCATTCCAACGAAAGGTATAAGGCTAGCCGTGATCAGTATGGGTTCAAAAGAATAGTGATCAGAAACATAGCCAATTAGATAAGTCGAGATAATTGTGCCCACGCCGGCTCCAGTTCCACTCATTCCGCTAACCGTGGCAACAGATTTACTGCTGTAGAGATCCGAAGGCAGAACAAGAGCCATAGTGGAAAAGGACGCATAGGCGAAAGTTGAAACTGCAAATAACGCAGCGAGAGAGAACAAGCTTGAAGTGAAGATAGTCGGAATTAAGAGTGTCATGCCCAGACCGCCAAACACAATTACAGCCTTCCGAGCCTTTATGACTGGCCATCCGCGGTTGATCAACCAGCTCGAAAGTCCGCCGCCGAAAAAGTTCCCGAGATCAGCGGCAACGAAAGGAATCCAGAACGCAAGAAGTCCCTGCTCGGGATTGATACCCTTGCTTACGAGGTAGATGGCGAACCAGTCAGTGATGAAAAACCAGACAGGATCGGTCATCGTTCGAGCAGCTATTATCGCCCATGTCTGTGGCAACTTGATGAGATCTCGCCACTGGGCTTCTGGTTGGGGATGATCGATGTCTTCTTTCATCTCGATCCGATCGCGCAAGATCATTTCCCGCTCAGCAGCCCCGATTCGTGGATGAGACTCGGGAGGGTAATAAAGCATTCGCCAAAGTCCCAGCCATAAAAATCCCAGAGTTCCGGTGATTACAAAGGCTGGTCGCCAGCCACCAAAGTATTTGTAAAGTCCGATCACTAAGAGCGGAGCAATTGCACCACCGATCGACGAACCGCTATCAAAAAGTGCAACGGCCCAGCCGCGCTCTTTTTTCGGAAACCACTCGGCGACTGCCTTTGTTGCTGCGGGCCAATTCGCTGATTCTCCTGCGCCCAGTAAGAATCGGAAGCAAGCGAAGCTTCGCAGTCCACCAGAAAGGGAAGTCAACATTGCTGCAATCGAATACCAGATGACGGTGACCGTGAGACCTTTTCTAGTGCCAACGCGATCAATAAATCGGCCGGCGACAGTCTGCCCAATTGAATAGGAGACGCGAAATGCGATCACGATGGTCGCAAAGTTTTGATTGTTCCACTCGTATTGCTTTTTAAGATAAGGAGCCAGTACCGATAGAGTTTGACGGTCCAGGTAGTTAATCACCGTAGACGCGAAGAGTAATCCACCAATCCACCAACGTAGATTGGAGATTGGTCTTCGTGTGGTCCCGTTCAATAAAGGATCCTTCGTCATCAAACCGGCGTTGATTGATGTGAGACTTCTTCTTGCTCGAGTTCTGAGATGGATTTTTCGCAGCGGGCCAAATCATCGAAGCGCTTGATGCCTTGTTCTTCTCGTAAATCGGCGATTGGGCTTGCAAGCACGCCAGTACGTTGCTGCGCGAGAGTGCTAATAACTTCATTGGGAAACCCCAGTTCACCACGCGCTCGGTCATAGCAGTTACTGGATTGGTTCCAGTGACGAGTTCTAAGAGCCTGCAACACTTGAAACATGGTTTGGCTCTTGAGGAAAAACATTCCGATATTTGTCTCGCCAAACCCTACTGACTCAGCACTCTCCAAATGAGTCTCACTGGCCGCTTGCACTTCGCCCATTTCGTTCCTTTGGATGGGTGCGTAAGGGTGTTGTAAAAAGGTTGTAGGAACGACCATGTCGTACGAGTCAAATAGGCCGGCTAACTTTGCTGTCCGAGCGAATGTCGTTGGTCGAATCACTGGTTGGGTACTCCATACGACGAGGGCCAATCCTGAGAAGTCGTGCATCACGTCATGGGCGCACAAAACCGCGTCACCTGTGCCAAGCGCGAATCGTTGGGTGACGAATATCGCGTCCTCACCATTAAGCGCCTCAACTATCGCAGGCTTTGTTTCAGGCGATACAACGATCACTGGAGTACGCGTCGCGCCTAACCCTTTCCGAATACTCCGCACGACATGGAGAATTGCCGGCGTGCGATCGATAGGAGCAACGGGCTTAGGCACGTCAATCCCAGTGTCAGCCGCGCGTGTGCCTTTTCCTGCCGCGACGATCACCGGCCAAATGTTGCTCGGATCAAAACCCACAGGAGATGAGTCAATTAAGCTTCGAAGCTTTGTCGTATATGAAGCTGCCTTCGAGCCAAGCGAGTTAATGCGCATAATAGCTTCACGCCAAATGTCATTGAGGTCGACACGGGTGAGGCCAGGTCCCGGAGTTGAAACCATGATTGATTCTTCGCGAATGCCGTTTCTATTTCGGGGCGCGTAGTAACGTTGCTCAACTTGTTGAACAAGCGCCCGCGAATGCTCACGCGTCGTTAATGCCAAAACGTTCCCGCCAAAGCCGCCGCCCATCAGGCGGACACCTAGTACATTCGGATCGTCGCGAATGATCTCGATTAGCTCCTCTACTTCAGAAGTGCTTACTTCATAAAGATCCCGCAAACTTGCATGCGACTCGCTTACGAGGGTTCCGATGGTTCGCATTGCGGCGAATGTGTCATCAGAACCTTTTTCGATTGAATCTAACGTGCGTGTAGCAAGTGCAACTCGTCTCACTTCACCCAGATGATGCAGAGCGCGAGCTTGGA
>Ga0068864_100002735_pt1 | contig 14526 bp, 18 predicted proteins | sample KBSSwiS72_FD_66586 | JGI IMG/M metagenome (GOLD analysis project Ga0068864, IMG submission 66586) | Switchgrass rhizosphere microbial communities from Kellogg Biological Station, Michigan, USA - KBS Switchgrass S7-2 | ecosystem: Host-associated > Plants > Roots > Rhizosphere > Soil ... | reverse complement strand
GCTTGAAATGGCATTCCTTCCTACGCGACGGTCGTGGCGCCGCTTCTCTCACGCGCCACCCACCCTGAGCGCGTTCGGCGAACCAGCGAATCAGCGTCACGCCAGTTGCAATGCGTATCCGTCCTTTCTGCGCACTACTCGAGCGCAACTGTCGCGCCGCTGCTTCGCAGCTTCGCCTCGGCGCGCTCCCGCCTGCGCCGGCGCCGCTCACACCCGGGCATTCTTGAGGAACGCCGCTTGTGGGACAGGCGGTTACGTCGGCGCGTTTCCGCCGCCGTCACGCCGGTTGCAGATCGCGAGTCATTGCTCCGCACTCGTCGCGGCAACCGGCGTGCCGGCCGCCCCGGGCGACGAGCCCGTCCTGCACGAGTGCTCGGAGCCGCCGTGCCAAAGACTCGCATGATGGTCTGTTTCCGATACCGAAATCGGCGGGCTCGTCTGACTATTATTCGAGTCTGATCGGTAGGAACGCGGTGTAGGTAACGATGCAGGGCAATGGGCCGACAGGTCGTAGAATTACAGCGTGGACATGTCGCCCGTGATCGTTTGTTCTTCGCCTTCACCTCTCATAAAGGCTCTTGTCGTTCTTCTTCTGGCATATCCCGTCGTGTTGATTGCCTTGAGAGGATCCGGGCGGCGGCATACCTTCTCAGTGGTGGTCGTTCCGGTCGTAATCACGCCCTTGCTTCTCGGTGCGAGCGGCACATTACTGATGCTTGCGCGAGTAATGCAGGGCGTTACAATGTCCGGTGGAGGCCGCGCATCACGCGCCGCTGGTGTTGCTGAAGCACTTCTGACCGTCGTTTTCGCCGCGGGTGTGGCCGCGGCCGCGAGTGCGATAGCCATCGTGCAAGAGGTACTTGCCCAAAGGCGGCCCAGGCCGGAGGGTGGGTCCCGCGGCGCTCACATGCCACAGATCGTAGCGGTATGCGTTGCGGTGGCAGTGCTCGTCTGGGCAGGTTTTCTGACTTGGAAGGCAGCAGGCAGCCCGTTAACGTCGAAAGACTACGTCGTTCCGATTATCGGTGCATGCGTTGCACTATGCGCCGCGCTGGGTTCATGTGTTTGGCTCGTCGTGCTCAGGCGCCGCGATGTTGCATTTCAGTCGAGTCATCCAATCGTTGCTTCATTGGTCGCACTGGCTGTGTGCGGTGCAATGGGATTGGGTACATGGCAGGTCGTGCAGCACTTTACTGCGATCGCAATCGCTAAGTGATCCTACTTGTCGGATCGCGTTTTAGTCCTGTCCTGCGCCATTCGGCCCAAGAAACAGCACGAAAAAGTAGCGGCGGCCTAACTCGAGGTAGAACCCGGCGCGGCCCGGCTTCGGCCCGCCGGCCGAGCCGGCTCGTTCGGCGCCGGCGTGACGGCGTCACGCCGCCTGCATCGCGCGTTTCAAATGCGGGCATGCGGCGTGCCGCGCTGCCGTAGCCATGAGGGCCCTGGCCGCGCGGGTTAACCTCCGGAACGTTAGGCCGACTAACATTTCGGCGGACGCACGCTTCCACCGCCCTGCCCCGCATCTAGCTGCAAGTGACCCTTGAAGTGATCAAGTTCAGTCACTGAAATCTGCGGCTCGGGAAGACCGCTTTAGGAGTCTGTTTGCTCCCTCCAACCGGCGCGCACCTCGATCCATCAGTGCGGGTTATTCTCACTGGAGACCGCCACGCTAACTTGGGTCATTCGTGGCTGACCATCCCGACATGAGTGACCGCCAAACGTATCGAGTTCGCCGCCCGCCGGGAGCCAACGGCGACTGATGTGGGCACCTCACAGCACGTTTTGATAGCCGGGTTAGCGAAGACTCTGAGATAATTTACATGTGCTGCAACTTGCCGGCTTGAAGCCGACCGAAGTCGCGACGGTTCTGATTTCACTATCGGCATTTGTCTTTTCAGTTGTTGCGTTTGTTTTGAACCGTCGCTACACCGACCGTCAATTTCGTGAACTGAATTATCCGGATCTCGACTTTGAACTCTCCGGGTATATTCGGTCATCAGCGACGTTACTTCCGGCTGGTGTTAACGTGCTCGTACCGCACATTGCGATGGAAGTGCATCACGAACTCGATGTCCCGCTATTTGAGACGCGGTGGCGAAACTTAGGGAGCGGGAACGCCGTTGACGTCACTGTCGTACTCGATTTTGCCCCGTTCGGAAAGTGGCTACAAACGACAACGCGGCTTCCGAATATTGAACCAATGTCATCGGGAAGAAGGCTTGTCGACCTCGGTGTCGCGCAGCGGCTAGCACGAGAGTTCCCTGCGCACGCTAGTGTGCGTACCGTTTCGCCATCGAATGAAGTTCGTTGTGAGAGAGAAATATTGGTCGTGGTTCCTTCAGACATGTCATTTGACGCCGTCGCTACCCTGTCATGGCGAGCGGCACACATTGGCTCAAGACATTCTCACAAGCGCCTACGGATCAACATATGCGCGGTCGGTTCTGAGCGTGTTGAGTATTGGTCGGTTACCACGCGGGCATGGCATGAAAGGTTGGCCTTCTGGCGACACGCGTCGTAACTTTCTCCTCGGCGGCCTAACTCGAGGTAGAACCCGGCGCGGCCCGGCTTCGGTTCGGCGGCCGAGCCGCCTCTTTGAGCGGTATTTGAGCGGCGTCACGCCGCCTGCATCGCGCGCTTCAAATGCGGGCACGCGGCGTGCCGCGCTGCCGTAGCCACGCGGGCGCTGGCCGCGCGGGTTAACCTCCGGACCGTTAGGCGCACGGAGAATAAGGAGGCCGCCTTCGCGGCAACAATAGAAGTGGCCAAGGGCAATCCGGCTACTTCTTTCCCCCGAAGCACGTGGTCTTGCCGCCACGATCGGTTCGCGGTGGCAGGCCCAGCCATTCGCTGAATCGTTCAACGTACACAGCCAATCGCGTAAAATCGACGATTCACATGAGTGCAATTTTTGACAATGCGTTGGATTCACTTCGAATGGGCGTTTCCCACCTGCTCGATGCGAGACTCCAAACTTCAGACAAGTGGGCGATACTCGAGCTGTACCATACGATCGAGCTGCTCCTTAAGGAACGCCTGCATCGCGAGAATCCGCTCTTCATCTACAAACAAATTGATCAGCCCGTGGGCGATGACTCAATAACTGTCGGCCTTAGAGACATTCTCGCACGTTTCGAAAATCTCAAGATTAGTATCCCGCCTGAGTACCGTCGAATGCTTCTCGACCTTCAGAGACGCCGTAACCGCATAGAGCATCACAGATTCGACGAAGATCACGCGCATAGGACGGTTCTAGGCGAAGCTCTGAAGTTCATCAACTATTTTCTGGCTACGCATCTGAACGACGACTTGGAGAAACGCCTACCAGCGCCATTATTTCACCAGGCAAAAGAATTAATCTTTGAATACGACGAGCTTCTTCGCAAGGCCGAAGAGAGCATGGACGAAGTAGCGAACGGCTTTCCCTACGATGAACAGTCAAGATTGGAAGTTGCTGAGTGTCCGGAATGTGGCAACGAGACTGTTCTGATTGGTGCCAATCCTTACAAGTTCTGCCATTACTGTCAAACGGAGGTGTCACTCGTGGTCTGCGGGGAGTGCGCAACCTGGCAGTCACCATCTGACCTGCTCGTCGATTACGGCCTGTGCCGAGATTGCTTGGACTACAAGCTCAAGTACGACTAGTACGCACGTTTTCCGGCGCCTAACTCGAGGTAGAACCCGGCGCGGCCCGGCTTCGGCCCGCCGGCCGAGCCGGCTCGTTCAGCGGTACCTTGGCGGCGTCACGCCGCCTGCATCGCGCGCTTCAAATGCGGGCATACGGCGTGCCGCGCTGCCGTAGCCACGTAGGCCCTGGCCGCGCGGGTTAACCTCTAGACCGTTAGGCGCACCAACACCGTGGCGGTCGCTCATTCCGCCCGCCCGGTTGCTGGTTGCGCAGCCAGCACCGTGTCACGTCGCATCGCCTACCTTACTGTTGGCCATCCATGCCACGACTAGCGAAAATGGCGCGGTCTCGACCCGAACCAACGTCCAAGACACCGAAGAGTGTCCGTATCGTTTCGCTCCTCAACGCGGTACTCTTCGCGGGTGGATAAGCCGAGCGTCTACTTGGAAACGACAGTGGTGAGCTATCTCGTTGGCTGGCTGAACCGCGAGAATGCACTCCTTGCGTCGAATCAGGAACTTACGCGTGAATGGTGGACGAGACGACGCCATAACTTTGAATTGTTTGCGTCTACGGTTGTCGTGGATGAGGTCTCGAAAGGCGAGCCAGACTTGGCGGCTCAGCGTCTCGCGCATCTTCAGGCAGTTGAGTTGCTCGAGGTTACCCCAGAAGCACGTAGGCTGGCGGCTCGGTTCGTTCGTGAGATCGCGATACCTGCGAAGGCTGAAATCGACGCTCTGCACGTGGCCGTTGCGGCTGTCAATGGCATGTCGTATCTTGCTTCGTGGAACTGCACGCATATCGTCAACGCGATCACGCTACCGCGTGTGTATGACATATGCAGGTTAAGTGGCTACGAGCCACCGTTTGTGTGTACGCCGCAGGAACTCATGGGAGATTTCAACGATGCCTAACGATCCGGTTGTCGAGGAGGTCCACGAGATCCGTCGCAAACTGCTGAAGCAGTACGGTGGCATGGATGGGTATGTGCAGCATATTAAGGAGCTCGAGGCGGAGATGAAAGATCGGATCGTCCGTAGGCAGCCTCGCAAACCGATCATAACGAAGCAAAAGGCGTCATAGTTTCTTCGGGGCAGCGCGTAGCGAGATGTGCTCGCGGCAGAATCGGGCGCCTAACTCGAGGTAGAACCCGGCGCGGCCCGGCTTCGGCCCGCCGGCCGAGCCGGCTCGTTCAGCGCAACATGCGCGGCGTCACGCCGCCTGCATCGCGCGCTTCAAATGCGGGCATGCGGCGTGCCGCGCTGCCGTAGCCACGTAGGCCCTGGCCGCGCGGGTTAACCTCTAGACCGTTAGGCCGACCAACATTTTGGCAGACGCACATTTCCTCCGCCCGCCCCGCGAGCCGCACTAGCTCGACCAGCCTGCTGATGTAAGAGTCGCGATGCTGTTGACGGCCCACGAGGCACTTCGGGTCCCATCGTCGGCAAAGCGAGCCGGTCGTAGTTCCTTCGGTCGTGAATTCATTCGGTCGATCAACGCATCACGTGTCGTGGAACTTAAACCATCCCACCAACCGGGCGACCAAAACACATTTTCAAAATATTCGAACGCAAACTGCACTAGGCGATGGGGTATGGCCGCCAACGCTAGTGTCGCAAGCGAGGAGACGAACTGTGTAGCGATCTCGATATCTTCCATCCAAACAAACGCAGCCATGCCAGCGTCGTCCCCGCAGCCGATCATGGAGAAGGTCATGACGTCAGCTAGTCTTGAAGCGTCGTTAAGATCCTGCAGAATGCGACCGCCAAAATCAAACTCGGGTGTGATCGGAGAGCTCACTAGAACCGCCGGAACGCTGTCGAAATGAAAAACTAGAGCCCGAACTGCACTGAAATCTCGTGAAAGGATCGCTGCTGCAAACTTCCGCTGAGCGTTCGAGAGATCCGCAATGGCCAGTTGATTGCCGAAAGCCTGCTCACCGACATCCTTTTGCCAGAAAACCTGCAGCAAGGGAGGTAGGCCGCGGTCGCCGCTCGCCTTCATGTAAGGATTTGCCGCGAGCGCGAATTGCTTGGCCATGAGATCACGGCAAATCGCCCGGAACGCGAGAAGGGTGAGTTGTTCCGCCGTGGGCTGAATGGGTTCGGTTTCTAGCGCACGGAAAAGCTGAGAATCGTGAAGGTCACAGAACCCGGTGAAAGTTGAAGCCTCGCGTACCCCGATGAGTTTTGGCATCACTTCGCGCCCCGTCTTGTCAATCACGCCGAAGCCGGTTTCATAACCATAGACGTGCCCGCGTCGGGCGATCGCGTTTAGCCCGCTGCCGGAGCGTTGGATCGAATGCGCCTTGATCACGGGGCCGCACGAATCTTTAGACGCGAGTGGATGAAAACAAACCCTCCGATTTTCTGCGCGGCGAATCTCAGTGAGTGTTTCTTGGCGGGTCACGCGCGGCAAGCGACCACGGTCAAGATGGCACTTCTTATATTTTTCTCCCGAACCACACCAACAGCGGTCGTTCCGTCCGATCTTCACGCACTGTCTAAACACCGCCCGGCGGCGCAGCACTTCCTCGCGCGGCCTAACTCGAGGTAGAACCCGGCGCGGCCCGGCTTCGGTCCGCCGGCCGAGCCGGCTCGTTCAGCGCAACTTGCGCAGCGTCACGCCGCCTGCATCGCGCGCTTCAAATGCGGGCACGCGGCGTGCCGCGCTGCCGTAGCCACGTGGGCCCTGGCCGCGCGGGTTAACCTCTAGACCGTTAGGCCGACCACATTTTTGCCGGCGGCACGTTTCCTCCGCCCACACGCCACGAAACCCATTTCTCCTCGGGTGGAACGCGCTTCGCGTTGTTGTGGTTTTGTGGCGCGTGGCACGGACAGCTATGGTGCTCGCTTCCCACCTCGCGGCACCGCAAGGTGAGAGAAGCGGCGCCACCACCTTACGCTCCGCCCGCCCAGCCATTTCAAGCGTTCGCCCCTTCACATTCACCCGCCGCCCGCGGTAGGCGAACGCTTGAAATGGCATTCCTTCCTACGCGACGGACGTGGTGCCGCTTCTCTCACGCGCCACCCACCCTGAGCGCGTTCGGACGAACCTGCGAATCGGCGTCACGCCAGTTGCGGTGTAAGCGCATCGCTTCCGCTCGGGTCTCGCGCGCAACTGTCGCGCCGCCGCTTCGCAGATTCGCCTCGGCGCGCTCCCGCCTGCGCCGGCGCCGCTCACACCCGGGCATTCTTCAGGAGCTCGTGGGACGTGCGATCGCGCAGACGCGTTCCCCCCGCCGTCACGCCGATTGCAGATCGCGAGTCATTGCTTCGCACTCGTCGCGGCAACCGGCGTGCCGGCCGCCCGGGCGGCGATCTTGTCCTGCGCGAATGCTTGGCGGGCCAAAGACTCGCATGACGGTCACTTTTCGGTACCGAAATGTGCTGTCCCGCCTGACTATTATTCGAGTCTGACTGATAAACCGACGAAGGAAGCAGTGCGCTGTGACGGTGGTGCGGCGAATTCGCTTGGCGAACGATCCTCAAGACGCCGCTGCGGCGTGGGGCCGCCGCCACGCGTGGTAGACCACCGCACCGAGAAACGCGCCGACCGTATCAGGAGCGAGATCCCGCAATCGGCAGTTGCGGTTGGTCGCGCCTTCTTCCAGCTCAATCAGCACACCCATCGCAATCGTTGCCGCCGCAGCCAAGAGCAGTGCATGTCGGGCGCGACCAAGTTGGACCCGGGTCATCAAAAAGAACACGCCAAATAGAAAAATGTGTTTGTAGTTCGTGAGCGAGAACAATGCGAGGTCGAAACTCACGAGCCCTTCGCAGTCAGGGCGGTGAAGGTGAAACCCCGCACTTCCTAGAATCCAGAACAGCCCGAGAAGAAGGAAGATAGCGTATGCCCATCGCGCTCCTCGCAGCGCGAAAGCGGCCAGAACGATCCATGCCAGAATCCCGACGACGGTGAGCACTCTCCGTGAGGATAACCGAACCGTGACTATCATCCTATGGCGGTTTGCCCGCGCGCTCTTATGTTTGCGCGCGTATCCAACGGTTCCTATTCTTGGTTTTATGTAAATACTCGTGGGTGTGAACAGACTTGGGCTGTCTACGTTGAGCGTTGAGCGCTGGGTTCGTCCTGTTTGTCATTTATCCGAGCGGTGGCGCGGCTTTCATCCTTACCCGCTGGAGCAGATTGGCTCGATATTGATGTTGAATATCGGCGCGGCCTAACTCGAGGTAGAACCCGGCGCGGCCCGGCTTCGGCCCGCCGGCCGAGCCGGCTCGTGAAGTCAAAACCATCACGGCGGCGCGCGGCCTGCATCGCGCGACTCACATGCAGGCAGGCCGTGCGCCGCGCTGCCGTAGCCACGTGGGCCCTGGCCGCGCGGGTTAACCTCTAGACCGTTAGGCCGACCATCAATTCTCGCGGCCGCGCGTTTCCACCGCCCAACCCCGTATTGGGCCGCACGTGACTCTTGAAATGGTCAAGTTCCGCCACGGTAATCTGGCGGTCCCCGAAGACCGCTTTAGGAGTCTGTTCGCTCGGCGTGGTCTCCAGTGATGTGCCGTTAGGCCGAGCATCTTGTAATCGCAGCGAGTCTCCACCCAACGCTTATCGCACCGTTCGCTTGTGGAAGACGCCGTCCTATGGGGTTGCGCGACATCCGGTTACGGATTGCAAACTCGTCCGGCGAACCGCGCAGCCGGGTAAGTACATATGCAAGGTGAACCAAGCGGAAGACGTCCGGACAAATTTAGCGGGCAGGCGTCAGGTCCGTATGGACCGATGAAGCAGCAGTAGTCGCCCTTGGGCGTGGGGCGGTAGGTCCCGACTTGGCTAACCACAAAGCTTTCGCGCCAGTTTAGCGAATCGCGAAAGCGATCATAAGAAATCCAGTATGAACCGTCACCGTTACTCTCCGCGTCCGCGGCGGCGTACGGATTCGGTGTTGTGAATGGGTAGGGATCGTTGACGAGCAGCCGCGGCTCATCTCCATCATCGTCATAGCCAACAATGAGCGCAACATGTTGAGAGCTGGCCCATGCTGGAGGTTTACCGCTTGGTGAAATGCCCGCGATGATTGGATGACGGTTGTCTATCTCCCGCTGGACACGCGCGAACGTCAGCGCCGTGCGCCCATATGAGACGGACAGTCGAGGTACCTCGTCATCGCTCACGACGGCGACCCTGCGAGGATAGTCCTCGATCATGCTGGTGACTCCGGCTGAGGATCCAGCGGGGACCGTGCAGTTTTGGCATTGGAACGCGCAGTCCTGTCTCATCGTACCGGCGGCAAGAAGCCCTACGATTCCGCATTGATAGTCGCCGCCAGGGTTAACGTTCGGAACGTCGTAGAATTCGAACACCATCTGTCCGACCGCGATCCAACACCAAACGTACGTCTCCTGCTGGCGGGGCGAGATATCCAATTCTTCCGCGAGAATGGGGAGCGCGAACATCAAAAGCGCCAAAACCACCACGATTCCATGCCGGCTCGATGACATTTCTCACCTCCCAAGACTAGAGGGACGGCCGGCCCGTTTTCTCATCGCATCAGCTCGCGGCCTAACTCGAGGTAGAACCCGGCGCGGCCCGGCTTCGGCCCGCCGGCCGAGCCGGCTCGCTCAGCGGTACGTGGTCGGCGTCACGCCGCCTGCATCGCGCGCTTCAAATGCGGGCAAGCGGCGTGCCGCGCTGCCGTAGCCACGCGGGCCCTGGCCGCGCGGGTTAACCTCTAGACCGTTAGGCCGACCTACATCCCTACGGCTGCCGGTTTCCCCCTCCCGGCCAGGCACGGCGTTCCTGCACACTTTGCGACAAGGCGCCTACAAACGACCGGCGCGATCGTTAATCGATGGCACGAGTTACTGACGTCGTTGGGACTTAGAGACGTGTGATCAATTTGAAAGAAACGGACAGCGCAACGGGATAGGCCGCATCACCGGCCAGCGCGGGGTTGAGATGTGATATGTCAAAATTTTCGAGTGAACGTGCGCGACCAAGTTCACTCTTCGAGTCGGTCCTAAGATAGGTTCGACCGTCGCGGACAAAACCGATCGATGCATCCGATCCAAACGCCTCTGACGAAACAAACAACTCGCCGGTCGGGTATATGACGACTCGACTACCGTCGCAATGAAAGCTGCCTTCCGCGTGGTGATGATAGCCAGACGCGCGCAGCCGTTCGAGTTCTGCCGTCGTGACATAACGCAATGGGTATCTCACGGATACCGATTGATCGCTTGAACCGCAGTCTCTCAGTTCGCGATCGACGAACGCTCGCCACTCAGAAGGCCTCAGCGTGAGATTAGCGGCTGTTGCCGCGTTACCTTGTGGTGTCACGAGATGAAGATTCAACAGGCGGACGCCAATAGAGCGACATAGGTTTAGCAATTGCTGGAATTCATCAATATTTGCGCGGCAAATCGTGTGGGTTATCTCAATCGATGCGCCAGTTTTAACAAGTTTCTTCAGATGCACAATAGTTCGTAGAAATGAACCAGAGCCGCGCATTTTGTCGTGGCTTGTGGCCGTCGCACCGTCAATGCTGACGCAGAATCGAAAACCGTGGCTGACGGCCACCTCGATTGCTTCCTCGTGCCAAATCGTGAGGTTCGTGGTTAAGCGCGGCTCGCCGATAGAGTTGCGATCAATCACGCGAAACAAGCTGGCCGCCTCGGAATGCGCGAAAACCTCCCCTCCCAGCAACGTCAGCCTGTCGAGGCGGCCAAACCCGCGTACAGCGCAGCCGACTGATTCTGCGTCGAATTCAATCGCGCGGCTGAGCAAGGCGTTTCCCAAATAGCAATGGCGACATCGCAAATTACAGCCACTGTTTGTATAGACTACTAGGTCCCGGACCCGCAAGCCAGACGCCGCCAAAGTAGAGCCGATATCAGCAGGGAGCCGGACGGTGTTCTTCATAGAATTATCAGTCGCGGCTGGCCGCCGAGTGCCAAATGACGCGATTGATATCATCCTTATAGTGCCGGAACTGGGTGGCATGTAGCGACCGTCTCAATTCCAGAACCATCGCCTCTGCCGTAAACTCCGGCGAGTTGAGGCGCGGCATGATCAACAGTCTGTCATCCGACAGCACCGCGCTGTAGTTGACGCGTGCGGCCTGTGCGTAGATAAACCGCGGTGCATCGCCTTCTAGGTCTGCTCTTGAATCCGCTGACAAATGTTTGACAACGTACTTAGCGATAAACGCGTTGGTGCGCGTCACGGTCTTCTTCTGTTTACCTGAAATGATGACAACGCGACCTCCCCGATTGACAATTCTGGCGATAGCCTCTCCGAGTGTTCGCGATTGATTCTCGTCGCGGCGAAGCCAAGACTTGTTTGAGTTTCCCACCAGGATGAATTCATCCTGAGCACTCTCAAGAAGGTCGTTCCAAAAGCGCTCCCGATCCGGAACGTCGTACTTCGTGCCATGACATGGCACCGGTGCAGAGTCAGACACTCCATGTTCGCGCATGAAATCTCGATTTAGCTCTTCGAGTTGCGCCATCAGATCAGGAGGGAATAGGTCGACCGCAATGTTTGCCTTCCGGAGCTTCATCAGCCCCTTGCCGGTGATAATCTGATTCGGATCGAGCATCCCGATCACAACTCGGTCGACATGACGGTCAATCAGGCGATCAACGCATGGAAGCTTTGGAAGGTTGCGCTTTGTGCAGGGTTCAAGCGTTGTATAGACAGTACAGCCTTGCAGTGTGTCGTTCGGCAGCTTTTTCTGTAAGGCAATAAACTCCGCATGATCGCAGTGGGGATCTTCCCCATCATGCCGTTCACCGTGCGCGGCACAACCAATCATGTCGCCGTTCCGAGTAATGACGACACCAACGTTTGGGTGCGGCCGCGCGTCTTTATGAAGAGACTTTCTGGCCTCTGTGACCGCCAAGGTCATGAAGTCGCGGTCGCCATCACTTGCCATGCCCTCACCTCGTGCGCTCGTGAAGTTTAACAGAGGGTCAGGAATGACGGCAGGAATGACAGCATGAAGCGTACACGCTTGCGGCCTAACTCGAGGTAGAACCCGGCGCGGCCCGGCTTCGGCCCGCCGGCCGAGCCGGCTCGTTCAGCGGTATTTGCGTGGCGTCACGCCGCCTGCATCGCGCGCTTCAAATGCGGGCACGCGGCGCGCCGCGCTGCCGTAACCACGTGGGCCCTGGCCGCGCGGGTTAACCTCTAGACCGTTAGGCGGACATCGATCTGGGCGGCCGCACGTTGCCCCCCGCCCACACGCAGATCCTGCACAGTTCTCGCGCAACAGATTTAGCCGGATCTCTGCTGAAAAGATGTGGAAAACGCTGTGGAAAAACGACCGAATCGGCCAGCTATGGGTGGTTCGCGCACTCACGTAGCGTGCGGCGTAAGTATTTAAGGGAAGGTTACTTATGACACTGGCCTTGGCGCTCAGTGCGCCTGAGTGCTACTTCAGGCTTGCTTTCGAATGACCCTAGGCGTAGCTTTGGAAGGCGCGCGCGGGAAGACGCGCGTGTAATGGTCCTGTCGGGCTGAAAGGTCGAGACGGAAAAGGCCAGTAGAGTTGGACCTACTGGCCTTGGGGGAATTAGGACCGACCCTATCTTGCGGCCCGTTGGGAGTCGGAACGATACGTTCCAGTTGATCGGCCGTCAAGATAGCCGTTGCCCAAATGACAGAAAGGAGCAGCGCTATGGCCAATAACAACGTGCACACGGTTCCGCATGAAGACGGCTGGGCTAATGTGCGTCCGGGAAGTGATCGGGCCTCGTCAGTTCATGACACCCAGGCGGAGGCGATTGAGCGCGGACGTGAAATCGCGCAAAACGCCGGAGTCGAACATCTAATCCACGGTAGGGATGGTCGTATTCGCGAGCGTAATAGCTACGGGAACGACGACTATCCGCCGAAGGGATAGATTGGTAGTGTAAGGGCCCGGCTCTGGCCGGGCCTTTCACAATTTGGTCCGCATGAGTGGTCTATGGTCTGCTGTCACTCGGCCATCAGTGGCTGCTCTTTATGACGCGAAGGGCTAACGACCGTATAAAACCACTGCAAGTACAACAGGGGGAAGCATGAGTCTCGTTGGTGTGGCCGGTGCGATGGGGGTTACGACATCCTCGCTTGAAAATCTCATCAGCGGAAAGGCTACCGTCGGAGTTGCTGGCCGGCTTGGTACTACAACTGCCGCGCTTCAAGATTTCATAGACGGCGTGGCGCGGGTCGGTATTGCGGGCGCGATCGGATGCACAACAAAGACGGCCCAAGAACTTCGCGAAGCGATTGGTAAAGAGGGTGCGATTGGACTGCTCGTCGGCCTCTCGGTCGGACGGAAATCGTAGAACACCTTGGCCGCCTAACTCACAGTAGAAGCCGACGAGAGGCCGGATGTCTGGCCCGCCGGCCGAGCCGGCTAAATCAGCGCAAGACGGACGGCGTCACGCCGCTTGCAAACGCTCCCGCCCAAGAAACTCGTTAGTCGCGGCAAGCGGCGCGCCGCGTCCGTCTTTGCGCGGGGTTGCCTCTCGCAGCTTAACTGTTTGACCGTTAGGCCGACCAGATCCCTATGGCCGCTCGTTTCCACCACCCAATCGCCTCCAGGCGGGCGTGATTCGATGAATCGTCGGGCGCAGACATAAGGAGGCCGCCTCACGGCGGCACCCGTAATTGCCGGTCAAGGGCAATTGGGGCGTTCGTCCTTCGCGGCGAATCGCAAAGATCAAATTCGACGCGGTCGCTATCAATGGACAATTCTTGACTCTTCATAATAGAGTGCACACATGAGTCGCGTTCCTATCCCAGAGCCAGTCAAGCGCGTGCTAAGGCAGTCGGCAGGATTTGGCTGTTGCGTGTGCGGCCATCCCTTCGTCGAGTATCACCACATCGCGCCATATAGCGGTGACCCTCACCACGATCTATCAAAAATGATGACACTTTGCCCGAATCATCACCACGAGGCCACCGTGGGAGCGCTCTCTGTGGAGGCTCAGTACGGCGCCAAAACAAGACCGTATAACGTCACGCGCGGCTACGCCGATGGCCTTCTCAAGGTCGATGCTCACGAGCTTGCCATCGAAGTGGGCACCAACTACTTCGTCGGTGCAGGACTGAAGCTCCTTGTCGATGACGAGCCGTTGCTAGCGATAACAAGCGATTGTGACGGCCACCTGGCGCTATCGGCGACAATCTATGACCGGGACGACAATCTGCTCCTTCTGCTAGACAAGAACGAGTGGGTTACGGGAGATTCATTGCCGTGGGATGTTCAGTACGGGTACAACAGAATCTCTGTTCGACAGAGGCGGGGCGATATTTCTCTTGAAGTCGACGCGCGTCGTTTGCCTGTAGCTATCAAAGGTCGCCTCCATCGAAAGGCCCAGACGTTTCAAGTCAACGCGTCGACTCTTCGTATCGACGGCGTGCGTGAGAACATTCAGTACCAACGCCTAGGTCTAGTAGCGATGCAGATCGTCGTCGACACCGCGGCGCGGGTGATTCGATTTGGACCATATGCTCCGTTTCAACACGGAATGTTGGTGAGCAACCCCGACGCCGCAGAACGGTTGCGCCTGTCGCTCGAGGCATATCGCCGGATGGTGCGAGAGCTGCCGATACCCGGCAATTCCGAATGCTTCTGCGGCAGTGGCAGGCCCTTCAAATCTTGTTGTGAAATGGGCGGTGCGGCCTAACTCGAGGTAGAACCCGGCGCGGCCCGGCTTCGGCCCGCCGGCCGAGCCGGCTCGGGAAGTCAAAACCTGCACGGCGTCACGCCGCCTGCATCGCGCGCTTCAAATGCGGGCATGCGGCGTGCCGCGCTGCCGTAGCCACATGGGCCCTGGCCGCGCGGGTTAACCTCTAGACCGTTAGCCGGACAGACATTCCGGCGGCAGCACCCTTCCACCGCCCACCCAGGCGGGTGACATTTACGTATTCTTGGAGGCGGCGAGTGC
>Ga0068864_100002728_pt1 | contig 14533 bp, 10 predicted proteins | sample KBSSwiS72_FD_66586 | JGI IMG/M metagenome (GOLD analysis project Ga0068864, IMG submission 66586) | Switchgrass rhizosphere microbial communities from Kellogg Biological Station, Michigan, USA - KBS Switchgrass S7-2 | ecosystem: Host-associated > Plants > Roots > Rhizosphere > Soil ... | reverse complement strand
ACGCGATGGCCTGTCGCGCCGCTCCTCGGGAGATTGCGTCGATTCGAGTTGGATCGACGGCACAGCCGATCCGGCTGGTGGCGCAGCTGTTTCGGCAGTGGTGGCGGTCTCTGGCGGCGCGGCGTGTCTGACAGTGCGCTCCGGGAACGACGGCGATGTCGAAGCCATGCGGTGGGGCTGGTGGCTGATGAACCGAGCCGCGAAACCGCCTGTGACGAGGGTCAGCGCGGCGGCGGCGATGGTCACCCACCGGCCAGATGAGACGGTGCGCGGCTCGCTTTCCACGGTGATGGCCACGCCGCTGTCGAGCCGGCGAGTCGCGGCGTCGGGGTGCAATGGTTCCGCGAACAGGAATCCCTGCACCGCATCGCAATGGAGCCCCTGTAGGACCAGAACCTGGGCGTGATTTTCGATCCCCTCGGCAATTACCGTGAGGCCGAGTTCCCTTGCCATCGTCGTCAACGTGCGGGCAATCGTGACTTTTTCCGTGTCGTGCTCGATGCCGCGAATGAACGAGCGGTCAATCTTGAGCGTGTCCACCGGCAGGTCGCGCAGACCGGCAAGCGACGAGTAGCCGGTCCCGAAGTCGTCCATGCTCACGCGGATGCCCATCGCGCGCACCCGCATCAGCAACGTCTTCACGGCGACGGGATCGTCCATCACCATCCCTTCGGTCAATTCCAGCGCGACCGTCCCAGGGTTGATCGCCGCCTCGCGCACGGCGTCGCTGATCTCCTGCAGCAGGGCCGGATGTTTCAATTGCGCGACGGAGAGGTTCACCGACATCCACAAGTTCGGTGACGCGACTTGCCAGCATTTGAGTTGGCGGCACGCCTCGCGGAGGATCCACGCACCGAGCGCCACGATCACGCCGGTGCGCTCAGCGAGCGGAATGAAATCCACCGGCGCAATCACCCCGCGCGCTGGATGATGCCATCGCACCAGCGCCTCGAAGCCCTCGATCCGCTGGGAGGCGAGCGACACGATCGGCTGGTAAACGAGACGAAACTCGCGCCGATTGAGCGCGCCGATCAAGTCGCCTTGCAATGTCCGTAAGGCATGTGCCGATTTCACAAGTGCCGTGTCGAAGACTTCACAATGCGAACCACCCAGCGCGCGGGCCCGATGGGCGGCGGTATCGGCATCACGCAGCATTTCGTCGCCACCGGTGTACCCGGTTTCGCTCACGGCGATGCCGATGCTCGTCGACAGGAAAATGTGCCGGCCGCCGAACGCGACGGGCGGCCGCAATGCTTCCACGATGCGCTCGCCGATCGCCAGCGCATCGGACACGTTGTCCAGTCCTTCCAGCAACACCGCGAAGGTGTCGCGCCCGACGCATGCGACCAGATCATTCTTCAGGTGTTGGTCGCGGGTCCGGAGGCAGGTCTCGAGCCGCCGCGCAACCGTGGCGAAAATCGCAGAGTCGAGTTCGGACGCGAGATCCGTCGGTTGACTGAGCTCGATCGCGAGCACCGCGTAGAGAAAATCGCGATGCCGGCGCCCTTTTTCGATCGAGCGAGACAATCGGTCGAGCAACAACAGCCGGTTGGGCAGCCCTGTCTCCGGATCGGTGACCTTGGCCACTGTGACATCTGCGTGGGCGCCTATCAGCCGGACGGCCTGACCGGTCTCATTGCGGAAGACCTGTCCAGAACACACCATCCAGCGATAGGTGCCGTCCTGATGGCGCAAGCGGTGGTGAAACTCGAATTCGAGGCCGTGTGCGCGCGCCTCTTCGATCTTCTTCACGACGAGGTCCCGATCTTCGGGATGAATGCGGCGCAGCCATACTTGGGGCGTATGTTGCACCTCGTGCTCGTCGCAACCGATGAGCGAAAGCCAGCGCGGAGAGAAATGGATCCGGTTGGTGGCGAGATTCCAGTCCCAGAGTCCGTCGCCGTCTTGAGAATGCCAGAGGTCGACGTCAGACACCTTGCACGGCCCCTGATACCTTATCGGTCAGTCGGCCGACGCATTTACGTTGGGCGATTGTTCAGCGACGAATGCGTCAATCGAAAGGATAAGAACTTTCAGGTAGTCGTGAGAACAAGGTGTTCTCTGCGATGGATAGCCTGATCACTTGCAGAAATGTGGATGGCTCCAAATACTCTCATCGTTGGAAGGCTGGCGTATCAAAACGCTACGGATGCTCGCTGCTGCGTCAGAACCGCTAGCGACGCCGCCAACCGAGTTCCGGGGCCACGTACTTGAGAATGCTGTCGAGCACGTGCGCGTTGTACTCCACTCCCAGCGTGTTCGGCACCGTGAGGAGCAGCGTGTCGGCGGCGGCAATGGCCTCGTCCGCGGCCAGTTGCTTGGCCAGCACATCGGGTTCCGCGGCGTACGAGCGGCCGAAGATCGCCCGCGTGCTGTCGTCGATGTAGCCGACCTCGTCCTGGTTCTTGGCATCCCGGCCGAAATACGCGCGGTCGCGGTCGTCGACGAGTGGGAAGATGCTGCGGCTGACCGACACCCGCGGTTCACGCAGATGGCCGGCATCCTTCCACGCCGCGCGATACGCCTCGATCTGTTTGCGCTGTTGCACGTGCAGCGGCTCGCCCGTTTCATCCTCTTTGAGCGTCGAGCTCTGGAGGTTCATCCCGAGGGTCGCCGCCCATTTTGCCGTCGCGTTGGAACTCGAACCCCACCAGATCCGCTCATGCAGTCCTTCTGAATAGGGCTCGAGCCGCAGCAGCCCGGGTGGATTGGGAAACATCGGCCGCGGGTTTGGTGGCGCGAACCCCTCGCCCTTCAGCATGTCGAGGAAGACTTCAGCGTGGCGACGCGCCATGTCGGCGGCTGTTTCGCCCTCGCGCGGTACGTAGCCGAAATATTGCCAGCCGTCGATCACCTGTTCGGGCGATCCGCGGCTGATACCCAGTTGCAGACGCCCACCGGCGATGATGTCGGCGGCGCCGGCGTCCTCGACCATGTACATCGGGTTCTCGTAGCGCATGTCGATGACGGCGGTGCCAATCTCGATTTTCTTCGTGCGAGCGCCCACCGCGGCCAGCAGCGGGAACGGCGACCCGAGCTGGCGCGCGAAGTGGTGCACGCGGAAGTACGCGCCGTCGAGCCCGAGCTCCTCAGCGGCGACCGCCAGGTCGATCGACTGGAGCAGGGCATCCGACGCCGTGCGTACCTCGGAGTACGGCGCAGGCGTCCAGTGGCCGAACGACAGAAAGCCGATCATCTTCACGCACACACCTCAGCGAGAGAATCGCCGCGGAATCCGGAGTCAGCGCGCGCGCCTCTTCTCGTCGCGGATTGCCTCCAGCTCGGCGAGCACTTCGAAGTCTTTGACCCGTCCGGCGGCGCGTTTCACGGCGATGAGCGCGTCGAGCGACAGGCAACGGCACTCGACGCCGAAGACCGTCACCGGTTCGGAATGAGGCAGCAGCTCTGCGTATCCACCCCCGCCGACGATCTCGCCGAGCAGGTCGAGATCGCCCGCCGAGGTCACGAGCGTGAAGTTCAGACCGCGTCCGATGGTGGTGCGGTCCAGGCGGAAGGGAAGGCCGGGAGGGGCGCCGCGGAGATAGGGCTCGAGTGGTCCCACCGCGTCGGCCAGACGCTCGATGTTTTCCGAACTTCGCGCATAGACAACGTCCAGATCGTAGGTGGAGCGCGAGGCGCCGTGTACTGCCGCCGCAATGCCGCCGACGACAATGAAGTCGACCCGTCCGTGGGCGAGTGCGCGCAAAAGCGTCCCGAAGCTGGTGCTCACGCCTGCCGTTGTCCGGCGCCGCGGATCGCCTCGAGATCGATGATGAACTGCTGAAGCATCAGCAGGCGCTCGGCCGGGGTCAACTTCAGCCGCTCGCGTACCTGCGTGAGATCGATGTCTCGCATGTAAACCTGGATCACCGGATCCGGCTCGAACGACACCGGAATCTCGAGCGCCGCCATGCAAGTACTGTAGCACCGTCGGCCGTCCGCGCCCGAGCCGCTCAGTGAGACATCATGCGGCCGAAATCTAACGCCAAAATCCCTGCCTCGTGAGGCGGGTTGCTGTTCCCCGGAATACGCACCTTGAACCTGCAGGTCTGATATCGGTCGCGAGATTAGACAGAATGGTTCTCCGACAGACTCACCCTATAATCACCCTGGCCGACCGCTGTGTCGCTGATGCCTGGTACACGCCTCGGTCCCTATGAAATTACCGTCCAGATCGGCGCGGGCGGGATGGGCGAAGTGTATCGCGCCCGCGACACCAATCTCGGTCGCGACGTCGCAATCAAAATCCTGCCGGAGGCGTTCACTGACGACGCCGAGCGCCGAGCCAGATTCAAGCGTGAAGCGCAGATGCTCGCGTCGCTCAACCATTCCAACATCGCCGGCATTTTCGGGCTCGAAGAATCCGATGGCGTGCGTGCGCTCGTCATGGAGCTGGTGGAAGGGCCGACGCTCGCTGACCGCATCTCCGAGGGCCGCCTTCCGGTCGACGAAGCGCTGCCCATCGCCCGCCAGATCGCGGCCGCGCTCCAGGCGGCGCACGAAGCCGGCATCGTTCACCGCGACCTGAAGCCCGCCAACGTCAAGGTTCGCGACGACGGCGCGACCAAGGTGCTGGACTTCGGGTTGGCGAAGTTGATTGATGCCGTCGAGGGTCCGGCGAAAGCCGGACTACCAGGCGCGACCCAATCACCGACCATCACCACGCCGGCGATGACCGTTGCCGGCGTAATCCTCGGCACGGCCGCCTACATGTCGCCCGAGCAGGCCAAGGGACGATCGGCGGACAAGCGCGCCGATACCTGGGCGTTCGGCTGCGTGCTCTACGAAATGCTTACCGGTAGGGCCGCGTTTCGCGGGGACGACATATCCGACACGCTCGCGAACGTCCTCAAGACCGAGCCGGACTGGGCCGCCCTGCCGCCGGAGACCTCTTCTTCGGTTCGCACACTGATTCGCGGATGCCTGGAAAAGGATCGCGCACGCCGCATCGCTGACATCTCGACGGCGCTCTTTGTCATCGACAATCCGGGGCTCGGCATCACGACACCCGATGCCGCGGCGACGCCGACCGCGTCGACGAGTCGCTTCGCCTGGAGCATCGCGGCAGCCGTCGTGCTGACCGCGATGGCGACGGGTGGCGCAGCATGGTGGGCATCGACGCGTATGCGACCGCCACGGGAGTCGCCGCCGGTGGCGCGGTTCCTGTTCACACTTCCCGCGGACCAGCAGTTCAGCGGAACGATCGACGAGGTCCTCGCCATTTCGCCCGATGGAAGCCGGATCGTGTATCGGGCAAATCAAGTGTTGTTCGTCCGGCCCGTCGGCGCCATCGAATCGACGATCATTCCAGGAAGCGAAGGCGGTACCGGTCTCGCATTTTCACCAGACGGCCGATCGCTGGCGTTTTTTGCAGCCGGCGCGTTGAAGCGGCTCGATGTCGGCGGGGGAACCGCCGCAAAGTTGTGCGACCTCGAGGCTCCGCCATTGGGAATCTCGTGGACGGGCGACGGCGTCTTTTTCGCGACCAGCCGCGGGATCATGCAGCTCGCCGAGTCTGGCGGTACGCCAAAAGTGATGGTGTCGGCACAAGACGGCGAGGTGCTCAGCGCGCCGCAGATGCTGCCCGATCACCGCACATTGTTGTTCGCAACGGCACGCTCGCGCGAACTCGAAGGACGCATCGTGGTCCAATCGATCGACGGAGGAGCCCAGCGCACGATCGTCGAAAAAGGTTCGAACCCAAAATACGCGCGGAGCGGCCACATCGTCTACGTCTCGAACCGGACGCTGTACGCGCTGCCGTTCGACGCCTCCGCACTGCAGGCCACCCACGATCCTGTGACCATGATCGAAGGGGTGCGCGGCATGGGCTCCCGCAATGTTCCCAGCTTCAGCATTTCCGAGACCGGGGCGTTGGTATATTTGCCGGGATCTCCGGATGGCCGGCAAAGCCTCTCGCTGATCGATCGCAAAGGCAACATCGTCGACACCCTGACCCTGGCGCCGGCGCACTACGAGTCGCCGCGCCTCTCACCCGATGGCCGCCGGTTGGCGGCCAGCATCAACGACGGCAAAGAGGCGAACATCTGGATTTACGACCTCGATGGGAGTGCCACTCCGCGGCGCCTGACGTTTACGGGACGAAACAACCGATTTCCCGTCTGGTCCCCCGATAGCGAGCGCATCGCGTTCCAGTCCGATCAGGACGGAGATTCAGGCATCTTCCTGCAGTCGTTGCGATCTGGAAAGGCGGAGCGTCTCACGAAGCCTGAAGCGAAGGACGAACAGCACGTCCCACATTCGTGGTCGATGCACGACGACCGCCTGGCATTTACGAGCGTCACGGGTCCGAAGCCGATGGTGTGGGTGCTTTCGCTCCGGGAGCGGAAAGTGAGTCCGTTTGCGGAGGGCAGCACCCCGACATGGTCGCCGGACGGACGCTGGCTCGCCTATCAAAACACCGCTCTGACCGTCGTCGTGGAGCCGTATCCCCCGAGTGGCGAGAAGTACCAGGTGCCGGACGTCCCGAGTCATCATCCGCTGTGGTCGCGAGACGGCAGCGAGCTGTACTACATGGGCGGACGCGCCGACGCGTCAGGTCGAAGCCAGAATGTGCTGTCGATCAGGAAGCTGTCGAGCCGGCCGCAGTTCTCCTTCGGGGCGGCAACACTCGTCCCGGCAACGCTCCTCAGCCAGCTTCTTCAGGGCGCCGCGAACAATTACGATGTGGATCGGGAAGGAAGATTGCTCACGCCTGTCGAAACGATAGCCGGCGAGTCGCGGCCGACGGTGCTTGTCGTGCTCAATTGGAACGAAGAGTTGAAGCAGCGCGTGCCGGCGCGTTGATGCCAACTCGCAAGCCCACACGGCTGTAGACGTCGGCTGTCCACCGCATGGTCCGCCAGCGCCGCACCAAGCAGAACCCAGCGCGTTCGATGATCTCGTCCATTTGCCCGACCGGATGGACGAACATCCGAAAGCGGTGCTTGCGCACCCGCCTCGCGTTCTCAAGTCGAACGAGCGCCCGGACGTACCATCGCTCGGTTGGATATGAGTACGCGAACCCGCACGCCGCGTGGCGCAATGCGCGTTCCAGCAGTTCCGCATAAAGCGGGTAACAGCACACGACCCGATCGAGAGTCACCACTGCCGCTTGCGGAAGCTCAGACGAGACTCTCAGAAAATCGCCAAGCACGAAGCGGATCGAGGCGGTCCGGCCGAGCCGTGCGGCTTCGTCCTCGCCGGCGGCCAGGAAGGCGGAGGACGCTTCGACCATCACCGCCGACGAAAAACCGCGATCGAGCAGCTCAAAAGTCAGCCCGCCAACTCCGGAGCCGATGTCGAGCAGGACGCCGCTGTTCAATCCGGCGGCGACAACACCGTCGCGCAGCAGCCGCGTCGTTGGATGAAGCCGCCCGCGGCGATAGCGCCGCAGCTGCTTCGCTGCTGTCGCGCCGGTGAAGCGCCGCTGCGCCGCGACGGTGAAATCGCAGCAGGAGGATGTCACCCGTCATCCTCGCGGTTGCGGCACGATCCGCAGATACGGTTTGGGCGCGAGCCAGCCCTGCGGATACAGCTTTCGTGCTTCGTCGTCGGTAACCGCGGCGGTCAGAACCACGTCGCCGCCAGGCTTCCAGTTGGCCGGCGTGGCCACGCGGTGTCTGGCGGTCAACTGCAGCGAGTCGATCACCCGCAGCACCTCATCGAAGTTGCGGCCGGTCGTCATCGGGTAAACGAGGATCAGCTTGATCTTCTTGTCCGGTCCGATGACGAACACGTTGCGGACCGTCTGGTTGTCGGCGGCGGTTCGGCCTTCGCAGGTGCCTTCGAGCGTGGCGGGCAACATCCCGTACAGTTTCGAGATCTTCAGGTCGGTATCGGCGATTAACGGGTAGTTGGGGGCGTAGCCCTGCGTCTCCTCGATGTCGCGCGACCATCGCTGGTGGTTATCCGTGGGATCGACGCTCAAGCCGATCACCTTCGTGTGCCGTTTCTCGAACTCCGGTTTGATGGCGGCCATGTAGCCGAGTTCGGTCGTGCATATCGGCGTGAAATCCTTCGGATGCGAAAAGAGCACCGCCCACGACTGTCCCAGCCACTCGTGGAAGCGAATCGGGCCTTCGGTGGTCTGTGCCTCGAAATCGGGAGCGGTATCGCCAAGCTGCAGTGTCATCATGTCCTCCTTCGCCGGGTGGCTGGCTTCGGCCGGGTCTTGAACGGCGAGTATTGTGGCTGCCGGCCCGCGATCGGGCCATGGAGGGCGGATGAGGATTCCCTGAATTTCGTGTGAGGGTCCCTATAATCACAACCGTGTCCCGTCTGCGATTCGAGGGCTTCGAGCTGGATCTCGCAGGGGGCGGGCTGCGCAAAGGCAACGCGGTCATCCGGCTGCAGCCGCAGCCGTTGAAAGTCCTGACGTTGCTCGCCGCCCGCGCCGGACAGGTTGTCTCGCGCGAAGAGATCCAGAAACGGGTGTGGCCCGATAACACGTTTGTCGATTTCGAGCAGGGACTGAATTACTGCATCAAGCAGATCCGGGCGGCGTTGCGCGATGCCGCCGATGCGCCCCGGATCATCGAGACCATTCCCAAGCGCGGGTATCGATTCCTGGCGGCCGTCGAATCGGTGGCGGCCTCGACCGACCAGCGCCTTATGCTGGTCGTGCTGCCGTTTCAGAACTTGAGCGGCGATCCGGAGCAGGAATACTTCAGCGACGGCCTCACCGAGGAAATGAGCGCTCAGCTCGGGCGGTTGTATCCGGCGCGATTAGGCGTCATCGCCAGGACGTCGGCGATGCGTTACAAGCGGACCGACAAGAGCATCGCGATGATTGGCCGCGAGCTGAATGTGTCCCATGCCCTCGAGGGAAGCGTGCGGCGGAGCGGGAGCCGCGTGCGCGTGACCGCCCAGCTGATCCTGGTGGCCGACGAGACGCATGTGTGGTCGCAGAGCTTCGAACGGCCCGCCGGCGACATCCTGGCGCTCCAGGCCGATGTCGCGCGGGCGATTGCGCGTGAAATCGGGATTCAGCTCACGCCGCAGCAGCAATCGCGCCTGGCGCGGCCGCCGGTTGAGGCTGCCGCCTATGAGGCGTACCTGAAAGGACGGCATTTCTGGAAGAAGCGATCGCGCGACGCACTCCAGAAAAGCGTCGGGCTCTTCGAGCGCGCCATCGAACTGGCGCCGGATTACGCGGCGGCCTACGCCGGTCTGGCTGACGTGTATCTGACGCAGCTCGATTACAGCTACCTGCGGCCGCGCGACGCCTTCGCGCTCGCCGACCGCGTGCTGTTGGAAGCGCTGCGGCTGGACAACACGGTCGCCGAGCCGCATACGTCGCTCGGACATCTGCGCCTTCACGAGTTCAACTGGAAGGCTGCCGAAGAGCGGTTCACGCACGCCATCACGCTCAATCCCGGCTACGACACCGCGCATTACTATTACGCCAACCTCCTGGCGGCATTCGGCCGCTTCGACGATGGGATCGTCGAGGCGGATCGTGCGCTGGAACTCGATCCGCTCTCCGCGAACACTCGGCAGAATCGGCTGTTTATCCTCTACCTCGCGCGGCGGTACGACGAAGCGATCGACGTGTTGACCGAGGCGCTCGAGATCGACCCCGAGCATGCGCCGCTCTATTACTACCTCGGGCTGATTCGGGAGCGGCAGCACAAGTACGAAGAGGCGCTCGAAGCCCTGAGTCGGGTCGGTTCAGAGTCTCAAAATCGCGGCGCGACGGTTCTCGCCGCGATCGGCTTCACCCATGGGCAGGCCGGGCATCGTGATCGAGCGATAGCGGCATTGCACGAGCTCGAGCATCGCTCGAATCGCGACTACGTGTCTTCCTACGACCTCGCCCTGGTGCATCTGGCCGCTGGCAACCGGGATCGGGCCTTTGAACTCTTGTCGGCGGCATACGACGAGTATTCGTCGTTTCTCCCGTTCGTGAAGGTCGATACCAGGTGGGACGAGGTGCGAGAGGATGAGCGCTTTCAGGCAATCGTCCACCGGATGAAGTTCCCCGCCCTCTAGGGACGGCTCTTTATCGCGTGAAGAATTCCGAGCCGCCCGTCCCCGGCGTCAGATCGTTGCGAAACACCTCGCCGCCTTTCATCACGAACTTCACCCGCTCGGTTTCGCTGATGTCCGCCAGCGGATCGCCGGACACCGCGATGATGTCCGCGAACTTGCCCTTGCTGATCGAGCCGATGTCGCCGCCCCAGCGCATCAGCTTCGCCGCATTGATCGTTCCCGCCTGCAGCGCCTGCGCCGGCGTCATCGCGCCAATCTTCACCAGCGCGCTGAATTCGATGGCGTTGGTTCCTTCCGGAATCGTGCTCCCTTCCGACCCGGTGCCGAGCACGGTGACGACCCCTGGCGTGGCGATGCACATCTTCAGGTTCTTCTGGAAAATCGGCACCATGCGGTATTTGCCGCCGGTGTTCTTGTCGTCGGCCTCGTCAATGGACGGCATCGAGTAGCGCCCGATCGTCGGCGAATAGTAGAGACCCTTCTGCGCCATCGTCGTGCACATTTGCTGCGTCAGGCCGAACCCGTGCTCGATCGAATCGCCGCTCATCGCCGCGGCGATGGCATTCTGCAGGCCTTCGCCGCCGTAGGCATGTGAGCCGGTGTAGACCCCAAGCTTGTGCGCTTCGTCCACCAGCGCCTTCATCACGTCGAGCGGATACATCAGCTGATACGTCGGCTCGCCGGTTGGCGTGAAGCCGTAATTGCCCACCGGGTAGAGTTTGATGTGATCGACGCCGTGTTCGACTTCCATGCGCACGGCAGCCCGCGCCTCTTCGACGTTGTGGACCGCGATCGCATTGAGCAGCTCCGGGTCGGGCCGTTCGTTCGGTCCCGGCGTCGGGCCGCCCCACACGATGCCGCGGCCGGATACCTGCACCCGAGGTCCGACGATCATGCCGGCGTTGATGGCGTCGCGCAGCGTGACGTCCTGATAGCCGTTTCCGTGCGACGTCATTTCCTTCAGCGCGGTGAAGCCGTGATTGAGGGCAATGCGCAGCCGCTGGCTGGCGGCCAGCAGCGACTGGTCCGCGCTCATCTTTCCGCGCGGCGTCATGAAGTGGTTGTGGGTATCGATGAACCCCGGGAGCACCGTGGCCGAACTCAGGTCAATCACCGGCGTGGCCGGTGGAATCGCGATCGCGCCATCGGACCCGACGTCGACGATGCGTTGCCCGCGGATCAGGACGATCTGACGGGTGAGCATCTTTCCGGTCTCGCTGTCGAACAGACGGCCGGCACGAATCGCCACCGTGGCTGCCGGCGGCGGGCATGGAATGATGCCGCCCCACGGCAGCACGCAGGGCGTGACAGCACCCTGGGATTTCCAGGTTCCCGGATACGGGGCGGGCGGCGGCGTTTCCGGCGCGTGGCCGGCGGCGGAGGCCTGCGCGCCGAGGCGCGTCGCGCCGCCCAGCATCATCAGATTCAGCAACACTGCTGTCAGCACGAATTTCAATCGCATGATGAAACCTCTCCGCCGTGAAACGCCTACCGGATTCGTTCAGTGGGTCATCGCGTAGAGCAGCATGTCAATCCCGACGGCGTACGCGTCTGGCGAGAATTTGAAAAAGTACTCGGACTCTTCGCCTTCGCGTTCCCACGGGTCGGGCAGGTCGGTGTTGTGGACCATGACGACCATGATTCGGCCGTGGTCGTCCGCGATGCCGCGCACATCGGGCGGCGCGCCGTTCTCATTCCAGCGCTCGATGGTGCCTCCGGTTCGGCGCCAGGTCTGGATCGAGGCCATTTGCGGGATCTTCGAGACGCGGAACATCGTGTTCCACATCGGATGCTCCGGATGGTCCGCCGGGGCGAGATCCACGATGGGGAACTCGCCGGGCGGCAGCACGCGCGCGATCTCCTCGTCGAACTGCGCCTTCGCCAGGCTGCCGTGATAGTCCGATACCAGCAGGAAGCCGCCTTTCAGCAGGTACTCCCGCAGCCGTTTCACTTCGGCATCGCTGAACCGCGCCGTGCCGGCGTCCTCCATCAGCGTGAACGAACACCGGAACAACCAGTCGTCGGTCAACCGGACGACCACCGCATCGGGGACCTGTTCGTGGCCGTCGCTGATGAACTTCACGGGCAATTTCGTCAGCTCGGAGAGGCGCACGCTGAAATTGATGTCGGCGCCGGGGTAGTCGGTGCTCCAGCCCTGCTTCTCGCGCCGGTTGCTGGTGAACATCGCGCGGCAGAAGTTGAAGCGGCCATCGTAGGTCGCGTTGGTCGGAAACTGTGGGGGTGTATAGCCGTAGTAGCCTGACCAGATGCGCTGCTGGGCGTGGGCCACGGCGAGCGCGCCAGCGGCGACTGCGACGACCGCCAACGTCGCGACACGTCGCCTGCGGGAGGCCAGGTTCCTTGGAAATTCGTTAACAGACATCCACGTCCGCCTGCGCGCGGCTCTTCTCACTATAGCGGCTCGCGCACCGAACGCCGGAGATATCTCTCGGTCCGGGCTGCGGTCGGCCTGCGGCAGAGACGGCAAGGTGTATGGTACTGCGGTGATGAACGTTGGACACTTCGTACTCGGGCTCGCCGTTGCGACGGTTCTTGGTGCCGACTGTTTCGCCGCTGATTTGTACGTCGTGGCGGGAGCGCCTGCTGGCGGCGACGGCACCACCGCGCGCCCGTTCGGCCAACTGGCACAGGCCGAAGCCGCGTCGTCGGCGGGAGACCGGATTTTCGTTTCAGCGAAATCGGCCTGGGACATGCTGTCCGGACCGATCGCGCTCAAGCCGAATCAGAAGTTGATCGGACTTTCTCCGACCGGGCAGCCGCCTCGCTACGAAGCGGAGAAGCCGCATCTCACCAGCAGCGTCGTCGAAACCGCAATCTATGACGCGCCGTACAACAACGGCAGTTATAAGCCCACGACCTCAATCGTGATGCTGGCGCGCGACGTCGAAGTGTCGGGAATCCATTTCGTCGATATGAAAGGTCCGGCGCTGCTGGCCGGCGACAGGGATATTTCGGGCACTCGCATTCATGGAAATACCTTTTCGGGCGTGATGCCCAAGTCGAAAAGCCTCATTTACTCGATCGTGCTGGGCGGCGCGGTGAACGTGAGCGACGTCCGCGTGACCGACAACTCATTCCGAGACGGCGTCACGCTTGGCGGGATAACGGTCCAGCAGCGAGGCCAGAGCGCCGGGGAGTATTACTTTCAACGCAACGACTTTCGAGATCTGGGCGGGCGCGGCTATTTCATCCATTCGGAGGATACGAGCCACGTGACGACGACCATTCTCGATTCCGAGGCGAACAACCTCGGCGTACCGCCCGACAGCGACGTACCGGGGGCGGAGAACACGGACAGCATCATCCCGTATCTCACCGGCCACTCGCAGCAGCACATGTTGGTGAAGAATTTCCATTACAAGAACGACAAGCAGGTCGGCGGCCTCTCCAACACGGGCCTCGAACTGTTCATCTATGGCATGCGAAGCGAGGAGGATCGACATAACTGGTGTTCGGGCTGCCGGGCGGACATCGAAATCGAGGATAGTGTCTTCGAGCGTCCCTCCACCGATGGCATCCAGCTCGCGAACTACGGCGACCGTTCAATCGTGAATTTCGTGATCCGCCGTACCAAAATCATCGGCGCCGCGCCTCGTCAGACCGGCGGCGCCATCTCGATGATGGCGCAAAGGCAGGGAAATACAGGGAGCAGGCTGACGCTGCTCGTCGAAGAGAGCGAGATCATCGGTTCGAAAGCGTTCGCTTTCGCCAACACGAATGAATCGGGCCAGTCGGCTGCCGTGATCGATATGGGTGGCGGCGCACTCGGATCGAAGGGGCACAACATCATCATCGGCAATGTGCAGGGCGGTTTTAAGCTCCAGGGCGAGAAGGTGACCGCCAGGAACAACTGGTGGGGAGGCGCGCCGCCGACGGTGACGTTGAACGGCCCGGGCGGCGCAGCTGACATGTCGTCGCCCCTTGCTACACCACCGAAATTGGTGTCGGCCTCGGCGAAGTAAGACGGTCGCGGGCGGCCTCAATCGCGGGCAGTTGTGGGATAGTCGCTAACGCACCGGCGAAGGCATCAAGTTCGATGGTCGTTCCACGCGTGGTTTATTGATCCGGGTCGTGCTCACCGCGCTGGTGTTTACCAGGGGTCGCGGCGCCGGCATCACCATCGCGGCAGCCTCAGGCGGTTCGTCATCATCAGGCGCACCCTGAAAATGAGATTCCGCAATGGCCACAAACTTCTCGGCTTTCACAGTGCCCTCGACGGCCGGGTATCTGAATCGCATGAGCGGTTCGGCCAGCATGCGGGTCAGCCGACTCGCGGTCGACGGCGTGAGTTCGGTCCGCCAGCGTCCGACCGATTGGGCAACCGTCGGCGCGGTCATGTGCGCGCGATGCCCTGTAGTGTCTTCGATGATCCGCTCGGGGGCGAGTCCCCCTTGACGGTCGGCGACCATGTCGTTATAGCGAACCAGCAAGGGCTCGATGCCTGCCACCGGCGTGGCCGGTGACGTCCCAGCGCTGCGCAACGTCACATAAGACGTTCGACCTGCACAAGTGGATGTAC
>Ga0068864_100002724_pt1 | contig 14544 bp, 11 predicted proteins | sample KBSSwiS72_FD_66586 | JGI IMG/M metagenome (GOLD analysis project Ga0068864, IMG submission 66586) | Switchgrass rhizosphere microbial communities from Kellogg Biological Station, Michigan, USA - KBS Switchgrass S7-2 | ecosystem: Host-associated > Plants > Roots > Rhizosphere > Soil ... | reverse complement strand
GGTACTACAGCGGCTGCCGGCGCTACCCGACACGCGGGCCGAGCTTCAGGCCATCTCGCATGCAATCGGCGATCAACATTCGCGGCTGCTGCTCGGCAGCGCGGCTAACGAACATGCCGTTCGCACTGTGCCACTCGATTCTTACGGTGTGATCGTGTTTGCCACGCACGGCTTGGTTGCCGGGGACCTCGTCGGCTATGCCGAGCCCGCACTCGCGCTGTCGCCCCCGCTTACGCCGTCGACGGATGACGATGGATTGCTCGCCGCCAGCGAGATCGCACAACTCCACCTGCGCGCAGACTGGGTCATCCTGTCGGCATGCAACACCGCCGCGAGCGATGGATCACCCAAAGCCGAACCACTTTCAGGTTTAGCCAAATCTTTTTTCTATGCTGGCGCGCGATCGTTGCTGGTGACCAACTGGTCGGTCGAGAGCGAAGCAACTGCCAAGCTAACCTCGCAAACCGTCGCCATAGCCGCCGGCGGCTTTACCCCGGCACAGGCTCTCCGTGCCGCGATGTTGGCATTTATAGAAGATAGCGATGGGTCTCATAAAACGCACCCGTTTTTCTGGGCTCCGTTCAGCCTGATCGGTGGGTAGAGCACAAACCCGACCAAGGGAAATGAGGCGCGAGGGGGATATCTCGGTCCGCTTCCAAGGACGACCGGACGATCAGCTCTGGCGCTCGACCAGGCCACCGTGGACATCCCAACGGCGTCAATTTGCTACCGACTTGGGCTGCTGGCAAACTGGCAGCTGGCGGTTCGGTTGCCGCTTTGGACTGACATCACTGGTGTTTCGTTTTGCCCCAGAGGCTGATCGGTCGTAGGATCAAGGCCACATGGTGTCACCACGTCTCCGAGCGGCCCTGAGCGATAGGGTCTTGAGACCGGCGATGTCGATACGAGCGCGCCGACGATAGCCGTCAGGCTCATCTTCGGATCGATTCGGGTATGCGAGCGTTGAGCACGATCGGAAATAAATCGGTGACTGGGCAGCCCCCACCAACAGCAGCGTCCGCTAGATCGGCATGAGCCGTCTGAGCTGGGAATCAAGGCATTTCGCTAGATCGTTTGCAGTAAGGAATCCGCCAAATGACGCTCAAGGCGATCGCATTGAACTGCACGCTTAAGGCCGACCCCCAGGAAACATCTTCCACCGACGCGATGATCGCCGTCCTAGAAAAAGCTTTCACTGATCGAAAGGTCGACCTGACCGAGACGGTGCGGGTCGCGGCGCTCAACATCAAGCCGGGCGTGACCAGCGACGAAGGCCCGGGCGACGACTGGCCAAAGCTGCGTGCCAAGATTTTAGAGCACGACATTCTGATCTTTGGCGGCCCGATCTGGATGGGTCAGGTCGGCAGCATCGCGAAGCGGGTCATGGAGCGCATGGACGCTTTCCTGTCCGAAACCGACGATAAGGGACGGATGCCGAGCTACGGCAAGGTGGCGGTGGCGGCCATCGTCGGCAATGAGGACGGTGCCCATTTCTCTTCCGCCCAGATTTTTCAGTCGCTCAACGACGTCGGCTGGACGATACCGGCGGTCGCCGCCTGCTACTGGGTCGGCGAGGCTATGGGCTCGGTCGATTTCAAGGATCTAGAGAAGACGCCCGACAAGGTGACCGAGACCGCCAAGATGGTCGCCGGCAACGCCGCGCATCTGGCTGGTATGCTTAAATCATCCCCCTATCCCGGCTGACCGCCGGCCCGATCCACTGCGTCCGATATGGCGCTTCTTTCTTCGTGGCCATCGCGCCTATCGCTCGACGGAATGTCCTTATGCTCCAAATGGTAATCAACAGATTTGGCGATTTCGGATCGGCCGTGATCGCCGGCCTCAGCCAGCCGACCAAGACGATCGCGGCGCGCTTCTTTTACGACTGCCGGGGATCGGAACTGTTCGAGGAGATCACCCGGCTCCCTGAATATTATCCGACCCGCACTGAGACCGCGCTGCTGGAAACCCATGCGCACGATATCGCGCGCCTCACCGGGCTCGGCCGCCCCGTCGTCGAATTCGGTTCGGGCTCGTCGGCGAAGACACCGATCCTGCTCGGCGCGATCGAGCCGACGGCCTATCTGCCGATCGACATCTCCGCCGATTTCCTGTCGTCGTCGGCGCACGCGCTGGCCGCGGCGCATCCCGCCATCGCGGTGATTCCTATCGCCGGCGATTTCACCGATCCGATCCTGCTGCCGGAAGGGGTCAAGGGGCCATTCGTCGGCTTCTTCCCCGGATCGACGATCGGCAATTTCCCGCCCCGGCAGGCCGTCGATCTGCTCCGCTCCTTCCGCGACACGCTCGGGCCAGAAGCGATACTGGTGATCGGAATCGACACCCGCAAGAATCCACGGCTGCTGGAGGCCGCCTATGACGATGCTTCGGGCATCACCGCAGCGTTCAACCTCAACCTGCTCCACCGCATGAACCGCGAGCTCGACGGCGATATTGACGTCGACATCTTTGCACATCGCATCCGGTGGCACGATGGCTTGGGGCGGATCGAGATGCATCTGGAGGCAACGCGCGCGACCGAGTTCAAGGTGGCGGGCCATGTCTTCTCAATGCGCGCTGGCGAGACGATCCATACCGAGAACAGCTATAAATACTTGCCCGCAGAAGCCCGGCTGCTGGCCCGCGCATCGGGCTGGGAGCCGATGACGATGTGGATCGATCGCGACGCCATGTTCGGGCTCCACGTCTGGCGCGCACCCGCCGAGCACAGGGAACCGTAGATGGCGACCGCTCACGCTAGCCGCGACCCCGGCCTTGCCGACGATTTCAGGCGGGTTCGGCAGGCCAGCGAGGCGCTGGCCGCACCGCTGTCGCCCGAAGATTGCCAGTTGCAGTCGATGCCCGACGCCAGCCCGGTGAAATGGCATCTGGCGCACAGTAGCTGGTTCTTCGAGACCTTCGTGCTGACGCCCCATCTTGCCGGCTACAATCCGCTCGACCCGGATTACGCAGTCTTGTTCAATTCCTATTATGTCGGAATCGGCGAACGCCATCCCCGCGCCCGCCGCGGCATGCTGTCCCGTCCCTCGCTGGCCGATATTTACGCGTATCGCCGCCATGTCGACGCGGCGATGGAGCGCCTGTTGGATGTCACGGGCAATGCCCATGCCGAGCTGATCGAGCTGGGCCTGCAGCATGAGCAGCAGCATCAGGAGCTGATCCTGATGGACATTCAGCATGCCCTGTCGGAAAATCCGGCCGGGCCCACTTATACCGATGATGCGCCGCTGCCCGAAATCGACAGCGGCCCGGACCAGTGGATCGCGATCAAGGGCGGCCTTCATGCAATCGGCCATGACGGGCAGGGCTTCGCCTTCGACAATGAAGGGCCCCGCCATCGCCGATGGCTGGAAGATTTCCGGATCAGCCGCCGGTTGGTGACCGCCGCCGACTATCTCGCCTTTATCGAAGACGGTGGCTACCTCCGTCCCGAACTGTGGCTTTCGGACGGATGGGCGATGGCGGAAAGCCAGGCCTGGCAGGCCCCGCTCTATTGGCGGATCGACGACGACCGATGGACGGTCTTCTCGCTGCGGGGACGGCAGCCGATCGACCCCAAATGGCCGGTGCTGCATGTCAGCTATTATGAGGCGGATGCCTATGCGCGCTGGCGCGGCTCGCGCCTGCCGCGCGAAGAGGAGTGGGAGGTCGCCGCGCGGTCCGGCGGGCTCGACCAGCTTTACACCGCCGGCTGGCAGTGGACCGCTTCGCCCTATGTCGCCTATCCGGGCTTCGAAACGCCGGAGGGCGCGATCGGCGAATATAACGGCAAGTTCATGGTCAACCAGTTCGTATTGCGCGGTGCCTGCCTAGCCACGCCCGAGCGTCACGCCCGCATGACCTATCGCAACTTTTATCCGCCGCACGCCCGCTGGATGTTTTCGGGGATTCGGCTCGCGATGGACGCCTAGGGCAGACTCGACTTCGCAATCGGCGCGGTCTCGTGCAGTCGGAGCAAGATCGGCAGGACACAGGCCGCAACGATGGCGATCATGATACCCGGAACCATCGCTTCGCCGGTGCGCACGACGAGGAGGTGGGCAAGATAGGGCGTCAGGCCGCCAAAGATCGCGGTGGCGCTCGTCGCGCCGAGCGCCAGGCCGGTCAGCCGGCCCTCACCCGGAAACAGTTCGGCGGTGGCGACCGCGCCCACCGCGCTGACGCCGCCGGCGATCGCCGCGAGGATCGCCGCGCCTAGCATCACCTGAATCGGGGAGCCGTTCGCCATCAGCCAAAACATCGGGAGCGGCGCGACGATGCTGCACAGCGCGAGTAGGATGAGCACCGGCCTGCGCCCCCAGCGATCCGACAATGCCCCGGTAAGCGGCGTGACCAGGATAACCAGCACCGCCGCCGCCGTGGCGATCCACAGCGCCGTACTCTCGCCATTGCCGCCGGAAGAGGTCAAGAAGGCGGGGGTGTAGGTGATGCCGACATAATAAGTGATCGAACCGAGCGCCGAGATGGCGAACCCCTTCAGGACGCCCGATCGATGGTGGCGCAGCACATGGCGCAGCGGGCGATCCGGCACGGTCGCGCCGGCCTGTTGCCGCTCGAAATCGGGCGACTCCTGCATGACCGCGCGAGCGATCCACACGCTCCCCGCCAGCGCGGAGCCAACGAAGAAGGGAATACGCCAGCCCCAGGCTTCAAGATCGGCGTTGTTCATCAGGCTGGTGGTGAGCGCCGACGCCGCTACCGCCAGAAGCGCGCCGATCTCGCTCGCTGCCGATGCGAGCGAGGTGATCAGTCCGCGCCGGTTCGAGGGCGCGCCCTCCAACAGATATGCCACCACCCCGGTATATTCGCCGCCGACCGAGAATCCCATAACGCAGCGCAGGATCAGCAGCAGGGCGCCAGCGAGCGGCCCGATCGACGATCGGGTCGGCAGCAACGCGGTCAGCAGCGTGGCCACCGTCATGATCATCACCGACAGCAACATCATGCGGCGGCGGCCATAGCGATCGCCGATATGGCCGAACGCGACCGCGCCCAGTGGGCGCATGAAGTAGGCGATGGCGAAGGCCGCGAGCGCCGTCAGCAGCGATCCCGCGCCCTCGCCGAAAAATACGCGCGAGATGACCGTCGAAAAGTAGAGATAAAGTGTGAAGTCATACCATTCGACGATGGTCGAGAAGGCAGCGATCGCCATTGATCCGCGCGACATGACGTTATTGGCTTCTATCGTCGACGTCATCGATTCCTCGCGGCGAATTTAGATGACCGAGGTAGTTCTTCTCGCTTGTGCCGACTATCAAACGCGACCGTCAACCACCGCTCTGGTTTTAAATATCGAACGCCATGGGATTGCGCACTCCAGCGCCGGCGCATGAGCCCGCGAATGCGGCGTTGAATGATACCCATGAGGATAGTCGCTTGCCTGCAACAACGCGTCGCATGATAAATGTTCTCGTTTTGTTTTGAATTTTAAACGGCGTCGTGCTATGGTGTGGGGTTCACTTTTTTGAGGAACACTCGTCGTCGTGCGCCCCAAGCACCCATTCGCCAAAATCGCGCGCCCAGCCGCGACGCCACCCCTTCCAGCCGCCTGTTGCGAAAAAACAAAAAAACCGCCGGTCAACCCAATGCACCCGGGATTGTTAAGAATCGCTCGCAGCTGGGGCCCGCTATGACGGGCCTTGGCTCGCGGCGGTTGGCGTCATCGCACTTTCGTCCCTTTGGCCGTTGAGCCGAGCGCATCTATTCGCTATCGCCCGTCCGAAAGCTCACAGGGGTTCGTCACATGGCCGAGTTCACGCTGCCGAAGAACAGCAAGATCAAGAAGGAGGGCAAGGTCCACAAGGCGCCCGCCGGCGCCAAGGACGTCAAGAGCTTCAAAATCTATCGCTACGATCCGGAATCGGGCGAGAATCCGCGCTACGACAGCTATGAGCTCGATCTCGCCGAAACCGGGCCGATGGTGCTCGACGCGTTGATCAAGATCAAGAACGAGCTCGATCCGACGCTGACCTTCCGCCGCTCGTGCCGCGAGGGGATCTGCGGCTCCTGCTCGATGAACATGGACGGCAAGAACGGCCTCGCCTGCACCACCTCGATCGAGGACTGCAAGGGCGAGCTCCGCATAACGCCGCTGCCGCACATGGACGTGATCAAGGATCTCGTCCCCGATTTCACCCATTTCTACGCGCAATATGCCTCGATCCAGCCCTGGCTGAAGACGGTCACCCCCGATCCCTCGGGCAAGGAGCGGCTGCAGTCGCCCGAGGAGCGCAACAAGCTCGACGGCCTCTACGAGTGCATCCTCTGCGCCTGCTGCTCGACCTCCTGCCCGAGCTACTGGTGGAACAGCGACAAGTTTCTCGGCCCGGCGATCCTGCTCCAGGCCTATCGCTGGCTCGCCGACAGCCGCGACGAGATGACCGGCGAGCGGCTCGACGAGCTCGAGGATCCGTTCCGCCTCTATCGCTGCCACACGATCATGAACTGCGCGAATGTCTGTCCGAAGGGCCTGAGCCCGGCCAAGGCGATCGCGGAGATCAAGAAGATGGTGGTCGAGCGCCAGCTCTGATCGCTCTGCGCGCCACTTCACTCGCGTCCCCGGACTCGCTGCGGAGGGACGATCGATCGAGCGGGAATGCCTGTGTTCAAAGATAATGATTGGGCCACCTTCACGCCCGACCCGACCGACGCCGATTGGCACATCTTCGAGGCGCGCGAGACGGAGAATTTCCACGGGCTGATCGGCCCCCTCCAGGTGCGCCGCGCCGGCGCCAGCGCGATCGTCCGGTTGCAGCCGCGGCCTGATCTGCTGAACCCCGGCCGGCATGTCCACGGCGGAGCACTGCTCGCCCTCGTCGATCTCGCGATCTTCCCGGCGATAATGATGCTCGAGGTCGATCCGGCGCGGGGGGTGACCCTCGACGTCAGCACCCATTTCGTCACCGCTGCCAACGGCGAGCAGCCGCTCGATGTGGCGATCGAGCTGACCAACGAGACGCGGCGCATGGCCTTTCTGCGCGGGACGATCGAGCAGGCCGGCGCCGTCGTGCTCACCTTCATGGCGATCATCCGCAAAATCCCGGCGCGATGACGGGCGTCCTCGCCCGTTACGAAGATCTGCTCGCGCATGGCGAGCTCCGCCCCGACGCCGATCAGCGCGCGACCGTCTTGCGGCTCGACGCGCTCGCCGCTGCGATCGGCACGCAGCCGGCCAAAGGCAGCGTGCTGTGGCGGATGCTGCGCCGGCCGCTGCCGCCGGTGCGCGGCCTTTATATGTGGGGAGGGGTCGGCCGCGGCAAATCGATGCTGATGGACCTTTTCTTCGATTGCGTTCCGATCGTCGCGAAGCGCCGGGTCCATTTCCACGAATTCATGCTCGAGGTGCATGAGCGGCTGCGCGCCGAGCGGGTCCGCGAACGGGGCGATCCGATTCCGCCGGTCGTCGACGCGATCGCGGCCGAGGCGAAGCTGCTCGCTTTCGACGAAATGGTCGTCAACAACATGGCCGACGCTGCGATCCTCAGCCGGCTGTTCACCGGATTGATCGCCGATGCCGGGGTCACCATCGTCACCACGTCGAACCGGCCGCCGCGCGACCTTTACAAGGATGGTCTGAACCGCGAGCTTTTCCTGCCCTTCATCGCGCTGGTCGAGGACAGGCTCGACGTGCTGGGCCTCAACGGCCCGACCGATTACCGGCTCGAACGACTGGGCGGCATGCCGGTATGGTACACGCCGAACGGCGCCGCGGCGACGGCGGCGGTCTCGGCCGCCTTCTTCCGGCTGACCGATTATCCGCCCGAGGATCGCGCGCATGTGCCCTCTACCGAGTTGGCGGTGCAGGGCGGGCGGACGCTCCACGTGCCGAAGAGCCTGAAAGGCGTCGCCGTCTTCTCGTTCAAGCGGCTGTGCGCGGAGGCCCGGGGCGCCGCCGACTATCTTGCCATCGCCCGCCATTATCACACGGTCATCATCGTCGGTATTCCGCTGCTTTCGCCCGAGAAGCGAAACGAGGCGACGCGTTTCAAGGTGCTCGTCGATGCGCTCTACGAGCATAAGGTCAAGCTGCTCGCCACCGCCGACGCATTGCCCGCGGCTCTTTACCCCGAGGGCGACGGCGCCTTCGAGTTCGAGCGGACGGTGTCGCGGCTGATGGAGATGCAGAGCCAAGGCTATCTGGCGGCGGGGCACGGCACCGACGGCGAGCCGTAACATGCTCGGAGCCCGCGCGGGTCATGTTTGCCTGACGCCCATCGACATCGCGTCATCGTTGACGCGGCATTGGCGGAAAGCCGGAAAGATCGGCGAACCGCAGCTGGTCCGATGCGATCTTTACCTAATGGAAAGCGTGCATCGCTAATTTACCTCTGGAGTTCCTGGCCTCGGGCGGCGGTCGGGATAGCTCATGTCAATGAGATGGCTGGCAATCGGCGATGCGGACGGCAGCAAGGACAGCGACGAGGCTTCTCGCTTGCGCGACCGTGATGACGGTGGCGCTGAGCGCGCAGACCGTCCTGGGCGATGCGCCTCCACTGGCAGCCGGGGCCGTTGCGCCCGCTCCGGCCGCCGCTGACAAGGGCGCGGAAATCGCCAGGCTACGCGAGGACTATGTCGCGGCGCATAAGGCGGGCGATCAGGATCGAGCGCTGGCGCTGGCTGGGCGGGTCGTCGAACTGGTCCGGGAGCGGAGCGGGAACGACTGCGCCGACTATGCGCTGGCCCTCAACGAATATGCGGCGTTGCTCAGCCGCGCGGGCCGCGCCGCCGAGGCCGAGCCGCTTCACCGCCAGGCACTCGATCTCAATCTCCGCCTGCTTGGCCAACGCCACCCCGACACGCTGCTCAGCCTCAGCAACCTCGCCGCAGACCTCGCACGCCTCGGCCGCTTCGCCGACGCGGAGCCGCTCGACCGCGCCGCGCTGACGATCAGGACCGAAGTGCTCGGGGAGCGGCATCCGGACGTGCTGACCAGCCTCAACATGCTCGCCGGCGACCTGCGCAATCTCGGCCGCTTCGCCGAGGCGGAGGCGTTCGATAGCCGGGCGCTCGAGCTGAGCCGGGAACTGCTCGGCGAACGCCACGCCGACACGCTGGCGGCGCTCAGCAACCTCGCGCTCGACCTCAACGGGCTCGGCCGCTTCGGTGAGGCCGAGACGCTCGACCGCAAGGCGCTGGCGCTGCTGACCGAAACGCTTGGCGAACATCACCCCTATACGCTCACGAGCCTCGGCAATCTCGCCGCCGACCTCCGCGCGCTCGGACGCGCCGCCGAGGCGGAAGCGCTCGATCGCAAGGCACTCGCGCTCAGCACCCGTCTGTTCGGGGAGCGCCACAGCATGACCTTGCGCAGCATCAACAACCTCGCGCTGGATCTGCGCGCGCTCGGGCGCGCCGGCGAAGCCGAGACGCTCGATCGAAGGGCCGTCGCGCTGCGGACCGAGGTGCTCGGCGGCAACCATCCCGATACGCTGGTCAGTCTCAACAACCTCGCATTCGATCTGCGCGCGCTCGGGCGCGCCGCCGAAGCCGAGCCGATCGATCGCATGGTGCTGGCGCTGATGGCCGACATCCGCGGCGAGCGGCACCCGGAGACCTTCGTCAGCCTCAACAATCTGGCCAGCGATCTGCGCAGTCTCGGACGATCGGCCGAGGCGGAACCGATCTTCCGCAAAGTCCTGGAGCTGCGCAGCGAGGTATTGGGTGATCGGCACCCCGATACGTTGCGCAGCTTGAGCAACCTCGCCCTCAACCTCAACGATCTGCGCCGCTTCGGCGAGGCCGAGGCGCTCGACCGCAGGGCGCTGTCGCTCCGCAGCGAGGTTCTGGGCGATCGTCACCCCGAAACCGTCATCAGCCTCAGCAATCTCGCCCTCGATCTCAACGGCCTGAACCGGCCTGCCGACGCCGAGCCCTTTGCGCGTCGCGCCTTGGCGATCAGCATGGACGTGCTAGGCGCGCGTCATCCCGATACGCTGATCAGTCAGGGCAATCTGGCGATGACGCTGCTCATGCAGCCCGATCGTGCCGCGCTTGCGTTGCCGGCGGCACGGTCGGCGGTGGCGACGATCCGGTCGATGCGCGCGACCACCGGCTTCACTCCGCGCGAAGAGGCGCAGCGGACGCGTGACGCGAAGGCGATGCGCAGCTATTTTCCGCTGCTCGCCGACGCCGCCTGGACGGCCGCGCAGACGCAGCCGGCCCTCGCGGGGGCGTTGCGCCTGGAGGCGTTCAGCGCTCTGCAGGATGCGATGGCCGGGGTGACGAGCCAAGCCGTGGCGCTGGCGGCCGCGCGGCGCCTGGCCGAGGATCAGTCGGCGGAACTGGGCGCGCTCGCCGTGGAGCGCCAGGCACTTTCGGGACGTTGGCGCGCCAACGAAGAGGCATTCACGCGCGCGTTCGGCGAGGCCGGCCCCGACGCCGATGCAAAACGCGCCTATCTCCGCGAGACCGGCCATTCGATCGAGTCTCGAATGGCCGTGATCGATGCGCGGCTGCGCAAGGAGGCGCCCGCCTATTTCACGGCGACGCGGCCGGAGGCTATCGCGCTCGATCAGGCCCAGGCGATCCTGAGGCCCGATGAGGCGGTGATCATGATCGTGCCGACGGCCTTCGGCACCCACGTCATGGCTCTGACCCGGGACGGTCTCGAATGGACCCGCGCCCGCATCACCGCGACCGAGGTCGCCGCGAAGGTCGCCAGACTGCGCGCGGGTCTCGATATCGAAGCTCTCGGGGGCCAGCGGTCGGCCGATACCGATCGTCCCCTATTCGATCGTGCGGTGGCGCATGAACTCTATCGCGAGCTTATCGCCCCATCGCTGCCGGCACTGAGGGGCAAAACCCAACTCTTCATCGCCGCCGACGGTCCGCTCGCTTCGCTACCCTTCACGGTGCTGGTGGCAGCGCCCCCGCAGGGTAGTGACGCCAGTCCCATCGCGCAGCGCGGCACGCATTGGTTCGCCGATGACTATGCATTGGTTCAGATACCGTCGTTCCAGTCGCTGCACTTCCTCCGGACCTTCCGTAATCATATTTCGGACGTGACGACGCACAGGCAGAGCTTTGCGGGCTTCGGTGACCCCAAGCTTCGTGACGATGGTTTTCTCGATCAGGCGGCGAGCGTCGGCGGTCAGCTCCGCGGCAAGGGCGTGACGATCGGCTCGATCGCGGGAAGTGGCGTCACGCTCGACGGCGGCGGCTTGGCCGACGTCGTCGCGATCCGCGCACTGCCTAATCTTCCGGGCACCCGCAAAGAGCTCGAAAAGCTGCGCATCGCCTTTAACGCGCCGGTCCAGGCGCTTCATCTCGGCACGGCTGCGACCGAACGCAACGTCCGCAGCATGTCGCTGTCGCCATATCGGGTGCTCGCTTTCGCCACGCATGGCGCTATTTCGGGTGAGATCCGGGGCGTCGCCGAACCCGGCCTGATCTTCACGCCGCCCACGCGGCCGAGCAGCGAAGATGACGGCTATCTGGCCGCTTCGGAAATCACCGGCCTCCGCCTCGATGCCGATTATGTGATCCTGTCGGCGTGCAACACCGCGGCTGGTGGCGCCGAAGGTTCGACCGGCCTCTCTGGTCTCGCCCGAGCCTTCTTTTATGCGGGAGCGCGCAACCTGCTCGTTTCCCACTGGGTCGTGGATGACGAGATCGCGCCGCTCGTCACTGCAGAGATGATCCGCCGCCAGCAGCTTGATCCGCATCTGAGCCGCGCCCGCGCGCTGCAACAGTCGCTCCGCAAGGTGCGGGATATGCCCGGCGCCGAACATCCTTCGCTTTGGGCGCCGTTCACGCTTGTCGGTGACGGGGACTGAGCTCGCCGCGGATCTGCCGTCCGCACCCGACGTCCTTGCCTGCCCGGAGGGGATCTTCACCACATCGCGCGTAACGATTCGCCTTCGCTGCGGCTTTATCGACCTTTGGATTAGGGAAGCCGGACGGCGAAGCTGGTTAACCTCCGCTTCGCCAAATGTGGACTGAAATCCTTAAACGGAGGCGGCTGATTATCCCGGCATGACGTTGGTGACGGGAAAAGCCAGATGACGTTTCGCTGCACGAACAAGATCCGCTCACGGCTTGGTCAAGGCCGTTTCACCCTGGTCGTCGCTGTGGCGCTCCTGTCTGCCGGCACCGGCCACGCCGAAATGACGACAGCTGATGGGGCCGCGCTGCAGGTCGTGGATGCGACCGCGCCAGCCAAGGCCGAACCCGAGCCCGCTTTCCAGGGCAGGATCGGCTGCGCGTCGATCGACCTCGCCGGTAACCGCGGGATAGCCGACGACGCTGGACTGGGAACCGCGCTGACGCTCACCAGCGCGGCTGCCGCCGACGGCCCGGTCGGCAGCAAGGCGATCTGACCGCCGCGTCCGGAACGCGGGGTTGCTTAGCTCGAAATCGTCCATCGCGTTGCATGTCTCACGCATGGGATAAACGCGATCTTCGCATCCGTTGCAAAAAACTTGCCTCGCTGATCAAGGCAATGGTTGCTCCATCGGGATCGGGGAGCTAAGCGGGCCTCGCATTTTCGGCGGGGGCAAGGGCGCGCCTGCCTTCCTTAGCGATCTTCATCTCGGAGGGCTCGGATGGCTCGGACTAAAATCGCGTTGATCGGTGCTGGCAATATCGGGGGTACGCTGGCTCATCTCGCGGCTGCGAAGGAATTGGGGGACGTCGTCCTGTTCGACGTCGTCGAAGGGGTGCCTCAGGGCAAGGCCCTCGACCTTTCGCAATGCGGGCCCGTCGAGGGTTTCGATGCCAAGCTCAAGGGCACGAACGATTATGCCGACATCAAAGGCGCGGATGTCATCATCGTTACCGCCGGTGTCGCGCGGAAGCCGGGCATGAGCCGCGACGATCTGCTCGGGATCAATCTGAAAGTGATGAAAGCGGTCGGCGAGGGCATCAAGGCGAACGCGCCCGATGCCTTTGTCATCTGTATCACCAATCCGCTTGATGCCATGGTGTGGGCGCTGCGCGAATTTTCCGGACTGCCGCACAATAAGGTGGTGGGAATGGCTGGCGTGCTCGATTCGGCTCGCTTCAGCAGCTTCCTCGCTGAGGAGTTCGGCGTTTCGGTCCAGGACGTGACAAGCTTCGTGCTCGGCGGGCATGGCGACACGATGGTCCCGGTCGTCGAATATTCGACTGTCGCCGGTATTCCCATTCCCGATCTGATCAAGATGGGCTGGTCGACCAAGGAGCGGATCGATGCGATCGTGCAGCGTACCCGCTCGGGCGGCGGCGAGATCGTGGCGCTGCTGAAGACGGGCTCGGCCTTCTATGCGCCCGCCACCGCCGCTATCGCGATGGCGGAGAGCTATCTCAAGGACAAGAAGCGCGTCCTGCCTGCCGCTGTTCACCTGACCGGCCAATATGGCGTCGACAATCTTTATGTCGGCGTGCCCGTCGTCATTGGGGCCAATGGTGTCGAGAAGATCGTGGAGATCGAGTTGTCGGACGAGGCGAAGGCCAACCTTCAGGTGTCGGTCGACGCGGTCAAGGAACTGCTCGTCGCCTGCAAGGCGATCGACGCTTCGCTCGCCTAACCATTCATCCTGCCCTGGTCAGGTCACAAGGAAGGTTCGAACGCTCCATGAGCATATTGGTCGACAAAAACACCAAAGTCATCACGCAGGGGATGACCGGCAACACCGGCACCTTCCACACCGAGCAGGCGCTCGCTTATGGCACGCAGATGGTCGCGGGCGTAACTCCGGGGAAGGGGGGTACCACCCATATCGGCCTGCCCAATTACGACACTGTACACGAGGCCGTGGCCGCGACAGGCGCTACGGCCAGCGTCGTCTATGTCCCGCCCCCCTTCGCGGCCGACTCGATCCTCGAAGCGATCGATGCCGAAGTCCCGCTGATCGTCTGCATCACCGAGGGCATTCCCGTGATCGATATGATCCGGGTGAAGCGCGCCCTGCAGGGATCGACGTCGCGCCTGATTGGTCCGAATTGCCCGGGTGTCCTGACCCCGAACGAGTGCAAGATCGGTATCATGCCAGGTTCGATCTTCAAGGCGGGATCGGTCGGCGTCGTGTCGCGCTCGGGCACGCTGACCTACGAGGCGGTGTTCCAGACCACCGCGATCGGTCTGGGCCAGACCACTGCCGTCGGCATCGGCGGTGATCCGGTCAACGGAACCAACTTCATCGACGTGCTGGAACTGTTCCTGGCCGATGACGCGACCAAGTCGATCATCATGATCGGCGAGATCGGCGGATCGGCGGAAGAAGAGGCCGCTCAGTTCCTCCGCGACGAGGCGAAGCGTGGCCGCAAGAAGCCGATGGCGGGCTTCATCGCGGGCCGCACTGCCCCGCCGGGCCGCCGCATGGGCCACGCCGGTGCGATCGTTTCGGGCGGTCAGGGCGGCGCCGAGGACAAGATCGCAGCCATGGAGGCCGCCGGCATCAAGGTGGCATCGAGCCCGTCGGAACTCGGCAGCACCTTGGCGGAAGTGCTCAAGGGGTAATCTCCGGTAAAGATAAAGCTCTTTAAGGGCTTTTCCCACTCGCCACCGGCGAGTCACACACTATGTAGTGAACCCAATTGCTGCGC
>Ga0068864_100002723_pt1 | contig 14551 bp, 8 predicted proteins | sample KBSSwiS72_FD_66586 | JGI IMG/M metagenome (GOLD analysis project Ga0068864, IMG submission 66586) | Switchgrass rhizosphere microbial communities from Kellogg Biological Station, Michigan, USA - KBS Switchgrass S7-2 | ecosystem: Host-associated > Plants > Roots > Rhizosphere > Soil ... | reverse complement strand
CCGCGTCAAGATAGTTATGAAGATTCTGTATGTTGAAGACAATCCCCGCGACGCCGACTTAACCGTGCGGATGTTAAGCAAGACTGCGCCGCATATTCAGATTGAGTCAATATCTACGATTGCAAACGCAATCGAGCGGCTTGACCGTTTATCTTCCGAGCCGCTGGATCTCATACTTACCCACATGCATTTGCCTGACGGTGATGGACTGTCGTTGCTCAACTATGTTCGTGAAAGCAGCCTGCCGCTTGCAGTGGTAGTTGTGACGGGAATGGGTGATGAAGAGACTGCGGTCACCGCGCTAAAGGCCAGTGCTGACGACTACGTTGCTAAGAGCAAGGATTACCTTGATCGCTTACCCATCATATTGGAGAGTGCGCTCAATCATTATGAAGCTAGCGCTTCTCGTCGCAATCGTCCCATCAATGTGCTATACGCAGAAGACAACCCGACGGATACGGACGCTACTCTCCACCACTTTGCAGTGCATGCAGCTCACCTTCATCTTGATGTCATCTCCCGGGGATCAGATGTAATTCGGTTACTGCAAGAAAGGGAGAAGTCTCATACCTACGATGTTCTGCTGGTGGCGCTTCACCTTCCTGAACACAATGCTCTGCGAATGCTCAGAGAACTGCGCGTCACACATAAGCGCGACATTCCGGTTGTCCTGGTTTGTCGAGGCGATGAGGAGTGGGCGAGGCAGGCCCTTAATATCGGCGCGTCCAGCTACATCATGAAAACTCCCGGCTATCTTTATCAACTTCCGTGGCACATCGAGGATGCATATTCACGTGCTGACTTAATGCGACGTGAGGCTGCGCTTAACGCAAGCGAGGCCAGGAACCGGGCTATCCTTAGTGCGATACCAGATCTGATGTTCCTCCATAGTCTTGATGGAACATATTTGGACTACCACGCTGCTAATCCGAGACTCCTGATCACCGCTCCAGAGGAATTTCTAGGCAAGAAGGTTTCGGATGTAATGCCTGCCGAGCTTGCCGCAAAATTTAATGAATGTGTTCAGCAAACTTCAGATAAACCGGTCTACATGGAGTATGAACTTTCATTGCCCGACGGTAATCGCGTCTTCGAAGCGTCAATGGTGCGATGCGAGGAAGACAAAGTTCTGGCAATGGTGCGTGACATCACCGAACGCAAGTCGGCTGAGGAAGCGCTGCGCGAAAGCGAGGCCCGCCATCGTGCGGCACAGCAGGCGGCCCGTGTAGGCACGTGGGAGTGGGACGTGCGGACGGGCGTGTCTGTTTGGTCAGAGATGATCTGGGAGTTGCTCGGGCTCGAACAGGACGACGGAGCATCGACGGTCGAAAGGTTTGTAGAGTTTATTCACTCGGAAGATCGCGAGCGAGTTCTGCGGAGAGTCAACGAGGTAATCGCGGAGGGTGAGGAGTACTACGATGAGTTCCGCATGAAGCAACGCAATGGCCGCGTGCTTTGGGTGTCTTCTAAGGGTCGTGTCCTTCGTTCGGCGTCGGGGCTGCCTGAGCGGATGCTAGGCGTCAACATAGACATTACCGAGCGCAAGCTGGCCGATGAGGCGCTCAAGAATGCTCTGGCCGAAGTACAGCAGTTAAGGGACAGACTTCATGAAGAGAACGTTTATTTGCAAGAGGAAATCAGAGTGGCAAGGAATTTCGGGGAGATTGTCGGAAAGAGCGAATCCCTGCAACGTGCCCTGCAAAAAACAGAACAAGTCGCGCCGCTTAATACTACCGTACTGATCCTGGGTGAAACGGGTACGGGCAAAGAGTTGTTGGCCCATGCCATTCATAATAATAGTCCTCGCCAGAACCGCACGTTAGTAAAGGTGAATTGCGCTGCTCTTCCTGCTCCTTTAATTGAAAGTGAATTGTTCGGACATGAGAAGGGTGCATTCACCGGTGCCGACGTGCTGCGCCGTGGGCGTTTCGAGATCGCGGACGGCGGCACGCTCTTCCTTGATGAGGTAGGTGAACTCCCGCTTGAACTACAACCCAAGCTTTTGCGTGTTCTGGAAGAAGGCGAGTTTGAGCGCGTTGGCGGTAGCCGTACAGTAAATGTGGACGTCCGGCTTATCGCCGCTACCAACCGGAATTTAGCCGAAGAGGTTGCTAACGGTACTTTTCGTTCCGATTTGTATTACCGGCTAAGCGTCTTCCCCATTACCATGCCGCCGCTTCGTGAGCGCGTCGATGACATACCGATGCTGGTTATGCACCTGGTGGAACAAATCAGCTCGAAGCTGGGTAAAGAAGTTGTTACAGTTCCACAGAACGCGATGGCGGTCTTACAGAATTACGCTTGGCCTGGTAACGTTCGAGAACTTAGGAATGTAATTGAACGAGCGGTCATCATTACCCAGGGACCCAAGCTTCGAATCATCGACAGCCTGGACTTGCTGTCCTTAGAACCATCACCAGCGCCAATTCAGCAAAAGAGTTCCGAGAACAATAAAGGAACTGAGGAAGATACGCTTGAGCAAAATGAGTACAGACTGATCGTTCGTACCTTGAAGAAGGTCCACTGGAGAGTAGAGGGTCCAGGTGGTGCGGCAGAGTTACTCGGTCTCAATGCAAGCACACTGCGTTCGAAGATGAAGAAATTGGGAATTGCGCGGCCGAAGCTTCAAACCTTCACGGTTTAGAAAATAATCATCCGCAGATTACGCAGATTACGCAGATTTACTTTTGGATGGGAGGGTCAGTACTCTCTGTTCGAAAAACAAATCTGCGTAATCTGCGTAGTCTGCGGATGATCATCCTTTCCCATGCTCAAAGTCTTCGACTACCTGGGCCACCGTGCGGAATCGATTGATACCACCCAACTTTTCGTCCAGGCCCGCAGCCCGCAATCGATCTCGTACAGAAGCTCGCGCTTCGACGACTTGCATTCGGATTTCCTGGGCGGCGAGATCGTCAGCTAGTAGCTCTAACGTTTGTGCACTTTGAAGATCCACTCGGGGCGACGCGGACAGATCACATACTACGAGTTCCAGCGGAGAGTTTTCTAAGCGCACACGTGTCAACACCGTGTCGCGAACATAGTCAACGTTGAAGTAAACAAGACCGGCTTCGACCCTGAAGATCAAGATCCCCGGGATCGCGACGTTGTCCGGGTTTCGCTCGCGATCCGAAAACCGGTCTGTTCCAGGAATTCGTCCCAGCCAGGCAACATGAGGCTGCGATCCACGCCGCAAGAGTTGCACCAATGAGATCAACGCTCCAATCAATACGCCGCGCAGAAGTCCTGAACCCAAAACGCCCGCCAGAGCAGCTCCGGCAACAATGAATTCGCTGCGGTCTGCGTGCCACAGATGTCGTAACTCAGAAACTTTGAATAAGCCTGCCACCGCCATCAGAACTATCGCTGCCAAAACTGGTTGCGGCAAATTGTGGAGCGAGTCAGAGAGAAAGAGACTGACGATTACGATGACGCCCGAAGAAAACAATCCGGATAGTGGTGTGCGTGCGCCGCCGCTTTCGTTTACCAACGACTGTGACATTCCACCGCTGACTGGAAAGCCCGCAGCGAATCCGACCGAGAGGTTAGCAGCAGCTAAACCAAGAAACTCCTGGTTGCTGTCGAAGCGCCGGCGATGTTTGGCAGCGAACATTCGTCCGATCGCGGCAGTTTCAACTGCACCGAGCATGAAACAAGCTATCGCCAGAGGAAGGAGGTTGTTTAGGTCACTCCACTGCACTGCCGGCAATGCCAAAGTGGGGAGGCCTTGCGGTACTTCTCCCAGTAGCTTTACGCCACGCGCTTCCAGATGCATGAGGGATGCGACAACAACGCCGCCGATAACTACGAACAAACCGACAGGTCGATTCTTCAAAAACAGTTTACCCAGAACAAGGACGGCGAGTGCTGCCAGTCCGATCGTGAGCGATGCAGGGTTAGTTTCGTTGAGATGCAAAAGGAAGTGACCACTCCGCCTCCAGAAACTCCCTTCGCCGCCTTTGAAACCAAATAGTTTCGGCAACTGTGTACTGGCGAGATAAAGCGCTACACCGGCTTTGAAGCCTGTCATTACAGTTTCAGAGATGAAGTTTACAATTGCGCCTGCGCGTACTAGCCACGCGATGAAAGCGATCGCAGCAACAAGCAACGCAGTGCAAGCTGCCAGGGCGCCAAAGCGTGCAGGATTTCCGTCGGCTAGTCCTCCCAGTGATGATCCAACCAGAAGGGAAATAGCGGACGTAACGCTAATGGCTGTTTGACGTGAACTACAGAAGAGCCAGAAAACTAATCCGGAGAACAAACAGGCGTAAATACCTGCCTGGGGTGGCAAACCGGCGAGTGAAGCGTCGCCGATTCCTGCGGGAAGGATGTATGCAGCTAACGTTAGACCAGCGACCAGGTCAGCTCTTAGCCACTTACGCTCATATGAGCTGAGCCATTGTAGTGCAGGGACAATTCGCGAGAGGGCTCGCGGTTGGGAATCCACCGTTTCAATGTCTCCCTCCGTCGGCACGCCCACAATGCGGTTGTCCCTTCACGTATCATTAACTCATTAATGCCTGTCGTGCTGCTTCTAACTCCGCGAGCTTGTCCTTGCTTACTCGCGGATAGGCAAGATCAAGCGAAGCTAGTGTTTGAATTACAGCTGAGGCTACAGCCACTCTTGTAAACCACTTGTTGTCGGCGGGAATCACGTACCACGGTGCGTACTTGGTAGCAGTGTTTCGGATGGTGTCCTCATAAGCTTTCATGTAATCGTCCCAGTACTTTCTTTCCTTGGCATCGTTGGTTGAAAACTTCCAGTTCTTGGCCGGATCATCGAGCCGCGCAAGAAAACGCTTCTTTTGTTCACCTTTCGATAAGTGAAGAAAAAATTTCCGGACAACAACACCATTACAGGAAAGGTACTGCTCGAAATTACGTATATCCCGGAAACGATCCTCCCAGATGTTTTTGCCGACAACTGCTGCGGGCAACTTCTGAGCGGCAAGGAACTCCGGGTGAATCCGTACTGCCGTTGTCTCTTCGTAGTAACTCCGATTGAAAATGCCAATGCGTCCGCGTTCGGGGAGTTCCTTCAGACAGCGCCACATATAATCGTGGTCAAGTTCCTCAGCCGATGGAGACTTGAAAGAGTAGACCTGGCACCCCTGTGGATTAATGCCTGACATGACATGTTTGATAGCGCCATCCTTGCCTGCTGCGTCGAGCGCCTGGAAGATGAAAAGAACTGCCCAGCGATCTTGTGCGTACAGCATGTCTTGCAATTCAGCGAGCGCTTGGACACCAACCGCAAGTGCTTCTTTGGCTCGAGGCTTGTCTTCCGATTTCAGATCCAGGGTATCGCCTGGGTCAACTTGTTTGAGACGGAAACTCTTTCCGTCCGTTACACAAAATGGCTCGGAGAGTGGCTTCGAATTCTTAATAACTTCCTTTAGCTTCACGTGGATTCCTTTTCTACTGCCAACCACCGCCAAGTGATTTGTAGACTTGCACAACACTGACGAGTTCATCCCGACGCGCTTGGGCGAGGCTTCGCTCTGCATCAAATAGACTTCTGTCAGCATCGAGAGCGTCTAACAACGTCGCAACGCCACCGGTGTACCGTAAATAAGAAAGACGCGAACGGTCGCGCAGAACGCCTACCAGCAACTCGCGCTGCTCGCGCACTTCTCTTACTTTTTGATAAGACACCAGTGAATCCGACACTTCGCGAAAGGCCGACTGTATAGTCTTTTGATAGTCAGTCAACAAGAAGTCGCGCTGTGCTTGTGAAAAGCGAACATTTGACTTCAGACGTCCAGCTGTGAAGATTGGTTGAGTAAGCTCTCCACCTAGAAACCAAACGTTTCTACTGTTTTTAAACAGATTCGATAGCTCACCACTCTCGAATCCGAGAAACGCCGTAAGTGAAATTCGCGGAAAGTATTCCGCCTTGGCAACATCGATACGCGCGCTCGCGGCAATCAGACTGTTTTCAGCCGCTCTTATGTCAGGTCTGCGTTCGATCAAATCCGAAGGCAAACCAGCCGGAACAGTCACCGGTAACTGATGGTCAGTCAGACTCAATCCGCGCGCAATATCACCGGGGTTTCGGCCGGTGAGATAGCTCAGGAAGTTTTCAGCAGCGGTTATTCCTCGTTCAATGTCAGGTATGGTTTCGGAAGCACTGTAAACGAGATTCTCCGCCTCACGAACCTCCAATAAGGTCGCAACGCCCCGTTGCTGTCTGAGCGTAATTATTCGGAGCGACTCTTGTCGGGAGGCGAGAGTACTCTTTGATATTTCAAGTTCATAATCCAACTCACGCAAACTGAAATAGGAAGTGGCCACGTCAGCAATAATGGTCACAATTATTGCTCTGCGCTGTTCTTCCGTCGCTAATAGATCTGACTTCGCGGCTGCGGTTTCTTTACGCACCCTTCCCCAGATATCCAGCTCAAAACTGAGCAGATTCAAGAGAATACTCCCAAAGGATCGATCGCGTTTGACGGGCTCAGGAAGAGTAACCTGACCGCTTCGTGACAACCTTTCATTCACCACATCGGCGCTGACTCCAATAGTGGGAAACCGATCTGAGCGAACAATACCGTAATTCGCGCGCGCAGCGTCGATGCGGGCGACCGCCTCGCGTAGGTCATAGTTGTTCTCGAGGGCCTCACGTATCAGCGCCTGCAACTTCTCATCTTTGAAAAGTTCAAACCACTTCACGTCTGCCAGTGATTGAGGATCTGGCTGAGTTGCGGTGTCTCCGCGAAACGCGGTTGGAGTTTGTACTTTTGGCCGTTGGTATTTCTGGCAAAAGACGTAAGTGTGAAACGTGCAAACAAACAATAGAGATAGAACTACGCGTTTCATTAGTGTTCACCTCCCGCATCGGCCGTAGCCGGTACTGGTGGCGGTGCGGGTGCCTTTTTGCGCCAACGACTTCCCAGGCTAAGGACAAAAGTGAAATTGCCTGGGATGATGAATACTCCCAAGGCAGTGGCGACGAGCATGCCGAAGAACACACCGACGCCCATGACGTTTTGCGCGCCGGCTCCTGCACCACTGGCTTTCATCAGTGGAATAACACCCAGGATGAAAGCGAAAGCCGTCATCAGAATTGGACGAAAACGCAACCGGGCCGAAGTAAGCGCTGCGTCTTCCAGTGACAAGCCTTCATCGTGTTTTGCCTTCGCAAACTCCACGATCAAGATCGCGTTCTTAGCGGCAAGGCCGATTAACATAACCAGACCGATTTGAACGTAGACATTGTTATCATATCCATATATCCAAACGCCGAATAGAGCACCCAATGCTACCAACGGCGACCCGAGGAGCACGGCCCATGGCAAGCGCCAACTCTCATACATAGCAGCGAGTAACAAAAAGACGGCGATGATTGCCAGGATCAGCGTTGGTCCAGCGGGTGGAGCGATCTTTTCCTGATATGAAAGAGACGAGTACGCGAAACTCATCTCCTTAGGCATAGTTTGCGCGAAGACTTCTTCAAGCGCCGCCAACGCTTGACCAGAGGTATAACCGCGCGCCGGCGATCCCTGGAGCTCTACAGATCGTAACAAGTTGAAGCGCGTCGTAAGTTCAGTACCGGCGATATCTTTAATGGTGACCAACGTCGAAAGTGGAACCATCGAATTCGTTGTTCTGGAGCGAACGTAGATGTTCCCTATATCCGTTGCCTTCAACCTATCCGCTGATTCAGCCTGGACATACACACGATAAAGCCGCCCAAATCTGTTGAAGTCGTTTACAAACGCTCCTCCCATTGCCGCTGACATTGTTTGGAAAACTTCATTGACAGGAACGCCCAGGGTTCGTGCCTTTTCGCGATCTAACTCGACTTTAACCTGCGGATAGTTGGGGTCGAACGAACTGAAAAGATTGCCGAGTTCAGGTCGTTGACGGCCCGCGGCAATGAATCGTCTTGTCTGTTCACCCAACTCATCAATGGTCATCGTTCCGGTGCGATCCTGGATCAGAAAATTAAAACCTGACGCCGCGCCGAAGCCGCTGAGAGTTGGGATATTGAACGGAAATATCACGCCTTCTGGAATCGCGGCAAACTGTTTTTGAAGTCCCGCCATGATTCCTTTGACCTTTAGTTCTTCACTATGACGTTCTTCCCAGGGCTTAAGCCGTGCGAAGAGTGAACCGTAGTTGGACTGATACGTGTTGGTAACAACGCCGTAACCACCAATCGTCTGATACGACTCAATGCCCTCCGTTTTTGCGAGTATTTCCTCCACTTTCTTGAGGACTGCACTTGTGCGTTCCAGGGAAGCTCCGGGAGGCAATTGCACGTTGACGCCAAAGATTCCCTGGTCCTCATCGGGAATAAAGCCGGCAGGGATTCGTTTCGCAAAGAACAGGGCGCCGAGCACAACGACACCTACGATAGCGATAGTAATGATTCCACGACGGACGAGCAGGCGAGAAACGTGGACGTAACCGCTTGTGGTTACGTCAAAAACTTTATTGAAACCGCGGAAGAACACACCAAGCGGACCTCGCATCGGCTTAGGTTCTTTCAATAGCAACGCACACAGTGCGGGAGTTAACGACAATGCGTTGAAGGCTGAAAGCAACACCGATATCGCTATGGTTAAAGCGAACTGCTTATACATGCTTCCAACCAGACCACCCAGTAATGCAACGGGAACAAATACGGCGGAAAGAATCAGAGCTATACCGATAACCGGCGCAGAGACTTCGCCCATCGCTTTGATCGTTGCTTCTTTAGGAGCCAGACCATGTTCGAGGTGATGGATAACTGCCTCAACAACGACGATCGCGTCGTCCACCACGATACCAATCGCGAGTACCAGCCCAAACATTGAAAGCGTGTTTATGGAGAAGCCCAGGAGCGGAAAGAAGATGAATGTACCGACCAGAGAAATCGGAATCGTGAGAAGCGGAATGATCGTCGCTCTGATGTTCTGCAGGAAGATGAATACGACGAGAGTGACGAGTATCAGAGCCTCAACGAATGTCTTCAGAATTTCATGAATCGAGGCTTCGACTGCAGGCGTCGTGTCGTAGACGATCTTGTAATCCATGTTCGGTGGGAAGAGCGTCTTGGCATGCTCCATCGTTTCGTAGATCGTCTCTGCTGCTTTAAGTTGATTGGCGCCAGGAAGGAGATAGACAGCCATCGCACCGCCGGGCTTTCCATTTAGTCGACCAAACGAGTTGTAGTCCTGCGAACCGAGTTCTGCTCTTCCGATATCTTTTATTCGAACGACCGCACCGTTAGCCGTCTGGCGAACGATCACGTTCTCAAACTCTTCAGGAGTGATGAGTCGACCAGGGGCACTAAGGGTTTCTGTGAACTCCTGATCTTTCGGAGTTGGCGCACCACCCACTTTTCCTGCGGGCGCCTGTAGATTCTGTTCTTTAATTGCCGATATGACATCGGAGGGAGTTAGGCCTAATTTGGCAAGCCTGTCAGGTTTAATCCAAACCCGCATTCCATAATCAGTGCCGCCAAATAGATCAACCTGGGCAATACCGGGGATTCGAAGAATCTGGTCCCGCAAATTGATTCCGCAGTAGTTGATAAGGAAATTCGCATCGTAAGCGTCGGCCGGAGAGAAGAGCGAAATCACCATCAGAATGCTGGGGCTTTGCTTTTTAACCGTTACACCTTGTTGGTTCACTTCAGCAGGCAGACGCGCGGCGGCTGTAGAAACTCGGTTCTGAGTTAGAACGTTGGCAGTGTCCTGGTTAGTCCCTACTTCGAAGTTCACATCAAGCAACATGCGACCGTCACTCGTGTTGGACGATTTCATGTAGATCATGCGGTCGACGCCGTTGACTTCCTGCTCGATCGGAGTCGCTACTGATTGTTCGACAGCTTCTGCTGAGGCGCCAGGATAGGTAGCAGTTACACGAATATTTGGAGGCGCAAGAAACGGATATTGCTCAATCGAGAGTCCACGAATTACAACGACGCCAATCAGAAGCGTCATGATTGAAATCACGATGGCAACAATCGGGCGTCTGATAAAGAAGTTAGACATGACTCATCAGCCCCCTTGAGTCTTACTAGAAGATTCACCAACGACCGAAGGATTGACTGCACCGCCGGGCCTTACTTTTTGCATCCCCTCGACGATTACACGTTCACCCGCGTTAAGCCCTTCGAGCACGACAATATCTTTGTCAGCCTTGTCACCGACCTTGATAGTGCGCACCGAAACTTTGTTCTGTGCATCAACCACCATGACAGTCTTTGCGCCTTGAAGTTCCTGAACTGCACGTTGTGGAATCAAGATCGCATTCTCTCGTTCCGCAACTGCGACTCGTACTCGGGCAAACTGTCCGGGCCTTAGATAACTGCCGGGATTGGGAAATACCGCTTCGACCTTCATCGTGCCGGTTGTCGGATCGACGACGCGATCTAAAACCTTGAATTGACCCTGGTACGGATGAACGCTTTCGTCGGATAAAAGCAAATCGAAACGCAACGTTCCCCTTCGAGCGCTTTCCTTTTCAGGCTCTGTTAGTTTCAGGTAGTCAATTTCGCTTACGCTGAAATCAACGAGTAGAGGATCGGATGCTGAGACGGTGGCCAGGAGTGTCGCGTCGCCGCGTCCCACAAGGTTACCTTCATCAACTTGAAGGAATCCGATTATTCCAGTAATGGGGGAATAGATGTCGCAATAACTTAGCTCGAGTTCGGCCTGGTCGACTTTTGCTTTGGTGCCATTGACCTCGGCTTGAGCACGCTCGATCGTGTACTTCACTGCGGCTTCAAGATTCGTCAAATTAGCCTGTCGCGATTCTACCTGTGCTTTTGCTGACTTTTGGTTAGCGATTGCCGCGTCGAGGTCTTGTTCTGTAACCGCCTTTTCTTTTGCGAGAGGAACAAGACGCGCCACGTCCTGATCAGCCCGTGTCAAAACCGCCTTAGCGTCTGCCAACTGAGCCTGAGCTTGAAGTACATCAGTTCGTTGCCTGGCCTCGGCGAGGTCTGAAACGGCTTTGGCGGCTAGTGCTTTAGCTGATTGCAGTGACGCCTCAAACGGACGCTTGTCTATGGTGAATAGGAGTTGGCCCTTTTTAATGTGCGTGCCTTCTTTGAAGTAGACCTTCTGCAGAATTCCCTCGACGCGCGCACGTAGTTCAACCGTGTCATCTGCCCGTGTTTGGCCGACGAATTCGCTATAGATAGGAACGGTTTTTTGGTCAACCGAGGCAACGACCACCGAAGGAGGCGGAGGCGCAGCCGCGGTGTCGTGTGCATTTTTGCTTTTGCATCCCAGGCTGATTAATGAGGCGATCATAATGATCGGCCCAACCAACTGAACGCTCATACTGGGTCTGTACAGGATTTTCATTTCTCCTCCCGTCCTTAGGGCGTGGAATGGGTTTTGACCTGATGACTATCGGAGTCGGATTTTAGGACGGTGAGAAGGGTGCCAATACTGGCAGAATTGACAGTGCGGTCACAGAAGGTATTCACGAATACTAACCGCCGAGATCGTTAGCGGAGCAGGTCTGGAACGGATGTCCATCGAACTCTTAGTAGCAGTGATGATTGCGTTTTTTTGCCTGTTACTTCACGTAACGGAAATGCTGGTAATAGCTGAATGGTTGTTGCATCGGCGCGATTATATGGAGGAAACAGTGCCAATGGTAGGTTTTGGAATTTTGTTACTCTTTCTGTTTTCGATGATGATGATCTTGCATTTGGTTGACATCACCCTCTGGGGGATTTTTTACTACAGTAGAGGATGGTTCGCCGATTTTGAGTCCGCTGTCTATTTTTCGTTGAGTAGTTACACTACCATCGGTTATGGAGACGTCTTGCTGCCGCAGCGATGGCGATTGCTCGGTGGGATTGAGGGCATCGCTGGAGTCTTATTATGTGGATTGTCCACCGCGTTCCTCTTCGCGGTAATGAATGCAATTATTCAAATCCGAATTCAGCGTCGAAATAGCACTGGCAGTTGAGGCGCATGAGTCCACGCGACTGAGGAAGAATTAGCAGCAGCAGTTGCACTACCTCAACCTGGCGCTGGTCCCTTCAGTGGTCCGGGAGCCCTGACAACCAACGAATAAAAAAGATGGGTCGAGACCTCCTGTTTTCCCGACCCATCAGGAGTGTGCATTAATGCCGTCCTTCTTAGGATGACCGCAATCGCACACATCCAAACGTTGCGCGAGTTGTTTGTTTATCCTGCATCCTACCCGCTAACGTCAGTTACCAATCCTAAAAACCTTAGTGGCAATTGATACTGTCAATACTGACAGGGCCACTTGAAATCTCAAAAGACCAGTAAGACAAAGGCCCCGTTCTGTGTCCTGTCAAAAATAACAGTACCTCTGATATCAGGTGTCTCTACAGTAGTACCTGTAACAAGCGCATCACGGTCCAACTTCGTTATAGCGATGGTGAGATATTCACGATGCAATGGCTTGAGCGCTATCGTCTCAAACTCTATATCCATAACTCGTTATGGATCTTTCCTTCGCTAAGCATAATTGTGGCATTGGTTGTTGCGGCTATGCTCACCCGAATTGAGACAGCTTTCGGTTGGAGAATGAATCTCAGCCAGGATACTGCACGCGTGGTGATGAGCACCGTGGCTGCCGCGTTATTTACATTGGTTGTCGTTGGTTCGTCGGCAGTCCTCCTTGTTGTGCAACTGGCCAGTGCTCAACTCACTCCGAGGGTAATTGCATTGGTCTACCGCAATAATGCCAGGAAGCTTTGTTTGTCGGTATTTGTTTTTACATTCACGTTTTCAGTGGCAGCGCTCGTTCGAATTGAGAATAGTGTCCCATTTTTGACTAGCTACCTTGCGGCCTACGGATTCCTGGTCAACCTTGCGCTTTTCCTCTATTTCATCGACAGCATCGGTAAAACTGTTAGACCAAGCTCCGCTCTTCAAGTTGTTGCTTTCGCCGGTAGAGAAGTCATTCGAAGTGTTTACCCATTGAGGCTCGACGACAGAATTTCAAACACCCTTGAGCCTGCTGATGACTTTAAAGATGAGCGGGGACGAGTAGTTGTCAATAAGATAGATGGAGTAGTCTTGTCGTTCGATTTGAAAGGCCTTGTCTCATTGGCTGAGCGTTCAAACTGCCTGTTGGAGCTGGTACCACAGGTAGGCGACTACGTGGCGTCCGGTGATCCGCTGTTCCGCATCTTTTACGGCGGCGAGAATATTCGAGATGACAGCCTGCATAGTGCGGTCGCGATCAGCCAGGAACGCAATCTTGATCAAGACCCAATGTTTGCGTTCCGGATTATTGTAGACATAGCTTCTAAAGCACTTTCACCCGCTATCAACGACCCGACAACAGCAGTACTGTCTATCGACCAAATTCATCATCTCTTGCGAGATGTTGGCAGCCGACGTTTGGCTGAAGGCCGTGAAGTCGATAGAAAAGGGAATCTACGCCTCATGTATCGCACGCCCAACTGGGAGGACTTTGTTCATTTGGCGGTCACTGAGATTCGCCAGTATGGTCGCGACAGCATTCAGATCATGCGCCGGCTGAGGGCGATGTTGGAAAACCTAATTGAGACCTTACCTGATCGTCGTGCGCCGCTACTACGCCAACAACTTTTGCTTTTGAGCGAATCGTCGAAACGTAGTTTTTTGGATGCGGATGATTTCAATCTTGCTGAAGAAGGTGATTTACAGGGCATGGGCGGGGGTGGCAAAGAAGCTAATTTCGAGAAGTCAGCCGTCTCAATAATCAGTTAGAGTTTAACGACTAGTCACTTCACGCTCGCTCAATATTCCGCTGCGATCGTTCCTGACTCTCACAAGCGTTCAGTGTTTTTACAGCTTTAGAACGCTCAACGATGTGTAACCAATAGCGCGTGGGCTCTAGTTCAGGGCACTGCGTTCCCACGTGTGGCATTGCCGTTTGCCTGTCAAAACTAACAGTTACGTAGAGTTCGCGGTTCATTAAAATCAACCCTCAACCGGCGTTATATCTGTAGGACAGGGCATTCGTCTTTAGAGAGCGTCGAGGAAAAGGTGAGATCTCTTATGCAGCTGACAATCATCACATTCTGTAGCTTCCTTGTTAGTTTTTCGTTGCTGGTACCGCCGCGCTCGCTAAGCGGTGTGAAGACCAATCCTGGTTTCGGTTCGTACCCGCAAGCGCCGCAGAGTGTGTCCCAATCGTCGCAACCGGCTGCCGATCGCGGATGGCCACGCGGGTACAGCCTACCGAGCGAGGCGCAGATGGTGGTCTTCCAGCCCCAGATTGCCAGCTGGGATGGACAAAAGCACGCTATAGGTTTTGCAGCAGTTTCTTATGTTGCCAAGGGAAAGGAGAAACCCGAATTAGGAACAGTCAAGCTGGAGACCGACACAGAAGTCTCGATCGAGAAACGATTGGTTAGGTTTTCTGAGCTAAAGATTACAGAAACAAACTTTCCTACACTCTCAAAGGATCAAACTCAAGAAGTCATAACCGAACTTGAAAAGAATATTCCCGATGAAGATCGCCTGATTGCCCTCGATCGCGTACTCGCATACGTCGACAAAAGCACCATCAACCCGAAAAACGTCGATGGCCTTAAGAGTGACCCGCCAACGATATTCATAACCAACACTCCATC
>Ga0068864_100002721_pt1 | contig 14554 bp, 9 predicted proteins | sample KBSSwiS72_FD_66586 | JGI IMG/M metagenome (GOLD analysis project Ga0068864, IMG submission 66586) | Switchgrass rhizosphere microbial communities from Kellogg Biological Station, Michigan, USA - KBS Switchgrass S7-2 | ecosystem: Host-associated > Plants > Roots > Rhizosphere > Soil ... | reverse complement strand
TCAGCTTCAGCAGGATAATCAAGGAGAATCTTCAACTGGAAACGATCAAGTTGTGCTTCCGGAAGCACAACTTGATCGTTTCCAGTTGAAGATTCTCCTTGATTATCCTGCTGAAGCTGAAGAGCGAGAGGTTCTCGCAAGGTGGGATGCAGGATTTAACTCGAAGCGATTGGACCAGGTAGATATCCAGCCCTTACAAGATCCGACAGCGATCATTGAGTGCCGTGCTGAAGTAAGTCGCGCGACGATGGAAGTTGGCGTGCAACACTACGCGGTGGATATCGTCCGCAGAACTCGCGTACATCCGTTTGTTCATTACGGCGCTAGCCCACGAGCTTCCGTCGCATTGCTGCTTTGTTCGAAAGCACTGTCAGCGATTCGAGGTCGCGGATTTGTAACTCCTGATGATGTTCGCGACGTTGCGCTTCCAGTGCTCCGACATCGGCTAACGTTACGTGCTGAAGCTGAACTCGATGGCGTCACTCAAGATGCAGTGATAACAGATATACTCAAACTCACCGAAGTACCACGCTGAAGTTTGTTAACTGAACATACAATCAACACAAATTACATGCGAAAAAATGTAATCCCGTTCGTAATTTTGGAGCGGATGATTTAATCACTATAAGAATTTGGACGAAGTTTTTCTTTTTGGATTGAACGCCGCTTTCTTCCATTCCAACCACTAAGCATCTTTCCAATAAATTCCAACTTTATTCAAGAGAATGTACGGTAGGAACATTCCTTGCTTAATCAATTGTGGGCAGTGTCTCTCCAGTTTTACGTTTCTCTCACGACTACAACCAAAGTGAGAGCCAAGTGAAAGGCAAAGGGCGAAGCTGTGTCTTGCCGATTCCCGCCTACTTGGGTTTCCGAGAACGACACGGAAACAAATTTGAGCCACTTGGCCCAGAGCCAGTGCTCACAAGCAAAGTGCAGCACTGGGTCCTATATTTTTGGAAAAATGTTATGGAAGGAGTCCACATGAAGAAGTATTTATTTACTTTAATCCTCGCATCGCTGACCTTTTGCTTCTCAGCCGCATTGGCCTCAGCGCAAAACACCTCAGGCGTTACTGGTGTGGTCAGAGATAGCACTGGCGCAGTTGTGGCCGGTGCAGACGTGAAACTGACCGATACCAAGATAGGTACAGAACAGACGACTAAAACAAATGATCAAGGAGTCTACTCGTTTAGTAAGGTAGCCCCGGGCCAGGGGTACACTCTTACTTTTACAGCCCCGGGATTTCAGACCTTAGTCATCAATGAAGTAGCTCTTGGCGTAGGTAATATCGAAACGCATAACGCCGAGCTAACTATCGGTGAAGTATCCGGTACGGTGGTAGTGACCGCATCAAATGAAGTTACGTTGAATACGACAGATGCCAGTATCGGTAATGTCATCAGCGAACGACGTTTGAAAGAACTGCCAATTCAGATTCGTAACTCACCCGCGGCTCTGATCAGTCTTCAGCCGGGTGTTGTTGGAAACAACGTCGGCACAACTTCAACGAATCGAGTGGGTTCCGTCACGGGATCTCGCGCCGACCAGGGCAACATCACCGTCGATGGAATCGACGCAAATGATCAAGCGACTGGTCAGTTTGCGGCCACTGTAGGCAATGCGCCTATTGATGCAATTCAAGAGTTCCGTGCCGTTTCTACAAATCCGAGCGCTTCCGAAGGACGAAGTAGCGGTGGTCAGGTTGAACTGGTCACCAAGAGCGGAACGAATGGATTTCATGGGAACGTTCGCGAATACAATCGTACCGCCGCTACCGCAGCGAATAGCTTTTTCAATAATCGCTCGGGAATTGCGAGGCCACAGCTAACTAGAAATCAGTTTGGCGGCAGCATTGGTGGACCGATCTTGAAGGACAGATTGTTCTTCTTCTTTGACTACGAAGGACGACGTGATGCTCAGGGCGTTTCCTACCTGCGTGTCGTGCCGCTGGATCATTGGCGCAACGGCAGTCTTGGTTACTTAAACAGTACTTCAGGTTGTTCGACTGGTGCTCGTTTGAATACTACGCCTCAGTGCATCACGATTCTCAGTCCGGCGCAGGTTGCAGCACTCGATCCACAACACACCGGTGCCAGTTCAGGGCTGTTAAGTTTCATCAACAGTCGATATCCACATGCCAATGATTTGACTGCTGGCGACGGAATCAACACAGGTGGTTTTAGGTTCAATGCTCCCTCGAGTCGTGCCGACAACACTTACACCACCCGCATTGATTACAACATGACGTCCAAGCAGAAGGTGTTCGGCCGATTCAACATTGCTCGTCGTTTACAGACTGACACTGTGAATTCGGTCGCGGCACAATTTCCTGGCGACCCCGAGACTGCCCAGATCGTGGTCAGAGATTACGCCTGGGTTGTCGGTCATACCTGGACGCTGAGCCCAACCCTGGTTAACCAGGCCACCGTCGGTGTCTCTCGTTCCGGATTATTATTCCCGAATAACTTCGCTCCTGCATCCCCGAATTCGTTCACTTTTGGAATGGGTCTCAGTGCTCCTTTTGCCAGCATCAGTGATCAGGATCGATTTGTTCTCGTTCCAACGATACGTGACGATGTGACCTGGACCAGGGGAGAACATAGTTTTGCATTCGGCGGTTCATTCAAGCCGATCGATTCCAAGTCAGGGATTACGAACGATTTCAACTTCCCGACAGTTGGCCTGGGTGGTCTGTTAGGTTCGCTGGATGCGAGTCTTCGTCCGTCCGACATTGGTGCAGGTACCGTGCGCAGTGGTAACTACGATTCTGCGTTTGCATTCCTTCTCGGAAGATATGCGCAAATCGCCACGAACTTTAACTACAATACAAGTGGCACTGCTTTCGCACCGGGTACAGGCAAGCATCGTGATTACAAGTACAACGAAACTGAGTTGTATCTGCAAGACAACTGGAGAATGCGCCCCAACCTGACGCTTAACTTCGGTGTTCGGTATCACTTGTATCCGGCGCCATATGAAAAGAACGGGTTCCAGGCTGGTCAGGATGTTGGACTCAACCCGTTGTTCGACGCTCGCGCTCATAACAATGCTACCGGCACGAGTGGTGAAACTGTAGAGCCGTTGCTTGCCTACGATCTGATTGGCAAGGCTAACAACGCGCGGGATCTCTACGGGATGGACTGGAACAATTTCGCTCCCCGAGTTGGCTTTGCTTACAGCCCAACATTTAAGTCGGGTTTTCTTCGCAAACTCTTTGGGGACGGATTGACATCAATTCGTGGTGGCGGTTCAGTTGTCTATGACCGTCCCGGTGGTGGTATCACGTTCATTCAGGATCAAGTTTCGTACTTGTTTGATAACTCGGCCACCACGCAGTTCCCAGCGAGCAGTCCAACATCTGCTTTGCTGAACAATCCGCGTTTCACAGGCATCACTACTTTGCCGGTACAGAATGTGGCTCCGACGATCACCAGGCCGAACACACCTTTCGTTGACGATGGTTTTCCGTTCGGCCTGCAAACGGGCGAATTCAACTACGCAGTCGATCAGAATTTCCGCACGCCCTACTCGATCCAGTACAGCTTTGGCTTCCAGCGTGAGATGCCCGGAAATTTCATTCTCGAAGCTTCGTACGTAGGACGTCAGTCGCGCAAACTTTTCGCTCAAGCCGATCTGGCTCAGGTCTTAAATTTCAAAGACCCAGCTTCTGGTCAGCAGATGCTTGCTGCGTTCAACTTGTTGCAGGCGCAGGTTCAAGCTGGCCTGACAGGATCTGCCATCACAAGGCAGCCCTGGTTCGAAAATCAGATCGGCGCTGGCGGCACTTCATTGATGGCAAGCAACGGAACACTACGTCAGTTTGTTCTGCGTGGTGATACTTCCGATGCGATTCAACTGCTCTATGCAAATAACCTTCTTGATCCGAACGTAGGCATGAGTGCGCAATTCGGCACGAATATCTACATCTCGAATCAGGGAGCCTCGTCATACGACGGGTTGCTGGTCAGTTTGCGCAAACGCTTTTCACAAGGCTTACAGTTTGATTTTAACTACACATGGTCACACGCACTCGACAATGGTTCTAGTGTTGTCAATACGGTGTCGGGTGGCCTGGTTTGCGATATGACCAACCTTCGGGTTTGCCGTGGCAATTCCGACTTTGACATTCGTCACCTGATCAATGCCAACTTCATTTACGAGTTGCCATTTGGTCGAGGCCAGACGTTTTTAAAGGATTCCTCGGGATGGGTAAACCAGATCATTGGCGGTTGGGAAGTCAGCGGGATCGCTACTGCCCGTACTGGCCTTCCGTTCAGCACCACCACGACAGCTTTCCCCGTTGGCTTCAACTTCAACAGTCCTGCCGCGCAGAACCTGAGAAATATTCCTGCGTTACGGGAGAGTATTCATGACGATCCAACCAATGGAACAATCCAGTTCTTCGCAAATCCATCCACGGTATTCAATTCGGCTAGTCCCACCACGGGTGTTCTCAGATTCCCGCATCATGGTGAGATCGGAAACCGTAACTTTTTGGTTGGACCAGGTTTCTGGAATCTCGATACGGCACTTTTGAAGACCTTCAAAATGCCGTGGTCAGAAAACCACACGTTCCAATTGCGTTGGGAAACGTTCAATCTGTTCAATCACAACAGCTTTGCTAATCCAGCTGCTGGTATCACCGGAACAACCTTCGGGACAATTACCAGTTCCGCTAGCGCGCCTCGTGAAATGCAGTTCGCGTTTCGCTATTCGTTCTAGTAACTATTTCGCTAACGCGATTTCGGGCTCCTGCAAATTGCGGGAGCCCATTTTTTTAGGATCATCCGCAGATTACGCAGACTATTTAGAACAGTTTGGCCCTGCACATCTTTCCGCGAAAAAATCTGTGTAATCTGCGTAATCTGCGGATTGATCTTCTTTCGGAGTAAGGACATGAATCGTCTGGCAATATCTCTAGCCTTAATTTTTCTAATAGCGTCCCTTGGACTGGCGGCTCAAGGTGGACAGACATTATTCGGCGACGTTCGCGTCACTGCTGAGGGCAGCAACGTTATCGTTCCGCAGGAAGTAACTCTTATTCTGCGACGAGCCAGTGAGGGTGAGGTCGGTCGCCAGACTGTATCAAGTCGAGGGAGATATCGGTTTACAAATCTCAAAACCGGGGATTACGAAATAGTCATCGAGGTTGATAACAAAGAAATAGGTCGGCTACAGCAAGTTACCGTCGGCGGATTGAGCAATAGTCCTTACGGGTATCAATACGATCTTGACTTCAAACTGAAAGGACCCGCTGTAACAAGGGGTGGAGTGATTTCTGCTGCTGATGTGTACAACCGGACGCAGGCGGCTGAAGAGGTTTTTCACAAAGCCGAAGATGCAGTCGCAAAAAAGAAATACGATCAGGCTTCAGCGTTGTTGAAGCAGATCGTCGAGCAGGATGCTATGGACTTCCAGGCGTGGACTGCGTTGGGTTCAGTCTACGTTGCACAAGAGAAGTTCGAAGATGCTGAGAAGGCCTACCTGCAAGCTGTTGAACTAAAACCAGCGTCCGTTCGCGCGTCGCTAAACCTTGGGAGGCTTCGCTCGACACAAAAGAAGTTCGAAGAAGCGATCGAGCCACTGACGCGAGTTGTTGAACTAGAGCCCGAATCCGGTGATGCTCAAATGCTTCTGGGTGAGTGTTTTTTGCAGGTAAAGAAGGGTTCGAAGGCAATACCGCACCTGGAGGCCGCGGCTCGACTGGGCCATCCGGAGGCTCACCTCCGACTCGGCTGGCTCTACAACGCGGCGGGATTAAAAGAGAAGGCCGCCATTGAATATGAAGAGTTCCTCAAAAAGAAACCTGACTATCCCGACCGCACGAAACTCAAGGAGTACATTCAAGCTAACAAGAAGAGTGATTGAAATGTGGGATAAGCTTCAGCTTGTAGCAAATGGAGTTGAGCATAGTGGAAACATGGTTAGGACATTCAGAGTTCAGAAGCGACAAGCTAAAGCATATCGGACAGTTCCTCGCTGACAACCAGGCGCACTTCGCCTAGAATCCGCCAGTGCGTTTTGTCTTCACGAGACTCTTCTATTTATTAATTGCTCTTGCACTCGTTCCACTATCTCTATCATGGCAACAACCATGGTTGCGTTGGTTGGCCTTCGGGTACGACGGGCTGCTAATAATTCTCGCCATCGTTGACGCACAAATTAGCAAACTTCCGAAAGGTGTCTCAGTCTCGCGTGAGTTTAGCGGTCGACTCGCCGTGGGCGCCGAAACAGAAGTCAGAATTCAGATCCAGAACGCGTCAAATCGGCCGATCAAAGTAATCGTTAAAGACGAGTACCCGCCTCAAATGACATTGAATGGTTTGCGCGAAGGTCGTGTTGACGTTGAAGCGCAATCATCAGCGACCCTCATCTATGGCTTGACACCTCCGAGGCGCGGACGGTTTGAATTTGGCTATACAGCATTGCGCTTCAGATCACGATTGCATCTCGTATGGCGAGAAGCAAGAGTAACGGAGCCAACGATCGTTAAGGTTTATCCAAACATGCGGCGCGCACGCGAAGCGGAGTTGAAAGCCCTGGGAGCGCGTTCGGTTGTTTCTTCACATCGCAAGACCTCGTGGCGTGGCGAAGGCCGCGAGTTTGAATCCATGCGTGACTACGTTCGGGGCGATGAATTGCGACACATTTCATGGACCGCGACTGCTCGCCGCGGAAAGTTAACTACCCGGCAGTATCAGATTGAACGCGACCAGACAATTCTGATCGCGCTCGATGCGGGACGTTTGATGACTGCGCGAATCGAACACGAAACAAAACTCGACTCCGCAGTTCACGCTACTCTAGCTATGTTTTCTGCGGCGGCGCGTGCCGGGGACAATGCCGGTCTCGTGGTCTTTGGACGAAAGATCAAAAGTTACCTGCCGCCGGGAAGAGGCCGCGACCACATCGAGTCAGCTCTCGAAGCGCTGCACGCAGTCGAGCCCGAAATGATTGAACCATCGTACGCACGCGCTTTTGAGTTCATCGCCGCGAATAGTAAAAGACGGGCATTGATTGTTTTGCTGACTGATCTTGTCGACGAGGAAGGTTCGAAAGAGTTACTGAACTCGTTGCACTTGTTGAGACCGCGACACTTGCCACTGGTGGTGACAATTGCCGACCGAGACCTGAAGGCTGTGGTTCGCGAGACGCCGTCGTCCGTGCGCGAACTATTCACTCAGTCAGTTGCCGAAGAGATTATCTATCATCGCGAGGCCGCACTTCGTCTGGTGGAGTCGAAAGGAGGGTTGGCGTTGGATGTGACTGCGGCAGCCCTTGCACCAGCACTGTTGGAGACGTACCTAAGGGTAAAAGAGCGCGGTTTGCTTTAGAACAACATCCACAGATTACGCAGATTCCGCAGATTTCTTTACGCCAAAGGTATTAGTCCAGCCGTTCTAATTCCGAATCTGCGTAATCTGCGGATGATCCGTTGTCTTGTCAGTTGCCTCACGTCCCGCAAAGAGTAAGTAGGAATAAAGCGCCAACCCTGTAAGCGCGCCTATGCCGAATTTAATTCGAGGATTGATTGGTGCAGGAGAAATAAAACCTTCAATAATCGCCGCAACAACCAGCAGCAGAGCGACGCCCATCATTAATCGCACGGCTTCCATGCCGCGAGTCTTTAGCGCGTCCGCGCGTGAAAGATCGCCAGGCAGTATCATCGCACTCCCGATTAGAAGCCCGGCGCCGCCGGCGATGAAAATGCAAGACAGCTCGATCACTCCATGCCCTACCATGAACGTAACGAGATCGTTTCCAAACCCGGCCTGATAAGTTAGAGCCAGGACAGAAGCGATGTTTGCGCCGTTGTAAGCCAGGTAATAGATCGTCCCCAGACCAAGCATTGCCCCCAGGGCAAACGTCATGATGGTGACGCGAATGTTGTTCTGCATGATGTTGGCCGCGCCGATCTGATTGCCCTCTTCATTCAGACTCTCCCACCAGTGCGTCTTAGTTTCGATATAGATCTCGCGCAGTGCCGGATTGACGCCAACCAATTCGGAAAACTCCGGGTCGAGCTTGGTTGCGACAAAGCTAAAGGTAGCAAAGATGGCGAACACTGAAAAAGACAATGCGGTATATCGCCATGTGCGCCTGAACGTGCGCGGCAGTTCGCGTGCAAAGAAGTTACGAATGCGCTTGCCGCCCTGGGCATCAGCTCGATAGATGCGACCATGCGCACGTATGACCAGGCTGTTCAGATAATTGATTAAACGTGGGTCGCGGGACTCGGCTCGAGCGATCGCCAGGTCTGATGCAGTGCGACGATAGATGCGGCCCAGTTCGCGAACCTCTTCGCGGTTGAGTCGACGAAGGGACGCTCTGTCGAGTAAATCCAACAACTCCTCGAGTCGCTGCCATGCACTCTTTCGCTGGTTGATAAACTTGTCGATAGGCACCGAAGAAAGATACGAAGAAAGACTGGAAAGTTAAAGGAGATTAAGCGATTGTCAGTACCGCGGCTGCGGGTGGATCAATACTGACATTCAACTAGAAGAGGTCGGGAAGGGGCAGAGCGGCAGTCTCTCCAGAGTTCGGCTAGATAAACCTAGCGCGCCCCCGCCGGTTCTCAGACATTAGGATCAAGAGGTAAGGCGAGGGATTCAGTTGACGACTATGGACCTGCGGAGGCGCGCTAGGTTTGAGTAGGTAGGTTTTAGAGAAACTGCCGCTCTGCCCCCATCCCGACATTGTGAAGGTGAGTGTTAGAGTTGAACCACTCGCGATAGCCGGTGGTGCTGACATGCCGGCTGCTTTGCAATTCTGCCCTTGGCCGTCGATACTCCAAAAACCAAAGATCAAAGCACAAAGCACCAAGTTCAAACCACAGCCTTTCCTATGTCCGCTCTCGTCGAATGTGTTCCAAACTTCAGTGAAGGTCGTAACCGCGAAACTGTGTCACGGATCGCCGACGCAATTGCCGCAGTCGACACTGCGTGCATTCTTGATACTCACATTGATCCTGATCACAACCGCTCGGTAATCACGTTTGTGGCGTCGGTCGAACGAGTTGTTGATGCGGCATTCAACGCAGTCGCCAAAGCTTCAGAACTTATCGATATGCGCCTGCATAGTGGAGAGCATCCGCGTCTGGGGGCCACTGACGTACTGCCTTTTGTTCCGATCAAAGGAGTCTCACTTGACGACTGCGCGGCTCTTGCCCACGAGGCCGGTCAACGTATCGCAAGTGAACTGTCGATTCCTGTGTACTTTTACGAACGCGCAGCAAAACGCATTGAGAGAGTGAACCTCGAAGATGTTCGTCGTGGAGCCCTCGAATTGTTACGTGAGCAAATTACTACGCACCCAGATCGAGCGCCTGATGTCGGCCCGCTACTTGTTCATGAAAAGGCCGGGGCAATCGCTGTTGGTGCTCGCCCGTTTTTGATCGCATTCAATGTCGTTCTCGGAAGCACGGATATATCGGTGGCTCGTCAGATAGCTCGAGCGATCAGAGCGCGCAACGACGGTTTACCGTTCCTGAAGGCCTTAGGTTTTCAATTGCACACGCGCAGCCTTGTTCAAGTGTCGATGAACCTGGTGAATTACGAAGTGACGGGAATGACTGAAGCGTACCGGGCGGTTCAACTTGAAGCGAAGAAACTTGGTGTTGAGATTGCGAGTGCTGAGATTGTTGGTTTAGTGCCTCATAATGCGCTGGATCGAAGCGCAGAGTATTTCTCTAAGCTGGAGAACTTTTCCGAGTCGAAGATTTTGGAGACTCAAATCGAGAAGTGTTACTAGTGAGCTTTCTCTGTCCTCTGCGTCTCACTAGAAACTTGTTGGAAAGACCATTGAAATCAGTTTTGGGTTTTCTCTGTGCTTCCTCTGTGTCTCTGTGACCCGGTGGTGAAGAACGAACCTTGACCAAGCACAGAGTCACAGAGACACAGAGATGCACAGAGAAAAACCCAACTGACCACTTATTCACTTCCCAATCTCAACATCGCTTCTCGAAAACGTTCGTGCTTCTGCATAATACGCAGGTAGCGAGCTTCGTCATCACTTTCTTTAGCGCGAATAATTTCCTTCAGAAGCGTCCTCTCTTCTTTGGTCCACCTTCTGAACCCTGGAACCAAGGCCAAGACACATGCGAAATCCGCAAACACCTTGCCTTGTCTTCGTGCGTCAACTCCGAGATTGTTAGCAAGGAGTTCTACTGTCCGCTTGCGCATTCGATTCACATCACCATCGAACTCCTCGGCCATTAAACGTTGAACCGCCAATCCGATATTTCGAACTTGAAAACGATCCCAATCACCTTTGCGTCTCTCGTCCAATTCGAGAATCATCGGAGCCGCGGCCAGACGTCGTAGCGTAGCGGCCGTTGTTCGATAAGTCTTACGGCGGCGGATCTTTTCCTCCTCGCTTTCGGTGAGCTTTTGAATTGATCGTCTAGTGGAACGAAATCCCAACTTACGATAGAACCAGAACGCACCCGATTGGATGCCTTCTTCATTTTCAAATCCTATCTGATATGGATCCAATGAAAACGACGACGCGCCTGTGAGGCGCCGCATGACGTTGAGAATGTTTGCGTAAAGCCATGCAGTTTCGCCTTCGCGAAACGTGTAATAAAGATTGAAGCCGCTTTCCATCCGTTCAAAGAACGAGAGTCCTTCGAAGTAACCGATCGGCACGCCGTTTTTGTAGATCATGGCCGCGTGGTACGCACGCAACGGCAACCGCTTACCCCGCGGTAGAGAAATCACTACAAGTACAACACCCCTACCTAGTGATGCACGTTGAACTCGTTTTGGATCACCATTCGTGAATCCAAACAGCTCTCGATAACGAATTGTGGAAGCGTCTCGTGCGATATCGATTGCCCTGTGACCTTCCGAGGAAGAAAGTCTCTCTAAACGCGTCGACGGCTTAGCGATCTCATGTTTGAAATCCAGATCTCGGCGCTGAATCATTGGACCGTCGTGAAAAAAGATTTTCCTGATGGGAACGCGCATACCTGTTCGGGAATCGCGATATGAATATCGCCAACGAACGTAGAGCTGCATTCCATTATAGAGTTGCGCTGTCTCGTCGGCGGAAAGAGCGAGCGCTCTTAATCGCATTAATAACCACTCAACCTCCGATGTCTTGCCACGAGCTTCACGCAACCAATCTCGATACGGAATGTTTGCCTCAACCGACGTGTCTTCTTCCAGCAGGGGCATGAAACGCGGCCACATTTCCGCGAGTCGATTCTCATTATCGAACCAGTCCCAATAGAAATCGATCTGACGAGGATTGCGTCGTTGCAACCAACGAACAATCGGATAGGTGAATGTGTCGGTTACAGATAGGCCAGCAATACCAGACACGTCCGGGTGTTCCAAAGCTGAGAGATCGACCCCATCCTTTTGCAACTGCAGAAGTCGTCGCGGGAACATGCGCAAAAGCACTTCGGTTTGTTTGACGGCCGCCGGGTTGTGAGGATGAGCGCGCAGAAAGAGTAGAAGCTCGTGAAGACGGATCAATGAGTAGGGGTCATCGATCTTGAGACGACTCAGTCGCGTTAACAACCTCAAGATCTTGCGAGATGGCTTATCGCCGAACTGAGTCTTAAGTCCCTCCAGTTGATCGAGAGTATTTTCGAGAGTTGAAGTAGACACGTTGGCGTTACATTGTGGATCGCTGGTGCTTCTGAGAACGATTTGCTGGGAGCGCAGGCGTCCCCGCCTGCTGATTACTTGTTACTAACGCTAGTGGTGCGTCGGCAGGCGAGGACGCCTGCGGTCCCAGCCCTACGCTCTTCTAATGAACTTTGCCGCGATCCAGCCCGCAAGAATCAACCCAGATAAGACAATCCAGTTGTAACGATCCCCATAAGTCACGCCGGGATAGTGATTGCTGATCATTATGAAGACTACCGGAACTGCCATGAACGTGTTTTGTTTCGAACGTAGTTTCGCCTGGGCTGACAAGCGATCGTCCGGCTTTCGACCTTCTTTGAGCGCTGCAATCATTTTCCGTTGTGCGGGCAGAATCCGCATCCACACATTTGCCGCCATGATGGTTCCGAAGACTGCGCCGACGTGAATGTACGCAGCGCGCGCGCTGAGCACTCGCGTTAGCCCGTATGTCAGCGCGACGATAAGAACGTATGCGATGACGGCAAAGACGACCTCGTTACGTCCAAGCGGTGACAACATGAGCAGATCGTAAACAATCCACCCCAAAATGATCACGCCAATGCCTATCCCAACGGCAGCACCGACACTTATTTCTCGCACGTCGAGATCAACGAGCGCGCCGCCGCCAAGGTAGTAAACAACGATTAGCAGCGCGAAGCCGCTGAGCCATGTCGTTCCGGCTTCCCACTTAAACCAATGGAGGGTGCGCGATACAAGGTCGGGCACCTTACGTTTCTCGACAACATAAAAGCCTCCGCTGTGTACCATCCAGATCTGCGCGGGCACACCTGTGTTCGCGGCAGCCTTTTCTTCTTCAGTCAAACGCGCGTCCAGCCAGGTGAAGTAATAGGTGGTACCAACCCACATGATGCCTGCGAACACATGTATCCAACGAAGCAGCAGGTTGAGCCATTCACTGAGGGTGGGATCAATATGAAGCAAGGGTTTAGTTTAACGGATAGTGTTTCGGAGCTTTGATCGTTGTTCTGTTGGAGACCGTTTTTTAACTACTCAACTCGAAGCCCAAAGCACAAAGTACCAAGCTCAAAGCTTTAACTTCCCCGATACGTTGAGTAGCCGTACGGACTAATCAGCAGCGGGACATGGTAATGCTGCGATGCGTCGTCGACTTTGAATACTATTGAAACCTGCGGGAAGAAGCAGTTGATACTCAACGACGAGAAATAAGGTTCGGTGTCGAATGTAAGACGATATGTTCCGTCGTTGACAGGCTGAGCAACCAGGAAAAACGGTTTGACGCGCCCATCCGTGTCGGTCCAAGCGTGGGCCAGTTCAGTCCAGCTCTCATCAGTGTTTTGTACTTCGAGGCAAACAGCGACCCCACTTGCCGGTGCGCCGCGCGCAGTATCCAGGATGTGTGTGGAGATGGTGCTCATGTCCCAAAGGCCTCTGGTTTAAGTCAACTCGTCGCCAGTATCCGATCAAACCGCGATTTTAGAAAGACCTATGTTCCGGACCGTCGGCTTAACAACTTTCCCAATCTTATCTTCGTGATCTTTGCTTGTTCACGTGCTGCAATTGGCAGTTCGGTTTCCAGATCATTTCCAATCCGCGTCTTGAGAATTGCAAGCATCTCCTCCGAAGCCTTGCCGGTCGCACAAACAATGAAAATGAAGCCAAACTTTTCCTCGTATTCGCGATTCAGCTTTGCCAATTCGTCCAGCGTCTGCGTCGCGGCGCCATGGATTCCTGCCTGCTCCTGACCGGACCAACCCTCGGACTGAGTGGATACCTTTGCTGCTGCTTTATGCTCACCAATCTTCGGATGACTGCGAAATGCTTCTAACCAATCATCGCGATCGAGATGCAACCAGATTGTATCGGCCTTCTGAATCAACTCCTCGAAACTGCCGATGGGTCGACTTGAACCCATTCGCCGTGCCCATTTCTGCGAGCCACAGCACTTGAGCAACTCAATGGAAGCTGCTTCTTCAGAGAGACTATTTAACCAATCCAGGCGGATCATGACTCAGAAGGCTCTTAAACCAATGTGCCGTATACGCGAAGTCTGCTGACACCGCCATCCGGAAAGATATTGAAACGAAGATGTGACACCACTCCAGCGTCGACTAGCTGCTGATCGAAATAGTGACGCGTGTGTGCTTGAAGCTTCGTTCGCACCAAGACGTTGTTCCAGGGCACTGTCAACTCCGTCAAACTCTCATCAGTCAGTCCTTCCGCTCGACAAGCCTCAAGAGAACAACTTTCTGGGTAATTACCTTTGAAGTGTGAGGTGTCCACCTCGACATGATGAATGTGGCCCAGAGAACCGAGTTTGATGATGACCCAATCGTGTCCTGGCCCGCGACGTCTTTTAGTTTCCCAGCCATCACTCATGTTTGCAGCGCGCCCCGGCATGATCAGATTGTGTCTGTGTCCAAAGAACATGTCGCTGCATGACAGTACCAGGCCGCCGTTCTCGACTGCAGCGAGATCGATATAACCTCCAACCTCGCGAAGACGGTTCAAGTTCGGCGCCACTTCACCGTAGACGCGTAATCTCGCGACGCCACCATCGGGATAAATCTTGAAGCGAAGATGTGTGACTCCTTCGTTGTAGTCGATGGGAAAAGGATTTTGAGAGTCCCCAGCGAGTTGCATCTGCGAGAGGATTGGCACCCACTTCACTGATTCATCTGTGAGCTCTTCCTCGGTTGGGAGGCCATCAAACGTGGTTGCTTCAAGCGAACAGTGTTCCGGATAGTTGCCGCGAAAAAAACTCGTATCAACGACTACACCACGAACAATACCCGGAAGCCCCAGTCTGATGATGCACCAATCAAAACCAGGGGTGCGTCGGCGTCGACTTTCCCACCCGTCCATCCACTTACCACGGTCGGTGTATTTTCCGTCGATAAAAATGGGTGTCGAAGCTTTAAGTAAATTCTCCTTAG
>Ga0068864_100002717_pt1 | contig 14569 bp, 7 predicted proteins | sample KBSSwiS72_FD_66586 | JGI IMG/M metagenome (GOLD analysis project Ga0068864, IMG submission 66586) | Switchgrass rhizosphere microbial communities from Kellogg Biological Station, Michigan, USA - KBS Switchgrass S7-2 | ecosystem: Host-associated > Plants > Roots > Rhizosphere > Soil ... | reverse complement strand
CATTGAAGAATTCGTCGCTGTTGAGTTCCTGAGCGACATTGCTCTTCGCCCGCTGCAACGTGATCGCTTCGGTGAACCCCCACTCGCTCGAGTCGGTAAAGGGCTTCTCGATTTGGAGGAAAATGGCGTCGAGGCGCGCACGGCCATTGGATAGGCCACGGTTGAGCTTGCCGTTGAAGCCAGTCAGCTGACCATTGGTCGCAGAGCAGTTCGGGAACGGACCATTCGGCGTGAAGTCGATGATCCATTGATCGCCGCCATTCACGCAGCCCGTTGCCGTCCGAGCGACCGTGAACCAGCCATTGTTGTAGAAGTTCGCACGCGCAAACATCGAGATGTGGTGCGATTCGACGTGGCTGTAGGTGAGCGTCGCGGTGATGTCGCCAAACCGCTTGCGAACGCCCAGATCGAACTGGTCGGAATAGGGCATCTTGACCTTGTTCGGCAGCACCCAGACGGCACCCCCGGTGAAGCCAAGGCTCGTCACATAGGCACGCAACGCCTCCGGGTCATGACAGTAAGCCGGCGGCGTCGCGCTGGCGCAAGCAATCCTGAAAGGATCGGTCGCTGACGTGCCGACCGTGATGATCGTGTTGGCGTTCTGCTGCTGTTCGATCACACCCTGGATGAACAGGTTGCGATCATAGTAGCGGCCGGCGCCGCCGAAGACCACCATGTCGCGGTCGCCGTGCACGTCATAGGCAACGCCGAGCCGCGGCTGGAACGCGCCATAGAACGGATTTCGGTTGTGCCCATTGGAGATGTAATCCTCCGGGTTGATCCCGCGAGCCGCCCAACCCGGATAGGCGCGAAGTGCGGTGGCGATCGCCGCCGGCGTCACATAATCCTTGTTGTTGGGGTTGCTCTCGAAATCCCAGCGGATGCCGGCGTTCACCGTCCAGTGATCGTCGGGCTTCCATTCATCCGTAATGTAAAGGCCAAGCTGCGTGTCCTTGGCGGTCAGCCCGGGCGCCGGATTGATGTTGATCCTGCCGGCGAACGGCGCCGCAGTCGCGATATCGAAGGTCGGTGGGCAGGTCGCTGTCGGCGACGCGCAAGGATTGACGACGAAGTAAGTGCCGTTGGTGTTCGCGGCCTCGATTCGCGACAGCTTGTAAAAGGTGATTTGTCCGCCAGCCTTGAACGTATGGGCGCCATGCCGAAGCGTCGCATCGTCCCTGATCGTCCAGTTCTTTACGACATCGTTCTGCTGGAAGCTGTTTGCACCCATGAGGACAAGGTCCTGCGAACCCGTGTCGATCGCGGATTTCAGGATATATTCCGGCCCCTCGGTGACGTTCGGCGTACCCTGCGTCGCCTTGTCGTAAGCGATGTTGAGGAAGTTCAGGAATTCGCCGGCGCTGTGGCGCCACTGGAGCTGATACCTGTCCTGGTTTGTCTCCAGGAGGTGACCATGCGATTCCACGGCATTGCCGCCGAAGTCGGCCAAGTTGCTCTGCTTCCGCTTGTAGCCACTAAGGTTTACCGTATCGTCCGGTGACGCGAACCACGTCAGCTTTCCGAAATACAGCCGCTGCTTGAAGTCGAGCGGGATCGAGCTGTCGATTTCGGCCCGGATGTTCTGCGGGATGGTCGTCGTGAGATTGTTGAACGTCGCCGCCGGCCGCTTTTGGTTCGTCCCTTCGAAGGCAGCATAGAAACTCAGCTTGCCTGGAATGATCGGCCCGCCGATATCGCCGCCGAACTGCTTGCGATCATAATCCTGCTTCGGACCTGTCTGGAAATGCGGCTTCTCGATGAAGGCCTTGGGCTGCCACTCAATGAAGCCGGAGCCATGGAACTTGTTGCCGCCGGTCTTGGTGACGGCGCTGAGCAGCGCTGAAGCGGACTGACCGTTCTCGGCACCGAAATTCTGCGTCTGAAGCTGATATTCCTGGATCGCGATCTGCGGGAACGGATTGCCGAAGTCCCCGAAGTTCTGCCCAAGCATGCCGCCGTGGTTGATCGGGTTCTTGAAGCTCATCCCGTCGAGCAGAATGTTGGCATTCTGTGGCGCGAGCGCACCCGCCTGAAGCTGCGCAGCGCCGCTTGGCGAGATCAGCGCGACGCCGGGCGCCAGCGCCGCGAAGCTCAGGAAGTTGCGCTGGTTCTGCGGCAGATTCTCGATCTGCGCAGTCGTGATGTTCGTCGATACGGTCTGCGCTTGCGCCGGTGCAGCACGGCGGCCCGTGACCACGATGTTGGTGCCGGTTCCCGCGGTCGTGGCGCCGAAATCGATCGTTACTGCCTGGCCAACATTGATCGTGGCTGTCTGCGCGGATCCGCCGCCAGTCGTGACCGTGTAGGTCGAGGGCCTCAGGCCAAGAATGACATAGTCGCCGTTGGCGTTGACGGTGCCAACCGAGCGCTGCCCGGTCGCCGTGTCGACTGCCTCCACCTTCGTCCCGGCCTTCGCGCCCGCGACGTGCCCCTCGATGCTGCCATATTGAGCCTGTGCGTAGGCCGGTTGAGCGACGCAGAGCGATACCGCAACTGCAAATACGGAAATGCCAGACGTGAGCTGGCGCTTGTTGGAAGTCGTGCTCACCCTCGTCCCCTCTTCCGAGCCCGGTCGATGTAACCGGTTACACATACAGGTCGGCCATTTGGCTCTTTGGCGCAAGAAAAAACTCCTTCACCCGCGACAAGTCAATCGCGAGTGATCATTTCGTGGGGCCGGCTCTGGCGGCCTGTGGCTTTCCGGTAACGATTTCGCCGGGTCGGATCAGGCGATCGTCTCGCCACGTTCGTAGCGAAGTGCGAACGCGACTCTGGGCGTGGCCGCGGCCTTGTCCGGAGCGGCCGTTGGCGCGCTCAGCGGCAAGGCTCGAACAAACTCTCCGTGATCGCGCATCGTCTTGGCAACATCCTCGACGACCTCGCCGATATCGCTCAGGAATCCACCGAGCTCCTCGTCCGCGACAAAGTCGGTCACGGGATCGGCACGCATTTCGAATCCTTGCCCAAGCAGCACCTGGACCCAGCTTTCCTCGGCAAACAATTCCTGAGCATTATGCTTGAAGAACCGGCCTGACGATCGGAATAGCTCGAACCTTTCGTTCAAGGTGTCCGGCACGTCCATGTTGCGGACATGATCCCAGAACGGATCTCCGCTGCGCCTCGTCACCTTGTAGTGGGCGATGATGAAGTCGCGGACATCCTCATATTCAGTCCGCGCCTGGCGGTTATATTCGGCCATATCCGCGGCTGAGAAACCGGTTGACGGGAACATGGCCAGCAGGCGGTGAATGCCGGTCTGGATCAGGTGGATGCTGGTCGACTCGAGCGGCTCCAGGAAGCCGGAGGACAATCCGATCGCGATGACATTTTTGTCCCAGGACTTCAGCCGGCGTCCGGGACGGAACTTCACGGGCCGAGGATCGGCAAGCGCTTCCGCGTCGAGGTTCGCGAGCAGCGTCTCCGTCACTTCCTCGTCGCTGATCATCTCCGATGCGTAGACGTAGCCATTGCCGATCCGGTGCTGAAGCGGGATGCGCCATTGCCAGCCCGCCTTGCGCGCGGTCGAACGAGTGTAAGGAGTTAGGGGTTCGACGCTCGCGCAGGGCACCGCCTGCGCGCGATTGCAGAGTAGCCACTGGTTCCAGTCTTCGTAACCGATGCCCAGGGCATCGCCGATGAGAAGACCCCGCATGCCCGAGCAGTCGACGAACAGGTCGCCGTCAACTTCGCGGCCGTCGGTCAGACGGACCTTCTCGACGAAGCCGCTTTCCGGGTTCTGAATGACGTCGACGATCCTGCCCTCGACGCGAGTGACGCCCCGAGCCTCGCTTTCGGCGCGGAGATAGCGAGCGAAGAGCGAAGCATCGAAATGATAGGCATAGTCGATGTCCGCGAGCGGCGAGTTCGGGTTGCGGTTGTCCGGAAAAGCGAACCTGTTCTTCTCGCAAGCGACGCAATTGATCGAATATCTGTCGAAGTGACCGACCGCCTCCGGAATTCGCTGCCGGGCCGCAAGCCACAATTGATGCGGGTGCAGCCAAAGCATATCGCGGCCGATCTTGCCGAAACCGTGGATATATTTCTCACCTGTCGCGCCCCAGTCGACGAACTGGATGCCGAGCTTGAACGTGGCCTTGCTCTCGCTGATCATCTTCAGCGGATCGATCCCGGCCAGCGCAATGAAGTTGCGGATATGAGGAATCGTCGCCTCGCCTACGCCGATCGTGCCGATCTCATCGGACTCGATGAGACGGATCTCGACCTTGCTGAGCCATTGCGAGAGTACCGCGGCAGTCATCCAGCCGGCGGTCCCGCCGCCGACGATCGTCACTCTACGTACAGGTGAATTCGCCCCTGCCACGTCAATCTCCCCAGAATGGCGGAACCGATTACACCAAGCGGAGCGTTTGCAAAGGGCCCGGCTGAGTGCTTGTTGCGGCCGGCCGCTACATCCGTTCGTCGAACCTCCGGCCAACCTTGTAGAAAGTTAACCTCGCTGCCGGCCTCCGTTCACATTGCCCGCGTCACGGCCGCAAGGGGTTGCAATCACGGAGCACAATCGAAATTGGCCGCACGAGTGATTCTTTCGACTTTCCAGAAACGTCCTCCCCTCGCTGCCGCCGCGGCATTGCTACTGCTTGCCGGTTGCGGGAGCAGCGAGGACGATCCCGCTGGCGCGGGCGGCCGGGGCGGGCAACGCGGACCCGCGACCGTCGGCTATGTCATTGTCCAGCAAGGCAGCGCGCCGTTCCAGCAGGAGCTACCGGGCCGGGTTGCCGCCTTCCAAGTGTCCGACGTCCGGCCACAGGTCTCCGGGGTCATCCTGAGGCGCACGTTTCAGGAGGGCTCGGTGGTCCGGCAGGGCCAAACCCTCTACCAGATCGACCCCAGCATTTATGCGGCGCAGCAGGCGCAGGCCTCGGCCAACCTCCAAAGCGCCCGAGCCAGTGCAGTTGCGGCGCGAACCCGTGCCCAGCGCTACGAGCCGCTCGCGAAGATGGAGGCCATCTCCAAGCAGGATTATACGGACGCATTGGCTCAGGCGCGTCAGGCCGACGCGTCGGTCGCGCAAAACAGCGCGGCCCTCCGGGCGGCTCAGGTCAACATGCGCTTCACGCGCGTTCCAGCCCCGATCACCGGTCGCATCGGCCTGTCCAACCTGACGCAGGGAGCCCTCGTCACGGCCAATCAGGCGGAGCCGCTTGCCACGATCACCCGCCTGGATCCCGTCTATGTCGATATCCAGCAGTCGGCGGCCGACCTGCTGAAGCTGCGATCTGCGCTGTCGCAGGGTGGCGCTGTGCCAACCTCCGCACAGGTTCACCTCAAGCTGCCGGACGGCTCCATGTACGGCTTCACCGGGACCGTTGAGTTCAGCCAGGTCATCGTCGAGCAGAGCACCGGATCAGTCACCGTCCGTGCCCGTTTTCCGAACCCGCAGTCCATCCTGTTGCCGGGAATGTACGTCACGGCCCAGTTCGCACAGGCCGTGCAGTCCTCCGCCATCCTCGTGCCGCAGCAGGCCATCTCACGCGATTCGCAGGGCAGTGCGACACTGTTCGTCGTCGGTCCCGGCAATCGAGCGGTGCAGCGGACGGTTCAAGCTGACCGCACCTTGGGCAATTATTGGGTGGTCACGGGCGGTCTTGCTCCCGGCGAGAAGGTCATCACCCAGGGCACGGCCAACCTCAAGGACGGGGCGCAGATAAAGCCGGTAGCAGCGACCGCGCCTCAGCGCGTCAAGGCGCCGCCGCCGGGGGCGATGAAGAATGCAGGACAGAGCCGCTAGCTGATGTCCAAGATTTTCATCGATCGCCCGATCTTCGCCTGGGTGATCGCGATCATCATCATGCTGATGGGAATCGGCGCGATCGTCTCGCTCCCCGTCGCCCAATATCCGGACGTGGCGCCCACACAGATCAACGTACGCGCGACCTATCCGGGCGCTTCGGCGGCGACCCTGGAAAGCAGCGTCACGCAGGTGCTTGAGCGCCAACTGACCGGCATCGATGGACTGCTCTATTTCCAGGCGTCGTCGACCGCGCGCGGTCAGGTCAACATCCAGGCGGTCTTCGCCAAGGGCATCGATCCGGACATCGCCCAGGTCCAGGTTCAGAATAAGATCCAACAGGCGATTTCCCGCCTGCCGCAGCAGGTGCAGCAACAGGGCGTTACCGTCACCAAAGGCGCGCCCGACCTGCTTCTGATCGTCGCCATCTTCGACAAGACCGACAAGAGCACGAACTTCGACGTGTCGGACTGGCTGACGACCAACATTCAGGATGATCTTTCGCGCGTGCCGGGGGTCGGAGACGTCAACGTATTCGGCTCGTCCTACGCGATGCGCATCTGGCTCGACCCGCACAAGCTGTCGAGCTTCGGGCTCATGCCGAACGATGTCATCACGGCGGTCCAGAACCAGAATACGGAGGTCGCGGCGGGCGAGATCGGCGGACTGCCGCAGCCGCAAGGGCAGATGCTGAACGCCACCGTCACGGCTCAGTCCCGGCTGCAAACCGCGGACGAATTCCGAAACATCGTCGTCAAATCCGATCCGTCCGGCGCGCGCGTGCTCCTCGGCGACGTGGCCCGCGTCGAACTCGGCGCAGACAATTATGCGGCGACGATCCGCTCCAACGGTCATCCTGGGGCAGGTATCGGCATCTCGCTCGAGCCGGGCGCCAACGCGCTCCGCACGGCGGACCTGGTCAAGGCCAAGGTCACGGAGATCGCGCCGCGCATGCCGGCCGGCTACGGCTATGCCTTCGCCAACGATTCCAGCAATTTCATCAAGCTGTCGATCTGGGAGGTCGTGAAGACTCTTCTCGAGGCGATCACGCTCGTCGTGATCGTCATGTTCGTCTTCCTGCAGAGCTGGCGAGCTACACTGATCCCGTTCATCGCGGTCCCCGTCGTGCTCCTGGGAACGTTCGCGATCCTCTACGCGCTCGGATTTTCGATCAACACGATGACCCTGTTCGGCCTCGTGCTCGCCACGGGCCTGCTCGTCGACGACGCCATCGTAGTCGTCGAGAATGTCGAGCGACTGATGCACGAGAATCCGGAGATGACTCCGCGCGATGCGACGATCGCCTCGATGGAGCAGATCCAGATGGCGCTGATCGCCATCGCGCTCGTCCTGTCGGCAGTGTTCCTGCCGATGGTTTTCTTCGGCGGCTCGACCGGAGTGATCTACCGGCAGTTTGCCGCGACGATCGTGTCAGCAATGGCGCTGTCGGTGTTCATTGCCTTGACCTTGAGCCCCGCCATTGCCGCAAACCTGCTGCGCAGGACACACGCCAGCGTCGAGGAAACCTGGATCGGCAGGCGCGTGCCGCGTGTCGGGCATGCGATCGAACGTGGCCGCGTCCGCTTCAACGAAGGCTTCGACCGCTTCCGCGACTGGTTCGTCCATAGTGTGAACCGCGTCGTCGACCGCAAATGGCTGTTTCTCGGAATCTATGGAGCGGTGTTCGCACTGCTCATCGTGATGTTCGTCCGGCTTCCGACGGGCTTCCTTCCGACGGAGGACCAGGGCTTTGCTTCCGTCCAGTTCCGCCTTCCGGCAGGCGCGACGATGACCCGGACCAGGGACGTGCAGCGGCTGGTCGAGAATTATTTCCTGCAGGGTCCCGAGAAGAAGAACGTAAAGACCTATTTCACCGTTGCCGGCGGCGGCCAGGGGTCGGCGGGCCAGAACACCGGCCAGGCGTTCCTCAATCTCGCCGATTACGACCAGCGCGAAGGAAAGCAGAACAGCGCCGACGCGATCGTGCAACGCGCATCGGGCGCGTTTCGCGGCCTGCGCGATGCCCAGGTCTTCGCCCTGGTCCCCGGAGCGATCCGGGGTCTCGGCCAATCGAGCGGCTTCACCATGGAATTGCTCAACACCGGCGCGATGAGCCAGGACGAGTTCGAAGCCGCTCGCGACCAACTCCTGGCTCAAGCGTCCGCCAACCCCAAGCTCACGTCGGTCCGGCTCAGCGAGCTTCCCGATGTCGCCAGCCTCAAGGTCAATATCGACCAGCAGCGCGTCGCGGCCCTCGGCCTCAACGCCAGCGACGTGAACAGCACCCTTTCGACGGCATGGGGCGGGCGCTACGTCAACGACTTCATCGACCGCGGCCGGGTCAAGCGTGTTTACGTGCAGGGCGATGCCCCCTTCCGGGCAAAGCCCAACGACATCGATCAATGGTTCGTTCGGAACAACCAGGGCGGGATGGTGCCCTTTTCGTCGTTCGCGCAGACGTCTTGGCAGACGACGCCCACCAGCTCCTCGCGCTTTCTTGGCTACCCGTCGTTCGAACTGAGCGGCCAGGGCGCACCCGGGGTCAGCTCTGGTGACGCGATGAACATCATCGAGAGTCTCGCCAGCCAGTTTCCGGGAATCGGCGTCGCCTGGTCGGGCCAGTCCTATCAGGAGCGCTTGTCCTCAGGTCAGGCGCCAATCCTCTACGCCGTTGCCCTGATCGTCGTCTTTCTTTGCCTCGCCGCACTCTACGAAAGCTGGTCGATCCCTGTCGCGGTGCTGCTCGTTATCCCGCTGGGGCTGATCGGGTCGATCCTCTTCGTCACCCTGCGCGGTCTCCAGAACGACGTCTACCTGCAGGTCGGCCTGATCACGACCATGGGATTGTCGGCGAAGAACGCGATCCTGATGGTCGAATTCGCAGAGCGCGCGGAACGCGAAGGCCAGCGGGTGATCGATGCCGCGATCGAAGCGGCGAAAATCCGCCTGAGACCGATCCTGATGACGAGCTTCGCCTTCATCTTCGGCGTCCTGCCGCTAGCGCTGGCGACGGGCGCCGGCGCGAACAGCCGGATGGCGATCGGGACGGCGGTCATCGGCGGCATGCTGACGGCAACGATGCTCGCCATTTTCTACATCCCCTTCTTCTTCGTCCTCGTGCGCCGCGGCGTCCGTGACGGGATGAAGGGGATCCGCGAGCGGATGCGCCAACGCCGTGAGGCGCAGGCATGAAGCGCGCCGCGATCCTCCTCGCTTTGATGTCGACGGCCTGCACGACCATGGAGCCGACTTATGTGCGTCCGGCCCCCGCGATCCCGGCGTCGTGGCCGGTGGGCGACCCCTATCTCGCTCAAGCCGAGGTCGGCTTGCCAGTGCTCACCTACAGACAGGTTTTCCAGGATCCACGGCTGCAACGCCTGATCGGGCAGGCCCTGGCGAACAATCGCGACTTGATGGTGGCCGCTTCCAACATCGCCGCAGCGCGTGAGCAATATCGCATCCAGCGGGCGGACCAGCTGCCGACGCTGAACGCCGGCGCCGGGGCGACGGTCACCGGGGACAGGGACGATGGCGCCAGCGCCAGCTATCGCGCGGGCCTTAACGTGCCGAGCTTCGAACTCGATCTGTTCGGCCGCGTCCGCTCGCTGACCCATGTCCAGCTTCAACGCTATTTCGCGACCGAGGCCGGCGCCCGCGCCACTCGCCTGACATTGGTCGCTGCCGTGGCAAACGCGTGGCTCGATCATGCCGCGGACTCGAGCTTGCGTCTGATCTCCCAGCAGACCGTGGAGAGCGCCCAGAAAAGTGTCCAGCTGACCCGGCTTCGTCTGGAAGGCGGCATCGCGCCGCGAACCGACCTCCGCCAGGCGGAACAGATTCTCAGCCAGGCTCAGGCAGACGTCGCGCAGCAACGGACAGCCGTCGCCCAGGACGTCAATGCGTTGCAGCTGCTGGTCGGTGCGCCGATCGATCCCGCATTACTGTCCGGCTCCATCGATGACGCCTTCGGCAAGTTTGCTCCGGTGCCGGCGGGTCTCGACTCCTCGATACTCCTGCGCCGCCCCGACATATTGCAGGCCGAGTATCAATTGCGCGCTGCCAATGCGCAGATCGGCGCGGCACGCGCTGCTCTCTTCCCCCGCATCTCGCTAACCGGCCTGCTCGGCCTTGCGAGCAGCGCGCTCACGAGTCTCTTCACTGGCGGCGCCTTCGCCTGGAGCGCAGGAGCGGACGCGACCTACACGATCTTTCAGTCTGGCGCAGGTCACGCGAACGTGCGGCTCAGCGAGGCTGAACGGAATGCAGCCGTCGCAACATATCAGGGCGCGATCCAGACGGCCTTCCGCGAAATCTCGGATGCCTTGGCCCGTCGTGGTACGATCAACGACGAGATTGGCGCACGCGAGCGTCAGCAGGCGGCGACGTCGGACACCTATGTCCTGACCGAGGCGCGCTACCGGGCCGGAATCGATCCGTTCCTCACGGTGCTCGACGCACGGCGCTCTTATTATTTTGCCCAGCAGGCGATGGTGGTGACAAAGCTCAACGCCGCCAGGAATCTCGTCGCCATCTACCAGGCGATCGGTGGTGACGCGCTCTTGCAGGCAACACCCGTGTGCCAGCGTTTGCCTGGCGACCATGCGGCGGCGAACGCAGCGCTCGCTCCGCAATGCTCTTCCTAACGGCGCCAGGCCTGCTCTGACCGACGCAGGTGAAGTGCGAGCAACTCGCCCAGCCGCGTCTCCCCAAATGCCGTCCTCAGCGGGCGTTGGATGAGGTCGATGTCCGGCCCGCTGTTCCCTTCCACCAGCCGAGGCCCATCGGCCATGATCGCGACGTCCCAACCGATGACGGCCCAGTCGTTGAAGGCCGAGTGGGCTCGCGTGACCAATTCGCAAAGTTCCTGCCAATTGGGCAGGTGCCGCCCGGTTATGGTGGCGCCGGTGTCCGGGTGGCGGTCTATCCAGGGGTGACTCGAATCGATCCCCATATAGGTCGCGCGCCGCAGGCGACCTTGTCTCAGGTCGATGGGAGCCGCGATGCCGCCCGCATGGACATTGTCGACAGTGACATTGCGCCCGACGGCCATGCGCAACACCGCGCCGATGATCTCAGGCTGCTCCTGTTCATCGAGGCAGGTGATCATCCTCACCGTGTTCAAGGCGCCGTTGCTGAGATCTGCGATAGCCGGATGATTCCGGGCTCGTTCCTGCACGAGATATGATTGAACGAGCGACATCGCTCGCAGGCGTTCAGCCAGCCGGGAAGCACTCAGCGTCTCACCGCCGGGCTGGCGATAAAGGCCGCTGCCGATGTGGTCCCATCGCTCCGCACCCTTCCCTCCCCGGCCGCGCACTGGCTTCACGAACAGGTCGACCGGAGGAAGCGTACCGCCGGCAAGAGCGCCGCGCCCCAACTCGCCGTCGTGGATCGAGAACAAGACCGGCAAGCAGGTCACCTGCCCCTCCGCGCAGAAGTGCGCGAAATCCTCTTTGTCGCCCAAAGGCGAACATGAGCCGCGCGCTTCAGCAAGCAGGAGATAGGCGCCATGCTTGGTTTCGCCGCGAGTCAGATAGGCGCATGCCCGTTCCATCTCACCCGGCCGATGAAGCTCAAAGATATAATACCAGGGCGGCAGAAGACCGGATGTGGCCGAGAGCCTCAGTTGATCGAGGAACTGGAGGGTTCGAGACCTCCCCGACTGCTGTGCGACGATGCCGCCGTTCTTGCGCGTGTACCAGCAGGCGCAGGCCAGGACGCCGAAAGGCCAAATCAGAAAAGCTAGGATGAGATCGAGCCACTCGCCGGCGTTGGCTGGCCTCCAGAAACGGTAGGCATAGGCTTGCCCGATGGTCCGCGCGGGAGCGGGGAAATGAGCCGGCCGAAGGAAGAGATTGGCCATCAGTGCTATTGCAGTGCAGCGGCAAAGGATGGCTTCACCGTGCCGATGCAGCGCCTTGCGCAGAGGCGGCCGCCGATGCCCAGGCTGCGCCTGAGGGGCTGAGCGGGCGATGCGCCGCACTGGGGGAAACATCGAAGACATGACGAGAACCGCAGTCCGTGCGGATCGCGATGGCGACGGTTCAAAAGGCGCTAGGCAGTCTCAACCGCATAATCGTCGCCGTAAAATTTGCTCGTGCTGCGCGTGTGGAACGCAATCGCCTTGATTGGGGGATGTTTGGGCTCGCCAAGCCCCGGCAGGACCTCGAGCATCTCGAGACCAGTTGCTCGGCGAAGCGCGCCTTGTCCTTGCCTTCCCCGTGCAGGAATGGCGCTATGTCGAGTGTGGCGATCCGATAGTCCTCATCGAACTCGTCGCCCGCATGCTCGGCGAGCCGATAGGTGTGCGCTTTCTCGACCTGGTCGTATTTCTGAAGTCGGCGCTGACGGCGTTCGTCTCAACCATCGTCATCAGTCCACAAGAAGCGCAAGCAAGGCGAAGCTCGCAAGCCAGTGCTCGCCCATATAGTCGCCGGATATGTGCGGCAAAGCGGAGGCCAGGTGCTGGTCGGCCGCGCCCTGCGCGATCGCCTGTTCTCTTGGCGGCAACAGGGGGGCGATACTTCGCCAGCACCAGGACCGGCTGAGGTTCAAACCGTCGAGATGCGCAATCTTGCCGTCGCTTCGGTCGCTGACGAACGCCGGTTCGAACAGACTCGCCGGCTGGCGATTGTCGACGCCAGGCAGAAAGTGCGCGAACCATGCAGCAAAGTCCGCCGGCTGGGTCCGCGCCATGCACAGGGCCTCGGTCAAGGCGGAGGAGAGAAATTCGTCGCCGCCCGGCTCCCACGCCTGGCAATCGCGGTCCGTCCCGAACCAGTGAAGCGCCCGGGCGCCGATCACGGCGGCGAGCGCAGGGTCGAACGCAATCGCCCAATCCAGCGAAAGCGTAAGCGCGAACGCCGTATTGAAATGGGTGCCGACGCGGATCGGATAAGTCATGATCGCCAGATAGTCGCGCAACCGATCGGCAAAGGCGCGGGCGAGCGGTTCCAGCGCACTCTGCCACGGCGCCGCGTGCCGCGAAGCTTCGAGGTGAAGGTAGAGCAGCCAGGCCCAGCCATAGGGCCGCTCGAATCCGCGGCTCGATGGCGCTTTGAGATAATCGAGCTCCGTCCCCGCCTTCGCCGCGGTAAAGCTGCTGTCCGCGAGCTCGCCGATTGCGTTCGCCTCTGGGAGATCGGGAAACAGCCGCCGGAGCGTCAGCAAGGTCCACCACCCGTGCACGCAGCTGTGCCAATCGTAGCTGCCGAAGAAGATCGGGTGCAGGTCGCGCGGGGCCCGCACGTCATCAGGGCCCGTCATCACATGGTCCAGCTTGTGCGGATATTCCTTCGCGACATGGCCCAGTGCGATGCGCGCCATGCGCGACGCCATCCCTGCGTCGAGGCGCGTCACAGATGGAACCCCGCGACGTAGAGGATGACGACGTTCACGATCAGCATGACGAGCGCGGTCGGGATCTGGGCTTTGATCACGGCATACTGGTTTCTGAGTTCCAGGAGCGCCGCCGGCACGATGTTGAAATTGGCCGCCATGGGGGTCATGAGCGTCCCGCAAAATCCGGAAAGCATGCCGACAGCCCCGATGACGGCGGGGTTGCCGCCGTCCGCATGCACCAGGATCGGAATGCCGATCGCCGCCGCCATGACCGGAAAGGCAGCGAAAGCATTGCCCATGATCATCGTGAATATGACCATTCCGAAGGCGTAGAGCAGCACGGCGAGCAGCACGCTTCCCTCTGGAATGATCGAGCTGACCAGCGCACCGATCGTCGTGCCGACGCCCGCGGCCGCGAAAATGACGCCGAGCGAGGCGAGCATCTGGGGCAGCACCATGGGCCAGCCGATCGCATTGGCGAGACGGCTGCCTTCGTCGATCGAGGAAAGCAGCGGCGGCCGCAGCCAGGCATAAGAGACGATGAGCGCGATGATCACGCCGCAGCCGAGCAACACGAGCGTCACCGCCTTGGGATCGATCAGACCCGTATTCTTGAGCGGCGTGTAATTGTAGACGAGCGTCCCGACGAATGCCGTGAACGGAATCACGAGCGCCGGCAGGAACAGTTTGTTTCCGAAGCGCTCGGAATGACCCTCGCGCTCTTGAGCGCTGGTCGACTCTTTCGAACCGTGGCCGAGCAAATGCGCGCCCGCGATTGCAACGACGGCAAGCACGAGGATGCCGTTGCCGATGTCGCCGAGGAGGTCGCCAAACCAGAAGCTGAGCGCCAGGAGGCCGTAGAAGGCCGCGTTGCCCAACCGTTTCTTGTTCGTACGGTCACGCATGCTTCCAAGCGCGAAGCCTGCGAAGACGGCGCCGGCAAGGACGTAGAGCCAGTGCAGGTCGATCATGCCCGGCGACCCAGCTTGCGGTCGAGCAGGAGCAGGCGTGAGCCGTGAACGAGGAAGGCGCAGATCGCTGTGGGAATGGCCCACACCGATAGCTGGAACGGCGTCAGCTGAATGCCGAAGCTGGCCATCGATCCCTGTATGAGGAGGATGGACGCGACGGCGAGAAAGATGTCCTCGCCGAAGAACACGCCGACATTATCGGTTGCGGCCGACATGGCCTTCACTGTCTCAACAGTCTCGTCGTCGAGTTTGCCGTGCTGCTTCTCTGCCGCGGCAACGGCCATCGGTGCGACGAGCGGTCGGACCGTTTGCGGATGACCGGCGACCGAGATCAGCCCGAGTGCCGCAAGCACTTGCCGGAACGCCAGGTAGACGATCAGCAAACGTCCCGCGGTAGCACCGCGCATATTTGCGATCACGGTGCGCGCGCGCTGCTGCAGGCCGTAGCGCTCCAGCAGCCCGATGACGGGCAACACGATCCAGATTATCGACACGTAACGGTTCTCGT